>JADHED010000518.1_pt1 | contig 45455 bp, 35 predicted proteins | sample 8952041 | NCBI WGS metagenome assembly JADHED01 (sample SAMN16124423, study PRJNA663239) | bioreactor sludge metagenome | isolation source: sludge (control) | place: India:Bengaluru | collected 2018-09-08 | reverse complement strand
ACAGAAGGGCGGCGTCCAGCCTGGCTGGTGGGATTCGAGATGCGACATGACCTCGTAGCAGGCAACCGCGGGGCCAGAGACAATCTCCGTGGCACAACAAAAAGCGAACGCGGCCTGAGAGGGGTAGGCCGCGTTCGCGGGAGAGTGACCGCCTGCAGATCAACTCTCCGTACTCTTGGTGCTCGCCACCTTCGTCTGGGTCGCCTTCGCATCCTTGTCACCGCAAGAGCCCGCCGCCGCGCCGGCCGGGCAGGACTTGCCGCAGCCGCCGGCCGCGCTGACCTGCTTGGCCTTCGCGTCGGAGACCTTCTGGGTGTAGGCGGCGGTCAGGGCGGCGGCGTCCTTCCCGCAGCAGCCCTTGTTGGCCTGGACAGCCTCGGCGCAGCACGGATGCATGCTGTCGAGCGCCGCGACCTGGGCCTGGGCATCGACGAGCTGGGACGCGAAGGCAGCCTTCACGCCGGCGGCGTCCATGCCGCAGCAACCCTTGTCGGCCTGGACGGCCTTGGCACAACACTCGTGCATGGAGGCAAGGGCCACGTTGGTGGCGCGCATCTCGGTGTACTTGGCCTCGACCGCGGCGGCGTCCATGCCACAGCAGCCCTTGTGGGCCTTGGCGGACTGAACGCAGCAATCGTGCATCTGGGTGCTGGCGAACGACGCGGAGGCGGCGCCGCCACTGCAGGTGGTGGTGCCCGCGGCCTGGACGGCCGCGCCGCTGCCGCAGGTCTTGCCGGCCTCGGCGGTCTTGGTGGCGCCGCACTTGCCGTCACCACCAGCCTGGGCTACGCCCATCAGGGCGACGATGGCCATGATGCTCAGGAGGGTCATGAAGCGCTTCATGTCGGTTCCTTTCACGTCAACCTGCCCAGGGGGGCGGGAACTGGCTGTGTGGGGCGCGTCGCGCGGGTATAAACAGGACTAATTTACTATAACTCCGCGCCCGGGTGGACCGCCAGGGTATACCGAGCTTTTTTCTGTGAGTTCCCGCAGATTACCCATCCGGCGCTGAAGACCCGATATTGACGACGTCGTCGCAGTTGATCCGTTTTGCGGATGCGAGCGGGAGTGCAAGGTCCTCGCAGGGCTGTCAGGCTGTCGGGGGGAGGTTTCATTGACGTCGTTCCTGGCGGTGGTCGCCATCGGTTTCACGGCCCTCTTCGGGCAGGTCGTCCTGCTGCGCGAGGCTGGGATCGCGTTTCAGGGCAACGAGATCGCCCATGCGCTGGGCGCCGGGGCCTGGCTACTGGGCGCGACGCTGGGGATCGCCCACCGGGAACGCGGGGGGCTTCGTCTCGGTGTCGGAGGGGCGCTGGCGGCGCTGGGCTGGAGTCTCGTACCCCTGGTTGTCGTGGCCCGGGGGTTGCCCGCGGACCTGAGGGGGGGCGCCGGCGGCGAGCCGGACTTGCCGCGGCTGCTGGTCGGGGTCGCCGTCGTGCTTGGACCGGCGGGATTCCTGGCCGGGGCGGCGCTGCGGAAAGTGACCCGAGAACGACGCCGGTGCGGGGCGCCGGCTACGCGCACGTGGGCGGCCGCGTGCGCCGGGGCGGTCATGGGTGGCGCGGCGGCGACGCTCGGGCCGGCGCTCGGGGTCGGCGGGCTCGCGGCGGCCTTCGCGGGGGCCCTGATCGCGTCGATGGGGCGGCGGCGCGGCGTGGCGGGGGCCTTGGCGGCGGTTGCCCTGGTTGGCCTCTTCGTCGCCGGCGCCGCGGATGTCCGCCTCACGCGGTGGACCCATGCCGGATTGCTCGCGACCGCGGAAACGATGCACGGGCGGGTGACGGTGGAACGCCGCAACGACGGGCTCGCGGTGTTCGTCGATGACGCGCTGGCCTACGAGAACCAGGGCACGACCGCGGAGGAGTTCGCGGCCCTCGCGGCCTTGCAGCGGGCGACGCCGGGTGACGTCCTGGTGCTGGGCGGCTGGATCGAGGGACTCGCCGCCGAGCTGGCGCCCTACGGATCGCGTCGGCTGGAATCGGTGGAGATCGACGGAACGCCGTTGCGGCTGGCGGCGGAACATCTGGAGCGGCGCGTGCCGCTCGCGGAGGTGGTCGTCGCGGATCCGCGCCGGTACCTCGCGGGGTCGCGCCGCTACGACCTCATCCTCTCCGCGCTGCCGGAGCCGTCGACAGGACGCGCGAATCGTCACGCCTCGGCCGAGTTCTTCGCGCAATGCGCGGTGGCTCTGGGAGACAGCGGCGTGCTGGCGATCCGGTTGCGGACGGCGGCGAACGTGTGGACGCCGCGACAGGCGCACCGCGCGGCGGGCCTCTACGCGGCGCTCCTCTCGGTGTTCGCGGACGTCGTGGTGCTGCCGGGGACCGAGACCGTGTTCCTCGCCTCGGCGGCGCCGTTGACGCGGGACGTCGACGTGCTGGCAGCCCGGCTCGCGCGCGCCGCGCCGGACACGCGGGTCGTGAGCGGCGGCTGGCTGGACTGGCGGTACCGGAACGAGCGGACCGCGGAGGTCGGGCGGTTGTTGCGGCAGGCGACGGTGCCGGCCAATCGCGACAGTCGTCCCGGGTGTTATGCCGACGCGATCATGCTCGACCTGGCGCACCTCTTTCCCGGCCTCGGCTGGCACTCGCCGCCGGCGGCGGGCCGGTGGTTGTGGTTCGCGCTGGCCGTGCTGCTGCCGCCGGTCGTGATCGCGCGGCGACGCGCCGGCGCCAGCCGCAACGTGTTCGCCGCGTACGCCGGATTGGCGGGGGCGGGCATGACCATCATCCTGCTGTTGCACGACCAGGCGGCCCGTCCCTACCTCTATCGCGACCTCGGGGCGCTGCTCGCCGTCGGCGCCGCCGGCGTCGCGATCGGGCTGGGGGCCGGCGGGCGGTACGCGAACCGGCCGGCCCCGCGCTGGCGGCGGCCCGCGCTGGCGGCCGCCTTCTCGCTCTGGAACTGCGTGACGGCCTTCGGTTTGCTGGGCGGCGGGTCGGGCCTGCCTTTCACCGCCGCCGGTCTTCTGGGCACCGGAATCCTGGTGGGGCTGCTGCTTGCCGCCGCCGTTGCCGACGTGGACGACGACACGGGCGCGGCGCTCGGCGCCGCCGCGGCCGGCGGTTGCCTGGGCAGCACGCTGGCTGCGCTCCTCCTGGTCCCGTTCGCGGGGTTGCCGGCCGCCGGCCTGGCGTTCGCGGTGCTCGCGTTTCCGGCCGCGATCGCGGTCTGGCCGCCGGCGACCGCGTCGTCGGCCTGATCTCAAGGTTCGCGGGTTCCGCGCCGATAAGCCTCGTCAGACCACGACGAGTCGTCAGGAGAAGATGCCTTGGCGCCAGATCAACCACCATCCGCAACGCCGGACCTGACCAGGGTCAAGGACGGTCGTCTGCCGCACGAGGCGGGCTTCGTCGCGGCGGCCGTCGCCTTGCTGGTGACTGCGGCCGTGGGCGTGGGGCTGGGTGGTCGCGCCTACACGTGGCCCCTGGTTTCGCTCTTCGGCTCGCTGAGCGCGGGCGGGGCGGTGGCGTGGGTCGTCGAGAGGCAACGGCGAGAGGTGCTGATCGCGGTCGAGCGCTGGCAGGCCGAGCGAGAGGAGGCCTGGCGAAACGAGGAGCGCGCGCTCATCGCCGCCCAGCGCGACCTGATCGACAGCCTCAGCGGACTGGTGGAAAGCCGCTCCAACGAGACGGCCAATCACACCGTGCGCGTGGGTCACGCCGCGGCGATGCTCGCGACGCTCGCGGGGCTGGACCTCATGGAGTCAGAGCGACTGCGCCTGGCCGTGCCGATGCACGACATCGGCAAGGTCGGGATCGCCGACGCGATCCTCAAGAAGCAAGGCAAGCTCGACGCCGACGAGTTCGAGACCATGAAATCCCACACCCTCATCGGGCACAAGCTGCTCGCGCGTTTCCGGCAGCCGGTATTGGACATGGCCGCCGCGGTCGCCCACGAGCACCACGAGAAGTGGGATGGCAGCGGATACCCACGTGGCTTGCGCGGCGAGGAGATCAGCGTCCACGGCCGGATCGTCGCCATCGTGGACGTGTACGACGCGTTGACGAGCAACCGTATCTACCGTCAGGCGATGTCCGGCGACGAGGTGCTCGACCTCATGCGCAAGGGCCGCGGCACCCATTTCGATCCCGAGCTGCTCGATATCTTCCTTGCCCACGCCGACCGCTTCGCGCTGCTCGCCGAGGCGTACGCCGACACCGACCTCCCGACGCCGGCCTTGCTCACGAACTAGAACGCGAATCTCAGCGCGAGATTGGCTCCCGCGCCGGCGGCGGTTGCCGGATCATCCGTTTCGTGCAGGCGCGGCACCGCCCAGCCGACGACGGCGCCGATCGCGGCGCCCGCCAGGATGTCGGTCGGGAAGTGCAGGCCGGCGGCGAAGCGCAGGTAGCTGACCGTGGCAGCCGCGGCGAGCGACCCGTAGCGCACCCAGTGTCGCGCCTCGTCGTCAGGGTGCAGGGAGGCGTAGACCTCGCCGAGCAGCACCGCCGAGGCAAACGCCGTCGCGGCGTGGCTGCTCGGAAACGACTCGGCCGCGAACGCGCTGCGGCGCCGGTCGTCCGGGATGCGCGGGTCGTTGTTGTAGGCGAGCGGCCGGGGTCGATCCACGACGGTCTTCAGGAGCGCGACGGCGCCCCCGGTGAGGAGCAGGGACTCCACTTGCATGAGGACGATGGCGCCATCCTCGGCGCCGCCGTCCGTCGCGGCCAGCACCAGCGGCGACAGGGCAAGGGCGGCGACGCCCCAGTCGCTCACGCGCGCCGCCGCCGGCGACCAGCGGGTGGTCGCCAACCGGTCCATGCCCCAGAGCGCCGCGGCGTCCGGTCGTTCACCGCTGACGTCGGCCGGCGCGTCCCGGAACACGAGCGCGCTCACGCCCAGCCCGAGGCCGCCCGCGAGCAGGGCCGTCTCGCGGCCGGCCTCGAGATCGTAGGGGTCATCGGCGTGCGCGGACGCCGTGATGACCGCCACCACCAGGAGCGCGACGACCGGGCTGCGTCCGGTCGATCTCACCGGCCTCTCCGCGCGTGCCAGGCGGCGAGGATCTCGCGCTCACGTTCCGCGGCAAGGCCGGCGCGGCGCTTCTCGCGACGCTCGTCGGTCTGAAGCTGCCACCACGCAAGCGTGTCCCGCGCGGTGTCGGCCAGCGGCCGGAAGGTGAGACCGGCGGCGACCGCCTTGCGGTTGTCGATGGTGCACATGCCCGTGTAGCCGCCCTCCGGCGGGATCCACACCGTGAGGTCCATCCAGCCGCCGACGCCGTGCTCGGCGAGGAAGACGCGGTCGGCCCAGGTGAACGACAGCTGGTTGCTGACCGTCGCGCGGATGCCGTGCACCAGCTCCGCGACGCTGCAGCGCGAGTAGGGACCGGCGGCATTGTATACGCCCGCGAGGCCTTCTTCGAGGACGCCGACGCAGAACGCGGCCAGGTCGCGCGCGTCGATCCACTGCACGGGGTCGTCAGGGTTGCCGGGGGCGAGGATCTCGCCGCCGCGGGCGATGCGGTCGGGCCAGTAGGTGAAGCGGTCGCTGCCGTCTCCAGGGCCGACGATGAGATGCGGCCGGATCACCGTGCCGCGGCCCGGGAACTGCCGCAACGTCTCCTGCTCGCACAGGACCTTGAGGCCGCCGAAGTTGTCGCCGGTGATGGCGGGCGGCTCGGGGTCGTCCGTGGTGGCGAGGGTGCCGTTCTCGTCGATCCCGTCCCTGGTATAGGGATAGTAGACGCCGGTGGAGGAGATGAAGAGGTACTGGCCGACGCGACCACGCAACGCCGCGGCGGCCTGGGCGATCCAGCGTGGCTTGTGCGCGGAATTGTCGATGACGGCGTCCCAGGCGCCGTCGGCGAGCGCCGCGTAGTCGTTGGTTTCGCGATCGCCCTGGCGCCGGTCCAGGTCCGGGAAGAGTTGTGGGTTCCGCTTGCCCCGGTTGAAGAGGGTCACCGCGTGACCGCGCGCCACGGCGTACTCGACCTGATGGGGGCCGATGAATCCGGTCCCGCCGAGGAACAGGATCTTGAGCTTCCGGCCGGCCGGGGTGACGTCGCCGAGGGACGGCGTCGCCTCCTGGGCGCGCGCGCCGGCGCCGAGCATGGCGAGACCGGCGGTGGCGCCGGTCAGCAAGAGAAACTCCCGTCGTGTCGTGCTCATGACTCCTCCAGCCTTCGGGTTGTGATGGCACAACCTACGGACCGCGCGGACGGCGGTTTCTTTTGGGTCTGATGTTCTCCTGTATTGACCGTCTCGAAAATCAAAACTATAATCACCCTGATTTTCGATGCCGAACCTGCAACCGGGAGACGACCATGCGCCCAGCCGTCCTCGCCGCCCTCGTGACCCTCGGGATCCTGACGGCGGCTGGGGACGCCGGCGCGCTGCCGCGGTACAGCGCACAGTACGGCCAGCGCTGCGCGCTTTGCCACGTCAATCCCGCCGGCGGCGGCCCGCGCACACTTTACGCCAGCCAGATGATCGTGCCCGAGGAGCTGAGCTTCTCCCGCTACGAACCCGAGGCGATTGCGGGCATCCGTCCCGACCTCACGCCCGCCGTCTCGGTGGGCCTCGACCTGCGCAACCTGCTCCTGTACGCCGAGGGCGGCCGTGGCGATCAGATTTCGATGCAGGCCGAGGCGCACGTCGTCGTGGAAGCGGACGAGAACCTCACGGCGTTCCTCACGCTCGGCGACGACGGCGCGCAGGAATACGGCGGCATCGCCTACGTGCTGCCGCTCGACGGCTACATCAAGGTCGGCCGGTTCACGCCGGACTACGGCTGGCGCTGGGACGACCATTTCATGGCCAGCCGCCGCTACCTGCTGGCGCCCGGAGGGAGCTCCGACCCCGGCTACCTGCGCCAGGCGGGCATCGAGGTCGGCGCGCACACGCAGACCTTCGAGATCACCGGGTCGTTGCTCGACGACATCGACCCGGAGAAGGAGAGCTACGCCGGCCGCCTCGTCCTGCGCCACAGCCCCGGCTCGATGAACCTGGCGCTCGGCACGTCGTACCTGCGCCAGGAGGGGTCGTTGCAGCAACCGCAACGCATGCGCGCGTGGGGCGCCTTCGGCTATGCCTCGCTCGGCCCCGCGACCTGGGTCTTCGAGGTTGACGAGACCGGCGACGGCGTTCACGAGGGATTGCTGATCTCGCAGGAGTTGACCTGGCGGCTGCGGCAGGGCCTGCATCTGCGCGGGACCTACTCGTTCCAGGATCCGGACCACCACCAGGAGACCGGGGCGCGCGACCGCTGGGGGGTCGGCGTCGATCTGCTCGCGACACCGTTCTTCGGCGCCCAGGCGATGCTCAATCGCTACGAGGCCGACCGGGGTGCACTCGTCAACGACCAGGACCTGTGGCGGGGCGAGCTCGTCCTGCACGTTCTGTACTGATCAGGAGGCCGACCATGCGCCACGTATTATCGCGGGTCCTCGTCGGGCTGAGCCTCCTCGCGGGGGTCACCGTCGCGCGCGCCGAGTTCCAGACCTACACCGTCGCCGCCGGCCGCGGGCAGGAGGTCGTCTTCCTTTCGAAGGCGCCGATGGAGAGCTTCGAGGGACGCACCGACCAGGCCAGCGGCACCATCGCGGCCGACTTCGCGAATCTCGCCGCCGGCTGCGAGGTGCGCATCGCGGTCGACCTCGCCAGCCTCAAGACCGGCATCGGCATGCGCGACTCGCATATGCGTGACCGGCACCTGGAGACCGACAAGTTCCCCGCGGCCGTCTTCACGGGCAGCCGCGTGATCGCCGCGACGCCGGCCGGCCTCGCCCCCGGCGGCACCGCGCGCGTCACGGTCGCCGGCACCTTCGACCTTCACGGCGTGGCGCGCGAGGTCGAGTTGCCCGTGGCTCTCGCCCTCGCGGCCGATGGCACGCTGACGGTGCGCGCCGAGTTCAACGTCCTGCTCACCGACCACCAGATCGACCGGCCCAAGGTGCTCATGCTCAAGCTCGCCGACGAGCAGAAGGTCAGCGTGTCCCTGACGGCGCGAGCGACGACGGAGCCGGCTCGATGAGGCGCGCGGGAGTCCGCCGCGCCTCGTGGCCGGCGGTCTGCGTCGTCGTGGTCCTGGCGGGGTGCTCCGACATGGGCGAGAAGGTGGACGACGGTCCGCTCGCGCCGCCACCCGACACGGTGTCCTTTGTCACCGACATCCAGCCGATCTTCGACCTTCATTGCGTGGGGTGCCACGGCCTCGACGGCTTCGCTGGCCTGGACCTGCGGTCCGGCTTCAGCCACGCCAACCTGGTCGGGGTGACCGCGACCGAGATCGACATGCCACGGGTCGATCCCGGCGAGCCTCAAACGTCGTGGCTGTATCTCAAGCTCACGGGGGCTCAGACCGTGGGTGATCCCATGCCCGCCGGCGGATTTCCGTTACCCGAGGCGACCGTGGACCTCGTGGAACAGTGGATCACCGAGGGCGCACTCGACAACTGACGATCTCGCCCGCCGAGCGGTGCGGCATCCTGGAGGAAAGACATGACGTTCCGGTTCGATCTCCGACGCGCAGGCGCCTTGACCGCCCTGGCGCTGGCTCTTCCCTCGGTGGTCCTGGCCTCGGCCAGCGGCCCCATCAACGGTGTCACGGGCGCCCCCGGCGAGGGCACCTGCGTGCAATGCCACAACACCTTCCCGCTCAACTCCGGCGCGGGTTCGCTGGTGGTGTCCGGCATCGGCGAGACGTACACGCCGGGGCAGGCCTACACCGTCGACGTGACGCTCGCGGACCCGGTCGCGCTGCGCTGGGGATTCGAACTGACCGCGCTCAACGCGGCCGGCGCCAGCGTCGGCAGCTACACGCTGCCGGCGTTCCTGCAGCAGTCCACCGCCGGCAACCGCACCTACGTCAAGCACAACGCCAGCGGCACGTTCCCCAACACGCCGACGTCGCATACGTGGCAGTTCACCTGGACGGCGCCCGCGGCCGAGACCGGACCGGTGACCTTCTACGTCGCCGGCAACGCGGCGAACAACAGCAGCACCTTCGTCGGCGACCGGATCTACGCCGCAAGCTTCGTGTTCCCCGAGTTCGACCCGCAGGTGGCCGTCGGCGACGAGCTGCCGGTGGTGCGCCTGCTCGGCAACTACCCGAACCCCTTCAATCCGCGCACGGTCATCGCCTTCTCCCTGCCGCGCGAGCAGCACGTGAACCTCGACGTGTTCACGATCGACGGCCGGCGCGTGACCACCCTGGTGGCCGGTTCGCGGGCGGCCGGCACCCACGAGGTCACCTGGGACGGCAGCGACCACGCGGGCCGGGCGCAACCTTCGGGCGCCTACGTGTACGTCATGCGTGCGGGCGAGACCCGTGAGGTCGGCCGGATGACGCTGGTCCGCTAGCGTCGTTCACGGTACCCTGCGGCTGGCGGGCTGACGGGCTCGCCAGCCGTTGCGTTTTCCGGGAGGTCGTGGTGCGCCATTTGCTCGTGATGCTCGTGCTCGCCGTCGGCGCGCCGCTGGCCGGCGCCCAGCCGACGACGCCTGCCGCGGCCGACACCGTCCTGGCGGCGCGGTTCGCCCGGCTCGCGCTCGCCTGCGTGGACCAGGAGTACCCGAACAAGATCGCCCACGTACTGCAGTCGGACGTGGACGCGCAGCCCCCTCGAGTCCTGACGCCCGCCTTTCACGGGTGCTTCGACTGGCATTCGGCCATGCACGGACACTGGTTGCTCGTCCGCCTGGCGAGGTCGTACCCCGACGCGCCGTTCGCCGCCGATGCTCGCGCGGCGCTAGCGCGCAGCCTCACCCCGGAGCGGATCGCCGGCGAGCTCGCCTACTTCGCCGGCCCGGACCGGCAGGAATTCGAGCGGCCGTACGGGCTGGCCTGGCTGCTGCAACTCGGTCTCGAGCTGCGCGAATGGGACGACGACCCGCAGGCGCGCGCCTGGTCTGCCGCGCTGCGTCCTCTCGAGGCGGTGTGCGCGGACCGGTTGCGCTCGTGGCTGCCGAAGCTCCGCTACCCGATCCGCACCGGTGAACACAGCCAGACCGCCTTCGCGCTCGCGCTGGCCCTGGACTGGGCGCGGGCAGCGGACGACGATCACCTCGCGACCCTCATCACCGAACGCGCGTTCTTCCTCCACGCGCACGACCGGGGCTGTCCGCTCGCCTGGGAGCCGGGTGGGCAGGACTTCCTCTCGCCCTGCCTCGCCGAGGCCGATCTCCTGCGACGACTGCTCGCCCCCGAGGCGTTCGCGGCCTGGCTTGCCGACTTCCTGCCCGAGTTGCCGGTCGACGGCACCGTTTCCTGGTTGCCCGTCGCGGAGGTCACCGATCGCACGGACGGCAAGCTCGCGCACCTCGACGGCCTCAACCTCAGCCGCGCCTGGATGCTGGAAGGGATCGCCGCCGGCCTGCCGGCCGCCGACCCGCGACGCTCCTCGCTCCTCGCGGCGGCCGCGGTCCACGCCGAGGCCGGCCTGGCGGCGGTGACCGGCGAGCACTATGCCGGAGGACACTGGCTCGGCAGCTTCGCCACCTACCTGGTGACCCGCCGTGGCCTGAGCTAGGGAGGCGGCGACGGAAAAGGGGCCGCGACCTCGGCCGCAGCCCCTTTCGCCTTCGGTCCGCGAAAACCGTCAGCTTGCCGTTGCCGGCAATGTCACCGTCTTGGGGTCGACCGTGATCTCGTCGAGTCGCTTCTGCGTCTCGGGCGCCACGTCCGGCTGCACGCGGCCGCCGAGTTGCTTGGCGAGGAACTTCTCCATGGCCACCGCGAGCGCCTTGCGGTTGTTCGGCGCGCGGAAACCGTGGCCCTCGTCGGGAGCGACGATGTACTCCACCGCCTTGCCCTTCTCGCGCAGCGCGACGACGATCTGATCCGACTCGTGCTGCGTCACGCGCGGGTCGTTGGCGCCATGCACCACGAGCAGCGGGGCCTGGATCTGGTCGCAGTGGAAGAGCGGCGAGCGCGCGATCAGATCCTCGCGATCGGCCTCGATCGCGGGATTGCCGACGCGCTTGTACCAGGAGCCCTCGAGGAAGGGCTTCCAGTATTCGGGGAAGCTGTTGATGAGCGTCAGCAGGTTCGACGGGCCCACGTAGGGCACGCCGCAGGCGTAGAGGTCGGGCGTGAAGGTCACGCCGGCGAGAGTCGCGTAGCCGCCGTAGCTGCCGCCGAAGATGCCGACGCGCTTGGGATCGGCGAGGCCCTGGTCGACGAGCCACGCCACCGCGTCGGTGATGTCGTGCTGCATCGCGCCGATGCCCCACTCCTTGTTGCCGGCGTTCAGGTACGCCTTGCCGTAGCCCGAGGAGCCGCGGTAGTTCACCTGCATGACGGCGTAGCCCCGGTTGGCGAGGAACTGCGCATACGGCTCGTAGCCCCAGTAGTCGCGAGCCCACGGCCCTCCGTGGATGTACATCACCACCGGCAGGTTCTTCGCCTCGACGCCGCGGGGCACGGTGAGATAACCGTGCAGCGTCATGCCGTCGCGGCCCTGGTAGCTCACGGGCCGCATGGTCGCGAGGTGCTCGCTCGGCAGGTCCGGACGCGAGCGGTATTGCAGCGTGGACGTGTTCTTCTGGCGGTCGAAGAGGTAGACCGAGCCGGGATCGACGTCGCTGGCGACCGCGACCAGGACCTTGCTCAGGTCGTCCGTGGTGCTGGTGACGGAGATCTCGCCGTCGGGCAGCGACGTCTTGAGAGCCTCGTAGAGTGCCGCGGCGTCGGCGGTCTTCGGGTACACGCGCACGCGATCGCCGACGTAGAAGGTGGCGTACAGCTCGTGCGTGCGGGGGTGGAACATCGAGCCGCCGAAATCGACCTCGCGCTCGGGATCGCTCTCGACGAGCTGCATCACGCCGGTGTCCACGTCGAGCAGCATCAACTGCTCGAGGTCCGCCTCGCCGCGGTTGGTGGTGACGTAGCAGTGACGACCGTCGGCGTGGAAGCTGATCGCGCCGAGCGACTCCTCGTAGGTGCACGTCGCGATCTGCTCGAGGCTGCCGTCGAGCTTGACGCGCAACAGCTCGGAGCCGCCGTCGGGCAGCTGACGATCGGCGAGGCGGACGTTGCCGTCCTCGTCGAAGGTCCAGCCGCCGACCTGCTTGTCGTTGAGGATGAGCAGCGAGCGCGAGCCGTCGCTGATGCGCACCTTGTAGACGTCGTGGAAGCTGGGGTCGCGGTCGTTGAGGCCGACCAGGAGCACGTCCGGCGTGTTGCGCGGCACGGAGTAGATGTAGGCGCGGACGCCGGGCACGGGCGTGAGGTCGCGCGCGGCCGGCACGCCGGTGGCGGCGTCGGGGCCGGCCGACGGGTCGACCGCCCAGACGTGGAAGTTCTCGTCGCCGTTCATGTCCTGCACGTAGAGGACGGCGCGGGAATCGCGACTCCAGAAGTAACCGGGCACCGGGCGCTTGTCGGCGGTCAAGGGGCGCGCCGCGTCGAACGGTTCGTCGGCCCGCTTGATCCAGATGTTGCGGACGCCTTCATACGGCTTGATGAAGCTGATGAAGGCGCCGTCGGGACTGATCTGCGCGCCGGAGATCTCCGGGTCGCCGAAGAACAACTCGCGGTCGATGATGGGCGGCACGGTCGTGGCGACCTCCGGCGTGGATTTCTGGCTGCTGTCGTCCTGGCAGCCGGCGGCGCCGAGGACGATCCCGAGCGTGAGGACGAGCAAGGCGAAACGTGACATGGGACCTCTCCCGGTCTGGAGCCGCGTCGGGGATGACGACCGGTGTTCCCTACGGGAAAGATGCTTCAGAAGTTCGCGGACGGCGCGGATTTTTCCCGGATCGCCGACATCCGGCCTTGCCCGTCGGGCCTGGCCTCCCGTGGCCGCGTCGTCGCAGGAGAAATTTATCTCCGATCCGGGTCTCCCTTAACCACCCCAATCCATTGTCGAATAACGATTTCGGAATATACACGACTATCCCGATCGAAGCAAATGACGATCTCTCAAATAGATTTCTAACTTTCTGTATTTACATGCGAAAAAAATGCTGCTAGAATCTTATGTAGGGTCGGATCAGATCAAATAACCGAGACAAAGGGAAAGCGCCAAAGTTTTACATCCTGTGATCCGAAGCTCGGGGAAAAGCTGATCCGAACCCGGGGAGATCGGAAGAAAGTCTGAAGACTCCCCTTCGGTAGGGCGCAAGGCGCCCAGACATTCACCCTCCACTGTTAAAGGGAGACCCTACCATGCGGAAGTTGCTAGTGCTCGCGCTGGTGCTCGGGTTGGTCGGCGTTGCCGCCGCCAACGACCTTGGCAACCAGGCCCCCGTCAAGAGCCCCGTGTCCTATCCCGAGAACGTGCCCAACCCGGTTCGCCAGGGCGGCGACACCATCGCCAACGCGACGGTCATCACGTCCCTCCCGTACGACAACAGTGGCACCACCGTTGGCTACACTGACGACTACGACGAGATCTGCCCGTACAGCGGCGCCACCGCTCCGGACGTCGTCTACAAGTACGTCGCGACCTCGACCCAGCCCGTCAACATCGACCTGTGCGGCACTGCCTATGACAGCAAGCTGTACGTGTACGACGGTGGCCTGAACCTGGTCGCCTGCAACGACGACTTCTACTTCGGCGCGCCCTGCGGCACCTACGTCTCCAAGCTGGAGAACGTAACCCTCAACGCCGGCACGACCTACTACATCATCATCGACGGCTACGGCGCTGCTTCCGGTGCCTATGTCCTCGCGATCGACGGCTTCACGCCGTGCGTCATCGAGTGCCCGGTTGGCGGCGTCGCCGAGGGCGAGCCCACGATGGGCCAGGATTACGTCGACAACTTCAACGGTGGCTGCAACAGCGACCCCGGCTTCCCGTTCCAGTCCCTGACGGCTGACGGCAACGGCGACCTCGCCCTCTGCGGCGTGAGTGGCTGGTACAACTTCCAGGGCAGCGAGTACCGTGACACTGACTGGTACATCCTGACCAAGGGTGCGGCTGGCTCCATCGAGGTCACCCTCGACGCCGAGATCGCGACCTACATGTTCGAGCTGAGCCCGCAGGACTGCGCCTCCGTTGGCGTTCTCCAGCAGGCGACCGGCGGCCCCTGCGCCGAGGCTTTCATGACCATCAGCGGCTACGCTGCTGGCGCCCCCGTGTGGTTCTGGGTTGGCCCGACGGTCTTCGCGCCCCCGGCTGGCGGCGAGCCCACCTACGACTACGTCGTGTGGTTCTCCGGCCTCGAGCCCGGCATCGTTGCGACCGAGGCGACGACCTGGGGCACCCTGAAGGCTCTGTACGAGTAATTCTCGCACAGTTCCCTCAGTAGTCTGACGACGGGGCCGGGGCGAAAGCTCCGGCCCCTCGTTTTTCAGTTGTGCCCGCGAGATTGTGCATGCCGGGCGATCGATCGGTCGTCCCGGGATTTCGTCAACCACGGTTGACATGTCGTCGTACCGCAGCCCAAGATCCCGACGGATTGCGCAAAGGCGGAGCGGTTGTTGCGTCGATGCACAATTTCGCGGGCACAACCAGAGGTGATCCATGCGCCGCATCGCAGCGCTACTCGTCTGCTGTCTCGCCATCGCGTCCGTGGCGGGCGCCGCCGACGCGCCGGCGCCGCCCATCCGGGTCATGACCTTCAACCTGCGCTACGGCACCGCCGACGACGGCGAGAACAGCTGGGACCACCGCCACGAGCTGGTCGCTGCGGTGGTCGAGGATTTCGCGCCCGACATCCTCGGCACCCAGGAGTGCCTGGCGTTCCAGCGCGATTTCCTGCAGCAGGTGCGCCTCGACCACCAGGTGATCGCCGCCGGCCGGGACGACGGCCGGGAGGCCGGCGAGATGTGCGCGCTCTTCGTCGACGGGCGCCGTTTCGCCGTGCTCGCGGCGGGGCATTTCTGGCTGAGCGAGACGCCGGACGTGATCGGCAGCCGGGGGTGGGACGCGGCGTTGCCGCGTATCGCGACCTGGGCGCGACTCGCGGACGCGCTCGCCGGCGGACGCGAGCTACTGGTGATCAACACCCACTGGGACCACATGGGCGAACAGGCGCGGCGCGCGTCCGCGAGCCTGTTGCGCGCGCGCGCCGCGGCGCTGGCGCCGGGCCTGCCGGTGCTCGTCATGGGCGACTTCAACACGCCGGTCGAGGCGGAGGGCGCGCAGGACCCCGGCCGGATCCTGCGCGAGGGCGCCGGCGACGGGCTGCCGCGCCTGCACGACACCTTCGTCGCCGCCGCGGCGCCGGCGACGGGCACCTACCACGCGTTCACCGGCACGCCGCAGCCGGGACGCATCGACGCGATCCTCGCGACCGCGCAGTTCTCGGCGCTCGCGGCGGCCGTGGTCGACACCAGCGTCGGCTCGCGCTATCCCTCCGACCACTTCCCCGTGACCGCGGTGGTGCGGCTGGATCGCTGATGCCGAGCGTGGTATCATTGATGGCGCGCCGCACCCGTGGAGGTTGGTCCTTGTCGCGTCTCGCGTCCGCCCTGGCGCTGGTCTTCGCCCTGACCGCGTCGGCCTCCGGCATCACCCTGAAGGAAGCGCTCCAGTCGGCGCCCGCCGCCAACGGGTACGACCGCTACGTCGTGCTGGAGACTGGCGTCGTCTACGAGGGCGGCGTCCTCATCGGCGCCACCTGGGACGACGACCGCCAGGTCTTCCGCGACGAGGAGCCGGGGTTCGACGTGATGATCGTCGGCAACGGGGCGATCCTCGATCTGCAGGGGCAGCAGATCTGCGTGTCGTTCTGCCGAAACCGGCTGGACATCGAGGACTGCATCATCCTGAACGGCGGCGTGCGCTTTCGCGGCGACCGGACCCCGCAGGTCGACCGCGTCCCGAGCGGGTCGGTCCGGCACTGCACGTTCTACCGGCCGCACGACTACGCGGTGCGTCTGCAGGGCGCCGGCAGCGGCGTCGCGCTGGAGCGGAACCTCGTCGTGGACGTCCAGGACACGGGGCTCGATTACGTGATCTGGTCGGGCGTCGCCGGCGAAAACCTGCCCACGGGCGCGTGCTTCGCGCCGTCGGTGCAGACGGCCGACTTCGGCGTGCCGTTGATGCGGGAGAACTGGACGTTCTTCGCCGACCCGCAGGTCAACGCCGACCCCGCCTACCACTACGTCTTCCTCTGAGAATACGGTTGAACCAACCCCCTGGCATGGGGGGAGGCCGGTGCGGCCCCGAACGACAACCTCCTCGGACTCGATCCCGGCCTGCGGGATCCGGACCACGGCGATTTCCACGCGGATCTGGCGCCCGGCTACGGTTGCCGGATCATCCCGCCGCCGCCGCGTCCGGCGCCGCCGGCGACCGCCACGTTGCCGGCGCGCGAGCGGCGGCCGCGTCTCGCGCGTCTCGACGTGGGTGGTCCGATCTCCGTCGACACCACCTGGGACGCCGACACCGTGCGGGTGCTCGCCGACGTGGAGGTGCGCGACGGCGCGACCCTGACCATCGTCCCCGGCGCGCGCGTGGTCGGCGACGGCTACGTCGGGTTGACGGTCCGCGACGGCGACGTGCAGGCGGTCGGCACGCCTGCGGCGCCCATCGTGTTCACGGCGGCGCATCCCGAACTCTATGCCGAGGATTTCCAGACGCGCGGGTGCTGGAACGGCCTCACGCTGCTCAACGTGCCGGCCGCGAACGACAGCACCCGTCTCTCGTGGTGCGTGCTCGAGTATGCGAAGGCGGTGCCGCGCGCCGGGGCGGCCGAAGGGCGTGAGCAGCCGGGCGGCATCGCGATCCCGGGCGCGGGCGGCGCGCTGCGCATCGTCGGGACCGACAAGGTCCGTGTCGACCACTGCCGGCTGCGTCACAACTGCGCGCAGCGTGGCGGCGCGATCCTGGTGCACCATGGCGCCGCGCCGCTGCTGGTCAACAACCTGCTGCACGACAACTGCGGCCTCGAGCGCGCCGGCGCGATCTTCGTGTCCTACGCCTACCCGCGGCTGGCGCAAAACACGCTCGCCGGCAACCGCGCGGCGAACCCGAGTGTGTTCGTGAACACCGGCTGCGTCGACCACTACCACAGCAAGCCCGTCTACGTGGGCAACGTCGTCTTCGGAAACGCGACCAACCACTACGACAGCACGCAGGTCCTCGAGCCCAAGGCCTACTACTCGCGCCACAACCTGATCGGCGGCTTCGTCGAGGGTGAGGGCCAATTGGCGGGCGACCCGCTCTTCGTCGCGGACGGTCCGGAGCCGTACGCGCTGCAACCGGGATCGCCGTGCCGGGATGCCGGCAGTGCGGCGGCCGCCGGCGCCTGGTTGCCGTGGCGGGATCTCGGCGGCGCCTTGCGGTGGCAAGGACCGGCGCCGGACGTGGGGGCCTTCGAACTCGCCGACCCCACCGGCGTCGCCGGCGAGCCGGTGCCGGCAGCCGTCTCGCTGCGGGCGTGGCCGAACCCGGCGAATCCCCAGGTGACCCTGTCGTTCGCGCTGCCGCAGGCCAGCCGCGTCGTCCTGGACATCGTGGATCTGCGGGGCCGGCTCGTGCGGCGGCTGGTGGCGGAGGAGATGGTCGCCGGCCGAATCCAGCGAACCTGGGACGGCCGGGACGACACGGGACGCGCCGTGGCTGCCGGCACCTACCTGGCTCGCCTCGTCAGCGAGGGGGTCCACACTTCAAGAAAAATCGCGATTGTGCGCTAATTGATACATAATAAGTATATATTGAGCAGATTTTAAATATTCGATTGAAACAACATGACCAATTGTGATATGTTATACGGCACAAGGCGGCATGGGGTAGCCGTCTCCCGATACCTACCGGCGACAGGCGAGATCGCCAGAGGTTTGCACCACCGTCCCAGGAATGGAGAAGACACCATGAAGAAGGCGACTGCGATCCTGATGTTGCTTCTGCTCGCGATGCCGGCGTTCGCGCTGGACAAGTCCAAGGAGAGCCAGGGCCTCGATCCCGACGGCATCACCCAGCTGAGCCGTTCGGTCATCGCCGAGGTCGAGCCGAACGACACGTTCGACGTGGGCAGCGGCCCGCTCGTCGGCGGCGACCAGGGCACGGGCGCCATCAGCGCCAGCACCGACGTCGATTTCTGGGTTCTCAACGTCACGGTCACCGGTGTCTGGGTCATGAACACCGACGCCGGCGCCGCCCCCGCCCTGACCGACTCCAAGCTGTACCTGTACGGCCCCGACGGCTCGACGCAGATCGGCTACGATGACGACAGCGGCCCGGGCTACTACTCCCAGATCAGCTACAACTTCACCGCCACCGGCACCTACTACCTGAAGGTCATCGGCTACAGCGCGTCCTACACGGGCAACTACGTGCTGAACATCGCGTCGCCGCTGCCGCCGCCGGCCAACGACAATTGCGCGGGCGCGATCGAGATCCCGTTCGTCGAGGGCTTCGTCGTCGAGACCACGACCGCGGGCGCGATCAGCGACTACACGCTGCTCAGCACCGGCTGCACCGGCTACGCCGCGGCGGGCCCGGACATCGTCTACACGGTGACCATGGCCGCCGACCAGGAGATCACGCTGGTGTGGACCCCCGTCACCTTCGACGCGTCGCTGTATGTCGTGACCGACTGCGCGGACCCGATGGGCACCTGCGTCGCCGGCGCCGACGACGGCGGCAGCGCCACCGCCGAGACCGTGTCCTTCATGAACACGACCGGCGCCACCGTCACCTACTTCATCATCTGCGACGCCTACGGCTCGGGCTCCGGTCCGGCCACCCTGACCATCCAGGCGGCCGTGGCGACCGAGGCCACCACCTGGGGCACCGTGAAGGCCCTGTACAACAACTGATCTGCCTTCACGCGCGAACCAACGGCCCCTCTCCCGGCAGGGAGGGGGGCCGTTTCGTCTGCCGGCGCCTTCGCTCAGCGGGCGGCGAAGGTGATCAGCTTGCGGGCCGCCAGTTCCTCGATAAACCCGTCGAGATCGGCCCGGGCGTCAGCCTCGGCGACCTCGTACTCGGCGAGCAGGGCCGTCAAGATGTCCGCGACCGTGCGCTGCCCGTCGATCTGGTGCCAGATGAAGGTGCCCACCTCGTCGAGGCTGTGGATCTCGTCGCCGGCCGGCGAGAGGAACACGGTCTCGTCGTCGACGGCCCGCGCGCCGAACTCGGGATTGCGGACCGGAATGCGTGCGAAGTTGCTCATGGTGTGTCCTCTCGGTTCGCGGGCAGACCTTCGTGAATGACGGGCCAGAAGCCGGGGTCCGGACGGAAGATGAGACGACGCACGGGCACCGTCAGGGCCAGCCGCGTCGCGAACTCGAGCATGGCCGCGGTGGTGCTGCCGTCGGCCGTCTGGTCGAGCCCTACGGGCGGGGCGACCTCGGCGGCCAGGGCGGCGGCGGCCTCGCCGGGGCCGGCCTTGGCGAGGACGTGCGCGGGGCCGTGGGTCAGGAGCAGGACGCCCCGCAGCGGCGCGGCGCCGGGGGACTTCTCGCGGAACAGGCCGTTGAACGGCGTGCCCACGGTCCACGGCCGGCCGTCGCGAAACTCCACGAGGGGCATCTCGTCGCTCAGGACGTGCTGGTCGGCGCTGAGGCGGGCGACGGTGGTCTTGCCGCTGCCCGGGGGGCCGGCGAAGAGGTAGCCGGCGCCGTCGTGGATCACCGCGCAGGAATGGAGCAGGGCGGCGTCGTACCCGGCGCGGCGGCGGGCGGAATGGAAGGCCTGGTAGAGGATCTGCTCGAACACGCGGCGCAAGCGGCCGCGGGTCAGGACGGCGTGCACCTCGACCTCGCCCGTGCCGGTGGCCGCGTCGAAGGCGCCGCGGACCAGGCCGTCGGCGATCTCGAAGCGGCCGCCGTCGACGCGCTTGGTGAGGATCAGGGAGTTCGGCACCGCCGGGTTGGCGCCGTCGTCGCGCACCGTCAGGCGCACCGAGACGTCGGCGGCCGCGGCATCGGACGGCTGCCCGAACCACTCGGCGAACTCGGCCGCGAGTGCTGGCGACAGGCCGTGCAGTCCGACGACCACCTGACCCAGGCGCAGGCGGTACTCGTTCGTCAGCGGCGAAGCAGCCATGCTCTCCCCTTTCTCAATGGTCCAAGGCACGGCGCCGTCACGAGGCGCCGCAGCCGGCGGCGCGCGAGTCGTCGGCCCTCCCGGCTGGCCTCGGCTGACCGCAGGTCGCGCGTGGACGAGCCGGTTTGTCGGACCGCGACCACGAGACCCAGGATGCCCTTCGCGTCGATCCACCCGGCCGCGGAGATGCCGTCTCCGGCCTGCAGGAACCGCCGCGCGCGTCCCGGGGGCCATCCCCACAGCAGACGATGCGCCACGAGCACACCCTCATCGCGATAGACGATCACGTCGCCGGGCCGGCACTCCTCGCCGCGTACGCCGGCGATGATCAGCGTCGAGCCGACCGGCAGGATCGGCGCCATGCTGCCGCTCAGCATGGGCATCTCGATACGTTCGTCCGGCGACAACCGGCCGTGGAAGAGGCGCCACCAGGCCGCGGCGGCGTCGAGTCGGTCGGCAGCGTCGGCCAAGGCCCCTCCCGGTGGGACGCGTCGCGGGGCGCATCAAGTCCCGTTTCGATCTGGACGATATACTGCGGGTAAGCCATCCTGGATGCAACCATGGACCTCAATAAGGGACGATTCTTGCCCTCACAGGCGCGATACCTGGCCGACCTGGTCCGCGCGTGGGCCGCCGGCAGCACGGACCCGGTGCGACCTCCGCGCGATCTCGATCGCGAGCTGTTCCTGCATCGCTTCGCGGTGGAGGCGGCGGCGCCGTCCCTGTCCGCCGTCCTGCATCCCGACGCCGTGCCGCCGGGAGACTGGGATCGCTGCCTCCGCGCGCTGAGCCTCGCCCGCCAGCGCACCACCTGGCTCCTGCTCGAACTGGAACGCGTGCTGCCCGCGCTGATGGAAGCCGGGTGTCGTCCCATCGTCCTGAAGGGCGCGCCTCTGGCTCTCGGCGTGTACCCGCGTCCGGAGGACCGCTGGTTCGTCGATCTCGACCTGCTCTTGACCAGGGACGAGTTGCCGGCGGCCTACGCGGCGCTCGCGCGGCTCGGGTATCGGTTCGCGGAGACGGCGGCCTCGCCCCGGTACTACGAGGACCACCACTTCCATCGCATCCTGCGCAGCGCCCAGGGCGTCTACCTCGAAGCGCACTGGGCGGTGACGTTGCCGGCGTCGGCCTACTCGTTCGACCTGGACGCGTTGCGACGCGACGCGAAGGCCATCCCGCTCGGCCGCGCCACCGTCCTGGCGCCGTCGCCGGTCGACCAGATCCTGCACGGGGTGCTCCAGAGCATCGCCGGTGGCTTCACGGACCTGCGGCGGATCCTGGACCTCCACCTCCTGGACCGGCAGCTGAGCGACTTCGCGCGCGAACAACTGGCCAGCCGCGCGCTGGCCCACAATCTCGCCACGGGCGTCTGGCTGCAGTACCGCGTGCGCGAGGAATTGACCGGGGCCGCGATCCCGGCGGCCATCGTCGAGCGCTGCGCGCCCACGCCGCGCGTGCGGTTGCTGCTCGAGAATCTCGACGTGCCGGGCGGGTGCCTCACCCAGCGACTCCACGGCCATGAGGGTTACGACCGCCTCGTGCATCTGCTCTGCCTGCCGGCGCGGTGTCGCGCGCGGGAGATCCGGCGCTTCCTGGTGCCGGACACGGGTGGCCTGCTGGAGGTCGGCCTGCGGCCGGAGCACCTGCGCAATCCGCTGCATCGATTCTGGTTCATGCTGCAGCGAGCCCGCGTCGCCGGGCGGATCCTCGGCTACTACACGCGCGCCGGCGTGGCGCCGGTGGCCTGGCGCTAGCCGGTGCGGCTGGGCGCGTCCGTGACCTCGTCCGACTGGTCCGTGCGCAGCGCGTACTGGAAGCCCGGTTGCACCGAGCAGGCGCCGACCTGCCCGCCGCGATCGAGCGCGAGGTAGCCGACCTGGATCTCGCCCACCTTGCCGCGCAGATCCTTCAGCACGCGGTCGACCGCCTCCTCGCACGCCTGCTGCGGCGTGCGTCCCTGTCGCATCAGCTCGACCACGAGGAAGCTGCCGAGCGTGCGCATGACGTACTCGCCGTGGCCGGTCGCGCAGGCGCCGCCCACCTCGCCGTCGACGTAGAGCGCGGCGCCGATGATCGGCGAGTCGCCCACGCGGCCGTGCATCTTGAAGGCGAGGCCGCTGGTGGTGCAGGCGCCGGCGAGTCGTCCCTGGCCGTCCAGGGCGAGGATCCCGAGGGTGTCGTGGTTCTCGATGTTGGCCTGCGGCTCGTACTTGCTCTCGCGCTGCCACTCGCGCCAGGCCTGCTCGGCGGCCGGTGTGAGGAGGTTCTCGCGGGGGAAGCCCTCGGCCAGCGCGAACTGCAGCGCGCCGTCGCCCACGAGCATCACGTGCGGCGTCTTCTCCATCACGCGCCGCGCGACCGACACCGGGTGGACGATGTGCTCGAGGCAGGCGACGCTGCCGGCGCGGCGCTCGTGGTCCATGATGCAGGCGTCGAGGGTGACGTGGCCGTCGCGGTCGGGGAAGCCGCCGAGGCCGACGGTGTGGTTGTCGGGGTTGGCCTCGGGCTGGCGCGCGCCCATCTCGACGGCGTCGAGGGCGGCGCCGTCAGGACGACCGAGCACGTCCCACGCCGCCGCGTTCGCGTTGCGGCCGAAGAACCAGGTGCTCAGGACCAGCGGGCGGTGTGACGACGGCATGGGCACGGACTCCTTCTCGGCCGCGGCGGGCGCGCAGCCGGCCAGCCGCGACGCGCCCATGGCAGCCCCGGTGAGGGCGGCGCCGGTCAGGGCGCAGGTGGTCAGGAATTCGCGACGGGTGGGCATGGCGAGCTCCTCGGTCTCGGGTCAGTCGGACATCGCGAAGGCGATCTCCACGGTCACGATCCGGTGCGGCAACAGATCCGCGACGACCTCGGTCGCGGGCGTCGTCGCGAGGGCGAGGTCTTCCTGGCGCTCCTCCAGCAGGTCGAGCAACCAGGCGGCGCGCGCCGGCAGACCCAGGCGCAGCGTCTCCCGCTGCGGCAGGTCGGTCTGGTTCCAGAGGCGCACCACGAGGGTGTCGCGCTGCGGGTGGCGGCGGATCGCGCTCACGGCGACCGCCGGGTTGGTCTTCGCGAGCAGCGAGCCGCCGGGCACCGTGCCGGCGGGCACGCCCTGTCGGGTGAGCACGGGGTTCTGGTAGCGCTGCGAGAGGTCGCGCAGGCCGCGCGCGATCGGGGTGTCGTCGCCGTCGAGGCCGGGCAGGCCCGTCGCCTCGGGGCCGCCGCCGAGGGGCGCGAGCGCGTACCGGAAGACGTGCGGGCCGGGGCACTGGGCCTCGGGCGTGGCGAGAGTCGGGCCGGCGTTGCGGTGGCGGCGCGTGGGGAAGTCGTCGCGGGAGAGCCAGCCTACGCAGCGTAGCAGGGTGAGGCCGAGCGACACGGTGCCGTCGTGCTCGCGGCGTGGCGTGACCTCGGGCAGTCCGCGCGCGAGCAGCGCGAGGCCGCGGCCGCGGTGCCAGACGTGGCTGAAGTCCTGCTGCGGGACGGTGCCCGGGTGCGGCTGCACCCAGTCGCTGCTGCGTGGCGGGTCCACCGGACGCGCGGCGATCAGGAAGTGGCCGTCGCTATGGACGACGTCGGCGCCGAGACCCGTGGGGAACCAGGCCGCGAGACGGTGGTCCTCGGCGCGGTTCTCGAGGCGGGTCTCGATCTCGGCGTGACGCGCGCCGGCGGCGAGGCGCACGCGCACCTCGACGGGGCAGGTGGCGACGGTGGGGTCGCGGAAGGAGCGGTCGGGCGCGAGGGCGCGCGGCAGGCGCAGCTCGAGGCGGCAGCGCAGGGTGGCGGCGAGGCCGGTGTCCTCGACGGCGTCGACCACGCCGACGACGTTGGCCGCGCTCACCGCCTGCGGGTTGGGGCACGGGGAGTGGTCGTACTCGTCGCCGGCGTCGTCGTCGTCCACGAGGTGGTTGAGGCCCTCGTAGCGCGCGCCGCTCGCGAGGTCGATCAGGTCGAGGCGGCCGTCGCGGTGCAGCGTGACGCGCAGGCGGCCGTTGTCGAGCGTGGGGCCGTCGCGGCGGACGAGGTCCTGCGCGTCGAACGCGGCCGGGCCGGCGTCGGCGCGGTCGGTGAGGCGGTAGATGGCGTGGCCGCAGGCGGGCAGGTCGCGCGCCAGGAACTGCAGCGTGAGGAAGCAGTCGGTGAGGCCGACGTCCTTCTGGGACTCGTCCTTGAGGATGCGCCGCGCGAAGGTGTCGAGGTAGGTCTGCAGCAACGCCAGCTGGTCCTCGCAGCGGATCTCGTTGCGGTAGTCGATGCCCCAGAACCGCTCGAGGAAGCGCCGCTCCTTGATCACGAAGGGCACGGGACGACCGTCCGGGCCCAGCAGCGTGAGCCGGTCGAGGTCGTAATGCATCGGCTGCAGGATCACCAGGCGCTCGACCACCTCGTCGCGGCGGACGGGCAGGGGATTGGCGACCACGAGGAGGGTCTCGCGGTCGTCCGCCTCGGCCGGGGCGAAGGGCGGACATAGACGACCGAGCAGGCGCGAGAGCAGGTGCTCCGCCGTGTCCGCGACCTCGGCAAAGCGCGGGGTCATGGCCTGGTGGACGGCGTCGGTGGAGCAGCCGCAGATGGAGTCGTGCGGATGGTTCTGCAGCAGCGTGCGCCAGGCGAGATCGATCTGGCCCTCGGGATACGGCTCGCCGTGCAGGAAGTGCGCCGCCGCGCACAGCGGCTCGAGCTGGTCGGCCAGCAGGTGCTGGCAGCGCGCGTTGGCCTGCTTGAGCGGCATGCGCGCCGACCAGACGCCGGACAGGATGTGGTGCAGCTTGGCGCCGAGCAGCTCGCCGCGCCACGACTGCAGGCTCGGGAGGTGCGCGCTCAACGCCGCGAGGTAGTCCTCGAAGCGCCCGGTCACGAAGGTGGTATCGGGGAACGCCTCGCGCAGCGCCGCCAGCACCGTGCCGTAGTCGCGCTGGGGCGGGTGGTGGTCGCAGCCGTTGTTGAGCAGCCACACGTCGGCGTTCGAGCGCGTCGCCATCATCCGGAAGAGCTCGCGGATCTTGGCCACCGCGTGCACCGGCTCGATGGCCCGGCGCGTGTGCGCGTGCCAGATCTCGGCGTGGCCCAGGGTGGCGGCGTTGCAGTAGCCGTCCTGCTGGTTCACCGCGAGCACGCGGCTGCCGTCGGGCGCCTCCCAGAGGTACTCGAGCCCGAGGTCGTCGATCTCGTTCCCGTTGCCGCGCGTGTAGAGAAAGCTGTCGATGCCCACCTGCTGCAGGATCTGCGGCATCTGCGCCACGTGCCCGAACGAGTCGGGCATGTATCCGACCTTCTGCGCGCCGGCGCCGAGTTGCGCCGCGACGCGATGGCCGAGTTGCAGATTGCGCACCGTGGCCTCGGCCGAGACCAGGAACTCGTCGGGCAGGATGTACCAGGGTCCGAGGGCGAGCTTGCCCGCCTCGGCGAGTTTCTTCACGAGGTCGGCCTGCTCGGGTCGCACGGCGAGGTAGTCCTCAAGGGCGAGCATCTGCCCATCGAGGACGAAGTGGGAGAGGGCAGGGTCGTCCTGGAGACGATCGAGCACCTCGTCGACCACCTCCACGAGCTGAACCCGGAAGCGCGGGAAGGTCAGGTACCACTCGCGATCCCAGTGGGTGTGCGAGACCAGATAGGCGACGCGGGGGGTGGCGGGCACGGAATGCTCCTGCGGAAAGGCGCTACTGATCGGCGAATCCTGGACGCAGTATAACTTCGCCAGGGCCAGGGGTGTTACGGCATTTCGACGCCCCCGCCGGGAAGGAACCACGGGGCGTCCATCTCTTGTTCGCGCCAATAAGGAGTCAGCGGTCGCCGAGACTCGAATAATTATTCGAGTATATCTTCATCCGAGTTCATCGTGACGGCGAAGCGCGCCCATCGTCGCCTTGGTCCCGACTCCAAGCGCACAGCGGCGAACCTCATGTCTCACGGACTCACAGCCCGGGGACCCGTCAACGGCCTTCGACGATCGGCAGGCAGGCATTGACGACGTCCTCGATCCTCGCCTTCGCCAGCCCCACGCACGTGTCCGCCGCCCCATAATACAGGTGCAGCTCGCTGGCCAGCGGCACGAAGCCGTTGTCGTCGGTCGGGATGGTGACCGCGCCCGAGGGGAACACCACGTTGGGCACCTGGCCCACCATCTCGTACATCTCGCGGGGCTCGAGCAGGTTGTCGCGGGTGCGGCCGAGGACGCGGGAGGGGTCGGCGAGGTCGAGCAGCACGGCGCCGGCCTGGTAGATGCCGCCGCCGAGGTGGGTGGCGACGCCGTGGTAGAGGAGCAGCCAGCCCGCGGGGGTCTTGATGGGCGGGGGGCCGGGGCCGATCAGCTCGTCCCAGTAGTGCCAGCGGCCCTGCATCACGGTGCCGATGGTCTGCCATTCGAGGAGGTCGGCGCTTGCGCGCAGCTCGACGGCGTCGCCGCTCGCGACGCCGCCGGCCGAGGCGACGGCGTTGGGGCGTTCGAGCAGCAGGTACCAGCCGCCGACCTGTTCGGGGAAGAGGACACCGTTGCGGGCGTCGCGGTCGCCGGTGAGGGCGAGGAAGTCGAGGGTGGTGAAGTCGTCCGTGGTGAAGATGGCGACGCGGCAGCCGCCGTCGAGGTCGAGGGCGCAGGTGACGTGCCAGCGGCCGTCGAGGCGGGTGATGCGGGGGTCGTAGACGTGGTGGACGCGGCGGCCGAGGCGCTCGAGGCCGCGGATCTCGACGATCTGCGGCGCGACGCGGAAGCGTTCGCCGTCGAGGCTCTCGGCGCGCATCAGGACGGTGTGTCGTCCCCGGGTCTGCACGCGCAGCAAGAGCAGCACGTAGCCGGAATCAAGACGACAGGCGCCCGGGTTGAAGACGCTGGTGGCGTCGATCACCACGGGCGGGACGTCGGGGATGTCGGCCCGGGAGAGGATGGGATTGGTCGGGTAACGACGCAGGCTCATGGCCGCAATGTAACACGGCGCGGCGGCCGCGGACACCGGAAGGATGCGGGGTTCTTTCGCCGATTGCTCCAGATTCGCGCGCCGGGTATGCTCGTGTCAGCGGAAGGACGCGACGTGCGGGAGGCGGACATCGGGGTCGACGAACGGTCCCTCGTCGAGGGGTTGCTCGCGCAGGCCGAGTGGGCGCGGCGGGAGTTCTACGTGCGCGCGCACGACGCGGTCTACGCTCGCGCCTGCCGCCTGACCCACGACGTCGACCTGCGCCGCGACTGGACGCACGAGTGCCTGCTGCGGCTGGCCGAGGACGTGACCGCCGGGCGCTTCGTCTACCAGCGGCCGGGGTCGTTGTGGGCCTGGTTCCGGGCCCGCGCGCCGTACCTGCTGCTCGACTCCCTGCGTCTGCGCCGCCGACTCGAGGCCCGGGAGGTGCAGGATTACGCGGACGACATGCCCGATCCCGAGGACCCTGACGATCCCGGGCACGACCTCGAGTCGCTCGAGATCCTGCACGCCATCGACACCTGCCTGGCGAACCTCGCGAACGACGACCAGCGGCGTGCCCTGGAACTCCTGCTCTACGAGGAGATGTCGTACGAGGAGATCGCCGCGGCCCTGGACCGTCCGCTCAACACGGTGCGCACGGACATCCGTCGTGGCCGCCTCGCCCTGCGCGAATGCCTGATCTGGCGTCTGGAGCTGACTTCTTGAGCAGATGGCGTGAAACTTCCCCGGCCCGCCCGGCCGTGTTGGTGGCGGAGGTAGGCCCATGAACGCGGACCACCTGCGTCTGCGCGGCCTGGTGCTCGTGCTCGAAGACCTCGAGGCCGACGAGCACCGGGACGCCGCGGCGCATCTGCAAGCCTGCGCCGAGTGCCGTCACCTGCGGGAGCGCCTGCTCGCCGCGGAGGACACGTTGCGTGACGTGTCCGGTCTCGCGGCGGACGACGATCCCCTGGCCGAGGCGACGACGCTGGAGCGCGCGCAGGCCGCGGCGAGCCTGGCCGCGCTGCTGGCCGGCCAGCGGAAGCGCTTCCGCCTGCGGCTGCGCCGCATCATGCCGCTCGCGATCGCCGCGACCATCGTCTTCGCGGCCGTGCTGCCGACGCTCGGCCGGCGGTCGCCGGTGCGCGACCTCGCCGTCGGCTCGCCGCTGGTGTTGCGCGGCGACGAGTCCGCGCCGGCGGCGACGCCGCACGGCGTCAGCTTCCGCCTCGCGCGCGACGGCTACCCGGTGCTGATCCACGTCGATGGCGCGGGCGTCGCGAGGGTGGTCCATCCGGCGGCCGGCGAGGCCCCCGCCCTGGTGCCGGCGGGCCAGCTGGTTCTGCTGCCGCCGCCGCGGTCGTCCCCTGGCTGGCGCGCGGATCTTGCGCCAGGTTGCGAGACCTACCTGCTGGCGATCGCCACGGACGCGGCGCCGGACACGCGCCTCCTGGCCGCCCTGGCTGCGGCGCCGCCGGAGGAGTCCCACGCTACGGCCGTGCGCCTTGCGACCAAGCGACTCGGCAAGCTGGTGGGCACGGTAGTTCGACGCGACGCCGACGGGTGCGAATGACACGAACCACTGTCCGCTTCACCCTGCTGTCGATCCTGGTCCTGACGGCGCCCGCCGGCGCCGATCCCGCGGCGGTGTCCCGGCAGCTCGCCGAGCTGCGCGCGGGGTCGTTGCCGGATTCGGTCGACGTGGTGGTCGCGGGGATGTTGCCGCCGGCGCTGGCGGCGAGCGACAGCCTGCTGGTGCAGACGTTGCTGCTCGAACGAGGTATGACGCGCGTCGCGTACGGCCGGGCCGCCGACGGCGAGGCGGACCTGCGCGAGGCGCTGGCGCTGGCCGAGGCGCGCCGGGATCCTGCGGCCGCGCACAAGGCGCTGCGTTATCTCGCGGAGGGCTGCCAGCAGCTCGGACGACGCGACGAGGCCGCCGCCTGCTTCGCCGAGCTGGAACGCCGCGCGCGCGCGGCCGGCGACGACTTCCACGCCGGCAAGGCGCTCTACGGCCTCGGCCGCCTGCGCTATCGCGCGCGCGACCTCGCCGGCGCCGACTCCCTCTACACCGCTGCGCTGCCCCTGCTCACCGCTGCCGCCGATTCCGCCGACCTCGCCGCGCTCTTCAACGGGCTCGGCAACTGCCGGGCCGGGAGGGGACGCTACCGCGACGCGGCGTCGTTCTACGCGCGGGCGGGCGTCATGGCGCGCGGCGGCGGCTCGCGTTCGCTCGAGGCCATGGCGCTGAACAACCTCGCCGGCGTGGAGATGATCCTCGGCGACCCGGGCGCGGCGGCGGACGGCTACCGGCGCGCGCGCGATATCCAGCGCGAGCTGGGTCTGTGGCAGCAGGTCGGCGCGCCGTGGCGTAACTACACGCAGGCGCTGACGGACCAGGGTCGTCACGACGAGGCCCGCAGCGAACTCCAGGCGGCGCTCGCGTTCTGTCGTGAACGCGGATTCCGCGGCGAGGAAGCGTTCACGCTGCTGCGCCTCGCCGAGGTCGACCTGGCCGCCGGTCGGCCCGACTCGGCGCTCGCGCGCTGCGCGGAGGTGTTCGGGCTGGGGCCGGCGGTGGAACTGGAAGTGGGCGCGACTGCCCGGATGCGGGCCGCCGACGCGATGCTGGTCCTCGGCCGCGGCCCCGAGGCGCTCGCGCAGCTCGACGCGGCGGCGGCGTTGCTCGCCGGCCGCGACGACTTCAACCTCGAGGTGATGCTGGCCGCCTCTCGCGGTCGTGTCCTGCGGGCGCTCGATCGCCACGCGGAGGCGATCGCCGCGACGCGGCCGGCCCTCGCGCGCACCGCGGCCAGCGGCGTCGCTCGGTTCCGGTTGCCGCTGCTCGTCGGCGCGGCGAGCTCGTGGCGCGCGCTGGGCGCGGCCGACTCGGCCGCCGCCTGCCTCGCGAGCGCGGAGGCGTTGTGGGAAGAGGAGCGCACGCTGCCCGCCGATCCCGAGTGGCGCGAGCGGCGCGGGGCCGAGGCCCAGCAGCTCTTCGCGTTGCGGATCGAGCTGGCCATGGCTCGCGGCGACGTCGACGGCGCCTTCGCGGCGGCCCAGCGCTACAAGGCGCGCACGCTGCTCGAGCGGATCCTCGGTCCCGGCGAGGAGCTGGCGGTCGCCCGGGATCTGCCGGCGCCGGTCGCCTCGGCGCGCCTGCGTCGCGAGGTGCTGCATTCGGGCGAGGTGTTGCTCGACGTGGTCGCCGGCCCCGATGCCGGGTGGCTCTTCGTGGTGTCCCGGGACACCCTGCACGCGCGGCGGCTCCCCGGCGAGGATCGCTGGGCCGACCTGCTCGCCCCGATGCTCGCGCGCCTCGCCGATCCGTTCTCCCCGGACGACTCCGCGCTCGCCGCGGCGGTGCGCGACACGCTGCTCGGCCCGGCCGGCGCCGCGCCGGCGGACCTGGTGGCGGGCGCGGCCACGGTCTTCGTCTGCCCCGACGGCTGGTTGCACCGCGTGCCGTTCGCGGTGGTCCTCGGCCCCGGCGACCGGCGGCGCGTGCCGTCGGCGACCTTGCTCGCCCACCTGCGCGACCGCGGCGCCGACGCCGGGACGTCGTCCCGTCTCCTGGCGATCGCCGGCCGCGAGAATGTCGGCCACCGCCGACTCGACGGCGCGGCGGCCGAGGTGGCGGACCTGCAGCGGCGATTCCGGCACGTCACGGTCCCTGCCGCGTCGCGCGCCGACACCAGCGCCTTCGGCGGCGTCGATCCCGCGGACTTCGACGTGCTGCACCTCGCCTGCCACGCGGAGGTCGATCCGCAACGACCCTGGAACTCCGCCCTCGTCTTCGGCGCCGCCGACCGCCCGGTGCCTGTACGCGCCGGCGACATCGCCCGCCGCGACCTGCCGGCCCGGCTGGTGGTCCTGTCGAGTTGCGACAGCGCGTCGGGTGCGATCCTCGCCGGCGAGGGCGTGCTGGGTCTCGCCTCGGGCTTCCTCGGCGCCGGCGTCCCCACCGTGATCGCGACGCTGTGGCCGGTGGACGACACTGTCACGCGCCACTTCGTCGCCGCGTTCTACGACGGACTCGCGGCGGACCAGCCGCCGGCCATCGCGCTGGCCGCCGCCCGCGCCAGACTACGAGACGACCCCGCCACCCGGCATCCCTTCTACTGGGCCGGCTTCGTGCTGCTGGGCGACGGCGGCGAACCGGTGCCGTTGCGGGAGCGGTCGTCCCGCGCCCTCTGGATCGGCGCCCTAGCGACCCTGGTAGGTGCGGCCGTGTCGCTCTGGGCCAGCCGCCGCCGGCGCAGGGCCAGGGGTCATTCCCGACCAGATATATCTCAAAAGCATGTTTCCTGACTGAACGTGAAACTTGATGGCGTCGTCGCGCCGTTTTCCCACCGAGGAAGCCACTCCAACTCCCGGGAGACGACGCCATGAACCATCGCCAACGCGTCCTGCTGTCGTTGCTGCTGCTGGGTTGCCTGTGCCTGCCCGCGGCCGCGGCGACGCCGTCCTTCGCCGACAAGGTGGCCGCCATCGCGGCGGCCGAGACTGCCGAGCTGGCGCGCCTGGACGAGGCCCTCGCGAGGGCGGGCGACCAGGCCGAGGTGCTCGCGCTGCAACGTTGCGCGGCCTACGTCAAGCTCGCCAGCCGTCTCGCGCTCTGCGAGGCGCAGCTGGATCGCGCCGCGCCGGACCCGGCGGTCGCCGCGGCGCTGGCCGACCAGATCGACGAGCTGAGCGAACGCGTCCAGATACAGGAAACTTCGCTGCCCGCCGACTATTCCTTCGCGCCCCTGGCCGCGATCGCCCCGGAGGTGCCGGCATGCGACGAATGACGTGCTGGCTCGTGCTGGTCGCGCTGGCGACCGCGGGAGCGGCCTGGGCCGAGGTCCCCACCTTCCCGATCCGGGTGCGCATGGCACGACCGGAGCGCCTGGCCGCGCCGGACCGCGAGTTCACGGCGGTCATCACGTTCGAGGCCGCGCGTGCCATCGAACTGCGCGGTCTCGTTCTCGCCGGCGACGGCTGGACCGGCGTCCGCTGCGAGGCACCGCGCGATCTGGCGATCGGCGCAGGGCAGACGCTCGACTTCGCCCTGGCGGCCACGCCGCGCGCGGGCTGCGGTCCGCTGATGCTCACCGCCGAGATCGATGGTCGTCCCTGGCGCCAGACCTTCCGCCTGACGCCTGAGGACTACGGCGGCCTGCTGCCGACCGACAGCGACCTGCTGCCGCCTGAGCGGATCTTCCCGGCCACGGGCGAGAAATTCCCCACGCCGCCGCAGTTCACGCTGGCCGAGATGCAGGCGCTCGCGCGGGCCGAGGTCCGCGCGCCGGCCGGCGAGAAGAGCCGCACCGACTGCACCGTGACGGGGAACATCTGCTACTGGCACGGCACGCAAAACCGGTGGTTGCCGTCGTACGGATCGCACGTGATGGGCGTGGTCTACGTGGACGGCGCCATCCCTCCCTACTACTACACCGCCGTCGCGGAGACCGACGAGCTCGGCCGCTTCTCGTTCACAGTGCCGGCCGGCGCGCGGTTCGCGATCCGCTTCAACGCCACCAGTCGCGCCGCGCGGCTGCAGGAGGACGGGATCTGGGAGGACGAGTACAAGTGGCAGACCGCCATCGTCACGCTGGCGCCCGACCAGACCCAGTATGACGCCGGCCCCCTCTATCCCAGCCACCACCACGGCGCGCTGCACATCTGCACCGACGTGACGTACTCCCACGACTATTTCCGCGACCTCGGCTGGGACGTCTCGCGGATCGACGTGCAGTGGCCCGACGACGACGGTAGCGCCTACTCGCCGTACTTCGAGGAAATGCATATCGAGCGCGACGACGCGTGGGACGACGGCACCGTCTGCCACGAGTGGGGTCACTACTGGCACTCCGAGTACGCCCACACGGTCGAGGTCGACTATTGCAACGGCATCTGCGACGACGGCGACGACTGCGGCCACTGCGGTTGGTGCCCCGAGGAGGACGAGGTGGCCTGGATCGAGGGCTGCGCCCAGATCCTCAGCCGGCTACTGACCGACGACCTCGCGTCGCGCGTCATGTTCAACGTGTCCCACAAAGGTATCGACACGTACCATGACGATCCCGACTGTTCCTGGCAGCCCTGGAACATCGAGTTCGTGGTGGCCGGCGCCATCTACGACATGGCCGACGACGACACCGGCACCGAGACGAGCGACCTGAGCACCGACTACCTCGGCAACCCCGTCTACGACCAGCTCGACCTCACCACCAACGACATCCTACACATCATGGCCGACGACTGCGCCGTCGAGGGGCACGAGCCCTACCGCATGCCGGCCTTCTTCACCTGCGCCGCCGCGTACCTCGACGGACTGGGCTCGCCCACGGCAACGCGCGAGATGCTCTGGGAGACGGTCTGGGCCTGGGACCTGCAGCTCGACGACGCTGCCCCGGGCGTGGTGCCGAATCTGACGTCGACCTTCCCCGAGGGTACGCCCACGCAGACCGCGGTCGGCGGCTTCTACTGGCAACGGCCCAGCGACGATCTGTCCGGCGCCTGCGGCTACAGCGTGCAGCTCAGCCAGAACTTCCCGCTGAATCCGGACCACGTCATCGATACCACCAACCTGCAGTGGTGGCCCGACGATGCGCTCGCGCCGGGAACCTACTACTTCACCGTGGTCGCGGTCGACCGCGCGGGCAACTGGTGCGGAACCTACAACAGCCATGGCCCGATTATCATCACGGCGCCCGGCCCCGCGGATCTGACCCCGATCACGCCGACGGGCTGGACCGCGCCGCTGGTCCTGCGCAGCACCTTGGCGCCCCAGGCGCCGACGCCGGTGACGCAGCCCACCAACGTCCAGGGCCACACCGTGTACTTCAACTGGGGCGAACTGAACCAGGGGACCGGACCGACGGGCAACTTCCGCGATCGCATGTATCTCGACGGCACGTCGGTCCACACCTCCGGTTCCCGCTACCTCGGCGCCGGCGTGTCCAACAGCTCGCGCAACGACGGCCCGGTGGATCTCGGCGCGATCGGCCGTCACACGGTGTGGGTGCGCCTGGACGGCCTGGACTCGTCGCCCGAAGCCGACGAGAACAACAACATCTACGCCAAGCAGTTCGTCTTCTCGCCGGAGGATATCGCGCTCGGCGAGACCATCGTGCGCGCGGGCGGCTTGCCCGAGGCGACCGCCGGCCAGTCGTTGTTGCCCGACGGCACGCCGTTCTATCCCAATGGCGACGGCTTCGACGTCGAACTGTGCATCTTCCCGGAGCTGGTTTGGGCCGTTCCCGACAACCCGAACGACCGCCTGACGCTGCGCCTGCACGCCCGCGACGTCGGCCAGACCGGCTTCCGCGAGGCGCTGGCGACCGCGGCGAGCCTAGCCGACCGGCCGGCGGCCATCCTGCAGAACACCGCCGAAACCTTGATGACCAGCTACTGCATCGGCGTCTCGGATGAGCAAGGCAGCGGCAACACCTACCGTATCCACCGCGAGCTCGGACAGATGTTCGCGATGCCCGACACCATCCCCGGCCTCTTCGACGCCGCCAACTGCCTGGACTTCTACTACACCTACAACGAACTGGCTGAACCGGCCTGGTTCACCATCAAGCTGGCCAACAATGCCCCGGGTCCGGTGATGATGCGCTTCTTCGCACCCGGCTTCGCGATGGGCAACCTCTCGGCGGCGGACGTGACGCTCGCCGCGGCCGGCGGCGACACCGTCCACCACAACCTCCGGCTCGAGCCGGGCCAGATGGCTCTGACGGTGGTCAACCGGGATCCGCGGCTCACCTACGCCGGCCAGTACCGGATCTTCGCCTACGTCGAGAAGCCCGATCTCGAGGCGGCGACGCCAGCGACGTGGTTCGCCAACGCCGTACCGCACGTGGGTAAACCCTACAATCCGACGCAGGGCAGCGTGCCGGCGCCCACGCGCCTGGCCGGGGACGTGGATTCGACCGGCGTCTACTGGTCTTTGCGCAATGCCAGCCTGAGCGCGGGCGTGCCGACCGGCCTGAGCCGCAAGGTCGAGGTGGATGGCGCGCAACTGGCCGGCTCGATCTTCATCGAACCGCTGGCGCCCGGCCAGGAGGTGCGCGCGGTCCAGTCGGCCTTGTTCAACGTGCGCGGCGGACGGCACGCGCTGACCCACCGCATCAACTCCACGCACGGCATCGACGAGGACGACTACACCGACAACGACCACGGTCGTCAGTGGGTGTGGTCGCCGCGGGTCCTGGCGCTCGGGCAGAATCACTCCCTGCCCCTGCCGGCCCCTGCCTACGGAGGCCTCACGCACGTGGACGAGGGTCTGGTGTCGCCCAACTGTGACGGCTTCAAGTTCACCAACTCGGTGTCGATCGCCATCGCCTCGTTGTTCACGGCCTACGTCACCGGATCAGCCGCGGATATCGACGTCGGCCTGTACACGAGCGCCGACGTGCAGAGCGGGTTCACCACGGCACACGAACTATCCACCTGGAGTGGCACGGGGTGTGACTTCGTCCTGCGCTGCACCACCGGGATCGGCACGTTCACCAACCTGGTCGGCGTTTCGCGCCCGGCGAGTCTGGCGTACGGCTCGGTGGCCCTGCGCGCGCAGGCGAGCACGGTGTTCTGGGCTAACCCGGTCGGCGGCACGCGGACGGGCACCGTCGAGGCGACCACCTACTTCGACACCCAGATCCTGACCCTACCCGCCGGCACCTACCGGTTCACCTTGCAGAGCGACAGCCAGCCGCTGGGCTTCTCGCTGCACGACGTCAGCAACGGGTACAGCGCCAAGTCGTCGCCGTGGCAGGAAGGCCTCGCCTGGCAGGAGCCCAGCGCCGTGGGCGAGGACGTGAGCTTCGTCGTCGAGGTGCCGGCGCCGGCGCCGGCGCGTTTCGGCCTGGTGGTATGGCGGCCGGACGGGACGACGCTGGCGCAGGACGCGCCGTGGGTGATCACCTGCAACGACGTCGCGACCGGCGTCGACGACGACGATCCGGCGCTGCCCGCGATCACCGCCTCGCGCCTGGTCAGCGCCGCGCCCAACCCCTTCAACCCGATGACCGAGATCGCGTTCGAGATCGCGCAGCCAGGGCGCTGCGAGCTGACCGTGCACGACGTGCGCGGCCGCCTGGTGCGGACCCTCGTCGCCGGCGACCTGCCGGCCGGCCGCTTCGACGAACGCTGGGACGGCCTCGACGACAGCGGCCAGCGCGTCTCCAGCGGCATCTACATGGCGCGGCTGCGCACGGCGCGCGGGGAGGCGGATCTGCTCAAGCTGACCCTGGTGAAATGACCGCCGATGCGGCGGCACCTGGCGGTGGTCGATTCGACGCAGCGCGCCCCGATCGTGGTGGTCGGGGCGCGCGATCGCGTTTCGCGCGGGGGCCTCACTCGGCCTTGTTGCGCGCCGCGGAGATCATTGCATACAGCTTGCTGCCCGTGCCGTCGCGAATTCGGTGAAGATGTCCTGGCCGGTCAGCTGCCGGAAGATCGTCCCGGCGACGTTGAAGTCCCAGCTGTTGTAATAGTAGAAGGTGCCCGGCGCGTGGCGGCCGCGCTCGGGGCGGCTCTCGACCATGCTCGCGCGCGCGGGATTCGTCGAGGTTGTGCGCGTGTCGCCGAGCCGGGCGATCATGAGGCGGGATTGCGCGACTTGATCTCTCGTGATGCCCGGCCCCGACATCAGGGCTGGGCGTGACGGCGGATCAGATCCCGATCACGGCAGCTTCAACCCCGCCGCGTGCATGCCCTCGTAGATCGCCCAGGATACGGCCGCCGAGCCGGGAATCGTCAAGACCCAGGCCCAGACGATGCGGATGGCGACGCCCCAGCGCACGGCCGAGAGCTTCGAGGTGGCGCCGACGCCGATGATCGAGCCCGTGATGGTGTGGGTGGTGGAGACGGGCATGCCCATCAGCGAAGAGACGATGATCGAGCTGGCGGCGGCGGTCTCGGCGGCGAAGCCGTGGATGGGCTTGAGCTTGGTCATCTTCATGCCGAGGGTGCGGATCACGCGCCAGCCGCCGGCGAGGGTGCCGAAGCCGATGGCGAGGTAGCAGGCGACCATGACCCACACCGGGACGTGGAACTCGGTGCCGAGGTAGCCGTTGCTGTACAAAGTGAGGGCGATGATGCCCATGGTCTTCTGGGCGTCGTTGCTGCCGTGGCCGAGGCTGTAGGCCGCTGCCGAAACCAGCTGCAAGCGGCGGAACCACCTGTTCACCGAGGGCGGGTTCGCCCGGCGGCAGATCCAGTAGAGGGCGATCATCAACCAGTAGCCGATGAACATGCCGAACATCGGCGAGATCACAATGAAGAGCAAGATCTTCAGGACACCTTGCATCTGTAGCGCATCGCCGCCGGCGGCCGCATAGCCGGCGCCCACGAGCCCGCCCACGAGGGCGTGCGAGACGCTGATGGGCAGGCCGAAGTGCGTGCAGGTATGTGTCCAGGCGATGGCGCCGATCAGCGTCGCGAGCAGCAGTTCGTTGGTGACGATGGTGGGATCGATCACGCCCTTGCCAATGGTCTTGGCGACGTGCACGCCGAAGAAGAGCACGGCGATGACGTTGAAGAACGCGGCCCAGGCCACGGCGAAACGCGGCGACAGCACGCGCGTCGACACGATGGTCGCGACGGAGTTGGCGGCGTCGTTCATCCCGTTGAGGAAGTCGAACAGCAGCGCCAGGGCGATGATCAGCGGGACGGTGAACTCCACGGGGCCCCCTCAGGAATTCTTGAGCACGATACCTTCGAGGAGGTTGCCGACATCCTCGCAGCGGTCCGTCGCGTTCTCGACGTAGCTGATGATGTCCTTCCACTTGATCAGTTCCATGGGATCCTTCTCCTCGCGGAGCAGGCGCGCCATGATGTCGCGGCGGATCTGGTCGGCCTCGTTCTCGAGCCGGTTGACCTCGACGGTCATCTCGAGGATGCGCTTGGCGTTCTTGCCGATGTTGCGCACCAGCTTGATCATCTCGCGCACCAGCTTGGCGCCTTCGAGCAGGACGCGGATCAGCTCCGTCAGCTCGGGCGGGAACTGCTTCGGTTGATAGAGGGCGATGTTGCCGGCCGCCACGTTGGCGAGGTCGAGGATGTCGTCGAGGGTGGTCAGCAGCTGGTGGATGTCCTCGCGGTCCAGGGGCGTGACGAAGGTCTTGTGCAAGTGGGTCAGCGTCTCGTGGACGATCTCGTCGGTCTCGTGCTCGACCGTGCGCAGTTCCTGGTAGTAGTGCTGCCGCCGCTCCTCGTCGTTGATCCGCTGCAGGATCTCGACGCCCTTGACGATGTTGTCGGTGATGCGGTCGAAGCGATCGAAGAACAACTCGTCGCGCGGGATGAGATTGAAGCCCATTCTTTACCCCTTTTTCACGGGATTTTTACCTGGGCCAAGGTACTGCCTGCGCCGCTCGCGATCAATCGGGATTATCGGCGGACCACCCCGTCGTCATTCCGGTCCTGCGACCGGGTGCGCAGCAGGCCCGTCATGCGGACGAGGCCGCGGACGCCGCCGGCGGTGAACCAGAGGAACACGACGATCGACGCGGCGAACATGATGGTCAGATACGTTTTCCAGAAGCGGATCCACTCGGCGTCCGCCACCGGCCGGAGGAAGTTGATGATGGTGCCGGTCACGAACACCGCGAACCAGCTCAGGACCCAGGCGTAGGTGGCGAAGTACAGGATCTTGTCGCCGCGCGAGAATTCTTCCGTGAAGAACAGGAGCTTGAGGCCCCGCGAGATGGGCGCGCTCTGCCGGAGGTGATCGCCCGCCACCGCGTACCGGCCGCGGTGCAGGAGCCGGTCCAGGACTGCGCCCTCGCGCGGCTGCGGCCCGAGCAGCGATACCAGCACGTAGACCACGCTCGAGGCGCCCATGGCGATGGCCCAGAACTCCTGACCGTTGATCGGGAATTCCGGGTCGATCTGCTGCAGCACGATGCCGCCGACCGCGATGGTCGCGCCGGAGATCAGGGCGCTCCAGGCCGCCGCCGTCGTCCCGCGCTTCCAGTAGAGGCCGCCGATGATCACGGCGCCGCTGCCGCCGGCGAAGATGGCGCCGGTGATGGCGAAGAACAGGAAGATGTACTGGGTCTGCTGGAACAGCAGCGAGAACAGAAAGATGAAGACCGCCACGCCGAGGATCGAGAGCCGCAGCGCGAGGAGGTGCTGCTTCTGGGTGAGCGGCCGGTCGTGGCGCAGGGGCAGCAGGACGTCCTGGATGAAGATGCTGCCCCAGGAGTGAAGGTAAGACTCGTCGTTCGAGATCATGCAGGCGAGCATCACCGCCGCGAAGGCGCCCAGCAGGCCCGGCGGCAGCACCTGCTGCAAGGTGAGCGAGGGGCGCAGCTGGCTGCGCAGCGCCTCGCGGTCGATCCCCGTCATCGCGCCCTCGACCTTGCCGGCGAGGCCGGCGAAGTCCGGGTGGTGCAGCAGCGTGTAGACCACCAGGGAGCCGAAGAGCAGGAACAGCAGCTGCGGCATCTGCTTCCACATCGCCAGGGCCTGGCTCATCTTCGCCTCGTGGGCGCTCTTGGCCGAGGCGTTGTAGGCCTGCGTCCCCTGCCACGACATCTGCCCGTAGATCACGCCGAAGGCGCCGATCAGGAAGTACCAGAAGTTGAAGTCGGGGACCGCGCTGGTCTTGAACGGGTTGAGCAGGGAGGCATCGGCCGGCGCCGAGGCCAGGGCGGTGAAGATCTGGTCCCAGGAGACGACGCTGGTCAGCAGGTACACGCACAGCACCAGGAATACCAGGTTCACGAACACGCCTTGCAGGAAGTTGGTGATGATCACCGCCACCTGGCCGCCGAGGAAGACGAAGACCAGCGCCAGCACCAGGAACGCGCCCATGAGCACCGGGAAGGTGGCGACTTCCAGGCCGCCGACCTGGAAGGCGTGCGGCAGGTTGCAGTAGTAGATGAAGAACCGCGTGCTCACGGCCGGGAAGATGCCGAAGTTGACGATACCGGCGCCGAAGGCCAGCAGCCCGGCGAAGACGCGGAAGCCGCGGCTGTAGCGCCGCTCGAAGAACTCGGCGAGGGTCAGGCAGCGCGTCTCGCGGAAGCGGTACAGCACCCAGCCGCTGAGGTGCACGCAGAGCACCACCACGCTCATGGTCAGGCCCCACCAGGTCATGGGCAGGCCCGCGGCGTAGTTCATCTCGAGGTTGCCGATGACCGTGATCGCCCCGAGCGCGGCGACGCCGCTGGCGACGCTCACCACGTAGCGGTCGGCCGTGCGGCTGGCGGCGAGGAAGTCGGAGACGCTGTTCATGTGGCCGCGGCTGATCCACAGGCCGGTGAACATCACGCCGAGGATGAAGACGATGGAGGCCCAGTCGATCGGCGCCATGGCGTACCGCTCCTTCGGGTGAGTCAGTCCTGGCCGGTGATCCAGACGCGGCCCGTCTGGTCAACGTGGTGCACGGCGTGCCGCCACACCAGGCGCGCTTCGAATTGCCAGGCCGTCGCGTGCAGGTTCAGTTCGCCCTGGTCGAGCCGCTGCGCGAGGAACGACATCGTGCTGGCCGGGATCTCGAGCTGGTCCAGCGCGCTGGCGTAGTAGCCGTAGGTTTCGTGAAACGTCCGTTGCGCGTAGTACAGCGGCATCAGGAAGCGCGGCCCCCCCACCAGGTCCTGGGGGATGGCCGCGGCCGGCAGCGCCGCGCCCGCGGGCTGGTCGCTGAACACCACGAAGCCCCAGAATTCCGGGTAGTGCATGGCGATGAGCCCCTGGGGCGACCAGACCCAGTTGTCCTCGGGTAGCGCCTTGCCGTCGTCCCCCTGGACCTTGGCGTAGGCGCCGTCGGCGGTCTCCAGACGCCACTGGACGCGCGAGAAGTTCACCCGCCAGGCGTCGTTCGCCGCGGGGGGACAGGCCCGGCCGCCGGCGCATTCCTTCAGCGCGCGCCAGGGGATGGCGATCTCGACGCTCCAGCCGCGGTCGGTGTCGCGCGGGTCGTTCAGCGTGCCGTCGAGGTGCACCGCGGTGCGCAGGCCCTTGATGTCCCAGCCGTCCAGGGCCGGGCCGCCGTCGCGGTAGGGTTTGACCAGGAGCAGGTCCCAGACCGTGTTCAGCGCGTTGATCTCGAGTTCCGCGTAGCCGTGGCAATCGCCGTCGGGGTCGAGGAAGACCTCGAAGTCGTTCTCGTGGTAGATGACCGCGTCGCGCTCGGTGTAGGTGGCCCAGAGGTGGGGCTCGACCAGCTCGGCGCCGATGTAGAGACACTCGTCGTCCCACAGCAGGCGGGCGTGCGTCTCGAGCCGGGGCGCGGCGGCCAGCTCGCCGCGGATATCCGTGAAGGCGGCCGTCGCGGGGGCGCTCAGCCAGGATTCCTCGTCCAGGCGGCCGTCGATGACCAGCGGCGCGGCGGTCCGCGGACAGACGTGGACGCGCGGCGCCCACGGCAAGGCGGGGAGTTCGAAGCCGGCGGCGACGGCGGGCACGGCCAGCACCGCCAGTAGCAGGACAGGGCGCATGTCGGTCCTCTCGATGAGACCGCTGAGTCTAGCACAGGCCCCGGCGGGACCTACCAGATAACTAATCTCGATATCATGTATCCTGTTATCCGACAATCATCAAGACGACTTATTCAGCCGAGATTCCGGTTGACGGTGCCCCGTGACCGGACGCAGATTGGAGCCGCTCGTCATCGATCCTTCCCTTCGCAGGAGCCCTGCCGTGATCACGTTACCTGGTCGTTCCCGCGTTGACGGCTTTCTTCTCGGACTCGCCATCCTCGCGCTCGCGGCCGGGGCGGCCCGTGCTCAGGACAACGCCACCTGCCTGGAGTGCCACGGCGACGAGAGCCTGACGAAGAACCGCGGCGGCGAGGTGGTCTCACTCTACGTGGACGCCGCGAAGTACGGGGCGTCCGTCCACGGCAAGGAACAGACCGCCTGCGTCGACTGTCATCAGGACCTGCAAGGCGTCGACGACTTCCCGCACGCGGAGACCCTCGCGCCCGTCGATTGCGGGATGTGCCACGACGACGTCGCCGGCACCTACATGGCGAGCCTGCACGGCCAGAAGGTCAAGGCGAACGCCCCGTACGCGCCGCACTGCTGGGACTGTCACGGCGCGCACGATATCCTGCCCCGGAGCGACCTGAAGTCGCGGACCAACAAGTTCAACATTCCCTTCATGTGCGGGAGCTGCCACAAGGAAGGCACGCCGGTCTCGCGCTTCTACGCCATCCCGCAGGACAGCATCCTGACGCACTACTCCGAGAGCATCCACGGCGAGGGACTCTACAAGCGCGGCCTGACCATCTCCGCCGTCTGCACCGATTGCCACACGTCTCACAACGTCCGGCCGCATACCGACCCGCAGTCGTCCATCGCGCGGGCAAACGTCGCCAAGACCTGCCAGGCCTGTCACGGCCGCATCGAGCAGGTGCACGCCAAGGTGATCGCCGGCGAGTTGTGGGAGAAGGAGCCGAACAAGGTTCCCGTGTGCGTGGAGTGCCACGAGCCGCACCGGGCGCGGCGCGTGACGTACCGCGAGGGCATGAGCAACCAGGAATGCCTGGCCTGCCACACCGACCCGCAACGGATCGGCGGCAATGCGGCGCTCCTGGTCGACAATGCGCACCTGCGCGACTCGGCCCACCACAACGTCACCTGCGTGCAGTGCCACACGGGCGCCACGCCGTCGATGGCGCGGCCGTGCGCGACCGTCGCCAGCCGGGTCGACTGCTCCATCTGCCACGCGGAGGTGGTCCAGACCTACGCGACGAGCACCCACGGCATCCTGCACGACCGCGGCGACCTCGACGCGCCGGCCTGCACCGGTTGCCACGGCGACCATCTGATCCGCAAGAACGACGACCCCGCGGCGAAGACCTACGTCAGCAACATCCCCGCCCTCTGCGCCGAATGTCACGGCGAGGGCGGCAAGGCGGAGGTGCGCTACAAGGGCGATGTCGAGCACATGGTCGACAATTACAACCACAGTGTGCACGGCGTCGCGCTCAGCGAAGGCGGGCTCGTGGTCTCGGCCAGTTGCACCGACTGCCACACCGCCCATCACGTGTTGCCGCAGAAGGACGTGAATTCGAGCATCAGCCGCGCGAAGATCGCCGAGACCTGCGCCCGGTGCCACAAGGGCATTTACGAGACGTTCAAGACCAGCATCCACTTCACGGGGGAGCCCCGCGACGGCATCCCGTTGCCGATGTGCGACGACTGCCACACCTCGCACGAGATCACCCGCGCCGACGCTGCCGGCTTCGAGCGCGAGATCGTGACCACCTGCGGCCACTGCCACGAGAAGGTCACCGAGTCCTACTTCGAGACCTTCCACGGCAAGGTGGTCAAGCTCGGCTACACCGACACCGCCAAGTGTCAGGATTGCCACGGCGCGCACAACATCCTGCCGCCGATCGACCCGAAGTCGACGCTCTCGCGCGACAACATCGTGGGCACCTGCGCCCAGTGCCACCCGGGCTCGCACCGGCAGTTCGCGGGCTATTTGACGCATGCGACGCACCACGACAAGGACAAGTACCCGTTCATCCACTACACCTGGCTGTTCATGACCACCCTGCTGGTGGGCACCTTCATCTTCTTCGGGATCCACACGCTGCTGTGGCTGCCGCGGTCGTTCCAGGCCCTGCGCCACTCGCGGCAACTGCGGCAGCAGGCCGTCGGGGAGAAGCAGTTCCGCCGCTTCGAGCGGCTGCCGCGGTACCTGCACATCCTGATCATCATCAGCTTCCTGGGTCTCGCGGTCACGGGCATGACGCTGAAGTTCTCCTACCTGGGGTGGGCGCAGTGGCTCTCGCGGGTCCTGGGCGGCTTCCAGAGCGCCGGCGTGATCCACCGCATGTGCGCGATCATCACGTTCTTCTACTTCACGCGGCACCTCATCGACCTGGCGTACCGCAAGAAGAAGTCGGGCGTGCCCTGGCGCACCTTCCTCTTCGGGCCGGGCTCGATGATGCCGCAGAAGATCGACCTCCAGGAGTTCGTCCAGACCGTGCGCTGGTTCGTGGGCCTCGGCGAGCGCCCGCAGTACGGCCGCTGGACCTACTGGGAGAAGTTCGACTACATGGCCGTGTTCTGGGGCGTGGCGATGATCGGCTTCTCGGGCCTCATCCTGTGGTTCCCGGAGTTCTTCACCCGGTTCCTGCCGGGGTGGTTCATCAACGTCGCGACCATCATCCACTCGGACGAGGCGCTGCTGGCCGCCGGCTTCATCTTCACCGTCCACTTCTTCAACACGCACTTCCGGCCGGACCGCTTCCCCATGGACCCGGTCATCTTCACCGGCCGCATGTCCATCGAGGAGTTCAAGGCGGACCGGCCGCGCGAATACGAGGAACTTGTCGCCAAGGGCGAGCTCGAGAAGCACCTGGTCGACCCCATGTCGCCCAACATGGTGAAGGCGTTCAAGGTCTTCGGATTCACGGCGCTGACCATCGGCCTGTCGCTGATCGTGCTGATCATCTGGACGGAGCTGTTCAAGTACCGATAGGGAGATGGTGTTCCGGCACCCCGAGAACTGATTCCGTTCAATGCCGATGGCGGCGCCGAGGAAACGGCATTGAATTGACGGCGGTCTTTCGCCGTCGCTCTTCTCTCGTGCCGGGGCGAGGTTTGCATGATCTGGTTGTGGACAGGGTTCGTGGCGTTCGTGCTGGCGATGCTGGCGCTGGACCTGGGCGTCTTCCACCGCAAGGCCCACGTGGTCAGCGTGAAGGAGGCCGTCGGCTGGTCGGCCTTCTGGATCTCCCTGGGCCTGCTCTTCTCGGTGTTCGTCTACCACGGCTACGAGAACCACTGGCTGGGCCTCGGCGCGGCCGTGGACGCCGTCGACGGCGTGGTGAACGACGGCGGCTCGGCGACCCTGAAGTACCTGACCGGGTACGTCGTCGAGAAGTCCCTCAGCATCGACAACGTCTTCGTGATCGCCATGGTCTTCGGCTTCTTCGCGGTTCCGCCCATCTACCAGCACCGGGTGCTGTTCTGGGGCATCCTGGGCGCGCTGGTCATGCGCGGGGCGATGATCGCCGTCGGCGCCAAGCTGATCGCCGAGTTCCACTGGATCCTCTACGTTTTCGGCGCCTTCCTGATCATCACCGGGCTCAAGATGCTGGTCCTCAAGACCGAGTCCAACGACCCGAGCCACAACGTCGTCGTCCGGCTGGTGCGCCGGTTCTTCCCCGTGACCGCCCGGTTCCACGGCGAGCATTTCCTGGTGCGCGCCGGGACGGCGGCCTCGCACGAGGCGGCCCTGCCGGGCGAGAAGGCCTTGCCCGACCCCGTCGTCGACGCCGCGAAGGCGGGCACCATCCTGCTCACGCCCCTGGCCCTGGCGCTGGTCATGGTGGAGACCACCGACTTGATCTTCGCGGTGGACTCCATCCCCGCGATCTTCGCGATCACCGCCGACCCGTTCCTGGTCTTCACCAGCAACGTGTTCGCCATCCTCGGCCTGCGCTCGCTCTACTTCGCGCTGGCGGGAATGCTCGACAAGTTCCGCTACCTCAAGGTCGCGCTGGCCGTGGTCCTGATGGTGGTCGGCACCAAGATGCTTCTCGCCAAGTGGCTCAAGAGCCTTCTCGGCGAGCACTTCAACGTCTACCTGCTGGCGCTGGTGCTGCTGATCCTCGCGCTCGGCGTGGTGACGTCGCTGGTGCCGCACCGCGAGCGAAAAAGGTCCTAGTAGAGAGTTGTGCCCGCGAGATTGTGCATCCGGCTCTCTGACGCGCCCGGTCAGCCGGCTCG
>JADHED010000517.1_pt1 | contig 45501 bp, 46 predicted proteins | sample 8952041 | NCBI WGS metagenome assembly JADHED01 (sample SAMN16124423, study PRJNA663239) | bioreactor sludge metagenome | isolation source: sludge (control) | place: India:Bengaluru | collected 2018-09-08 | reverse complement strand
GAGCATCAGACTACGAATCTGAGGGTCGGACGTTCGAATCGTTCCGGGCGCGCCACTTTCTTCAAGAAGATCAATAGTTTGTAGCGGCTCACCCCGCCGCCCCGTCTTAATTTTTGTTTTAAGACGGGGTTTAAGGCGGGGTTGGGTCGTGAACCTCTATAGAACATCGCCATTCCTACGATCTGGTTCGCAGCCATTCGCTGGCTTGCGACGGCGACAAGACGACGGTCAGGGCCCTGATTCCCTCACGTCGCGCTGGCATTGGCGCGATCCTGGAGGTCGCGGCATCGGGCCATCAGCTCCTCGAAACCAGGCGCTTGAGGGCCTAAGAGACCGTTCTCGATCATGGCCGCGTAGTCGGCCCGCAGGAGTCCTTCGAGATCGCCGGCCGGGAGGAGACGCAAGTCGCCGCCGACCGCCTGGAGGTAGTCGATCCCTTTGGCCGGGAAGAAGGAGGCCTTGTGCTCCGCCACGTGTCGGGCGAGTTCGCGGTCAGCCAGCGCCCGTTCGGCGTAACCGGCGTCGTCCAACTGAACCAAGTCGTACCAATGGCGCGCCAGGCGCTCAGCGGTCAGGCGGCCTTGCCGGCAGAAGACGTGAACCGCGGTCGCCTTCTCCCAGAAGGTTCGTTCGGCCCGCATGACCCGCGGCGTGGCCGTGGGAAAGTCGAGGCTGGACAGGTAGGTCGCGGCATCACATCCGATGGAAACAGAGTTGACCGGCAAGCCGGTGGAGCGGCCGCCGAACTCGATCATCACGTCGGGCGTCATGTAGCCCCAGCCGCCCGACGTGGGGGCGTGGCGAATCCAGATGCGGTCGCCCTGGGCGTCGACCTGGGCGTCGAGGCCATCGGCTTCGAGCCTTGCCCGAAGATGTGGCGCGATCTCTGTCTCCACCCAGGCCGGCAGCTTCGCTTCGATGGCTTTGCGCCATTTCCGCCGCTGGCTGTCGTTGGGCGGGATCGGCTCGTCGTCCTCGCCGGCAAGGTCGCCGATGAGCTCGCGAATGTCGTAGGTGATGTCGATGTCTTCGGAGAATCGATCAATCACGCCGTAGGCCTTGGACAGCGAGGTCCCGCCTTTGAAGACGAGGCTTCCGGCGCTCGGGCTAGAGAACAGCGCCTGCAATGCCCAAACCACCCACACATCCTTTTCGAGGATATGGGGCGGACGGCCGGATCGGGTAGCTACGACGTTCAGCGCTTCGATCTGATCGTCGCGGGAAAGCCTGAGAAAGGCTTCAGCCATGGGCGACCAGCGCGTCGCTCACAGACTGAGCGAGCCATCCCGGAAGGCCCGCCCGCAGGCTGGCCAGGACAGTCACGTCCTCCGGCTTGAGTTTCGACTTCAGCTTGGCCGCCGCTGCGCGCGACCGGCCGCGTCCCATCCATTCCAGCGCACGCAGCGCTTCTCCAGCGCGCGTGTGAGGTTCGGCCAGTTGCCAGGGTTTGGCGTGGCGCAGTTCGACCAGTTGCTCGCCCAATTGCAGCCGGCGATTTGGGCCTGAAGTCAGATAGACGGGACGGATGGGCACCTGAGTCGTGAGACCCAAGCTATTGGCCGCTGCTGCGCCGCTTTGAACGACGATTTCGCCCGTGGTGCGGCCTATGGCCTGCGCCACCTTTTCAGCGGCGGGAGCCCGTCGGCCAAATCGCGTCTCGATCGGGCGGACATAGAGACCGCGGGCGACCCGCATCAGCGCACCCCGACGCGCCAACCGCGTCAAGGCTTGATCCACGGCGGCGCGATTGCCCAGGTGCAAAAGCGCCTTGGCGGCGATGGGTTCGCCCTCCAGAAGGGTCTCGGTCCAGGCGAGGATCTGATGCGACAGCGAATTCATGGCGCCCTCTTTGTCAGAAAATATAGTCAAACTTCTGACATTACGCAAATGCGAGGAAGAGGTGCGATTGGGGTACTAGCTTCTATCGCTGTCGTTCACGCTGCACCGAAGCCCTCTGGCGCTCAGTGCGCACCGCCACCCGCTGCGGCTCGAATCGCGCCCCTTTTTCCAGCCAGCCGGCAATCCGTTCCCGCGCCGCACCGATGATCCGCTCGGCGGCGGCCGGCTCGGCGCGGCTCCGCACGACAGCTTCGACCGTGGCCATACGTCTTTGCGCGCCCCGCAGCTTAGGGTCGCGCGCCGCCTGCTCCGGTGCCGCCTCGCGGAAGCGAGCGGCCGTGATCTCCCATTGGTTGCGGGGAACGTCCCGGCGTTCGACGCGGACCTCGCCGGTTTCCCTGTCAGTCTCCCGAACGGTCTTGCTCACCTGCTCGACCCCGGTGCGCCGCACCGTGACATGGTCGCCGATCTCGGCCCGCGACTTCTCGAGGGCGGCGGGAAGGCCCACGCCCCAGACGGTCTGAACCTTGCCCGTCTCCAGCCTGAGCTTCACGAACGGCGACCGCTCGGCGCCACGGCGATACTTGTAGGCAGCGACGCCAGTCTCGATCAGTTCGCCGGTGACGTCGTGGTCCTGACCTGAGCGACTCTTCCGGTTGGCCGGAGAGCGGGCGCCTGGATCGTCGGAGGCGTCACGCGCCGAGGTCGAGAGGCGGCGTTCCAGCGCTTGCCGGTCACGGTCGGTCGGCTTGTAGCCGTCAATCTCCAGCCCTCGGGCCTGGGCCTGCATCCACGCCTCACGCCGGAACTCGACGCTGCCCCGCACCCGTATCTCAGACCAGCCGCGATGCTCGGCAATGGCCAGCATGTCCTTGATGACCGCCGGGTTGGTGCGCTCGGCCATGAGCCGCCGCCCGGCGTCCTGAAAAGCCGGCTGCTTGGTGGTCTGGTCGGTATAGAAGGCGAGCTGGGCGCCACGACCTTCGGTAAGGTAGCGCCGCCGCACGGCGTCAGGGACATCGCCTTGCGCAAGCGACGGGGCGTCGCCAACGGGCATGATGACGCCTTCAGGGTTCTCGGCCATGGTCGGCTCCTTCCTTGATCAGTGGGTCGGCCGTGGCGACGGCCTGATGGTCGATGAAGCGGTTCACCCAGGCTTCGATCTCCGCCTCGGTGGCCCCCTCGGGCGGCAGGGGTTCCAGGCCCGCCGCATCGAGGTCGAGCATCAGGTTGTCCATGTCGTCTTTTCCCTTCGCTCGGACTTGGGCCGCCGGCCCAGGGACGACCGAGAGAGGTCGCGCCGCCGGCTTGGGGTTGGCGACGCTCGGACGCGCGGCCACGGCCGGCGGCGGCAGGACCCGCTTTGCGAAAGCCCGTTCGCGCCAATAGACGATCTTGCGCCCGCGCACCGGCGGCATCCCGGCGCGCAGCACGATCAGCCGGCCGGGCGGCATCTGGATCAGCTCCTGGGGGAGCATGAGCGCGCGGCGCTGGTCGGACTCGCTGACGCTGCGATGGCCGGCGGAGAGCCCGCTGGGCCGGCTGTGCGAGCGGCCCTGGTAGGTCCAGTAGCCGAGCCGTTCTGAGATGTCCTGGGCGACCTTCAGCTCCTTCGGCGCGAAGGCGATCTCCAGGCCGCAGTTGGCCATGATCTCGTCGGCCAGGTCCGCCCCGTATTCGGCGCGGAGCTGGGCCGGGCTCTGGAGGACCGGCAACAGCCGCAGGCCATAGCCGGCGACATAGGAGAAGCCGCGGGCGATCACCGCGGCATGTCCCAGCCGGGCGAACTCGTCCATGAGCATGAGAACCGTAACCTCATGCTTGCCGCCGCCCGGAAGCTCCCGCGTATTCAGGTCCACGAGCTGCTGAAGGAGCAGGTTGTAGAGCGGGGCCACCCTGGCCAGGTTGTCCGGCGAGACGCAGAGATAGAGCGAGATCCGGCGCTCCCGAAGGTCGCGCAAATCGAAGTCGCTGGTCTCGGTGGCGGCGCAGACGCGAGGATTAAGCCACAGGCCGAGCCGGCTGGTGAGGGTCTGCTTGATCCCGGCGAAGGTGTTCTCTGACGCCGAACAGAAGTCCGTCAGCGCGTTCACGCATCCGGCCGACAGCAGCTTGCCAGCCGCCGACCGCGCCTTCACCGCCTCGGGTAGCCGAGTGCGGGGATCGCCATCGGTCAGCTCGGCGTAGATGGTGCCGAGGCTGAACTTCAAGTCGGGCGTTTCGGCGACATAGGCGCCTACACCGATCAGCCCGACACGCGCCGCTTCCGCCCAGAACGGATCGGTGTTGGGCGGGACCGGGAACAGTATCACCGCGAGCTTCTGCAACTCGTCCAATACGGCGACGGAGTCGGCGCGGTCGATGTGGCCGAGCGGGTTGAACCGCGCCGTGCGCCCCTCGGCGTCGAGGGGATCGAACAAGATCACCTCCTGGCCGTGGGCGGCCCGGAAGCCGGCCGTGGCGGTCCAGTTCTCGCGCTTCACGTCGAGGACCACGACGGAGTCCGGCCAGGTCAGCAGATTGGGGATCACCACGCCCACGCCCTTGCCCGAGCGCGTGGGCGCATGGAGCATCACATGCTCCGGTCCGCCGAAGGTCAGCAGGCGTCCGCCAGCCCAGCCCAGCACGATCCCTTGCCGGGCGCGAAGCCCGCCTTGCGCCAGCTCGGTTTCGCTCGCCCAGCGGGCCGCGCCGTGCAGCGGCGGGCGCAGGCTGCGAGCGATGCCCACGGCTGTCACGGCGGCGAGGCCGAACGCCGACAGGAGGCCGACGCCGGCCCAACGCCGCACCTCGGGATCGCCCCGGAAATACCAGAACCAAGCTGGCATGGCGGCCGGGTCGATGTCGGCCGAGAGCCGCTTGAGGCCGGCGAGCGCGACGACCGTGGCCACGCCCAGGACCGCCGTCAGCAGACCGGCGGCGAGCGTCGTCAAATAGGCCGCCTTAAGCGGCCAGGGCGCGCTTGCGAACCGGGTCATACCAGACCTCGCTGATGCGGAACCGCCCCGCCTCCCGGCGCATCTGCACCACCACGTCGACCAGGAGGTGCAACAGGGATCGGATGTCGTCGCGGGCCAGGTCCCGGCCGCCTTCCGACTCCTTGACGAGCAAGGTCAGTTGCTCAAACGCCAGCATGGCGCTGTCGGCATGGATCGTCGTGATGGAGCCCGGATGGCCGGTGTTGACGTTTCGGAGGAAGAAGAACGCCGTCCCGTCCCGCAGCTCCTGGAGGAGGATGCGGTCGGGGCGCATCCGCAGCGCCGACTCCAGAAGCTGCTTTGCGCCCACCCTGGCGAGGCCCTGGCCGTCCTTGGCGTAGAGCAGATGGACGGCGTTACGGTGCGGCAACGTCAGCTCGCGAGCGTCCTCGATGGTCAGCAGGCGCTCCTCCGCCGGGATCAGGCGCACCAGGCCCTTGGCGAAGGTGGTCTTGCCGGAGCCGGTGGCGCCGGAGATCAGGATGTTGCGGCGGGCCTGGACCGCCAGGCGGAAAAAGCCCGGCCAGTCCCCGGCGTCGCGCAGACACATCAGCCGATCCTCGGCTTCCGACAGTTCGCCCGTCGCCACCGCCACGGCGTCGAACAGGCCGGCGTCGGCGAACGCCTCCAGGTCGAAGGTCGCGGCCGAAGGCTTGCGGATAGTGATGGACAGGCGCTCGGCTGCGGGCGGCAGGACGAGTTGGCACCGCTCGCCCTGGGGCAGGACGGTGGAGCAGATGGGCGTTTCCTCGGTCACGTCCTGGGTCGTGTAGGCCGCCGCAGCCTTCGCCAGCGTCACCAGCCACGCCTCGGTCAGCTCGGGCGCCTCGCGCCATGTCCAGCCGCCCGTCCGCTCGATCCCCAGCTCGCCCGGCCGGTTGACCACCAGTTCGGTGACGTCGGCCGGCTCCAGGGCGCGCTGCAAGGGCGCGAGGTAGTGGTGGAGGATCGAGGCGTCCTGGGCCATGTCACCGCGCCTTCAGCCCGTAGACGCCCGAGAAGTCGAAGTCCTGGGCGACGAAGATCGACACCTCCGAGCCTTGCGGCTTGGTCAGGGTAGGCGGGATGTTGACGGAACCTTGCAGGGCGATGGCGGCGGCGTCGGACGGCAGGCGGGCCGTGCCATGCTGATTGTCGCGGCCGGCGAGCGCGTAAACGCCGTCATCGACCACCGACAACAGCAGCGCCCCGCCGAAGCGGTCCCAGAAATGGGTGTCGATGTCGCCGCCGAAGCCGGCGCGGCCGAGGGCGTCCGCCGCGGGCGAGGCCAGGCTGATCGCCACGCCGGCCGGAGTCACGGCGCGGGTCCACAACACGAACAGCCGCCGCTGGCCCTGGCGCATCCCCGAGCGGTATTCGCCGAGGACGCGCGTGCCTTTCTCCATCAGCACCACGGCCCCGTTGTCGGAGTAGACGTCGCGCGGGATCAGGCAGCTCACATAGCCCGGCGCCGCGGTGTCCATCGCCGTCTGAAGGATGCAGGGGATGGCGGCGCCGGCGACGATCAGGAAGTTGCGGTCGGGCAGCCGCGAGGCGCGGGCTCGGCCGATGGCCGACCCGCGCCGGAGCTGGTCAAGCTCGGTGGGTTCCGCAGCGGCCCCAGCCGGGAGCACCTGCGGGGATGGGTCGGCCGCGCCGCCGCCGCTGCGATTGAAGGCCAGGATCGGCGCGCTGCGGATGGTCGCCAACTCGGCCCGTCGCTGGACCTCGAAGTCCGTGGCGCCGGAACCGCCCGCGCCGGGTTGGAGGGCAGGAACCTGGCGGCCGTCTTCGGCAGTCGGAGTGAGGGCCGGCGCATTGGGGCCTGGCGCCGCCAGGGTCGGTGCGGCCCGCAGCGGCTCGAAAGGCACAACCTGGCGGGCCGGCTGGACCGGGGCCTTGTCGGCCTTCGGAGCCTCGCGGCCCCAGGTGGCCGCGACGAACACCCCGCAGCCTGCGACCAGGACCGCGAACACCACGGCCTTGCCGGCCGAGCCGGTCCCCAGCCGCCCGGCGACCGGCGAGATCGCCCGCTCGGCGGCGGGTGGCGTGGACGGATCGGGCCGAGGATCGGAAGCATCGGTCATGGCCGTTGACCTCCCTTGTCGGTGCGCTCGACCTCGGATGAGGCGGTGCCCGTTCCCGGCCGGGTCCCGTAAGGTTCGAACGCCTCGTTGTAGACGCACAGCACCTCGCGGCCCCGGCGCAGGCGCAGCTCGCGGGCGACGACATGGACCACCACGAACTCGCCCCGCACGTCGAACGGGACCAGGCTCTCGGTCCCCCCGGCCTCGACCTGATAGACGGCTGGGACCGGCTGGTTGGCCGGGAAGCGCATCACCGTGAACCGGCCGTTGTCCGAGACCTCCGAAGGCTGGAGCGCCGCGGCGCCCTGGACCGCGTAGGCCAGGTTGCGCCGGCCCTCGACCACGGCCCGGTCCAGCTTCAGTTCGAGCACCTTGCGTTCGAGGGCCGCGGCCTGCGCCGACACGGCGGCGAGCGCGGCGGCCTTCTCATCGCCGGGATAGCGGAACCGCAGGCCGAACACGGTGTCGGCCGTGCCTCGCGCCGACGAGCCAGCCCGCGTCGCCAGCTCGAAGGTGTAATGCCGCGTTCCGCCCGGCCGGCTGGTGGTGACGATGAGATTGGTCGGAGCCCTTGGCGCCTTGGGCTTCACGAACAGGATGTTGCCTTCCGCCGCCACGTCCCAGCCGGTCGTGTCGCCCACGGCGACGTGCTGGATCGCCTCGCCCGGCCCGAACAGGATTTGGGTCGCGGTGCGGAACACCCCCGTCACCTTCACCACCGCCCAGGGGTCGTAGTCCACTACCTTGATGCGCGGGTCCGATGGCCCGGCTTTGGGCGCATCCAGGGCGACCGCCGGGCTCGCCAGGGCGAGGGCGGCCACGAAGGGCGCGAGCCGCTTCACCGCACCACCTCCGGGTCGGCCCGGTAGCTCGTCACCTGGAACCCCAGCGGGTTGCGCAAGCGGTCGGCCTCGGCCATCGGCGCCTTGGTGTAGGCGTAGGCCACGGTCGCGATCCAGTCGCTCTCGTCGACCTGCTGGGCGCGCCGCACCGTGCGGTGGAACCGCACGCTGGCGACGCCATCGGAGACGAAGCTGATGGCGCGGATGTCCACCTGGGCCTCGCCGGCCGGGCCGTAGACCACCTGCGGGCTCTGGGGATTGGTCGGCCGGAAGGCGTCGCCCCAGCGCTGTTGCTCGGCGGGGGTGGACATGATCGAGACCTGCCGGAAGTTGGCTTCCGCCGCCGGCGCCAGCCAGCCTTCGCGGGCGCGGACGTATTGCGCGACGAAATGCTTGGTGACGGCCTCGTCGTAGCTCAGGGGCTTCTCCGACTTGAGCGCGGTCATCACGTCCACCGCGCCGGTCGCGCGATCCACCCGCACCACGAACGGCTCGACCGTCTTGAAGGGCGTCAGAGCGTAGACCGCTCCGACCCCGAGCAGGGCCAGGAACCCGAAGCCGGCGGCGACGCACCAGGCGCGGCGTTCCGAGCGTTTGGCCTCGCGCACCACGTCGGCGCCCCAGCTCTTGCCCTCGTCAAAATAGACCTTGAGATCACGCGGCTGGGTCATGCGCAGCTCCCGTAGGTCGCCGACAAAGCCGAGAGCTTGTCCGGCTCCGCCGGCTTGGCGGCTGGACGTGTGGCGTCCGGCGCCTGTGCTGCGGGCGGCGTGGCCGGATCGAGCACCGAGCCGTAGAGGTTGGCCGGCCGCCGATGCTTGCCGTCACAGACCGGCGCCTTCTCCTTGCCAAGGCTGGCGCAGCCGCCGAGCGCCAGGGCCATGACGATGCAGGCCGCCGCGCGCATCACCGCGCTCCCGCCGGGCGGATGGTCCCGCCGCCGCGAGGCACCTTCCGCGCCGCCTCCTGCGGCCCTTGCGGCGAGCCGGAGCGCGACCCGCGCAGGGAGGCGGCGTTGGCGAAGTCGGCGAGCCCCACGCTGGCGCCGCTCGCGATCCCGGCGGCGATGGCCGGAAGCTGGAGGAAGAAGATGCCCCCGAGCAGGCAGAGCGCGATGAACAGGAGGCCGCCCGCCATCGGGTCGGCCCCGTCGATCTGGCCCCAGATCGAGTCCAGCAGGGACAGGATGAGCTGAAAGAGCGTGATGATGAGGGCGAAGAGGACGATGTAGTTCACGCCCTGCGAGAGCCAGCCGAAGAACCAGCGGCGGGTCGCCTCGAACAGGGTGCAGGCGATGAAGATGGGGCCGAGCGCCACCAGGAGCGCAAGCGCCACCTTGGCGACGAGCACCACGCCGAAGCCGAGCACGGCGGCGGCTATGCCGATTAGATTGACCAGGGCCGACATGATCCAGGGCAGGAAGTTGATGGGTGTGGCCTTCGCCGCGATCTTGTCGGCGAGGTAGGCGGCGCGGTTGATGAACTGGTCGAAGGCCGAACCGACGTCCGGCGTCCCGGCGCCGCTGATCGCTTCCGTCAGGGTGTTCGGCAGGACATGGAACAGCGGGTCCGTGACCCAGCTCGAATAGGCCGTGGTGGTGGCGATGAAGTAGATCAGGGCGAGCTTTAGGCTGCGGATCGCGAAGTCCATGAACGGCTCGGCGATGGCGCCGCGCAGGATCGCAAAGCCGTAGAGCAGCACATAGAGCACCAGGGCCGCGCGAAGCGGGCCTGCGACCACCGCGATGGCGTTCGAGGCCCGCTCGTTCAGGAACACGTCGAGCTTGTCGTCTATGAAGCCGTAGGCCAGTTGGAAGAAGCTCAGCGGGTCCACGCCTACCGCCCTTCAAAGCCCTTGCGGTAGGCTTCCATGCGCTGGGCGCGCTCAGCCGCCGCGACGCCGGCCTGGGCGTTGACGCACTCCTCGCCGCGATGAGTCCCGGCCTTGCAGGCGTCGGCGACCTTCGCGGCCTCCTCGGGATTGGCCTCGAAATAGCTGGCGCTGCGGGGCTCGGGCGAGCAGGCCGCGAGCGCGGCCAGCGCCAGCAGCGCGGCGGTCAGGCCAAGGGGGCGGGCCATCATGAGAAGCCCCGCTTATAGGCGGCCATGCGCGCCTCGCGTTCGGCGATCATCCGTTCCCGATCGCGCTGGGTTTGCAGCCGATCCTCGGCGGCCTGGGCCATGGCGAGGCCCTGGAGGCGCATCTGGTCGTTGGCGATCATCGCCTGTTCGGTCATGGCGCGGGCCTGGAGGTCCATGACCGCGCGGGCGTTGGGCGCACTGTCGATGGCGGCCTGAAGCTCCTTCAGTCCCTCCAGCCGCTCCTTGCCGGCGGTGGCGACCGCTTCGCCCAGCGCCAGGTCGCGGGCGGCCCGGTCCCCGGCCGCCTCGACCTCGGCGCCGATCTCGTCGCCGTCAGCCGGGGTGTAGAGCCGCATCTCCGCGCGGATTTCGTCGGCGCGCTCGCCGATCTTACCGAGCGAGGCCAGGTCGCCCTTCGCCGCCGCCGTCAGGGCGTCGATCTCCGGCAGGAACTCGCGCAGGCTCGGGACCCCGAGCTGTCCGGCGATGGCGCTGACGATGGACGCCTCGTTGAGGCTGGTGAACAGCTCCGCACCCTGTTGGACGCGGGTCTTCAGCTCGTTGAGCTGGTTCAGCGCCGTCTGCGCCTGGGCGACCAGCTTCACGTAGCTGGTCGGATCGTGGACGATCATCGCCGCCTGGGCGGTGGTCGCGCCCACGCCGAGGATCAGTGCGGCCGAGGCCGCCACGAGCTTCTTCTTCATCACATCGTCCTCCGGGCTTGGTGGAAGGGTTCGAGCCAATCGGCCGGATCGTCGCCGTGCTCGGCGCGGATGCGGTCGAGCAGGTTCACGGTCTCGGTCCGGCCCGAGAGCACGGCCAGTTCGTCGTCCAGGCCGTCGAGCCGCAGTTCGGCGACGACGGAGTCGAGGCCCTGGCGGATGAGGAACTGCCGCCGCTCCGGCATCAGCTCCTCGCGCACCAGGGCGAACTCCCGCTGGGTCAGGCCAAAGCCGTCGACGTAGTGCTTGGCCTGGGCGTAGGGGTTGGGGAGGTAGATCTTGGTGGCGCACTGTTCGAGGATCGTGGTGGCGATCTTCGACTCCATGGCGTCGGCCACGGACTGCGTGCCGAACACCACCATGGCGTTCTGCTTGCGGAAGGTCTTCAGGCCGTTCTTGGCGAGGTCCTGGAAGGCTTCGTCGTCCAGCACCTTCCAGAACTCGTCTATGTCCAGCACCAGCCGCCGGCCATCCAGCAGGGCGGCCAGGCGGTGGAGCAGGTACATCATGATCGGGGTGCGGATTTCGGCGTGGTCGAGGAAGTGGGTCACGTCGAAGCCGATGAACCGGGCGTCGAACGACAGGGCGTCCTCATCGCCATCCAGCACCCAGCCGAGCGGGCCGCCCTTGCACCAGCGTTCCAGCCGCGCCCCCGCGCCGCCCGCATCGCGCTGGCCGAGCAGCGCGCGCAGGGCCGAGAACGACCGCTGGGCCGGCGGCAGGGGCGCGAGCGAGGCCAGGGCGTCGTCTATCGCGCGATCCTCCTGGGCGGTCAGGCCCCGGTCGCTGGGCGTCGCCAGCTTCCTCACCAGCTCCGCCAGGAACAGGCGGTTCTCCGTCGTGAACTCCAGCGCCTTCAGCGGGGCGAAGCCGGTGGGCTCGCCCATCTTCAGGACGAGATAGGTCCCGCCGCAGGCCCGGACGAAAATCTCGGCCCCCCGGTCCTTGTCCACGAACACCATCTGCGGCGCGAACTTCTCCAGTTCCGCGAGCATGAAGTTCTGGACGACGGTCTTCCCGGCGCCCGTCGGGCCGCAGATGAATGAGTGGCCTGTGTCGCCGAGATGGAAATTGAAGTGGAACGGGGAGCCGGCCGAGGTGCGGAGCAGCGCGACCGCCGGACCCCAATGGTTCCCTTCCGCCTTGCCGGCTGGATAGGTGTGGAAGGGGGCGAAGCCGGCGAAGTTGCGCGAGGTGATCGCGGCCGGCCGCACCCGCCTTGAGAAGTTGCCAGGGAACTGCGCCCAGAAGGCCGCCTCCAAGGCCAGGTCCTCGCGCGCGGCGACGAGGCCGGAGTCGGCCAGCATGGCGCGCGTCGCCGAGAGGTTGTCGGCGAGCTGGCGCGGATCGTCGCCGTAAACCAGCACGTTCGCCTGGTGGTCGCCCATGGCGAAGCGGCCCGACATCAGCTCGTCCAGGGCCTCGCTCAGCCCCTCGACCTGCGAGGCCGCCCGGTCGCGGGCCGAGACCATCTGGTTCTGCTTCCTCTCCATCACCGCCCGCGCGGCCGGCTTGGACAGGAAGGCGAACGACTGGCTGGCGACCAGCGGGAAGCGGGCCGAGAGCAAGCCGTTCCAGAGCCCCGGCCGCGTTGTCGCCGGATACTCCTTGATGCCGAACATGCCGGCATAACGGGCCTCGGCGGCGCCGCGTATCTCCAGGGCTTCACGCCCGAAGATCACGCGCTCGGTGTAGATCGCGTTTCCAAGGTGGCCGCGGATCAGCGGCACAGGCTCGCGCCGGCCGGTCAGCACCAGGCGCAGCACTTCCATGGGCTCCGAGAACCACATCTCATTGTGCTGATAGAGACCGAGCGGGCGCACGCCATACCGGCCGAGGTATTGCGCCAGGTCACGGCCGGCGTCCTCCAGGCGGCGGATCGTGTCGCTCTCGTCGGCGAGGGGCCGGCGGGACTTCATCAGCCAGGCGGCGGCCCGATCCGCCGCGTCGCGGCCGGGATGCAGGACCAGGGTGACGTAGAGCTCGTTGACGAACATCCGCGTCGCCCCGAGCCGGGCGCGGTAGCGGGCGTCGAGATCGGCGGCGAAGACCGAGCGGAAACGTCCCTCGGGGTAGCCTCCAGGATCGCCCAGGACGTGTTCGCGGCGAACCAGGTGATGCCAGACCGCCAGGCGGTCGTCGGCGAGGTTGCGCCAGGCGCCGTTGAGCTTGGCATGGAGGTCGTTGAGGTCGCGAACGTCGGCCGTCTCGAAACTGGCCCCGTCGAGCTGGAACGAGAGCATGAGCGCCTGGGTGTCCAGGGCGATCATGTGGTCCGTGACGTGGCGGGCGTAGGGCAGCGAAGCGCGCGGATCGAGGTCGCGCGCGAGGGCCGACGCTGCGGGTCTCGGTTGGAGGGCGAGTCTAGCCACGCAGCGCCTCCACCAGCGTGTAGCGCCGCCGAAGCGGCAACGGCGTCGCCGAGCTGCCGCCCCAGGCCGCGCCGTTGCGCGAGCGGCCCTTGGTGTCGACATAGGCCCGCAGCACCCGGAAAGCGTTGTGGTCGTGCTTGCAGACCGCCCGGAAGACGAGGTGAAGCGCCGGGGCGATCAGCAGCCATGCCGGCGAATGCGCGGCCAGGAACACCGTGGACGAGACGATTAGGTTGAGGCCCACGGCCTCCATCGGGACGCCGCCGACCATCGCCGGCCGGGTGCAGGCTAGGAACAGCACGTCTTCCGCCAGGCGTTCCTCGGGTTCGGCGGCCATGGCGTCAACCTCCGCCCCCGCCGGTGATGAGGTCCACGATGGCGGCGGCCGAGAAGATCACGATGATGCCGATGATGACCGTGCCGGCCCGGCGCATGTCCAGGTGGCCGAACATCCAGGCGATGCCGGTGACGATGATGGCGATGATCGCCAGGCCCCGGATGACGTTGTTGTTGAGCAGGTCGATGATGTTCTGGATGAAGCCGCCGATGTCGCCGCCCACGCTCTGGGCGTAGGCGGGGCTTGCGGCCAGGGCGACGGTGGCGGCCACGGCCAGGATTGCTATTCGGCGGCTCATGGCGCGTCTCCCGGCGCTGAGACCCGGATCACGAAGCTCGTGGGCGCGGCCTGGCCAAACACGTCCCAGGCCGGCGCTGGCGGCGGAGGCGCAGCCGCCTCGGGCGTCATCGCCGGAGCGGCCTGGATCGCCGGGACGACCTGGGCGGCGGCGCGCTCGACCTTCGCGACATAGCCGTTGGCGAAGCCGCGTCGGGCGTCGCCGGTGTTGTAGCGGGAGAGCGCCCGGCGCAGGGCCGGCTGCGCCTCCGCGCCGGACTCGTAGCCGGCCTGAAGCACCTTGGACGCGGCGGCCAGGTTGCGGCAGGGATCGAAGGCGTCGGCGACGCTCAGGTCCAGCCAGCCGAGGTTCTTGCTGTTGATCTGGGCGAGGCCGAGATCGACGCTGCGGCCCGCCGCGATCAGGGCCGACGCCTTGGCGGCGGCTTCCCGCGGAGTGGCGGCAGACACGGCGACGCGCGGCTTGCCGTTGACGCCGATGGCGAGCGGATCGAACCGGCTCTCGACATGCACCACCGACAGCAGGGTCTCAGGCGCCACGGTGGGGGCGCAGGCCTCTGCCAGCGCCAGTATGACTGAAAGACTCAGTGTCATGGGGCGTCCTTGGCGAGCGTTGAACTCGGGAGGCAGGCGATTTCCTCATCCCTTCCCGGTGGATGCTGAACCATCGCGAGGGCGCGCTGCTACTCGTAAGCGTCCCTATAGGCGGGAGCCGCCAACGCCCGTCGGCCGTGATCAGGGCGAGATCGCGCATCTTCAACACCGCCTGAAAACGGGTGCGGACGCCGAGGTGGGCGCAGAGCTTTTCCAGGTGATGCTCGACCGTCCGTTTAGAGATGCTGAGAATGCCGCCGATGTCGCTGGCGCTCTTGCCCTCTTGGACCCAGCAAACGATTTCGAGTTGGCGAGCAGTGATCGCGGAGAGGGACGAGGCGCCGCGCGCTGGCGGCGAGGGCCGCGTCAAAGAGTGTTGGCGCATCGCACTTGGCGATGCCGTCGGATGGTTCATAGACATGAAGGCTACCCATCAGGTTAGCGCTTCCCCCCAGGGCGCATCGTTAAGGCTGCTTAACCACAACTCATTGAGTTAGCGCCGAAAAATGACGCCAACTGCAATGTGTCGCCCTGTGGATAACTTCACAACCCAGGGAAATACGACTGTTAGAACTACGGGTAGTCAGATCAATCCGAGCTGTATGGCCTTGGCGACTGCCTGGGTCCTGTTGCGGACGCCCAGGCGCTCGCAAGCCTCGGCGAAATACTCGTCTACCGTCCTGCGTGAAATTCCCAGCAGCTCGGCGATCTCTGGCGAACTCTTGCCTTGGGCGGCCAGCCGCAGGCAGTCGAGTTGCCGAGGACTCAGGACTATACGCTGGGCCTGTTCAGACATCGCGCTGCCCGCCGATCGGCACAGGGCTCGCGGTCGTCCGATCCTTACGCGGTAGGCTGAACACCACGATGTCGCGGTTAGCGCTCGGAGCGATCTCGAATAGCTCGGTCAGAATGTCAGCCGTGTTGAGGGGGAGGAGGGGCGGCAAAGGCAGGCTGAGCAAGGAGCTCGCAGCCATAGGCGGAGTTTTCATATGCGTGTCCTGAGACGGATTCCCAAGGGGATCGCCTGCGTGTGCTGAGTTCAGGAAGGAGCGCGCAGCGCCAAGCAGCCGGGGCCTGGCGGCAAAGCTCGCATGTTGCCCGACCGTTAGGGTCGACTCAGATCAGCAGGGATGGCGGGCCTCGGGCCGGCAGGGGAGGTCCGGAAAGGCCGGCGCCCGGCGTGAAGCGGGGCGCCGGCGAAGGAATGAGCGGTTGGTGGGCAACGAACTGCGCTTGCCCCACGTCGTGCATGGCCGGCGGGGGAGTGCTGAAGCCATGGCCGGCAAAAGCGCAGGGGCTCCCGTGGGGCCCTTTGGCCGGAGCGTGATCCTGATCGCCGTGCCCTGACAATGTCCCGCCCGCCTGGACGGTGATAGCGCCTTCGCCAGTGCAGAGCACGATCGCGAAGGGGAGATCATTGGAGGGCGCACCGGGCATGAAGCCGGGCGGGATCATCACCTTCAGCGCGACCGCCAGAACCGCCAGCGTCAGATAGACATGGCGCCAGACTCCGAGAGGTTGGCGGAGGCTACGGTTCACAGCTACGCTGTTATCCTAGTTGCTTCCTCTTGTCAGCGCTGCTCGCTCTCCAACGATCCCACATGGGAACGTGCGCGTTGCGGCAGAAGGTTTTGACAACCTTATGGACTAGAAGCTGTACTGTTGTTATCAGCGCGCCCCATGGGACGGGGTGGCGCGAGGACAGCTCAGCCGCAGTGGCTGGTCATGCTGGCCCTGGTCGCCGTGCTTTTGCGCGCGTTCACGCCGGCCGGCTACATGTTCGGCCCCGCCGACGCCGGCGGTTTCCGGATTCAGCTCTGTACGGCCCAGGGCGCCATGGAGGCGCTCCTCGATCCCGCCACCGGAGCCTTAAGCCCCGTCCAACATAACGACGGTTCCGATGGTCCCGCCGATAAGGGCGATCCGTCAAAGATCTGCGCCTTCGCGGCGGCGGCGCATTTCGCGCCGGCGCCCGATATTCTCGCAAACGAACCGGCGATCTATGCCGCGCCCGCGCCGAGCCCTTCCTTCAGGGCGCAATGGGTTTCGACAAGCGGGATGGCGGCGCCCCCGCCCTGGGCGACCGGACCTCCAAACTTTCTCTGACGCTGCATCGGAACCCGCCAAGCGGCCGCGTCTGAACGCGGAGCATCCGACGCCGCCTGCCTCGCCGGCCACGTAATCCGAATCCGCCTCATGGCGGGATTGGGGAAGGACGCCGCTCGTCGGCGCGCCGTGGCCCGACCTGGCCTCCCCTGGGCGCAGCCTTGAGCGGCTGTCGCGCGGACGGAGCGCCCCTGCGTGCTCAGAGAACTCATTTGGAACCGATCTATCGCGCAAGCGAACTCCTCTACTATCCGGCGCTCACCGGCATCGTGGCGCTGCTCCTCTACAGCCTCTTCGAGGCCGGACGTCTCGTGGCGGCGGCATTCGGACGTCGATCCGCGGCTGCCTGGCTTCGCGCCTATGGCGGCGGCCAGCAGGCCGGCGCGCCGCCCGGCGGATTTGCAATCGTCGGGCGCCTGCCGCCCGACGCCACCTTGAACGAGGCCGAGGTCCTCGCCCTTCGCAGGCTCGAAGGCGTCCGGATCGCGGCCCGCGTGGCGCCGATGGCGGGCCTGATCGCCACCCTGGTCCCCATGGGACCGGCGCTCGTGGCGCTCACCGACAACGACCTCACGCGAATGGCCGAGCTGTTGCGCAACGCCTTCGCCGCGGTGGTCATCGCGCTCGCCGCCGCCTCGGTCGCCTTCTGGGTCGCCAGCGTCCGCAAGCGCTGGTGCGCCGAGGAGCTCGTGGCCGTCGAGAAGCGGCTGGGGGCCGGCCATGGGCTTTAGGCTGCTCGACGAAGACGACGAGATCGACCCCATCCTGTCGGTGGTCAACCTGGTGGACGTCTTCCTGGTCCTGGTGGCCGGGCTGATGATGGTCATCGCCGCCAATCCCCTGAACCCGTTCGCGAACGACGACGTGGTCATCGTCAAGAACCCGGGCCAAGCCGGCATGGAGATGATCCTCAAGCAGGGCGACCAGGTGAAGCGGTTCGCCGCCACCGGATCGCAGGGCGAAGGCGACGGCGTCCGCGCGGGCGTCGCCTACCGCCTGAAGGACGGCTCCATCGTTTACGTGCCCGAGGCGTCCCAGCCCCGGGCCGCGCCCCCCAAGCCCTGACCACGCACCGAACATCACGCCGCGCGCGAACGCGCAGCGGCGCAGCAAGGACTGTCTGAAATGAAAACCTCCAGCGCCATCCTGATGGCCACCGTCTTCCTGGCGCCTGCGGCGCCGGCCCTCGCCCAGGTCCAGGGTGCCCCGACCGAGAGCGCCGCGGTCGATGAGATCGTCATTCTCGGCGAACGGCGGACGGCTACCGACGTGCCGACCGCCAACGAAATGTCGGGCCGCTTCCTCTTGCGCCCCGGCGCCGAGACCCTCGTTTCCGAGGAGATGCTGCGGGAGAAGCGCGTCTCCAGCCTGCAAGACGTCTTCGAGTTCACGCCCGGCGTCTTCACAACCTCCCGCGACCAGGGAACCGGCGGCCTCCTGTCGATCCGGGGCTCCGACATCGCCACGGAAGGTCCCCGCAACGGGCGCGGCGTGCGCGGCTACATCGACGGCGTGCCGCTCGGGCGAACCGAGGCCGGCCTGACGGCGCCGCTCATCGACCTGCTGGCCGCCTCCTACGTCGAGGTCTATCGGGGCGGAGCCAGCCTCCGCTACGGGTCGCTGTCCAGCGGCGGCTCGATCAACTTCGTCTCCAAGACCGGCGCCAACAACGCCGAAGGTGGCCTCCGCCTGCTCGGCGGGTCGTTCGGCTTCGTCCAGGGCCAGGTGGAGTACGGCGGCCAGCACGGCGACCTGGACTACTACGCCTCGGTGTCCGGCCAGCGGTTCGACGGTTATCGGGCGCAGTCGGAAGGCAGCACCGTGCGGCTGACGTCCAACCTGGGCTGGCGCGTCAGCGAGGACGTGCGCACCCGCTTCTACCTGACCGTCGGCAGCACCAACCAGGAACTCGCCAGCGGCGTGCCCCTCGCCCAGATCAAGACGTTGCGGCGAACGTCCGACGCCCTGTCGTTGCGGGCCGATACGGACGCGAACTTCTATCTCTACGTCCGCGCCGCTAACAAAACCCAGGTCGACCTGAAGGGTAACGGCCTGCTGGAGCTCTCCGCCTTCGCCCTGCATACGGGCTTCGACCACATGCCCACGCCGTTCTCGGGCCTCGTCGACAACGTCTGGCGGGAGGGCGGCCTCGGCGTGCGCTGGGAGAACTCGCTGCGCGCGTTCGGCCGGCCGGTCGAAGTCGTCCTGGGCGCCCGCTACACTCACACCGATGGCGACTTCAAGCGGTGGACCTGGAAGAACGGCGGCCACGACCGCGACAAGCTCGTCCACGACAACGACTTCACCGCCGAAATCCTGGAAGCCTACGGCGAAACCGCCATCGAGCTTGCGCCCTATGTGAAAGGCTTCCTGGGCTTCCAGGCAGTGAAGACCACCCGCGACATCAAGGACAGGTTCACCGGCACAGTGACCGCCGTCCCGATCACGGCGCCCAACGGGCCCCAGCCCGGCTCGACGGCCGGAGACCAGTCTTATGGCGTGGCCTTCAAGGACTTCGTGCCGAAGGTTGGCGTGAACTGGGAATGGCGGCCCGGCAACGCCGTGTTCGCCAACGTGACCCGGGCCTTCGAGGCGCCGACGGGGTCGGACGTCGAGAACATCGTCGTGACCAACGCCCAGTTCCCCAACGCCCGGCTGCCCGACATCAAGGCCCAGACGGCGACGACCTTCGAAGCCGGCTTTCGGGGCGGTGTCGAAGGGCTGCGCTACGACGTCACGGTCTACCATTCGCGTGTCGAGCACGAAATCCTGACCCGTTGCGCCAGCGAGGTGGACGCCGCCTGCACGGAGACCATCGCCTTCAACGCCGACAGGACCCTGCACCAGGGCGTCGAGGTCGGCGCGGAATGGGTCGTCGCGCAGGATGTCGTCACGCCCGGCGCGAGCCTGGCGCTCGACCTGACCGGCGCCTTGCAGAACTTCCGCTTCGACGGCGACCGCCGCTTCGGGGATCGCCGGCTGCCGAACGTGCCCAAGGTCTTCGCCATCGCCTCGCTGCGGTGGGGCGGGGAGACCGGACCCTATGCGCGGGGCGTGGTCCGCTACACCGGCGACCGCACCACCACCTACGACGGCTCCGGCGGCTCGGCCTTCGTCGTGCCGGCAGTGACCACGCTGGGCGCCACCGTCGGCTGGCGAACCGGGCGGCTGAACATCTACGTCGAGGGCCGCAACCTCACCGACGAAGCCTACGCCGCCGACTTCTCGGCGACGCCCACCGTGCCCAGCACCCGGGTCGGTCCAAGACTTGTTCCCGCCACCTCGCCGACCGTGCGGCCCGGCGACGGGCGGGCGGTCTACGCCGGCGTCAACCTGCGGTTCTGAGGAGGACGGCATGAGCCGGATCGGCCTGATCTTCGCCATGGCGGCGACCCTCCTTGCGGGCGCCGCCCATGCCCAACCCGCTGCTGGAGGGCCGCCCCAGCGGCCCGAAGGCGCGCAGGGTCGGCCGGTTGGCCGTCCGGCTGCGGCCGAGGCGCCGAGGCTGGCCTATGTCCCCCGTCCGATGCTGGGCGAGCGGCCGTCGGTGCTGGTGCTCTCCCGGGACCCAGGCGACTCGGGCAAGGCCGGGCTGCTGCGTCGTCTCGCCCGGGACGCCGGCATCGACGTCGCTTTCGAGTTCGTGGATCAGCGCGATGCAGCCTGGATCGCCGGGCAGGCGGTGAGGAACGATATTGTCATCCTGGACAGCGTCATGCCCGCCGCTTTCGTGCGCCTGCTGCCGCAGGCCCGCGAAGCGCTGGCGGACTACCGGGGGCGGGTGGCCATGGGACTCACGGGCCAGGCCGGCGGGGCGGCTGGTCTGTCGCGCGCCCAGGCCGAGGCCATCGCCCGCTACTACGAGAACGGGGGCGAGGAAAACTTCCGCCGGCTGCTCGCCTATATCCGCTCGGAGGTTATGCAGGTGGCCGGCGCCGTGCCCCCCGGCCCGCCGGTCGAGCTGCCGGATCAGGCGATCTGGCATCCCGACGCGCCCCGTCTGTTCCCCACGCTCGCGGACTACCTGGCCTGGCGGGCGCCCCGCGCCGACCAGCCGGTGATCGGGGTGGGCTTCCACCGCTCCTCGTTGGCGGACGTGTCCATGGACGCCGTCGAGGCCCTGGTGCGCCGCCTGGAGGCAAAGGGCGCCTTCGTCGTGCCCTTCTACGATCCTAACGACGCCGACCAGGCCGATCCCCTGGTCATGAAGGACGGCAAGGCGTTCGCCGACGCCTTCGTCACCTTCACCGGCATGTATACGAACGTCGACCAGCAGCGCCGTTGGCTGGAGAAGCTCGACCGGCGGATGGTCCAGGCTCTGCCCTACGGCACGGGCTACGAGGACGAGTGGCGCAAGGACCCCGAGGGTTTCCCGCTGTTCCGAACCGCAGTGTTCTATCACCTATCGGAACAGGCCGGCCGGGTGGACGCCACGGTCGTTTCAGCCCGCCGACGTGGAGATGACCGGCTCGTCGGCATCCCCGAACAGGTGGACGCCCTGGCCGAACGGCTGATCCGTTATGCCGCCCTGCGCCGCAAGCCCAATGCGGACAAGACGGTGGCGATCTTCGTCTGGAACAGCCCGGCTGGGGAGCAGAACTTCTCGGCCTCCTACCTCAACGTGCCGGCGAGCCTGGAAAACATCTTCGCCGCGATGCGCGGGGAAGGCTATCGCGTGGCCGAGGTCGGCGAAGCCGAACTGGTCGCCGACCTGCAGCTCATGATCCGGCCCTACTACCGCACGCGCGACGAGACGGCGCTAAGGGCGCTTCTGGCCCGCGACCTGGCGGAGAAGGTTCCTGTCGGGGAATACAAGGCCTGGTTCGAGGCCAACGTCCCCGAGGAGACGCGCCGCGCCCAGGCCGCCGCCTGGGAGCCGCCCGAGCAATCCTACCTGACGATCCAAGAGCCAGACGGCGCCTATTTCGTCGTGCCCCGCAAGCGGATCGGCAACGTCGTCCTGCTGCCCCAGCCGCTCCGCGGTGCCCGGCGCGACGCCGAGGCCGACATCTTCCACGACAAGACCCGGCCCATGCACCACGCCTATCGCGCGGTCTACCAGGCCGTGACCGGCCGCATGGGCGCGGACGCCATCGTCCACCTGGGCACGCACGGCACCCAGGAATGGGCGCTCGGCAAGGAGCGCGGGCCTTCGGTCTTCGATGACAGCCAGACGACCATCGGCGCCGTGCCGGTGATCTATCCCTACACGGTGGCCAACGTCGGCGAGGCCACCATCGCCCGGCGGCGCGGACGCGCCACCATCGTCTCGCACAACTCGCCGCCCTTCGCCCCTGCGGGCCTCTATGGCGAGCTCACCGAGTTCCACGACCTGCTCCACCAGTGGAGCGCCATCACGGACGGCGGCGTGAAGGTCCGCGTCGAGGCGCAACTGGTCGATCTCGCCGAGCGCATGAACCTCCTGAAGGACATTGGGCTCGACCGGCGCGCGGCGCTCGCCGCCCCCGAAGGGTTCGTCCAGAAAGCGCACACCTATGTCCACGAACTGGCGGGCATGGCCCAGCCCTTGGGCCTGCACAGCTTCGGCGAGGTGGGCGAGCGCGACGGAATCCTGCTGACCATCCTCCAGATCCTCGGACCGGACTATGTGCGCGTCTGGGAGCCCAACCCAGAGGAACTGTACGCGCGGCCCTACGACGACATTCGCAAGAGCGCGCCGTTCCTGGCGCTGGCTCGGGCGGTCGAAGACGGGTCGGACCTGGCCGAGGCGCCTGAAGCGGCGAGGCCCATGCTGGAGGAGGCGCGCCGGCACTTCCGGAACTTCACCAGCGAGGAGGAGATCGCGGGCTTGATCACCGCCCTTGGCGGCGGGTTCGTGAAGCCTGGCTCGGGCAACGACCCCTTGCGCAATCCCGAGGCCGTGCCGACGGGACGGAACCTCTACGCCTTCGATCCGCGGCGCATCCCGACCAAGGCGGCCTGGGAGGCCGGCTCCAAGCTCGCCGACGACCTGATCGCCCAGTACCAGGCCCGCCACGGGGGCGCCTTCCCCGACAAGTTCGCCTTCACCATGTGGTCCACCGAAACCGTGCTGCATTTCGGCGTCGTGGAGGCGCAGATTCTGCGGCTGATGGGCTTGGCGCCGGTATGGAACGCCCGGGGAGAGGTCGTGGACGTGGTCGTCACCCCGCGCGCCGAGCTCGGCCGGCCCCGCGCCGACGTGGTGGTGACGCTCACTGGCCTCTACCGTGACAACCTGCCGGAACTCACCAGCCTGATCGGCCGGGCGACGGAGCGCGCCTACGCCCAGGAGGAGCCGGACAACAACCTGCGCCGCAATGCGCAGGCCACCGAGCGCAAGCTGGTCCAGCGAGGCGTTCCGGCCGCCGACGCGGCGGCGTTCTCCAGGCTGCGGATGTTCGGCCCGCAGAGCGGGACCTACGGAACCGACCTGCCCGAGGCGATCGAGGACTCCGGGACCTGGGAAAAGGAGGGCCAGCTCGCCGACCTCTACCTGCGGCGGATGGGTTTCGCCTACGACGGCACGGCCGGCGGCGCCCACGGCCTGAAGCTGCCCGACGTGGACCTCCTGGCCGAGAACCTGAAGGGCGTGAAGGCGGCGGTCCTGTCGCGGTCGACCAACAACCAGGGGCTCGTCTCGCTGGACCACACCTTCGAGTACCTGGGCGGCCTCGGGCTGGCCGTGCGCCGCCTGACCGGCGCCAGCCCGGAACTGTTCGTCACCGACCTGCGCGACACGCGGAGCTTCCGTAACAGGACCGCCGCCGAGTTCATCGCCGTCGAGCTGCGCACCCGCGACCTACACCCGCGCTACGTGGCCGAGCTGATGAAGGACGGGTTCAACGGCGCGACCTCTATCGTCACGCACACCGACAACCTGTTCGGCTGGACTGTGATGGAGCCGAAGGCTGTGCGGCCCGACCAATGGGCCGCCTGGCACGACGTCTACATCGCCGACAAGCATGGCCTGGGCCTGCGCAAATGGTTCATGGAGACCCATCCCGGCGCCCTGGCCCAGGTTTCCGCGCGGATGCTGGAGGCGGTTCGCAAGGGCTATTGGAAACCATCCGAGGCGGTGAAGCGCAGCCTGGTCGAGACCTACCGCTCGGCCACGGAAGGAAAGGACTTCCAGCTCCACAATCCCGGTCTCGAGGCGTTCATCGCCTCGGGCGCGGAGGCTCGGCTGGTGGTCGATGCGCGGGCGTCTGAGGCGCCGCGTCCCGCACGGTCCGATGTGCGGCCGGCGGCGAAGACGTCCTCCCGTCCCGAGTCCACGCCGGATCGGCGTCTCGCCGAAGTGAAGACGCCTCCCGATGCTACGCAACGTGTCAGCGGCATGAAGCTGGAAGAGATCAGGCCGCGCTCAGAAGCAGCCCGGAGCGCGCCGACTTGGCCTGCCGGGGCGGCGTTGCTTGCGATGGTGGTGGTGTTCCTGGCCGGTGCGGGCGTTGAGCTGCGCAAGCCCAGGCGTCACCTGCGGGTCGACGAGACGCCGAGGGTCTGGGCTTAGGAGCGCTGGGACCGCAGCCGGGTCGAACTGTACGAAGCCGCCCGGCATGTCGGGCGACGGTCAAGACAGCAGCGAGGGGGTAGTGCGCGGAGGGGAATGTGCTCGCCGGCCTCAGTCACGGTCCCAGCCTCTACGGCCGTCGCAGAAATTGCAGCCCTTCCACTCGCTGTCCTCCATGTCCCCGTTGTTGCTTTCGCCGCACCAGCCGCAGGCTCCAAGGCCATCGGTGAGTTCCAAGCACGATACGCACAGGTAGTGGTCCCGGTAGGAAACCACGGTCTGATACCCGTCACATGACGAGCAATGTGCCGGCGTCGGGTGGTCGAAATAGTTGTCCGTCGTGGCCGGATCGTCGTCCATCAGGTCGCTGAGTTCGTCTTGGTCATAGCCTGTCTGGCATGCTTCACAGGTGGCGCCGTCGTCGCCTTCCACCCGGATCGGCTTCTCGCAATTCGGACACTCCACCGTCAGCCAGCGCGGCGCGATCCGGCAGACGTGGCACTTGGCCTGCCGCAGCTCGCCTACGAGTTCCTGGGTTTCGGCAGCGTCGAAGCCGCATGAACGGCACGCCTCGATCGTCTTGCCTGCCGCCTTCAACGCCTCCAACTCGTCGGCCATCCTCTGGCTCTCCGAGATGTCGCGCGCGCCGTGGAAGGCTTTCCTCCGCGCTACTGGAATGAGCCCGCCGTAGCCTGCCCGGCGCCGGCCGCGATGTACGGCGTGATGAACTTCACCTCGTCCGGCGAGATGACCCGCTGCTGGATCATCGCCTGCAGCAGCCGTTCCGGATCACCGCTCTCGAACAGCGCTTCACCCAGTAGGCGGGACACCTCAGGATTGTTGAGGCCCGTGCCGGCCTGGCGGGCCCGGCGCACCAGGTTCAGCGAACCTTCCAGGCTCTGACGCCAGATCGACCGACTGTCGCTGGCGATGCGCAGCGCGTGGTCGATGACGTTCCCGCCACCCGCGGCGTCGTTCACCGCGGCGATGTCTTCGGCCAGCGGCGTCGTGCGCGACCCCGTGAGGATCCGGTTGCGCGAAAGCTGCGCTTCGAACTCGTCGGTGATGTCCCCCATGAAGCGATTGTAGGCGGCGTCCTTGCCGAAGCCGATCCGCAGCCGGTCCTGCACCAGCTCATCCTGCATGAACCGGCGGAAGGCCACCTGAGGGTCGCCGAAGGTGAAGACGATCAGGAAGACGACGCCCATCGCCTCGGGGATCACGATGTGCCAGCCCGGCACCAGGCCTTCGTCCCGCAGGTCCTTGATGTCCGAGCGGGCTTGGCGGCGGTGGCTGCTCGCGTGGAATCTGGCATGGATCGCCTTTTTCGCCCTGACTGGCGCCGGCTGCGCTACCAAGCCCGAAACGATTGTTCGGACAGTGGAGGTCAAGGTTCCAGTGGTCGCGTCCTGCGTTCCCAAGACCCTTGCCAGCGCGCCCGCCTATCCCGACAGCGATGCAGCCCTGAAGGCCGCTCCAGGGGCCGCGGAGCGCTACGTTCTGCTCGCCGCGGGCAGGCTGCTCCGCACCCAGCGCCTATCCAAAGTCGAGCCGATCATCGCCGGGTGCCGCTAGGCGCGGATTGTGGACTAAAGCCCTGCTTCGGGTTAGTGTGCGCTTCGGGTTGAACACCCCTACGTCAAGGCCACGGACGGCCTGAGCCCACGTCGGGCGGTAAATGACGAACCGTTCGCCTCACGGACGAGGCACAGGGCCCCGCACCGGCGGCATCCCGAGCAGTTTGGCGATTTCTGGCGAGTTCTTGCCTTGGGCGGCCTGCCGCAGACAGTCGATCTGCCGGGGACTCAGAATTGAACGCTGCCTCCGTTCAGTCATTGTGATCGAGCACTGATCAACCAGGCCTTGGCGCCCATGCGAACACCATCGCCATCGCGATTGCGTTCGAACAACTCGACCAAGCCTTCATGGATGGCCGCGCGGATCTCCTCTCCCTTTGGCCGAACGAGATCACCGATGTGCATCCCGTTGAGCACGAAGCGAGCGGCGCTTTCGGGATCGCTGCCGGGACCGCCGACGCGTTGGTCGCCAGTCCACGCGTCGAACTCGACGTCCGTGAAGCCGGCGCTCTGCAGCAGGTCGACCACGTAGTCCTGTTCGCCCAGGGCGAATGGTCCCGGCGCGCGCGGTTGGGGCGCCGGCAGGTCGATATGCTCCCCGATGACGGACATGACGCTGCGCTGCCACGGATTGTCAGCGACCGGAGCCCAGACCGCGATGTCGAGCCGCCCACCGTCGCGCAGCATCCGCCGCAGGTTGGCGAAGGCGGGATAGGGGTCGGAGAAGAACATCGAGCCGAAGCGCGAGAACAGCCGGTCGAACGGCGCTTCGTTCGGCATGGCGGTCGCGGCGTCACCCTGTTCGAAGCGGACATTTGAAAGGCCGGCGCGCGCGGCCCGCTCGCCAGCCGCCGCGACGAGGACAGGGGATATGTCGAGGCCGAGGGCGAATCCGGTGTCGCCGATCGCAGCCGCGATCTGCTGGGTGGTCCAGCCGCCGCCGCAACCGACGTCCACGACCCTCTCGCCCGCGGCGTAGGCGGCCTGGGCCAGCAGGGCCTTGCCGATCGGTTCGATCATGCTCTCGAAGCGATCGAGCTGGGCGAGCCAGCGTGCGCCGGCCGCGCCTGCCCAATCGTGTGCGGCCAAGCCTTCGGTGCTGTCGCGAGCGTCATCCATCATAATCCTCCCGTTGTCGTTCCAGTCGAAAGCTAGGCCCAGATCGCGGTCGCGCTGCGCCACAGCATGTAGGCGGCGACCACGAAGATCAGGACGGCGAAAATGGTGTTGAGCGCGCCCTTATGCGCGGACAGGCGTTTCGAGAGAGCAGCGCCAACAAAGCCGCCGATCACGCCGCCGCCGATGAACGCTGCGGCAAGCAGCCAATCGACCAGGCCCGAGAAGGCGTAGTTGAGCGCGGCCGTCAGGCCGAAGGCGCAGACGGCGACCAGCGACGAGCCGATGGCGTTGCGCATCGGCATCCCCGTCGAAGCCATCAGGCCGGGGACGATCAGGAAGCCGCCGCCGATGCCGAAGAAGCCCGAGAACAGGCCCGTGGCGCTGCCGTAGCCGATCACCTTGGGCGCGTTCTCCCGGCGGCACTGGACGTCGGGATCGCCGGGATCGCCGCGGGTCTTCAGCATCAGCGCGCCGACCACGATCATCAGCAGGGCGAAGAGGAACAGCAGCTTCTGGCCGTCGAACGCCTTGCCGAGCGACGATCCGGCATAGGCGCCGGCCACGCCAGCGGCCGCGAACATGCCGGCGCAACGCCATTTGATCGTGCGCTGGCGGGCATGGGGGACCAGGTTCGCGCCGGCGTTGGCGGCGACCGCGAGCGCGCTGGTCCCGATCGCGACGTGGGGGGAGGCGACGCCCACCAGATAGACCATGAGGGGGACGGCGAGGATCGAGCCGCCGCCGCCCACCAGGCCCAACGTGAAGCCGACGAGCGAGCCCGATCCCGCGCCGAGCAGATACTGGATGGGCTCGAGCGTCATGGTCCTAGAGCCTGTTCACCGGCAGCTTCAGGTAGCTGACGCCGTTGTCCTCCGGCTCCGGCAGGTGGCCGCCGCGTATGTTGACCTGGATGGACGGCAGGATCAGCCGCGGCATCCCGAGCGTCGCGTCGCGCGCCTCGCGCATGGCGACGAACTGGTCCTCGCTCACCCCGTCGCGGACATGGACGTTGTGCGCGCGCTCCTCACCGACCGAGGTCACCCAGGCGTAGGTATCGCGCTCGGGCGCCTTGTAATCGTGGCAGAGGTAGAGGCCGGTCTGGTCGGGCAGCGACAGCAGGCGGCGGATCGAACGATAGAGGGTGCGCGCGTCGCCGCCCGGGAAGTCGGCGCGGGCGGTGCCATAGTCCGGCATGAACAGCGTGTCGCCGACGAACGCGACCTGGCCGATCACATAGGCCATGTCGGCGGGGGTGTGGCCGGGGACATGCAGCGCGATGGCCTCGATCGACCCGACCTTGAAGCGGTCACCGTCGTCGAACAGGTGGTCGAACTGCGAGCCGTCGCGGGCGAAGCGCGTGCCCTCGTTGAAGATCTTGCCGAAGACCTGCTGCACGGTGAGGATATGCCGGCCGATCGCCAGCGTGCCGCCCAGCTTCTCCTGAAGATAGGGGGCGGCGGACAGGTGGTCGGCGTGGGCGTGGGTCTCGAGCAGCCATTCGACCGTCAGCCCTTCGCTCTCGACGTAGGCGATGACCTTGTCGGCCGACGCATAGGAGGTGCGCCCCGAGGCCGGGTCGAAGTCGAGCACGCTGTCCACGATCGCGGCCTTGCCGGTCGTCGGATCGGAGATGACGTGGGTGACGGTGAAGGTGTCGTCGTCGAAGAAGCTGCGGATGACCGCGGGCCGCGCATTGTTCGCGGCCGCGATGATCCGGGCGGCTTCACGGATATGCGGGTCGGTCATAGCCTTGTCCTTTCCTGATGAGCGGGGCGCCGGCTTCGCGGAGGCGGGGAGGGGCCTTCGCGAAGTCGGCCGACCGGCTCAGAGCGTCTTCTTGCTGAAGTACCAGTCGGTGTAGTCGTAGCCCTCGGAGGCGCGCGCCTTGGCGGCCTCGGCGGTGGCGGGCGGCAGCACGATTACCGGTTCGCCGGGCTGCCAGTTTTCCGGCGTCGCCACCTTGTTGGCGTCGGATGTCTGAAGCGCGGTGAGCAGCCGGACGAATTCATCGACCGAGCGTCCGTTCGACATCGGGTAATAGACCATCGCCCGGATGACCCCTTCGGGGTCGATCAGGAAGGTCGCTCGAACCGCCGAGGTGTCCGACGCGCCAGGATGTATCATGCCGAACGCCTTGGCGACGTTCATCGACAGGTCGTCGATGATCGGGAAGGGGATCTCGACGCCGAACTTCTCCTCAATGCTGCGCATCCAGGCGATGTGCGAATGCACGGAGTCGATGGAGAGGCCCAGGAGCTCGCAGTTGAGCGCCTTGAAGCGGTCGGCCGCCTTGGCGAAGCCCATGAACTCGGTCGTGCAGACCGGGGTGAAGTCGGCCGGGTGGGAGAAGAGGACCAGCCACTTGCCTTTGTAGTCGGCGAGCGAGCGTTCGCCATGCGTGGTTCTCGCCTTGAAGGCGGGCGCCGGTTCGTTGATCCGGGGCATCGCCGGGCGATTGTCGGGCTGATCTGTCATCATCGTCTCCTGTGTGAGTGGGTTGATGACCAATAGATACATACTTCGTTTAATCGTGTGAATTTGATAAAAATAATGGTGATGATCGATTTTTTCAATCGGCTCGGATTCGCTTAGGCCATGAGGGGTGAGCGGAGCCCGCCGGCGGTTGCCGGGTGCGTTCCGCCAGAGACATTTTCTGAAATTAACAGAGCGGCATGGCAGCGTCAGGCGGTGACCAGGGCCTGCTTCGCCCAGTCCACCAGGCGCCCCCGATCCATTGCGCCGGCGATGCGAGCGATCTCGCTCCCATTTCTGAACATGATCAGGGTGGGGATCGAGCGTATGCCGTACCTGCCGGCCACGCCCTGCTCAGCTTCCGTGTCCACCTTCAGGAGGCGGACCTGTGGCTCCAGCTCTGCGGCGGCGCTCTGATAGGCCGGGGCCATTGCGCGGCACGGGCCGCACCAGCTCGCCCAGAAGTCCACCAAGACGGGCAGGCTTCCGCGGCCGACGTGGCGGTCGAACGCGACCGCGTCGACATCGGTGGGCTTGCCCTGGAAAAGAGGCATCTTGCACTGGCCGCAGATCGGGCCGTCGCCGAGCTTGCCCGCGGGGACGCGGTTGATGGTCGCGCAGACCGGGCACACCACAGACAGCGGATCGGGCATGCGGCATCCTCGGCTTGGCTTAATCGTTTACCCGCATGGTGTAACCATGTAATAAACGACGTTCAACCTCCTTCAGGAGTAGGGATTTGATTTCGAGCGCTGGCGATAACGCTCCACTCCAGGCCAAGACGGTCCAGATCGGCGACCACGCCCCCAACTTCCAGGCACGCACGACGATGGGGGAATTGAGCCTGTCGGACTATCGGGGCCGCTGGGTGCTGCTGTTCTCGCACCCTGCGGACTTCACCCCTGTCTGCACCAGCGAATTCGTGGCCTTGTCGCGCGCCAGCGAGCGGTTCAAGGCGCTCAATTGCGAGCTGGTGGCGGTCTCGGTCGACAGCCTCTACGCCCATCTGGGCTGGATACGCGCGATCCACGAACATTTCGGCGTGACGGTCAGCTTCCCGATCGTGGAGGATCCGTCGATGGTGATCGGCCGCGCCTACGGGATGCTGGCCGAGGACGCGCCGGACGCCGCCACCCTGCGCGCGACCTTCTTCATCGACCCGGACGGCGTCGTTCGTGCGAAACTCTGCTACCCGGCGACCATCGGGCGCTCCGTGGAGGAGCTCCTGCGGGTCGTCGCCGCGCTGCAACGGGTCGACAGCGACAATGTGGTCACGCCCGAAGGTTGGCGGCCCGGCGACGACGTGCTGCTTCCGCCCTACCAGGACCAGGCGTCCGCGCTCGATGCGGCGGGCGATTCCTGCTGGTTCCATCGGACCCGGCCCGACAAACAAAAAGAGACGAGCAAGTGACGACCTTCAGCGATAGCGATCTCGACGCGATCAACGACGTGCTCAAGGCGCTCGCCCATGACGTTCGCCTGAAGCTGATGCGGACCCTGCTCGAGCACGGTGAGAAGGCCGTCGGAGAGCTCGAGGCCCTAACCGGCATCAGCCAGCCGGGGCTTTCGCAGCAGCTCGGCATTCTGCGAAAGGCGGAACTGGTGCAGACGCGCCGCGACGCAAGGCTGGTCTTCTACAGCTTGAACGCGGAGACGCTGCAGGGCACGGCGAAGCTGCTTTGCGCGCTGGCTGGCATTGCCCCGACGAACGAGCCGACTACGACGAAAGCGGCGCAGTCGCGTGCGCGCGGTTCGGCGGCGACCTTCGCCAAACTGCTGTAGCAGGCTTCGGCGGCGCGCCGCGAGCTCAGACGCCGAGGCGCACGGTTCGATGCTCGCCGGCGAGGGCGAACATCGCCGGCCGATGGCTCACGACGATGAGGCCGGTCTTGGTGTCGCGCAACCAGGTGTCGAGCCGATCGCGCAGCCGGGCTTCCGTCACCACGTCCAGGCCTTCGCTCGGCTCGTCGAGCAAGAGCCAGGGCTTGCCTGCCAGGATGGCGCGGGCGATCGACAGCCGCTTGCGCTGCCCGCCCGACAGACGGGCGCCGCCATCGCCTAGCCATTGGTCCAGGCCGTGCGGCATGGCGCGGACGTCGGCCGCCAGGCAGGCCACCTCCAGCGCGCTCCAGAGCTGGTCGTCGTCCAGGGCCGGGCGGGCGATGCGCAGGTTGTCGCGCACCGTCCCCGAGAGGAGCTGGGCGTCTTGCGGCGAAAGAGCGAACGCCGCGCGGACCGCCGCCGGGGAGAGGGACGCGAGGGGCTGGTCATCAAGCCGGATGCCGCACTCTGCATCGGCCGGCCGGATGCCGGCGAGGGTTTCAAGCAGGTTTGTCTTGCCGCTGCCGGATCGTCCCGCAAGGCCCAGCCGCTGGCCGGCCTCCAAGTGGACGTGTAGGCCCTCCCTATCGATCGCGATGGCGCGGCCGGCCGCGTCAGTCGCCCCCTCTCCATGGGCAGGCCGGGGGGCTTGGCCCGCGGTCGCCTCCAAGCGCGCAAGCGCTGTGGTCACCATCGCCTGCCGCGATACCCCGCGCACGTAGGCCGAGAGGGATTCGACCGCCCCCGCCGCCGCCAGGACGGCCAGGGCCGTGATGGGAAGCGCGGCCTGGGAGAGCGCCAGGATCGCGCTCATCCCGAGCCCGCCGCCAAGCGTCAGGCTGGCGTCTATAACCGCCTCGCCGCGCGCGAACCGCCGACGCGCGGCGTCCAGCGCGCCCGCGTCGTCTTCGAGGCTCCGTTGGATGGCCGGGGCGAGGTCGTAGGCGAGGATCTCGGGCGAGGCCGAGGCATAGGCGATCATGCTCGCCTTGAGCCGCGCCAGCGCGCTGGCCATGTCGGCGGCCGGGTTCGCCAGCAGCCGGGGCGTCGCCAAGCGCGCGCCTGCAGCGAGCCCAGCCAGCAGCATCAGCAGGACCAGGCTGGCCAACGGACTGGCGAACCACGCCAGGGCCAGACCGATGGCGCTGCCGGCGAGCGCGGCGGGGAGGGCGGGTTTGCGGACCAAGCTATCCTCGAGGGCGCCGATGTCCTGGACGAGCTGGGTGACGGCGTCCCCCGCCGAAACCGCCCGCACGTCGCGCGCGGCCAGGATATGGTCGAACAGGCGGGCCCGGACCGTGGCGAGCGCCATCAAGGCCCCGCGGTGGCCATAGAGGCGCTCGCCATAGCGCGCAGTGGTTCGGATGATCGCCAGCAGCCGGATCGCTGCGCTGGGCAGCAGATAGTTGAACCCCTGCGCTGCAACCACGCCGCCCAGGCCGGCGAGGGCCGCGCCGGTGATGAACCATCCCGAAAGCCCAAGCAGCAGGACGCCGGCGATCACCGCCGCGATGGCCAGGCCGCCGGCGATGCGGAAGGCGCTGCTCTGCTGCGCGACGGCTTGCCCGAGCAACCGATCGAGCTCGGTCCGGCTCATGTGAGCACCATCTCGCTGTCGGCGAAGGCGGCCACCTCAGCGCTGTGCGTCACCATGAGCACGGTGCGTCCGCGGCCGGCCGCCGCCAGTATTCCGGCTATGTCGGCGGCCGACGCCGCGTCGAGATCCGCCGTCGGCTCGTCGAGCAGCCAGAGCGGCGCATCCTTTAGAATGACGCGCGCGATGGCGACGCGCCGGCGCTCGCCTCCGGACAGGCCCGAACCGCGATGGTCGAGCTGAAAGGCCATTCCCTGCCCGCGCGCCTCGATCAGCGGCCCGAGGCCGGCGCGCAGCGCGGCTTCGGCGACCGCCGCCTCATCGGCGTCCGGCCGTGCGATCCAGATGTTGTCGGCCAGCGTACCCGGAAGGAAGGCGACCGTCTGGCCGGCCCAGCCGACATGGCCAGGGAGCGCCACGTCGGCCGCGTCGCGGCCGTCGACCAGGATTCGTCCCTGTCCGATCGGCGCCAGGCCCAGCAGGGCGTGGAGCAGGCTCGATTTGCCGATCCCGGTCGCGCCGCGGAGCGCAAGGCTGGCGCCCGGCGGGACCTCGAATGAGAAGGGGCCGATGGCGGTTTCGCCGTAGTCGACGACCACGCGGTCGAAGCGCAGCCTGGGCGGGCCGACGATCGGGTGTTTCGTTGCGGCCGGACCCGCGGGCGCGAGGTTTTCGAGCCGGTCGGCGGCCGCCTCGCCCACCTGCTTGTCATGGTAGGCGGCGGCGAGGCGGCGCATAGGAAGGTAGAATTCCGGCGCCAGGACGAGGACGAACAGGGCCTCGCCAAGCGTCAGCCTCTCCGGCGCTGGGAACGGCAGCAGGCCCAGGAGATTGAAGCCGCAGTAGAGTGCGACCAGGGCCACGGACAGCGCCGCGAAGAACTCGATGATCGCGCTCGACACGAAAGCGATCTTCAGCACGTCCATCGTGCGCGCGGCGACCTCGCGCGTGGCGTCGGCCAGGTGGCGACCGATCCGATCCTGAGCGCCGAAGCTGACGATCACCGGCAGAGCGCGCACACGGTCGACGAAGAGTCCCGACAAGCGGCTCAATGCGTCGAGCTGGCGCGCGGCGGCGCGCGCGGCGGCCGTGCCGGCGAGGGCCATGCCGAGGGCGAAGGGCAGCAGCGTCGCGATCATGATGGCGCCGGCGACCCAGCTCGCGAAGCCTGCGGCCAGGGCTATGACGACGGGCGAAAGAACGGCGGCCTGGCGCAGCGGCAGGAAGCGGGCATGGAAGCCGCCGAGGTCCTCGATGCGATCCACGGCGTCGGCCACCGCCTCGCCCAGCATTCGGCGGTTCCCCGGCGGCGTGACAAGGAGGCGAGGATAGATACGCTGCCGCCAGGCCTCTTTGGCGTTGGCCGCCGCGGCCTCGCCGGCGCCGGTTGCTGCGATCTGGATCCCGGCCCGAACCAGCGCCGCCGCGATCAATCCGCCCAAAGCGAACAGCAGCGCGCCATGCTCGTCGCGTGCGGCCGCCGACACGCCCGCGGCGAGCGCCCCCGCCAAGAGGACCGCCACGACGCTATCGGCCGTCCAGAAGGCGACCGTGCCTCGCTTATCAAATCGGTTGCCCATATACTCACTTACGAGTAATGGCTAACCGTAATCTTTTCAACCGACTCATGGCGACCATGGACGCCAGGCCGGAACGCAAGGAGTCCCGCCATGGACATGGCCGTGATCGAACTCTCCCGGCTGCAGTTCGCATTGACCGCTCTCTACCACTTCCTGTTCGTGCCCCTGACCCTCGGTCTCTCCTTCATGCTGGTCATCATGGAGAGCATCTACGTCATGACCGGCCGGGAGATATGGCGGACGGTCACGCGGTTCTGGGGCAAGCTGTTCGGCATCAACTTCGTGCTCGGCGTCGCCACTGGCATCACTATGGAATTCCAGTTCGGAACGAACTGGTCCTACTTTTCCCACTACGTCGGCGACATCTTCGGCGCGCCGCTCGCCATCGAAGGGCTGATGGCGTTCTTCCTCGAGGCGACCTTCGTGGGCCTCATGTTCTTCGGCTGGGACAGGCTGTCCAAGCAGGCCCACCTTTTCACGACTTTCATGGTCGCGCTCGGCTCGAACCTCTCGGCGCTGTGGATCCTCGTCGCCAACGGCTGGATGCAGCACCCCACCGGCGCGCGCTTCAATCCCGCGACCATGCGGATGGAAGTCACCGACTTCATGGCGGTGCTGTTCAACCCGGTCGCGCAGGCGAAGTTCGTCCATACGGTGAGCGCCGGTTACGTCTGCGCCTCGGTCTTTGTGCTCGGCGTGTCGGCCTGGTTTCTGCTCAAGGGCAAATGGGTCGCTGTCGCCAAGCGCAGCTTCACCGTGGCGGCCGCCTTCGGCCTCGCCTCTTCGCTCTCGGTCGTCGTGCTGGGTGACGAGAGCGGTTATGCGCTGACCGACAACCAGAAGATGAAGCTCGCTTCGCTGGAAGCCATGTGGCGCACCGAGCCGGCGCCCGCGGGCATCGCGGTCTTCGGCATCCCCAGCCTGGAAGGACGTGAGACTCTCTATGAGGTGAAGATCCCCTATGTGCTGGGGCTGATCTCCACGCGCAGCCTGACCGGCGAAGTCTCCGGCATCTTCGAGTTGGTCGCTAAGGCGCAGGATCGCATCGAACATGGCGTCAAAGCCTACGACGCCGTCGAGCGGCTGAAGGTCGATCAGAACGACCTGGCCGCCCGCACGGAGTTCGAGGAAGCCAAGGCCGACCTCGGCTATGCGCTGCTGCTCAAGCGTTTCGTGGCCGATCCGCGCCATGCGACGCCTGCGCAGATCGAGAAGGCGGCCTGGTCGACCGTGCCCAACGTCCCGGTGATGTTCTGGGTCTTCCGCGTGATGGCGGGCCTGGGCTTCTTCTTCATCGCCTTCTTCGCCGCGGCGTTCTGGATGGCCTCGATCCGCAGGTTCGGCTGCGACAACGGTTTCTGCCGCACCTTCATGCGGGCGGCCGTGTGGATCATGCCCCTGCCATGGATCGCCATCGAGTTCGGCTGGATCCTCGCCGAACTCGGGCGCCAGCCCTGGGCGATCGAGGGCGTGCTGCCGACCTTCCTCGCCGCCTCCAGCCTCAGCGTCGCTCAGCTCTGGACGACGATCATCGGCTTCACGGTCATCTATGGGGCGCTCGCGGTCATCGAAGTGCGCCTGATGCTGGCGGCGATCCGCAAGGGGCCTGACGAGCATCGCGCGCCTGAGCCGGCGTCCCAGGGCGGCTACGCGCCCATTCCTGCAGAATAAGGAGATCAGGTCATGGCGCTTCCCATCGACTATGAAACGCTCCGGCTGATCTGGTGGCTCCTGATGGGCGTCCTCCTGATCGGCTTCACCCTGACGGACGGCTTCGATCTCGGGACCGCCGCCCTTCTGCCCTTCGTCGCCAAGACCGACGCCGAACGCCGCATGGTCATCAACTCGATCGGCGCGACCTGGGAAGGCAACCAGGTCTGGTTCATCCTCGGCGGCGGCGCGATCTTCGCGGCCTGGCCATTCGTCTATGCAGTCAGCTTCTCCGGCTTCTACCTTGCGATGTTCGTGGTCCTGGCCGCGCTCATCCTGCGGCCCGTGGGGTTCAAATACCGGTCGAAGAGGCCGGAGGCCGCCTGGCGCTCGCGCTGGGATTGGGCGCTGTTCATCGGCGGTTTCGTGCCGGCGCTGGTGTTCGGGGTGGCCGTCGGCAATGTGCTGACCGGCATTCCCTTCCGGCTGGATAGCGACCTGCGCGCCTTCTACGAGGGCGGCCTGCTCGGCCTGTTCCATCCCTTCTCGCTGGTCGCGGGCCTGCTCTCGGTGTCGATGATCGTGCTGCACGGGGCGAGCTGGCTTTCGATCAAGATCGAGCGCGGCGCGGTCCATGACCGCGCCCGCGTCTTCGGACAGGCCGCGGCGGTGGCCTCGATCCTGCTCTTCGCGGTCGGCGGCGTGATGGTGGCGACCATGGGCTACGGCTTCCGCCTGGCCCACGCGGCCGACCCGCTCGGCCCGTCCAATCCGCTGCTGTCGGGGACGGTCGCCGCACCCGGCGCCTGGCTCGACAACTACGGCAAGCACCCGTGGATGCTGATCGCCCCCATCCTTGGCTTCGCGGGGCCGCTGCTCGCATGGATCGGCATTCGCAAGCGCCGCGAGGCGCTGGCGTTCGGGGGCTCCTCGGTGGGCGCGATCGGCATCATCGCCACCGTGGGCCTGTCGATGTTCCCGTTCATCCTGCCGAGCTCGATCGACCCCGCCTCGAGCCTGACCGTGTGGAACGCCTCATCCAGCCATCTGACGCTGTTCATCATGCTGGCGGTGACGATCGTGCTGTTGCCGATCGTGCTGCTCTACACGGCCTGGGTCTACAAGGTGCTGTTCGGCCGCATCACCATGGCCGACGTCGAAACCAACCCCGACTACTACTGAGAAGGACGACGCCGATGTGGTACTTTAGTTGGGTGCTGGGGGTAGGCCTCGCCGTCGGGTTCGGCATCCTCAACGGCATGTGGCACGAGTTCCACTCCGATGATGACGCGGCCGGCTGAGCGCCGGGGCCCATGATAAGCCTCGGCCCCCTCGCGCTGGCCCTGGAGCGGCTGATCGCGGTCCTCGGCGTCATCGCCTTCATGGCCGCGGCGAGCTGGATCGCCCGCCATAGCCAGGACAGCGAGAAAGCCGCGTGGCGCGCCGTGCTTGTCGGTCTCATTGCCGCGCGCCTGGGCTTCGTGGTTCAGAACTGGTCGGCGTTCGTCGCCGAGCCCCTCAGCGTCCTATACGTCTGGCAGGGCGGCTTCTTGCCGCTCGTGGGCCTGGCGGCCGGCGCCGTCGTGCTGGTTCTTTTCCTGCGCCGGTCGCCGGCGCTGATGCGGACGGGCATCGCCTTCGCCGGCAGTGCGGCCGTCTCGCTCGCCGCAACGGCGCTGTTCCACGCCTCGATGCAGCGGCCCTGGCCGAACGGCCTAGTCCTCCATTCGCTGGCGGGCCAGGCAGCCCCGCTCGACGACCTCAAGGGCCGCGTCCACGTCATCAATCTCTGGGCGACCTGGTGCCCGCCGTGTCAGCGCGAAATGCCCATGCTGACCGAAGCGGCGGAGAGATCGACCGTGCCGATCCTTCTCGTCAACCAGGGCGAGGAGACGGCGAAGGTGACCGCCTGGCTGGGTCGTCAGGGTCTGGCGTCGGCCCACGTCTTCCTGGACCGCGACCAGAGCGCCGGCGCCGCAGCCGGGTCTGCCGGCCTTCCGACCACGCTGTTCGTCGACAGCAGGGGCGTCATCCGCGAGCGGCACGCCGGCGAAATCTCGCGCGCCGGGCTACTCGCGGGACTACGTAAGCTCGACTAGATTTTGACCAAGGAGACACCCATGACCAGACAAGTGAATATCGGGATCGGCGAGGAAGATCGTAGAGCGGGAAGGGGATGGCGCCGGCATCGCTGGCCGACGCTTGCGAGGGCGCGATCCAGGGCGAGATCGAGAATATCGCGCTCTACGATCGACTGATCCCGATGATCGAAGATCCTGCGGCGCGCCAGGTCATGGAGAACCTGCAGGCTGCGTCGCGCGAGCGCCATCTTCCGGCGTTCAGGCGATGCCTGGAACGCGAGCGCGGCCGCGGCTCCTGATCCCTAACGGCATCCCTAACGGCGCGATCAGGGTATGATGATGGTGGTCGCGTCGACGCCCGTCGCGCCGGTCTTGGTGTCGACGGCCGTCACGGTGACGACATGGGCGCCGGCCTTTTCGGCCGAGAATGCGCCGGTGAAATAGCCGGTGCGGCCGCCATAGCTGAGGCGGACCTCGCCGGCGCGCTGGCCGTCGCGCCGGACTTCGGCTCGAACATCATAACGTGCTGCGTCCCAGAGCCCGCCGGGCTCGATCGGACATCCGCACATCAAGGCGATATTGGCCGCGAGCCGGATGCTCGTTCCCGCGGCGGCCCGCTGGCTCGCCGCCGGCTCGACAAGGTCGACCACCAGGCCCGGCAGCTCGAGCACCCAGCCATCCCCCAGCGTCGCGGGTCGGCCTGGCACGATCCAGCGCTGGGCGGTGATGCGCACGGCCGCCTGTGGCTGGGCGAGGGGACCATAGGCCTCCACCTCGACCAACTTCGGTTCGGCGATGTCGATCCGCGCCTTGAAGGCGGCCGAGGCCTCATCGGCCACAGCCGTCCCACGCGCGCCTCCGGCCATGATCCGGGCCGTGTCGCCGGTCGATCCCGCCGTGCGGCCGCGCGCGAGCACCTCGCCGCTGCGCACGTCGCGCACGATGATCTCGGCGCCCCCCATCGATGTACCGACAAACTTGCCGCCCTCGCTGATGACCCGGATCGTAAGGTCCGTCGGCTCGGCGGCGGCGGTCACCGGCGCGGCGATGACGATGGCCGCAGCGACGATCAGGTTGAGCTTCATGATTGGACACCTTTCCGAAGAAGGCGCTGCAGCGCTTTCTCGTCCCATCGGATCGAGAACGCGCCTCGCATCTGGCCCGCCTTGAAGCCTGTCGCCTGGTCACTGGGATAGTGCGTCTTGATCGCGGCCTTGACCTCGGGAGCGACGTTCTCACCGTGGCATGTGAGGCACATCGGCATGGTTGGTATGGCGCGCATGTACCGATACTCGCCGCCGTCCCAGCCCGACCATTGGGCAGGCCGGCCGTCAACGCCCATCGGCGCCTCGGACCAGTTCTCCATGGTCCGGCGTTCGAGAGCGTCGGGCTCGGCGGCGGGATTGCGTGTGCGCAGCGCCGTCCGACGGACGGTCGCGCCGCTCTCTTCGGACAGGTTGCGGGCGATAGACGGGGCGATGGTGGAGCAGACCCCAACCGCGCTGGCGGGCCCGCCGTTTTGCATCGCCGCCGTGAGCGCGGTGAGGAGCTCTTTCTGGAAGCGATCCGCGAGAGCGGCTGCGCGTGCTTCGGCTGCAGGGGCGACCGCATCGCGGTCGGCCAAACGCTGATCGGTCGCACATGCCGAGAGACCGGCGGCCAGCAGCGACACCAGGACGGCTCGAGACATCATTCCTCCTCGGTCGGCCGACGCGGACGGCCGAACTGGTCGCACAGCATGTCGATCAGCTGCCGGACGCCGTCGTCAGCGAGACGGTAATAGATCGTCGTGCCGTCGCGGCGCGTCCGCACCAGCCCCCCGGCCCGCAGTTTGCCCAGGTGCTGGGAGACGCTGGACTGCTGTAGCTGGCATAGCTCGACCAGCTTCCCCACCGACATCTCTCCCTGGGTGAGACGGCACAGCAGCAGCAGGCGCTGCTCGTTGGCGAGGAGTTTGAGGATGGTTGCGGCTTCCGCCGCGTGCTCCGTCAGCTGCTCCAGAGGGGTATCGAGGGGCATCATCGTGTGGCGGGTCTCCCATCGTCCCGTAGCACGACATAGATCGCCGGGATGACCAGAACGGTGAGCAGGGTCGAGGAGGCGAGCCCGAACAGCAGCGAGATCGCAAGGCCCTGGAAGATTGGGTCGGTAAGGATCACCGCCGCGCCGATCATCGCCGCGAGCGCGGTCAGCAGGATCGGCTTGAACCGGATCGTGCCGGCTTCGATCAGGACGTCCCGCAGCGGCTTGTCGGGCGTGGCGGTGTGCCGGATGAAGTCGACCAGCAGGATGGAGTTGCGCACGATGATCCCGGCCAGCGCGATGAAGCCGATCATCGATGTCGCCGTGAACGGCGCCCGGAACAGCATGTGGCCGATGACGATGCCGACCAGGGTCAGCGGCACCGGGGTCAGGATCACCAGCGGCAGGCGGAAGCTGCGGAACTGCGCCACCACGAGCACATAGATCCCCAGCAGCGCGACCATGAAGGCGGCGCCCATGTCGCGGAACGTGACCCAGGTGATCTCCCACTCGCCGTCCCAGAGCATGGATGACACGCTCTCATCCTTGGGCTGGCCGTTGAGGCGGATGACCGGCTTCTGGAGACCCTTGGCGGCCCAATCGTACTCGTTCACGGCGCGATCGACCGCCAGCATGCCGTAGATCGGCGCTTCATAAGCCCCGGCGAGTTCGGCCGTCACCATGTCGGCGTAACGGCCGTCGCGCCGGAAGATGGCGAGTCCGCCCGTCTCTTCCCTGGCCTCGACCACGGCGCCCAGGTCGATGAGCTGACCCTTCGGCGTCTGCGCGATCGGCGTGCTCGAAAGGGTCTGTGTCCAGCTCCGGTCCTTCTGTTCGAGCGCGATGGTGACCGGCAGCGGCGTGCGCCCGTTTCCGCGGGGGGCGTAACCCACGGTCTGGCTGCCCATCAGCATGGCCAGGCTATCGGCGACCTGCCGATCGGAGAGGCCATAGTAGTCGAGGCGGTCGCGCTGCAGGTCGAGGCGCAGCTTGGGCCGCGGCACGCCGAAGCTGTTGTCGACGTCGACGATGAACGGGACCGAGTTGAAGATCTTCTCCAGCTCGGTCGCCGTTTTCTGCCGCGTGGCGGCGTCCGGCCCATAGACCTCGGCGAGGAGCGTCGCCAGTACCGGCGGCCCGGGAGGCGTCTCGACCACCTTCACCGAAGCGCCCTCTGGCACCTTCAGCGCCTTCAACCGTTGGCGCAGGTCGAGCGCGATCTCGTGGCTGGACCGGCTGCGGTCGCCCTTGGGCAGCAGCGTCACCATGACGTCGCCCTGTTCCGGCTGCGAGCGCAGGAAATAGTGGCGGACAAGACCGTTGAAGTTGAACGGCGCCGACGTGCCGACATAGGCTTCCATCGAGGTCGCTTCAGGCAGACCCCGCGCGACGCCGGCGACATCCTCAAGCACGCGGCCGGTGCTTTCGAGGGCGGCCCCTTCGGGCAGATCGACCACCACCTGGACCTCCGACTTGTTGTCGAAGGGCAGCAGCTTCACCGTGACGGCCTTGAAGTAGAACATCGAGCAGGCGACGAGCGTCGCCACGCCAACCCCGATCAGGAAGTTACGAGCGGATTTGCGACTGTCGATCACGCGATGGGCGACGCGGGCGTAGAGTCGTCCCAGCTTGCCGCCGCTGTCGTCATGGCCGTGGCCATGGGCCAGTGTTTTCCGGGCGAAGCGGATCATCAACCACGGCGCGATGACCACGGCGACGAAGAAGGAGAAGATCATTGCCGCCGAGGCGTTGACCGGGATCGGGGCCATATAGGGGCCCATCAGGCCCGAGACGAACAGCATCGGCAGCAGGGCAGCGACGACGGTCAGGGTGGCGACCACGGTCGGATTGCCAACTTCGGCCACAGCTTCGACCGCCGCCTGGGTGCGGCTGCGCCCGTCGTTCATCGCCCAGTGGCGGGCGATGTTCTCGATAATGACGATGGCGTCGTCGACCAGGATGCCGATCGAGAAGATCAGCGCGAACAGGCTGACCCGGTTGATGGTGTAGCCCATCAGGTTCGAGGCGAACATGGTGAGCAGGATCGTGGTCGGGATAACCACGGCGGTCACTCCGGCCTCGCGCCAGCCGATGGCGAAGCCGATCAGGACCACGATCGAGACGGTGGCGAGCCCCAGGTGGAACAAGAGCTCGTTGGCCTTCTCGTTCGCCGTCTCGCCGTAGTTGCGGGTGACGGCGACCTCGACATCGTGGGGGATCAGCTTGCCGTGGAGGCTTTCGACGCGCTCTAGGATGGCCTCGGACACTACGACCGCATTGGCGCCGGCGCGCTTGGCGAAGGCGATGCTGACGGCGGGGGCGGAATCCCACTTGCCGTTCCCCGCCTTGGTCCAGCGCCAGGCCCGCGCCTGGTCTTCGCGCGGCCCCTGGGTGACGGTCGCGACGTCGCGCAGATAGACGGGCGCGCCCGCGGCGGAGCGCACGGTCAGCAGCCCGACCTCCTGCGCCGACGACAGGGTTCGGCCCGCGGTGACGCCGACCGCCTTGCCGTCCTCGCGGATATTGCCGAGGGGGAAGCTGCGGTTGGCCTGGCTCGCGGCCTCAATCACGCTGCCGAGCGGCACCCCGTATTGGCGCAGCTTGGCGGGATCGGGTGCGATGCGGATCTCCTCGGGGCGTCCGCCGACGAGGAAGGTCAAGCCCACATTGTCGACCTTGGCGATCTCGGTGCGCAGCTTCGAAGCCAACTCGTAAAGGCTGGCGTCGTTCCACTGGCCCGCCGCCCCGGGCTTGGGCGTGAGGGTCAGGACCACGGCCGGAACGTCGTTGATGCCGCGCACCGTCACCTTGGGATCGGGAACGCCGACCGGCTTCTTGTCCCAGTTGGCGCGCAGCTTCTCTTCGATGCGAATGGCCGCGTCCTCGGGGTTCGACCCGACGAGGAAGCGGGCCGTGACCATCACGCCGTCGTCCTGGGCCTGGGTGTAGACGTGCTCCACCCCGTCGACGCTCTTGACGATGGTCTCAAGAGGAATGCCGACCAGTTCGGTCGCATCGGCGGCGGCGAGGCCGGGGGCCATCACCTGGATGTCGACCATCGGCACGCTGATCTGCGGCTCCTCCTCCCGCGGGATGGAGACGAGGGCCAGCAGGCCCACGGCGATCGCCGCGAGCAGGAACAGCGGCGTCAGGGGCGAGGCGATGGTGGCCTTGGTGAGACGGCCGGAGATGCCGAGGTTCATTGGCCGCCAGCCTTGGCGGGCTTTGCGGGCGCGAACAGCGTGTCGCCGGCGGAAACCCCGCTCAGGATCTCGACCGCGGCAGGATCGGCGGCGGGCGCGATCTGGACCGGAACCATGCTCAGGCGCTTGCCGTCGACCACCACCTGGACCTGGTCGATGCCGTAGCGCGTGGCCACGAAGGCGCGCGGCGCCACCAGCGCCTTGCGCGTCCCGATCTCGACCGAAGCGCTCACGCGCCGGCCGACGAATTGGGTGTCGAGGCCGGGAAGGGTCGCATCGACGCGCACCTGGCCGCCCGTGATCGCCGGATAGACCTGCGTCACCGTCCCCTGGGACGAGCCGGAAGGCATGTCTCGTTCATTGACGACCACGCGCGCGCCGGGGCGAACCTGCCCGGCGACCGATTCAGGCAGCATCAGTCGCAAGACCGGCGGGCCGGCGGTGACGGTGGCGATCGACATGCCGGGAGCGACGACCGAGCCCGCCGGAATGTCCGCGCGCAGCACGCGGCCGGAGGCGGGCGCCAGGACCGCACCCTGGCCAGCGACGCTGGCGCTGGCGCCTTGCTGGGCGCGGGCGGCGGCCACCTGCGCGTCCGCCGCCCGCGCGGCGGCCACGGCCTGGTCGAGCCGGGCCTTGGCGTAGACGCCATTGTCGTAAAGGTCGCGGATGCGCGCGAGGTCGGCGTTGGCGCGCGCGGCTTCAGCCTGGGCGGCGGCGAGCTGCGCGCCATAGGCGCTCGTCTCGAAGCCGAGGCGCGAGTCGACGATCATGCCGATCCGCTGGCCCTTCCGCACCACGTCGCCCGCCCGCACCGAAAGCGTGGTCAAGACGCCGGGGATGCGGGCAAGCGCCTCGGCCTGGTCGCGCGTGGCGATCTCCGCGCCGACCGCCTTCATGTCGGCCATCTCCTTGGACGCCAGGCGCAAGGTCTCGCCGGCGGGCAGGGCGGAAGCTGCGGGTTCGCGCTCCGGCTTATCGCCGCAGGCCGATAGCGCCAGAAGGGCGCCCGCCAACAAGAACCACTTGCCCATGCCGCTCACCGCCCCTTACCCGCGCCGCTCAGCCGCCGACGACCGGAAACCCGGCATCCTTCCATGCGCCGATCCCGCCCGCGAGATGGGTGTCGATCGCGCTTTGCGCCTGGGCGCACTGATCGAGGGCCAGCCCCGACCGCTTCCCACCCGCGCATTGCAGCACGACGGTCTTGCCCAGCGGGTCAGGAATGTCGCCGGGCGAGAAGCCCGACAGCGGCACGTTCACGGCGCCCGGAATGTGGCCGGCGGCGAATTCGCCCGGCTCGCGCACGTCGATCAGAAGGGCTTTGCCGCCCTCGAGCATGGCGTGCAGCTCGCCGGGGCCGATTTCGCGGTGAGCGTCGCGCTTCTTGAATCCGAACATGAGGGGCCCCTTCAGTTTGTGGATTGCCTATAATATGTAACTCTCATATAGTCAACGTAAGCCTAGGGAAGGAAGGATCGCAAAATGGGCAAGCCGCTGATCGTAGTGCTGGGTGCGGGGCTGGGCGGTACGATCGCCTCTTACGAGATCAAGGCGGCCGTAAAAGACCGCGCCGATGTCCTGACCGTATCCGAAACGGATACTTATAGCTTCGTGCCGTCCAACCCCTGGGTCGCGGTTCGCTGGCGCGAGCCCGAAGCCCTCCAGGTCCACCTCCCGCCCGTGTTTGCGAAGAAAAAGATCGGCTTTACGCCGGTCGGGGCCAAGCGGCTCCACGCCAGCGAAAAGCGCCTCGAGCTCAACGACGGTACGTCGGTCAATTACGACTATCTCGTAATCGCCACGGGGCCGGACCTGGCTTTCGACGAGATCGAGGGCCTCGGCCCCCAGGGCTACACCGTCTCCGTCTGCCAGACGTCCCACGCCGCGGCGGCGGCCGACGCCTTCGACGCCTTCGTGGAGAATCCCGGCCCGATCGTCGTCGGCGCGGTGCAGGGCGCCTCCTGCTACGGCCCGGCCTATGAATTCGCCCTGATCCTCGACACCGAGCTGCGCAAGCGGAAGATCCGCGACCGGGTGCCGATGACCTTCGTCACCGCCGAGCCCTATATCGGCCATCTGGGCCTCGACGGGGTCGGGGACACCAAGGGCCTGCTCGAAAGCGAGCTGCGCGACCGCCACATCAAATGGATCACCAATGCGCGGGTCGCCAAGATCGACCCTGGCCTGATGCACGTCGAGGAGGTGGGCGACGACGGCGCGGTCAAGAAGACCCACGATCTGCCGTTCGGCTATTCGATGCTTCTGCCCGCCTTCCGGGGCGTGCCTGCGGTTCGGAACATCGAGGGGCTGACCAACCCGCGCGGCTTCATCATCGTCGACAAGCACCAGCGCAACCCGGCCTTCCCCGAGATCTTCGCGCTCGGCGTCTGCGTCGCCATCCCGCCGACCGGGCCGACGCCGGTTCCGGTGGGCGTGCCCAAGACCGGTTTCATGATCGAGTCCATGGTGACCGCGATCGCCGCGAACCTCGGGGCCATCCTCGAGGGCAAGGAAGCGACCGCCGAGGCGACCTGGAACGCGGTCTGCCTCGCCGATTTCGGCGATGGCGGCGTCGCCTTCGTGGCCCAGCCCCAGATCCCGCCGCGCAACGTCAACTGGGCGTCCAGCGGCAAGTGGGTCCATTTGGCCAAGA
>JADHED010000515.1_pt1 | contig 45529 bp, 42 predicted proteins | sample 8952041 | NCBI WGS metagenome assembly JADHED01 (sample SAMN16124423, study PRJNA663239) | bioreactor sludge metagenome | isolation source: sludge (control) | place: India:Bengaluru | collected 2018-09-08 | reverse complement strand
GGAGTCCCTGCCGCCGCCGGCATCAAACTGCGCGGCGAAGAGAAGGTCGCCCGCATCCCGGTCAAGGTGATCCCCACCGACACCCTGCCGCGCAAGCCCGCCTGGATCCGGGTGCGCCTGCCCAGCTCTGGCGAGGTGCAGCGCATCCGCACGATTCTGCGGCAGCATCGCCTCAGCACCGTCTGCGAGGAGGCGGCCTGCCCGAACCTGCCGGAGTGTTTCGGCGGCGGCACCGCCACCTTCATGATCATGGGCGACATCTGCACCCGCCGCTGCCCCTTCTGCGACGTCGCCCACGGCCGACCCCAGCCGCTCGATGTCGACGAACCGGCGCAACTGGCCGCCGCGGTGGCCGAACTGAAGCTGCGCTATGTGGTGATCACCTCGGTCGACCGCGATGACCTGCGCGATGGCGGCGGCGGCCACTTCGCCGCCTGCATCGCCGCGCTGCGCCAACGGAGCCCCGGCATCGAGATCGAGATTCTGGTGCCCGACTTTCGCGGCCGCATCGCGCCAGCGCTCGATGCGCTGCTGAGCGCACCGCCCGACATCTTCAACCACAACCTCGAAACCGTCCCCCGGCTCTACCCGTCGGTCCGTCCCGGTGCCGACTACCTGGGCTCACTGCAACTGCTGCAAACATTCAAGACACGTCAGCCGGCAGTTCCGACCAAATCGGGGCTGATGCTGGGGCTGGGCGAGGCGCGCGACGAACTGATCGAAGTGATGCACGACCTGCGTGCCCATGGGGTCGACATGCTGACGCTCGGCCAGTACCTGCAACCCAGCCGGCACCACCTGCCGGTCAGCCGCTTCGTCACTCCGGACGAATTCAGCGAGCTGGGGGAGATCGCCCGCGGCCTTGGCTTCAGCCAGGTGGCCAGCGCGCCGCTGGTGCGCTCCTCCTACCATGCCGACCGCCAGGCCCACGGTGAAGCGGTCGATTGACCCCGTCAAAATCGGGGGCAGTCTTGTCAGCCGACTGCCTCTGCGTATACCCTTGCTGGCGATTTCGGGGCTGGCGACAAAACAGCCGTCGGCCGGCCTCAGACAGAAAATAACGACAGGCCATTAAGGAGCAGCAACCATGGCGGGTTCCCCCAACGACAAAATCATCATCGGCAACTGCAGCGGCTTCTATGGCGACAAGGTTTCTGCCGCCAGGGATCTGGTGATGGGCGGTCCCATCGATGTGCTGACCGGCGATTACCTGGCCGAGCTGACCATGGTGATCCTCTACCGACAGCGCCTGAAGGATGGCTCTCGCGGCTGGGTCAACACCCATCTGAAGCAGATGGAGCAGGTGATGGGCACCTGCATCGACCGCGGCATCAAGGTGGTCACCAATGCCGGCGGTCTCAACCCCAGGGGCTGCGCCGAAGCGACCCAGGCCCTGGCCGACCAGCTCGGTCTCAAGGTGAAGGTGGCCTACATCGAAGGCGATGACCTGCTGCCACGCATCGGCGAGCTGCAACAGAAGGGTGAGCAGCTCATCAACATGGACAAGGGGATGCCGCTGGCCGAGAGCACCTTTCCACCGGTGACCGCCAACGCCTATCTCGGCTGCTGGGGCATGGTCGATGCGCTCAATCAGGGGGCCGACATCGTCATTGCCCCACGGGTGACCGATGCGGCGGTGGTGATGGCCCCCGCGGCCTGGAAGTTCGGCTGGAAGCGCGACGACTGGGACCGCCTGGCCGGTGCGCTGGCGGCAGGCCATGTGATCGAGTGCGGCTGTCAGGCCACCGGCGGCAACTACTCGTTCTTCCATGAGATTCCCAGCTTCGTCAATGTCGGCTATCCCTGGGCCGAGATCTACCCCGATGGTTCCTTCACCATCTCCAAGCACCCCGACACCGGCGGCGCGGTCACCGTGGGGACGGTCACGGCGCAGATCATGTACGAGATTCGCAGCACCCAGTACCTCAACCCCGATGTCACCGCCCACTTCGACACCCTGCGCATCGAGCAGCGCGGCCGTGACCGGGTCTTCGTCTCCGGCGTCAAAGGCTCGAACCCACCTCCCTCACACAAGGTCTGCATCAACACGATGGGGGGTTACAAGAACAAGATGACCTGCGCCATCTATGGCCTGGATGCCGAGAAGAAGGCCAACACCTTCCTCGACGCCTACCTGACCATGCTGGGCGGACGCGAGCAGTTCGACAAGATCGAGACCCAGTTCATCCCGACCCAGAAAGAGAATCCGCCGACCAACGAAGAGGCCTTCTCGCTGTTCCGCATCAATCTGGTGTCGCAGAACCAGAAGCTGGTCGGCCCCTATCTGACACCGAAGATGATCGAGATGGGCCTGGCCAACGTGCCTGGTTTCTCGACCATCGAGAGTGCCGGCGAAGGGCAGGCACTGATCAAGTACTGGCCAGCCCTGGTCAGCAGCGAGTTCATCAGTGAAACGGTGATCTGCGATGGCCAGCAGAAGAGCGTCGCGCCGACGCAGCAGCTCGGTCTGCCCCAGGCAGTGGTCACCAAGCCGGGCTTTCCGATTCCGCCGGTGCCGACCGGTCCCACCGCGCCCACTGCGCTGGGACGGATCTACGCAGCCCGCTCCGGCGACAAGGGCGGGTCGGCCAACGTCGGCATCTGGGGCACGACGCCGGAGTCCTACGCCTTCCTGCGCGAGTTTCTCACCGTGGAGCGGCTCAAGGAGATCATGGTCGACGTGCGTCCGTTCGAGATCGAGCGCTACGAGTTCCCCAACCTGTTCGCGCTGAACTTCTACATCCACGACATCCTGCAGGATGGGGTCTCCTCCTCGACCCGCATGGATCCGCAGGCCAAGGCCCTGGGCGAATATCTGCGCGCCAAGGTGGTCGAGATTCCGCTGTCAATCCCGCGGGTGTGCTGAAGCAGATGGAAATGCCGGCGTGGCCGATCCACGCTGGCACAGAATAACAATCAAGGAGCAGTTCCATGGCCACACTCACACTCGATGGGCTGGTGTTCGAGTGCGTGATCGTCAGCGTCAGCGATCACATCATGACCATCACCCTCAACCGTCCCGAAAAGAAGAATTCGATCAGCCCGACCCTGGGCACAGAACTCACCTACGCCCTGCGGGTGGCGGAGCAGGAGCGCGACATCCGCGTGGTGGTCCTGGCCGCCAATGGCGACACCTTCTGCGCCGGCGGCGACCTCGGCACGATGGGCGGCGGCGCTGCGCAGCAGAGCCAGAGCACCGTGCCCAAGATCGACGATGGCCGCGAGCTGGCCTCGCTGCTGCGTGACCTCTGCAAGCCCGTCATCGTCAAGGCGCAGGGGCCAGTGCTGGCCGGCGGTCTGCTGATCATCTGCAACGCCACCCATGTCGTCGCCGCCGACCACATCTTCTTCAGCGCGCCGGAGATCAAGCGCGGCATCTGGCCATTCATGGTGATGGCCGGGCTGTTCCGGGTGATGCCGCGGCGAATCGGCCTCGACTTCATCATGCGCGGCTACAAGATGGATGCCAGAACGGCGCAGCAGCATGGCCTGGCGACCGAGGTGGTGCCGGCCGCTCAGCTCGATGCCCGGGTGGCTGAACTGGCCCAGGAGCTGGCCGATCTCTCGCCAGCCGCCATGCGCCTTGGCCTCGAAGCCTTCTATCGCCAGGAGCTGATGGCCTTCGATGAAGCCATTCCCTTCCTAAAGGAGATGCTCGACAAGAGCCTGAAGACCGCGGATGCCAAGGAGGGCATCACCGCCTTTCTCGAAAAGCGCAAACCGGTCTGGAAAGGTTGCTGAATCCCCCCGTCCGCACGGCCACTCGATCGAAAACCCATCACGAGATTTTGCAGGTACCAAGGAAGCAGTCATGCCCGTCATTCGCACCAAGATCGACCCCAACAGCAGCACCTTCAAAGAGAACGCCGAGTTCATGCTCGAGCAGATCGAAGCGTTTCGTGCCATCGAGCGCAAGATGATCGAGCAGGCCAACAAGGCCGAGAAGAAATTCCGCGAGCGGGGCCAGTTGATGCCGCGCGAGCGGATCGAGATGCTGCTCGATGAAGGCTCGCCCTTCCTCGAACTCTCCACGCTGGCCGGCTACCAGATGGATCCGGAAGATCCCGATGGCGGTGGCGGCGGCAACATCATCGGCATCGGTTATGTCGAAGGCATCCGCTGCATGATCAGCGTCTCCAACTCGGCCTACAAGGGCGGCACCGGCGGTCCGGCCACCGGCAAGAAGAGCTTCCGGATGCAGGAGATCGTGATGGTCAACAACCTGCCGCTGATCTCGCTGACCGAGAGCGGTGGCGCACGTCTGACCCAGGCTGCCGACGTCTTCGTCGATGGCGGTCGCGGTTTCTGCAACCAGAGCCGGATGTCGGCCAAGGGCATTCCGCAGGTGACCGTGGTGCATGGCAATGCCACCGCCGGCGGCGCCTACCAGCCTGGCCTCTCCGACTACATCATCATGGTCAAGGAGCAGGCGAAGATGTTCCTGGCCGGCCCGCCGCTGCTGAAGGCGGCCACCGGTGAGGTCGCCACCGACGAAGAGCTGGGTGGTGCCGAGATGCATTGCAGCGTCTCCGGCTGCGCCGAGTACCTGGCCGAGGATGACGCCGACGGCGTGCGACTGGCGCGTGAGGTGTTCGCCCGCATCCCCTGGAACGAGCAACTGCCACCACGGCCACAACTGAAATACAGCGAGCCGCTCTACCCGAACGAAGAGCTGCTCGGCATCGTGCCGAAGGATCCCCGCGTCCCCTATGACGTGCGCGAGATCATCGCCCGCATCGCCGATGGCTCAGACTTCCTGGAGTTCAAGGGACTGTGGGATCCACACACCGTCTGCGGCCACCTCTCGATCGAAGGCTGGCGCTGCGGCTTCATCGGCAACAACGGCCCGATCACCCACACCGGCTCGGCCAAGGCGGCGCAGTTCATCCAGCTGTGCGACCAGGGACAGATTCCGATCCTGTTCTTCCAGAACACCACCGGTTTCAACGTCGGCACCGAGTATGAGCAGAACGGCATCATCAAGCATGGCTCGAAGATGCTGCAGGCGGTGGCCAACACCCGTGTGCCCAAGATCACCATCGTGGTCGGCTCCTCCTACGGTGCCGGCAACTACGCCATGTGCGGACGCGGGCTCGACCCCCGCTTCATCTTCGCCTGGCCGGTGGCCCACACAGCGGTGATGGGCGGCACCCAGGCCGGCATGGTGATGCGCATCATCTCCGAAGCCAAGTTTGTCCGCATGGGCGTGCCGGTCGACGAGAAGAGCGAGCAGATGATCGCCAAGCTCGAAAAAGAGACCAAGGATGCGCTCGACATCGCCGCCGGCACCATCTACGGCTCGGCCCGGCTGTGGGACGATGGCATCATCGATCCACGCGATACCCGCAAGCTGATCGGCTTTCTGCTCGATCTGTGTTGGGAGGCCGACCACCGCAAGCTGCAGCCCAACACCTTTGGCGTTGGCCGGATGTAACACCAAGACGATTAAGGATAAAAAGCGGCGCCGCAAGGCGCCCGTCAGCCACGGGTCTGGAGTTAACTGATGTTTTCAAAAATCTTGATTGCCAACCGCGGCGAGATCGCCGCCCGGGTCATCCGCACTGCAAAATCGCTCGGCTACCGCACGGTCGCGGTCTACAGCGAGGCCGATGCCGGCGCCCGCCACGTCCGCGAGGCCGACCAGGCCGTGCTGATCGGCCCTTCGCCGGTCGGGCAATCCTACCTGTCGATCGAACGGATCATCGATGCCTGCAAACGCTCCGGCGCCGATGCAGTGCACCCTGGTTACGGTTTTCTCTCCGAGAACATGGCTTTTGCCGCCGCCTGCGAGGCCGCCGGCATCGTCTTCATCGGTCCACCGGCGCCGGCCGTCGAACTGATGGGCAGCAAGCGCCTCTCCAAGATCGCGATGCAGGCCGCCGGCGTACCGACCATCCCCGGCTATGAAGGCGCCGATCAGAGCGATGAGACACTGATCCGCGAAGCCAGGCGGGTCGGCTTTCCACTGATGGTCAAGGCGTCGGCCGGTGGCGGCGGCCGTGGCATGCGGCTGGTGTTCGAAGAGGCCCAACTGGCCGAGCAGATCCGCTCGGCCCGCTCCGAGGCCGAGAACGCCTTCGGCAGCGGCGAACTGATTCTGGAGCGGGCGATCATCGAACCGCGTCACATCGAGATTCAGGTCTTCGCCGACCAGCACGGCAATGTGATTCACCTGGGCGAGCGGGACTGCTCGGTGCAGCGCCGTCACCAGAAGGTGGTCGAGGAGAGCCCGTCGCCCTTCATGGTGCCCGAGCTGCGCGCCAAAATGGGCGAGGCTGCCGTCGCGGCCGCCCGATCCTGCAACTATGTCGGCGCCGGCACCGTCGAATTCCTGGTCGACAAGCACCACAGCTTCTATTTTCTGGAGATGAACACCCGCCTGCAGGTCGAACATCCGGTCACCGAACTGGTCACCGGCACCGATCTGGTCGAGTGGCAGATTCGGGTGGCGGCTGGCGAAAAACTGCCGATGAGCCAGGAGCAGGTCACGCTCACCGGCCATGCCATCGAGGTGCGGCTCTATGCCGAGGAGCCGGCGCTCAACTTCATGCCGCAAACCGGCCCGGTGCTGATGTGGAAGGCGCCCGAACGGCCGGGCCTGCGCATCGACCACGGCATGGTCACCGGCTATGAGATCAGCCCCTTCTACGATCCGATGGTGGCCAAGGTGATCACCTATGGCCAGACCCGCGACGATGCACGTCGCCGGCTGATCACCGGTGTCGAAGACACCGTGCTGCTCGGTCTCAACAGCAACAAGGCGTTTTTGACCAGCATCCTGCGCCACCCGGCCTTTGCCGCCGGCGAAGCCACCACCGCCTTCATCGACCAGCATCTGGGCGATGAGCCGAGCCTGCACCCCTTCAAGCCCGGCGCCCTCGAACTGGGACTGGCTGCGGCCATCCGCTACCTGCAGCAGGGGGCGAAGATCGCCCACCGCCCCGGACTGGCAGGCTGGCGCAATGCGCAGCGGCAACTGAACCGCTACCGCTTCGAGCTGGGGGAAGAGACGCTCGAAGTGTCGCTGAAGGTCGCCGGCAACCTCGAAAACCAGCTCAGCTTCACGGTGTCGACGGCCAGCGGCGAGTCACTCGCCATCGACCGGATCACGCTCGACGGCGAGCGCTGCCACTATCAGCTGAATGGTGTGCTCAACCGCCTGCACTACTTCATCCGCGACCGGGAGATCTACCTCGACACCGCACACGGCAACCTCAAACTGATCGATCGCACGCTCAAGGAACCCGAAGAGGCCGATCTGGCCGGCAGCGGCAAGATCGCTGCGCCGCTCGATGGCACGGTGATCGCCGTCAACGTCAAACCGGGTGACCGGGTTGCCAAGGGCGACATCGTGGTGGTGCTCGATGCGATGAAGATGGAGCATCAACTGCGCAGCGACGTCGACGGCGTGGTCGCCGCAGTCTCGGTCAGCGAGCGGGCCCAGGTGAAGATTCGGCAGATTCTGGCCGAGGTCACCCCCGACGAGGAGTGACACGCCCCGCGCAGGATGGCAGGGCAACCGGCACAGCTGCCCTGCGCGGCCCCTCGCCCGGCAATCCACTGCTGCCCGGCCACTGCTTCACGCGCGTCCGCCTTGGCCCGCGAACGATAAAGGCGGATAATCGCCGCCAGCCAGGGCCTGCCGCCGCGCCCCCCACGGTGGCGGCGACTGGGCCTGTGACCCATCCGCCCGCTCCCTCCTGCCTGCTCTGACCAAGATGACACCTTTTGCTGCTCTGCTCGACAGGCTGCCCACCCGGGCAGCCGAACGGCTGGCGATCGCCCCATTGCCGGGCGCGCTGCCGAGTCTGCTGATCGCCCAGCTGGCCGCCGCGCATGAACGGCTCATTCTGGTGGTCACCATCGACAGTGACGAGGCGATGCGCATCGAGGCCGAACTGCGCTTCCTACTCGCCGCCCAGCCGCAGGTGCCAGTGCTGACCTTTCCCGACCGGGAGACCCTCCCCTACGACAACTTCTCGCCGCATCAGGAGATCATCTCCCAGCGTCTGTCACTGCTCTACCAGTTGCCACAGATCAGACGAGGCGTGCTGGTCATCGCGCTGCCCACCCTGATGCAGCGGCTGCCACCCACCCACTTCCTGCAGGGCCACCATCTGCAACTGCACACCGGGCAGACCTTCTCGATCGAGCGGATGCGCCAGCAGCTCGACGCCGCCGGTTACCGGGCGGTGGAGAATGTCTACGAGCATGGCGAGTTCGCCGTGCGCGGTGCGATCTTCGACCTCTATCCGATGGGCAGCAGCAGCCCCTACCGCATCGAACTGCTGGATGACGAGATCGAATCACTGCGCACCTTCGATGCCGAAAGCCAACGCACCACCGCCAGGGTCGACCGGGTGGAGCTGCTGCCGGCACGCGAATTTCCACTCGACGGCGCCGGCATCGCCACCTTTCGCCGCCGCTGGTATGAATTTTTCGATGTCACCCCCAAGGAGTCGCCGATCTTCGGCGACATCAACCAGGGGATCGCGCCACCCGGCGTAGAATACTATCTACCGCTGTTCTTCGATGAGAGCGCGACCCTGTTCGACTATCTGGCGACCTTGAGCCTGGTGGTCACCATCGGCGAACCGATCCGCGCCGCCCAGCAGTTCTGGCAACAGGTCGGCAACCGTTACGACGAGCTGCGCCATGACCGCGAGAAGCCACTGCTGCCGCCTGTCGAGCTGTTTCTGCCACCCGATGTGCTGACTGAACGGCTGAACCAATTCCCGCAACTGCAACTGCACGGCACCGCGCTCGGCTCCGGAAAAGCGGAGATCCAGCACGATGGCCAGCCGCTGCCCGACCTCACGATCGATGCCAAGGCCAAACACCCACTGACCAAGGTACAGACGTTCCTGCACAACGACGTCAGTCGGCTGCTCTTCGTCGCCGAATCGCCGGGCCGTGCCGAGGCGCTGACCGAACTGCTGAAAAAGGCTGCGCTGCGCCCGGTACCGAGTGCCGGCTGGGAGGCATTCGTCACCGGCGAAGCCCCCTGTGCCATCACCGTGGCGCCGATCGAGCGCGGCCTCTGGCTGAAGGAGCAGGGCATCGCGCTGGTGACCGAGGCAGAACTTTTTGGCCACCAGTTGGTACAGCGCAGAAAAAAGGGCCGCGAGAGCGACCAGAGCGACTGGATCTTCAAGAACCTGGCCGAGCTGAGCACCGGCGCGGCGGTGGTGCACATCGACCATGGTGTGGGGCGCTATCAGGGACTGGTCACATTGAGCGTCGACAACCAGGTCAGCGAATTTCTGATGCTGGAGTATGCCGGCGGTGACAAGCTCTATGTACCGGTGGCCTCGCTGCAACTGATCTCGCGCTACAGCGGCGCCGATGATGCCCACCTGCCGCTGCACCGGCTCGGCAGTGATCAGTGGGGCAAGGCCAAACGCAAGGCGGCCGAGAAGATTCGCGACGTCGCCGCCGAACTGCTCGACATCCATGCCCGCCGTGCCGCCCGTGCCGGCCATGCCTGTCGGCTCGACGACGAAGATTATCGTCGCTTCTGTGCCGACTTCCCGTTTGAAGAGACCCCGGACCAGCAGCGGGCGATCGATGCCGTCATCGCCGACATGCTGGCTGCCAAGCCGATGGACCGGCTGATCTGTGGCGATGTCGGTTTCGGCAAGACCGAGGTGGCCATGCGGGCTGCCTTCATCGCGCTGGCCAACCACCGGCAGGTCGCCATTCTGGTGCCGACCACCCTGCTGGCCCAGCAGCACTTCGAAAGCTTCCGCGACCGCTTCGTCGACTGGCCGATACGGATCGAGCTGCTGTCACGCTTTCGCTCCGCGCGCGAACAGCAGGCCGCACTCGCCGGGATGGCCGATGGCCGGGTCGACATCATCATCGGCACGCACAAGTTGCTGCAGCCCGAGGTGAAGTTCAAACAGCTGGGGCTGATCATCATCGACGAGGAGCACCGCTTCGGCGTGCGGCACAAGGAGCGGCTGAAGGCATTGCGCGCCGAGGTCGACATCCTCACGATGACCGCCACACCGATTCCTCGCACCCTGAACATGGCCATGTCGGGGATGCGCGACATCTCGATCATCACCACCGCGCCGGCACGGCGGCTGTCGGTCAAGACCTTCGTCTGCCGCAAGTCGGCCAGCATCATCCGCGAGGCGGTGACCCGCGAGATTCAGCGTGGTGGCCAGCTCTTCTATCTGCACAATGAGGTCAAGAGCATCGACAAGGCGGCGCGCGAGCTGCAAGAGCTGGTGCCACAGGCCAGGGTCATCATTGCCCATGGACAGATGAGCGAGCGCGAGCTGGAGCAGGCGATGGCCGATTTCCAGCACCGTCGCTTCAACGTGCTGGTCTGCAGCACCATCATCGAAACCGGCATCGACATTCCCAATGCCAACACCATCCTGATCGAGCGTGCCGACCGGTTCGGCCTGGCACAGCTGCATCAACTGCGTGGCCGGGTCGGCCGCTCCCACCACCAGGCCTACGCCTACCTGCTGGTGCCCGATCGTGAGGCCCTGACCCCCGATGCCACCAAACGGCTGGCGGCGATTCAGGAGGCCGACGCCCTGGGGGCCGGCTTCATGCTGGCCAGCCACGATCTGGAGATTCGCGGCGCCGGCGAGCTGCTGGGCGAAGATCAGAGCGGACACATCGGCGAGATCGGCTTCACCCTCTACATGGAGATGCTCGAACGCGCCGTCGCCACCCTGCGCGAAGGCAAGGTCTATGATCCGGAACAGCCATTGGCCAGCGGGCTGGATGTCAACCTGCGCGGGGTGCCAGCACTGATTCCCGAGGAGTACCTGCCCGACGTGCATGGCCGGCTGGTGCTCTACAAGCGCATCGCCAGTTGCCGCTCCGATGCGGCACTGCGCGAATTGCAGGTGGAGATGATCGACCGCTTCGGCCTGCTGCCGATGCAGATCAGGAACCTGTTCGCCATCAGCGCGCTCAAGCTGCGCTGCACGGCGCTGGGTATCATCCGACTCGAAGCCGGTGGCAGTGGCGGCAGCCTCGAATTCGATGTCAAAACCCCGATCGACCCGCTAACCCTGGTGCGCCTGGTGCAGCGCGACCCGGCCCGTCATCAGCTGCGTGGTGCCACCACCCTCAAATTCAGCTGGCAGCAGGCCAACCCCGATGCCCAGCAACGGCTGCTGGAAATCGAAGCTCTGCTGGCCACGCTGGCGGGGGAGATGCCATCGGCCTGACCCGACTGCCGAGGCGGCTGTCCGCTAGGTGGCAAGGCACGGAAAATGCTAAGGCTCCTGTATAATCGGCCGTTTAAAACGCGTGTCCAAGCAGTCATTCGTCCCGTCACGGAGCCGTCATGTCAGGAACCATCACCTCACCCCCCGCCTGGTTCAGCAATGCAGTTGCCGCCCCCTACGAAGACCACTTCATCGAGGTCGAGGGGTGCCGGATCCACTACCTGCACTGGGTCGACCCGGAACGGGCCCAAAAGCCAAGCCTGCTGTTCGTCCATGGGGGTGGCGCACATGCCCACTGGTGGAGCTTCATTGCCCCGTTCTTTCGTGACACCCACTCTGTCGCCGCCATCGACATCAGCGGCATGGGCGACAGCGGGCACCGCGAGGCGTACCCCCCTGCCACCTATGCCCGTGAACTGATCTCGGTCTGCGAAGCGGCCGGCTTTGGCAATGATGCCGTCATTGTCGCCCACAGCTTCGGCGGCTTCGGCACCATCAAGACCGGCTTTCTCTATCCCGATCGCCTGAAAGGCATCATGATCGTCGACACTGTGGTGATGTCACCCGAGACCTTTGAGAAACGAGACGAAACCAGCACGCCATTCCGGCCGAAAAAGACCTATCCCGACATCGAGACCGCACTTAGCCGCTTCCGTCTGCTGCCCGAACAGCCCTGCGCCAACCACTACATCATCGACCACATTGCCCGTCATTCGCTGATGCCGGTCGAAGGTGGCGTGATGTGGAAGTTCGACCACGAATTCAACACCAAGATGGACTACCGCGAACTGGTCGAGGACATTCCCCGGCTGCGCTGCAAACGGGTGGTGATCCATGGCGCCGAAAGCATCTTCTTCAACTCCAAGGCAACTGCCTGGATGCAGCAGCTCTACGGTCCCGAGGTGCCTTTCATCGCGGTGCCGCGCGCGCAGCACCACGTCTTTCTCGATGAACCGCTGGCCTTCATCGAGACCGTGCGCGGCGTCCTGACCGATTGGGACGCGCAGGCCACCCCGCGCAGCGCCAACGCCGGTTGAACGCCTTGTCCGGCGCGCTCCCGGCAACTGCCTGCCGGCCGTTCAGATGGCTGCTGCAGGCCGCACTCCTTGGCCTGCTCTGCTGCGCGTCACTGCACGCAGCGGAACCGCCGCTGCGTGAACTCTATCGGCTGGTCGATGAGCGGCTGGAACTGATGAAAGCCGTTGCGCTCTACAAGCGGGCCCATCAGCTTCCGGTCGAGGATCTCAAGCGCGAGCAGGCGATCATCGATCGGGTTGCCAGCGATGCCGGACAGCTCGGCCTCGACCCGACCACCACCCGGGCCTTTTTCCAGGCGCAGATGGAGGCAGGCAAACAGCTTCAGCACGGTTGGTTGCAGCGGTGGCAGCAGCAGCCTCCTCAGGGATTGGAGGTGGTCGATCTGGCCAAGGAGATTCGGCCACGGCTGGATCAAATCAACAGCCGGATGTTGGTCGCTCTGAAGGCTGCTCTGCCGACATTGATCGAAGTTGATCTCTACGCGGCACACCAGGCGCAGTTCAATCGGCAGGTCGATGCCGAACTGCTGAGCGACACCGACCGACAGGCGCTTCTCACCCCGCTGCTGGCGGTCAGAGCAACCAGCGCCGCCACGGCCTACAGCCGGCTCGATCAAATCATTGCGCGTGGTTATCTGCGGATCGGCACCACCGGCGACTATCCACCGTTCAGCGAATGGCACCAGGCGGACAATGGCTTTGCCGGCATCGACATCGAGCTGGCACGGGAGCTGGCCAAAAGCCTGGGGGGGGTAGAGGCGCGATTTGTACGCACTTCCTGGCCACAATTGAGCAGCGATCTGCTGGCAAACCGCTATGACCTTGCGATGAGCGGTGTCAGCATCACGCTGGCGCGGCAGCAGATCGGGCTCTTTTCGCAGCGCTACCACCTCGGCGGCAAGACGCCGATCGCCCGCTGTTCTGAGCGCGAACGCTTCTCAAGCCTTGAAAGGATCGATCAACCGGGCATCGAGGTGATCGTCAACCCGGGTGGCACCAACCAGCAGTTTGCCGAAACCAACCTGAAACGGGCCACCCTGATCCGCCACCCCGACAACAACACCATCTTCGATGAGATCATTCAGGGGCGGGCGGACGTGATGATCACCGATGACATCGAGGTCACACTGCAAAGTCGCAAACACCCGGAACTCTGTCCCACCATGCCGGGCAGCACCCTGAACAAGAGCGCCAAGGGCATCCTGCTGCCACGTGATCCAATCCTGAAGGCCTATATCGACACTTGGCTCGAGCAGATGCGGCTGGACGGCAAGATCGACCGTCTGTTCATCGAACATCTGGGCAGTGCACCAGTCACAGCGCCCTGATGGAGGGGCTTTTTCTTATTCTTGCGCAAGATTCAGGCAGCAACAGACAGCACAAGGCTGATCTGCACTGGGTGACGCAGCACATGAAGCGCACGAATGGATGACACCGAATTCGAGCCGAAATTCGCACTCAAAAAAGATGTCTGCCCGAAATTGGGCCACGTCAGACCTCGTCAGCAGCCGCAGGGCTCCTTTGAGCTTAAAGTGCCCTGCGGACTGAACTGATCTGCTTCACCATCGAACCCTGCCGACGGCGAAGCAGGACGGGTATGCTCAGAAACGGTCCCGACGGGGTGGACGGCCAGCGCCCGCGCCCCCGCCAAAGCCGCCACCGCCGTTTTCACGCGGACGGGCTTCGTTGACGCGCAGGTTGCGGCCTTCGATCGGACGATCATTGAGCGACTTGATGGCGGTTTCGGCTTGGCCTTTATCAGCCATCTCCACGAAACCAAAGCCTTTCGACTGGTTCGTGGCCCGGTCAATGATCACATTTGCGGACCGCACCTCACCAAATTCAGCAAACAGTTCACGCAACTGATCGCTGCTGAATTTATAAGGGAGGTTTCCAACGTAGATATTCATGCAAAATTCTCATCAAAAAAACGTGCGTTTGAGCTTCAAGTACACCACCATCCGGTCGAGCGCACTTACCGGATCATGGCAATTGGCCGGTCATGGCCAATTCTTTGGGAACAGATTCCGCAGGTTGAATGCGCCTGAAAGACCGACTTGACAGGATTTTGATCCACTTCGCTGGCGATGCTGTCGAGGTGACGAGAGGGCCGGAACCTGAACTGATCAGGTGGGAACACAGAGCCTCCACGACCATTGATCGCGGCATGAGAACGAGGGTCTATCGCTGACTGGGCGGTCTTCTCTTCATGATTCAAAGTCGCGGATTGTCCATGACGCCAAATTATATGGATGATTGACAGACCTTGCAACCCTCTTCGGCTATTTTTTCATGACAATCCGCAGCACGGCAGGCTCAGTGCACCATGCCCCAGCGACGAATGGTGCATTGCTCCAGAATGGAAAAGAGCCCTTCGAACAGCAAGCCGATGAGCATGATGGCGAGGATTCCGGCATAGACGGTGGGCATCTCCAGATTCTGTTTCGCAGTCATGACGAACCAGCCCAACCCGCCATTGCCGGAGACCGCGCCCAGCACCATCTCGATCGCGATCAGGGCACGGAAGGCATTGGCCACACCGCCACGGATGCCGGTCATGATCGAGGGCAGTGAGGCGGGCACCAGAATGCGCAGGGTATAACCCAGCCCATGCAGCCCGATGTTGAGTCCGACCTGCCGCAAGGTGTCAGGCACACTGCGAAACCCCTGAAACATCGCCACCGCCACCGGAAACAGGGTTGCCCAGGAGGTGATGGTGCCGAGCAAGGTTTCGCCGAAACGCAGATTGATCGCCAGGATCGGAGGTGATGGTGCCGAGCAAGGTTTCGCCGAAACGCAGATTGATCGCCAGGATCACCAGCAGCGTGGCGATCACGCTGCCGACTGCAAAACCGGTGCAAAGCGCCCGCAGCGACTCCCACAGATGGGCCAGAAGATCGCCTTGCGGAGCCACCATCGCATCGCGCAGGGCCACGAGGGTGTCGCCGAGGGTGGGGAGCAGCAGCGGCGCATTCGCCTGGCGGGCGGTGACCTCCCACAGCAGGCAGAGCAGAATCACCACCCCAAGCTGTCGAACCAGTGGGCGATCGAACAGCCAGTGCCAGGCGCTCCGGGTTATGGCCTCGAGCCCGACGGGCTGACTCTGCTGCTCGACGATGTAGTGCGGGCGTGGAGCCGAATTCATCAGTTGGACTCCTGTTCCAGATCACCGCTGTCGGCATGGATCAGCCGGGAGATGGTCTGGGTCAACTCCTGAGATGAAACTCTGCCGGGGTCGAGCAGCGCCTTGATCTGCCCGGGGTGGGGTGAGAGCACCAAGATGGCGCTGCCCAGCTTGACCGCCTCGGGAATGTCGTGGGTGACGAACAGCAGCGTGGTGCCGGTCTGCCGTTGCAGTTGCAGCAGTTCATCCTGCAGGCGGCTGCGGGTCAGCGCATCGAGCGCCGAGAAGGGCTCATCGAGCAGCAGCATGACCGGCTCGACCGCCAGCGCGCGGGCAATGGCGACCCGCATCTTCATGCCGCCGGAGAGCTGATGCGGATAGAGGTCGAGCGCACGGCTCAGGTCGACCTTGTCCAGAAAGGCCCTGGCCCGCTCGCGGGCCTCGCCCTTGGCCACACCGTTGCGCAGCAGCGGGTAGGCGACATTGTCCAGAACCCGCTTCCACGGCAGCAACTGGTTGGCATCCTGCCAGACCACCATGCGGTCGATGCCGGGCGCGGTGACCGACTTGCCATCGAGCTCGATCTGCCCCGATCTGGGGCGCAAAAAACCGGCAATCGCCTTGAGCAAGGTCGATTTTCCACAGCCGGAACGGCCGAGGATGATGAAGCGGTCGCCACGCCGGATGTCGAAGCTGACCCGATGCAGCACCGGCATCGCATTGTTTCCAGCCCCATACACGAGGGTCAGATCACGCACTGTCAGCAGCGGCGCGCTCATGGCCGCCCCTCAGCTGCCCGGCTGATCGTGCAGTTCGGGCATGCTCAGCGCCTTCCAGTCATAGCGGCCCTTGACACTGCCAACCTCATGCATGAAGCGGGCATAGTGACCGATGCCACGCGGCACTTCGCCAAACTCGAGGTCGGTCGAATCGAGCTGCTTCAGCACCTCATCGAGGGTTTCACGGCTGTTTTCGCGGCGCAGGTAGAGTTGGGCGGCGGCGGTCCCGTCCTGTGCGATGCGCGCCTTCGCACGCTGGATGGCACTGCGCACGGCGGCATGGAGGTTGGGATTGCGCGCGCGGAAGCGCTCGGACCCCACCAGCACGATGAAGGTGCTCTTGTCACCCAGAATGCTGTAGGAGTCGAGCAGCGGTCTGACCTTGCCTTGGCCGCGCTCGATCTCGGCCTGCGCAAAGGGCGGCGAAGTGAAGTGAGCCGAGACCACACCGGACAGCAGTGCGTTCATGCCGTCGGGATGGGCCATCGATACGGTCAGACGATCGAGCAGAAACGGATCGCCACACTGCGCCTTGGCCGCCATCTGCAGTGTCACCGCCTGCACCGAGATCTTGATGGTGGGCAGCGCGATCTTGTCACCGGTATCGAACTGGCAGATCGATTTGACGCGGTCGTTGGTGGTGTTGAGCGTCATCGGCAGGCTGACGATGACCGAGACCAGTTTGATGTCACCTCGGGTCTTGTCATGCATGTTGACCAGCGTGGGTGGACCCACTGCGCCGAAATCGACCTGCCCGGCAATCAGTGCATCGCGGATCATGCCCGCGGAGCCGAGATTGAGCAGCTTGACCTTGAGGTTGGGCAGACCCAGCCGGGCCGCCTCCTCTTCGATCAGATGCTGTTCATCGGCCAGCAGCAGTGGCAGATAGGCAATGCCGTTCTGGATCGCCAGCGTGACGCTCTCGGCCTCATCGGCATGCACCGGTGCCAGGCCGCCCAGCGACAATGTCAGCAGCAGGGTACGCAGGAGTCTTCGCATCGACCGTCTCCGGGTCAAGTTGCCACCGCGTCCGGGGTCATGCGCGAGAGGATTGCCAGTCGGCGAAGGCTGCCAGCACCAACTGCTCCACCTCATCCCAGTTGCGGGCTGCTGGCGGTGCCAACTGGTGGTTGGTGGAGTTGACGACGACGATGGTGGGAAAACCCTGGGCGCGCAGTGCGGCGATGTTGGCGGGATTGTCCTCCAGATAGAGGTCAGCGCCGACCGCTGCCTTGTCACGCATGAAGCAGAGATCCCAGTAGGGAATGCCGTGGTGTTCGAGCCAGTCGATGGTCTGCTGCACGGCTTCACGATGGAACCAGGGAATGTAGAGGCGATGGGTGATGATGCGGATGCGGATATCCTGTGCCGAGAGACGGCGCAGCACGGCCGGCGCACCGCTGATCGGTGGCAACCGCTTGAACAGGTCGCGCTGCTTGACGGCAAAACGGTGCAGCGCGTCGTAGCCGCCGGCGGACTCCAGCTGCCATTCGTTGAACCCATAGCTGACTTCCTCGCTCAGCGACGCCAGTGGTACACCCAGCCATTCGGCGGCGATGGGCCGCAGCCCGCCGATGAAGTCGGCGACCACGCCATCGAGGTCGACCCCCAGCACGAACTGGGGATGGGTGGGCACGCGCTCACTGTTCATCGCTGTCATGCACCCAATTTCTGCCGCAGCAGATCGCCGACCTGGGTTGGATTGGCGCTGCCGCGCGAACTTCTCATCACCTGCCCCACCAGAAAACCGAGCACCTTCTCCTTGCCGGCACGGAACTGTTCGGCCTGCTCCGGATGGGCTGCGATCACCGCAGTGACCAGCGCATCGAGCGCACCGCTGTCGGAGATCTGCCTGAGTCCGCGTTCGGCAATCAGCTCGTCGACATCGCCTTCGCCACTCCACAGCGCCTGCAGCAGCCCCTTGCCACTGCTGCCGGAAATGGTGCCATCGGCAATGCGCAGCAACAGACTTGCCAACTGTTCGGCAGTGACCGGACTGGCGGTGATGTCGAGGTTCTCGCGGTTGAGTCGCCCCATCAACTCGCCGGTGACCCAGTTGGCGGCCAGCTTGCAATCGCCGACGACCGCTGCCACCGCCTCGTAGTAATCGGCCAGCTCTCTGGAGGAGGTCAGCACCCCCGCGTCGTAGGGCGTCAATTGATGTGCGCTGATGAACCGGGCGCACCGCGCTTCGGGCAGTTCGGGCAGTTCGCCGCGTACCGCCTCGATGAAGGCTTCGCTCAGCTGCAACGGCAACAGATCGGGCTCGGGAAAGTAGCGGTAGTCGGTGGCAACCTCCTTGCTGCGCATCGACCGGGTCTCATCACGCACCGAATCGTAGAGCCGGGTCTCCTGCACCACCCGTCCGCCGGCTTCGATCAGCTCGATCTGCCGCTCGACCTCATGGCGAATCGCCCGCTCGACGAAGCGGAACGAGTTGATGTTCTTGATCTCGGTGCGGATGCCGAGTTCACGCTGGCCACGCGGGCGCACCGAAACATTGGCATCGCAGCGCAGCGACCCTTCGGCCATGTTGCCGTCGGAGACCTTCAGCCAGCGCACCAGGGTGTGGATGGTTCTGAGGTAGGCAACGGCCTCCTCGGCCGAACGCAGGTCGGGCTCGGAGACGATTTCGAGCAGCGGCGTGCCGGCGCGGTTGAGGTCGATGCCGGTCATGCCATGAAAATCTTCGTGCAGCGATTTGCCGGCATCCTCTTCGAGGTGGGCGCGGGTGATGCCGACCGTGCGGGTCGAACCATCGGCCAGGGTGATCTCCACCTGACCACGTCCGACGATCGGGTGCTCCATCTGGCTGATCTGATAACCCTTCGGCAGATCGGGGTAGAAGTAGTTCTTGCGGGCGAAGATCGACTGGCGATCGATCTGGGCACCGATGGCAAGACCAAAGCGCACCGCCAACCGCACCGCAGCCTCGTTCAGCACCGGCAACACCCCCGGCAGTGCCAGATCGACCGCGCAGGCCTGGCCATTCGGGCGGGCGCCGAAGCGGGTGCTGGCACCGGAGAAGATCTTGCTCTGAGTCGCGAGCTGGACATGGATCTCCAGCCCGATGACGGTTTCCCATTCCATAGCGGTCATGATGCCTGCAGGGTTGAAGAGGACAGGGGTTCACGCTGGTGCCAGTCGGTCTGTTGCTGGAAGCGGTGTGCCGCCGCCAGCAGTCGCCCCTCGTCGAAATGGTTGCCAATCAGTTGCAGACCGACCGGCAGGCCATCCAGCAGACCGGCCGGGATCGACAACGCCGGCAACCCGGCCAGGTTGGCGGCGATGGTGTAGATGTCCTCCAGATACATGGTGATCGGGTCGCTGCTCTTCTCGCCGAGTTTGAAGGCCGGTGAGGGCGAAGTGGGGCCCAGCAGCAGATCGACCTCGTCGAAAGCACGGGCGAAGTCGTCACGGATCAACCGGCGGATCTTCTGCGCTTTCAGGTAGTAAGCGTCATAGTAGCCGGAGGAGAGCACGTAGGTGCCGGTGAGGATGCGCCGCTGCACTTCGGCGCCAAAGCCCTCGGCACGGCTACGGGTGTAGAGATCTTCCAGGTCGACCGGATCGGCGCAGCGGTGGCCATAGCGGACGCCATCGTAGCGCGCCAGATTGGCGGAGCACTCCGCCGGTGCGATGACATAGTAGACCGGCACCGACAGCGCGGTGTGGGGCAGACTCACCTCGCGGAACTGCGCGCCGAGGTCGCGATAGATCTCGATCGCAGCGCGGATCACCCGCTCCATCGGTGCGCTCAGTCCCGCTTCGAAATACTCTTTCGGTAAACCGATGCGCAGCCCCTTCAGCGGCTGGTCGAGCTGACCCAGGTAGTCGGGCACCGGCTGGTCGATGCTGGTCGAATCACGCGGATCGAAGCCGGCCATCACCTGCAACATCAGCGCAAGGTCAGCCGCCGAGCGCGCCATCGGTCCACCCTGATCGAGGCTGGAGGCGAAGGCGATCATGCCGTAGCGCGAGACCCGGCCATAGGTCGGCTTCAGGCCGCTGATGCCGCAGAGCGCGGCCGGCTGGCGAATCGAGCCGCCGGTGTCGCTGGCAGTGGCGCCGGGCGCCAGCCGCGCCGCCACCGCCGCGGCCGAACCACCGGATGAACCGCCCGGCACCCGCGACCGATCCCAGGGGTTGCGCACCGGACCAAAATAGCTGGTCTCGTTGGAGGAGCCCATCGCGAACTCATCCATGTTGGTCTTGCCGAGACAGACCCAGCCGGCGGCACGAAACCGCTCGACCACGGTGGCATCGTAGGGCGAGACGAAATTGCCCAACATCCGCGAACCGCAGGTGGTGCGCACCCCATCGGTGCAGAAAATGTCCTTGTGCGCCAACGGCAGGCCGGCACCCAGGCCAGCTTCGCCACGCGCGCGACGCGCATCGGCCGCGGCCGCTGCATCCAGCGCCTGCTCGGCGGTTCGCGTGATGAAGCTGTTGTAGTGGCCGTCGAGCCTGTCGATGCGCTGCAGGAAGTGGCGTGTCAGCTCGACCGAGCTGAACTCTCCCGCATCGAGCCCATGCGCCAGTTGGATCAGAGTCAGATTATGCATGCAGGGTGTGCTGGTGGGGTGATGGAACGCGGACGGCAGCAGTTCAGACGGCTCACTCGATCACCTTGGGTACCAGATAGAGCCCATCCTCGGTCAAGGGCGCGAGCTGCTGAAAACGCTCGCGCTGGTCGGTTTCGGTGACCTCATCGCCACGCAGCCGCTGGGTGACGTTGAGGGGGTGGGCCAGCGGCTCGATGTTCTGCGTGTCGACCTGATGCATCTGCTGCACCAGATCGAGAATCGCCGACAATCGCAGGCCGACCTCCGCATGGTGATCGACATCGATCCTGAGCCGGGCGAGCTGGGCGATGCGCTGAATCTCTTCTGGTTTCATCTTCAATCCGTGCTGCTCTGTACCGATGATGCAACTCTTTGCTCAGCCCCTGCCCCACAGGGGGCAACTGCGGTAAAATTATCACATTTTTACCCTGCCCCCAATGACCCGCACTGTCGGAAGCCGGTCGAGAATGCGTTTACAGTCACCCTTCGAACCCGACCGCTTTCGCTGTGCACCGCATGAGCGCCCACCCATCCCGAGGTTTGCCAGCTGAATATGTTCAAACGACTGCGTGGAATGTTCTCCAACGATCTTTCGATCGATCTTGGCACTGCCAACACCCTGATCTATGTGCGCGGCAAGGGCATCGTGCTGGATGAGCCCTCGGTGGTGGCGATCCGCATTCAAAATGGCCAGAAGACCGTCTGCGCCGTCGGCAGCGCAGCCAAACGGATGCTCGGGCGCACCCCCGGCAACATCACCGCGATCCGGCCGCTGAAAGATGGCGTCATCGCCGACTTTCAGGTGACCGAGAAGATGTTGCAGCACTTCATCGCCAAGACCCATGCCAACAGCTTCATTCGCCCCAGCCCACGGGTGCTGATCAGCATTCCCTGTGGTTCGACCCAGGTCGAACGCCGCGCGATCCGCGAATCGGCGATAGGCGCAGGCGCCCGTGACGTGCGCCTGATCGAGGAGCCGATGGCCGCCGCAATCGGTGCCGGCATGCCGGTCGAGGAGGCCAGCGGCTCGATGGTCGTCGACATTGGCGGTGGCACCACCGAAATCGCCATCATCTCGCTCAGCGGCATCGTCTATTCCGATTCGGTGCGCATCGGCGGCGACCGCTTCGACGAGGCGATCATCACCCATGTGCGGCGCCAGTATGGCAGCCTGATCGGCGATGCCACCGCCGAGCGGATCAAGCAGGAGATCGGCATCGCCTTCGCGAGCGTCGAATCGAGCGAGATCGATGTGCGTGGCCGCAACCTGGCCGAGGGCATCCCGCGCAGCTTCACCCTCGACAGCGAGGAGATTCTCGAAGCGCTGCAGGAGCCGCTCTCCGGCATCGTGCAGGCGGTCAAGCGGGCATTGGAACAGTCGCCGCCCGAACTGGCATCGGACATCGCCGAGTCCGGCATCGTGCTGACCGGCGGTGGCGCGCTGCTGCGCGGGCTCGACCAGTTGATCTCCAAGGAGACCGGCCTGCCGGTGCGGGTGGCCGATGACCCGCTGACCTGTGTCGCCCGCGGCGGCGGTCGGGCACTGGAGATGATGGACGCCAGCAATTTCGAGCTGCTCTCCAGCGAATGAACGGACCGATCGGGTCGGCCCGCTGCAGTGACCGAACAGGCTGAGGTGAGATTGCCATCAAGCTGATCTTCGTCAAACGCCCCCGCCTCGGCCTGCGGCTGCTGCTGCTCGGCCTGCTGTCGGTCGGGCTGATGGTCGCCGATGCCCATTACCATGCCCTCGATCTGCTGCGCGAACGGCTCGACTGGGCGCTGGCGCCGATGATCGAACTGGCCGACTGGCCACTGCGGCTCTATGCCGGCAGCCGCGACAGTCTCAGCAGCCGCCAGCAGTTGGCACGCGAGAACGATGCACTCAGAACCGAGCGGCTGCTGCTGTCGCAGAAGGCGCAGAAGATGGCTGCGTTGCAGGCCGAAAACATCCGCCTGCGCCAGCTGCTCAATTCCACCACCCACCTCGATGAGAATGCGCTGATCGCCGAGATCATCGGGGTCTCCAGCGACCCGTCACGCCATTTCGTGATCATCGACCGGGGCGCGAAGAGTGGCATCAGGGAGTGGCAGCCACTGCTCGATGCCAGCGGTATCATGGGACAGGTGATCTCGGTGCGGCCACACCACAGCCGGGTGCTGCTGATCACTGATCAGAACCATGCCGTACCGGTGCAGGTGCTGCGCAACGGAGTGCGGGCCATCGCCGTCGGCACCGGGGACGACAGCCATCTCGAGCTGCTCAACGTGCCCGAGACCAGCGACATCGAGGTGGGCGACCAACTGGTGACTTCCGGCTTGGGCGGGCGCTTTCCGGCCAACTATCCGGTCGGGGTGGTGGAGTCGGTGAACCGCAATGCCGGCCAGCCTTTCACACAGATCAGGGCGATACCGACCGCACAACTGGCGATCAGTCGCCATGTGCTGGTGATTCTGACCACACCACAACCCGGACAGAACTCCGTGACCGAGGCCACCGACGATGCGCAGTAGCCCGATCGGCAACTGGCTGGTCATTCTGCTGACCTTCGTCATCGCGCTGCTGCTGGAGGTCGTGCCGCTGCCGGCCGACTGGCAACCCTGGCGTCCCACTTGGGCCCTGCTCTGCCTGATCTACTGGACCATGGCCCTGCCGGAACGCATCGGGCTGCTGTTCGGCTGGCTGCTGGGACTGCCGCTCGATGTGCTGCACGATGTCACCCTGGGCCAACATGGCCTGGCACTGATGGTGGTGAGCTACATCGACCTCAGCCTGCATCAGCAGTTGCGGCTGTTTCCCCGGGTGCAGCAGGCGTTGATCGTCTGCGTGCTGGTTTCGCTCTACCTGCTGCTGCTCAGCCTGATGCAACTGCTGATCAGCCAGCAGCCATGGCGCAGCGACCGGCTGTTGAGTGCATTGAGCAGCGGGCTGCTCTGGCCGCTGCTGTTTCCGCTTCTGCGCCGCCTGCGGCGCCACTACCGGGTGGAGTGAATGGACGCGCCCGGCTTCGTCTATCTGGCCTCGGCCTCGCCGCGCAGGCGGGCGCTGCTGGAGCAGATCGCGGTGCCCTGCCGGCTGCTGGCTGTCAATGTCGACGAATCGCCCTTGGCCGGCGAGTCATCCCCGGCGCATGTGCTGCGGCTGGCACAGGCCAAGGCCGAGACTGGGCGCGACAGCCTGCCGCTGGCTGATGCGCCGGTGCTGGGTGCCGACACCGTGGTGGTGGCCGAGGCGGACGAGATTCTCGGCAAACCGCGCGACCGCGACCACTTCATGGCGATGATGACGCAACTGAGCGGCCGCTGGCATCGAGTCATCAGCGCGGTCGCCGTGGTGACCGCCACTGCCTGCCACACGGCCGTGGTCACCACTCGGGTGCGGTTTCGTCCGCTCGATCCCGCGGAGCTGGCGCGCTACTGGGAGAGCGGTGAACCGCTCGACAAGGCCGGCGGCTATGCGATCCAGGGACTGGCGGCGCCGTTCGTCGAGCGCATCGAGGGCAGCTACTCTGCCGTGGTGGGATTGCCACTGTGCGAAACCCAGGCGCTGCTGGCACGCTGCGGCATGGTGACCTGGCCAGCACTCGATCGATCCGGTTCGCGATGTTAGGCTTGGGCCATGCGCGACCTTCCACCGCCCCCGCCTGTTCGCGCTGACCCGACTCCAGCCCCCATGACGCCCTGGCGCCTCATCACCCTGGCCCTGCAGGCCCTGCTGTGGCTCGGCTTTGCGCTGCTGCTGGGCGCAGCCGTGGTGGTCGGCGTGGGCCGCAATCTGCTGCCCAGGGTCGATGAGTTCCAGAGTCAGCTCAGCGCCGAGGCCAACCGCCGCTGCCAATGCCGGATCACCTTCACGCAGATCACCGGCGATTGGGAGGGGTTGGCGCCGGTGATTCGCCTGCAGGGACTCGAAATCGAAACAGCGAACTGGTCACTGCGCGGTGATGCAGTGGAATTTTCGCTCCATCTGCTGCAATCACTGTGGCATCGCCAACCCAGGCTGGTCGCGCTGTCGGCCCGCGGCGTGACACTGTCGGTCGATGCCGGCGCAGGCGGCAGAGCGCGCCCGCTCGACGCACTGCTCGTCCCGCTTGGGCTGCCCGAACGGTTGCAGCTGCATGATGTCACGCTGCTGTGGCAGGATGCGGCCGCCACATCAACAGTGCCGCCGCTGCTGCTGCCACAGCTCGATCTGGAGCAGGCCGCAGCCGGCTATCGCATCGCAGCCGACTTCAAGCTCGATGCAACGGCCCCCGTCACCACGGCGATCCTCCATCTGCATGGTTTCGACGGAAGCAGTCTGCCCAGCACCGGCGAATTCCATCTGCGCCTGCCCCAACAGTCGATCGATGCCCGCTGGCTGCGGCTGCTGGGTGGATTCGAGCCACCAGCGCATCTCACGGCCACCGCCGAACTGTGGGGCGATCTCGAGGGCCTGCAACTGGTCGGGCTGACCGGAGAGATCAGCGCCGCCGTGGCGCCAACGGCAACTGCCGCTTCAGCCGATGCGCCCGTCATCCAGCTGGGCTTTCATTACCAGCACGAAACCCAGGCAACACCCACCGCCTCGCTGGCACGTCCGGCCTGGCGGCTGGAGCTCGAACCGCGCCTGCTGCTGCCGAATGAAGCGCCCCGGATCACCCATCTGCACCTGATCGGTGCCGGAGCGCCCGATCAGGCGGCCATCGAGCTGTTTGCCGATCGGATCGATCTGCGGCCATGGCGGAGCTGGCTCATCGGGTCGAACCTGCTGCCTTCCGCCTGGCAGCAGCGTCTGGAACAGCTTGCTCCCACTGGGCAGATCGAGGCACTCCATCTGCTGGCACCCCGGCTGACGACCGATGCATTCGACGACCTTGAGCTCTCGACCCGACTCACCACCTTCAGCATGCAGGCCTGGCAGGGGGCGCCGGCCGTCAGTGGCGTCGACGGTACATTGTTCATCCGCGGCGGACACGGCCTGCTGCAGTTCGACTCGAAGCAACTCGACCTGCACTTTCCAAAGCTGTTTGCGCAAAGCTGGCGAATCGACACCGCCCAAGGCACGCTGTTCTGGCAGGTGACCCCGGAACTGATCGAAATTGATTCCGACCGCATCCAGCTCGGCTCCGACCGCTTCGGCGCCCAGGGAGTGTTCCGCCTGCTGCTGCCCCGACATGACCTCGATGCGGCCACACTGGGGCTGTCGATCGGCATCAACCCGGCCAGCCTGCTGGAGAAAGACCAGTTTCTGCCAACCCTGACCGAGAATGCCAGGCTGATCGACTGGATCCGCCAGAGCCTGACCACCGGGCTGCTGGAGCAGGGCAGCGTGGTCTACCAGGGCCGGCTCCATGGCCCCGAGCAGGGCAAACGGACGCTGCTGTTCTTTCGTGGCCGCGACATGCGGCTGCGCTTTCAGCCGGATTGGCCGATACTTGAAGAGTTGGCCGGCTCGGTCTGGGTCAGCGATGCCAACCTCGATATCGAGGTCATCAAGGGCAAGAGCGGCAACCTTGCTCTGACGCAAGGCAAGGTCGTCGGCCGCCGGAGCGACCGTAACCCGCACTATCATCTCTCGATCGAGTCAGATCTGACCAGTACGCTGGCCGAATCCAAAAAGTGGGTGTTGACCACGCCGCTGCGTCAGGAGCTGCTCCCCTGGCTCGGCGAACTGGAGCTGCGGGGGCCATTGCAGGGGCATCTGAAACTCGATGTCCCCCTCGGAGAGAAGCCGAAAATCGGCTATCAGCTCGACCTGCGCACCCACAACGGTCGGGTCGCCGCACCCCGTTACCGGCTGCGTTACGACCAGGTGGAGGGCGCGCTGCGCCTTGCCACGGATCAGGCAGTTCATGCCGACCAGATCAAGGCGCGGTTTCTCGGGCAGCCGGTGACGGTGCGCCTGCAACAGAGCAGTGACCCAACCGGCCATACCACCCTGCTGCTGACCCAGGAGGGGCGCGTCGACGTCGCGGATCTGACCGACTGGCTCGATCTGCAACCGCTCGACTTCTTCCAAGGCGAGGCCCCCTATCTGGCCCAGCTCCAGTTGCCACTGACCGGCGGAAACGGCAGCGAACTCACCTTCGAATCCAGCCTGGTCGGGCTCGGCAGCAGCCTGCCACCACCGCTGTCGAAGGCGCCGCAACAGGCGGTGCCGCTGTTCCTGCTCACCCGCTTCAACTCCGCCGGCCTGGAATCGCTGTCGCTGCTGCTGAACGAAGAGATCGGTTTTGATCTGACCTTTGATGCCGCAGGCCGCGACCGGGGGCAGATCCTGCTCGGCAGCAGTCAGAGTGCTCGGCCACTCTCGGCCCACAATCCGTTGCGCGGCAATCTGCCACCGATCGATCTCGACCAGTGGATCGCGTTTTACCGTGCCCACCTGGCCCATATCGATGGCATCGAGAAGAGTGTCGACTGGTTCACCGATGTCGGCAAGATCGACTTCACCCTGCCACAGCTGCGCTTTCTCGGGCAGACGCTCAATGAGGTCCATCTGACCATTTCCCAGCAGCAGGAGCGGGTCGATCTGCGGGTTGCCAGTGACAAGGTCCGTGGCACCCTCCAGCTGGCGCTCGACCATTCGGCGCCGATCCGGATCGCTCTGGAACAGCTCACGCTGACCACCGCCTCCAATCGTCCCGATAACGACCCACTGGCCAATTTCGATCCCGCCACGCTGCCATCACTCGATTTTCAGGCTGCCGCCATTCACATCGATGAGCAGCCGCTGGGAAGTTGGGCCTTTCAGTTGCGGCCCACTGCTCAGGGCATCACTGCGCAACAGATCAATGCCACCATCGATGGCTTCACGCTGCGCAACGCACTCATGGTGTGGCAGCGCGATACCGGTGGCCTGCACCGCTCGCAGCTGACCAGCACGCTGGAGGGGGGCGACATCGCCCAGCTGGCGCGCTATTTCGGCGTGGTGCCGGGCATCAGCAGCCAATCGGCCCGAATCGATATCAATCTGGCCTGGCCCGGCTCCCCCGCCCATTTCGCGCTGGAGCGGACACGTGGCGACTACCGCCTGCTGTTCCGGAATGGTCGCTTCGAGACCGGTGGCGGCACCAGCCCACTGGGGCTGTTCAGCCTGTTCAACTTCAACAACCTGATCAGCAAGCTCCAGCTCAACCTCTCCGACTTCGGCGGCGGCAGCATTGGCTATCAGCAGGTCGATGGCCGAATGAAACTGGCCAACAATGTTCTGACACTGGATGACCGGATCAACATCGAGTCGGCTGTCGGGCGCTTCAAACTGGCAGGTACCATCGATCTTGCCAGCCAGAATCTCGATCTCGACATGGCGATGACGCTGCCGATCGGCACCAATCTGCCCTGGTATGTGGCTGCCATCGGTGGGTTGCCCACCGCCGCCACCGCCTACCTCGCCGGACAGCTGTTCGAAAAACCGCTCGCCCAGCTCACCAGCACCCGTTACCAGGTCACTGGCCCGATCAATGACCCCAAGATCACCCTGGTCGAGCTGTTTCAGGATCAACCCACCCGCAACCGATGACCTCCGCAGGGTCCGAAACCAGACCGAGGTGAGTCGGGCCGCTCCGTAAAATCGAACCAACGACCATCGGCTTGACCTGTGGCAACACTGTTGCCCGGCCTCCCTGTATGATCCATCCTTTCCACCGGTTCAAACGACTACGACGGGAGCCAACGATGAGCACGCTTCAAGAGGATCTGAAACAGCTTGCCGAACAGTTGAAGGTCGAGCGGGACGCACTGCATCTGCAGGCCCACCTGCTCAAGCTCGACCTGCTTGATGAGTGGCAGAAGAGCGAGAAGAAGTGGGAGCAGCTCAACCAGAAGTTGCAGCGGGCCGGCACGGAGGGGGTTGCCTCAGGCCAGGAAATTGGCGCGGCGGTCAAACTGCTGGGCGAAGAGCTCAAGAGCGCTTACCAGCGAATCAACCGGCAACTGAAGGGGTAGTCAATCGCTGACGCTGGCGGCTGCCTCGAGCAGGCGGTGCAGCAGTCGGTAGAGCTGACGCGACTCCCGCGCCACCTCCTGCCCACGTCGCACTGCCTGGCGTGCCCGCTCGGCCTGAGCGTTCACCTGCGCCTGATCCGCGGGATCGAGCTGGACCAGCCAGGCTTGAAAGTGCACCGTCTCGCCCGCCAGCAGTGCGTCGCGCAGCCGCTCGGCCTGATGGTGCCAGGGATCGGCCCGCTGTGTACCCTGTTCCAGTGTCACGATGGCGATCAACAGTGCTTCATTGTCGGCTTCATCGAGCAGGCGCCCCAGAAACTGACAGTGCCGTTGCAGTGCCGCCGGCGCCTTGAGCCGCTTGCCTTCGCGCACCGCTTCACGCAGCGCTTCGGTCAGCGGCAGCCGCCGGAGCTGGGCATCGCTGAACTGCAACAGCGTGCCGCCCAGCCGTTGCAGTTCATGCATCCGCCGCTTGCGCGCACTCTTGCTTGGTTTCTCTTCTGGCGCCTGCATCCCGTCCTCCTCCTTTTACAGCAGCAACCAACTGGCCAGACCCAGCAGCACGACAAAGCCCACCACGTCGGTCACGGTGGTCAGCAGCACCGATCCGGCCAGAATCGGGTCGATGCCGAAGGTGCGCAGCATCAGTGGCAGCAGTACCCCGGTCAACGCCGCCGCCAGCAGGTTGCAGAGCATCGCCACTGCAAGGATCACCCCCAGCAGCCGGTCATCGAACCAGTAAGCCGTGGCCACGCCGACGATGGTGGCCCACAGCAGGCCATTCAGCAGCCCGATCAGCAGCTCCTGACGCAACAGCCAGAAGCGGTTGGCGCGGCCGATGTGGCCAAGGGCCATGCCGCGGATCATCAAGGTCAGCGTCTGGCTGCCAGCCACGCCGCCCATGCTGGGGATGATCGGCATCAACACCGCCAGCGCCACCACCTGATGGATGGTCTCGGCGAAGAGCCCCACCACGCCGGCCGCGATGAAGCCGGTCAGCAGGTTGGCGCCCAGCCAGGTGGCGCGCTGGGTCGCGGCCTTGAACGGGGCGATGAAGGTGGACTCCTCGTCGCCGAGGCCGGCCATGCTCATCACCTGCTGATCAGCCGCTTCGATGATCACGTCGACCACGTCATCGATGGTGATCCGCCCGAGCAGATGGCCAGTCTCATCGACCACCGGTGCCGAGACCCAGTCATGGCGCTCGAACAGCTTGGCCACCTCGCTGGCCGAGGTGGAGGCCGGAATCGCCGCGACATCGGTGACCATGATCTCGCGCACCGTGATCGACGGATCGCTGACCAGCATCTTGGTCAATGGCAGCAGGCCGATGAAGCGGTCCTCGCTGTTGACCACGATGATGTTGTCGGTCATCGGCGGCAGGCTGTCATGACGGCGCAGATAGCGGAACACCACGTCGAGCGTGAAGCGGGGCCGCACGGTGATGGTGTCGGTGTTCATCAGGCCACCGGCGCTGTCTTCCGGATAGGCCAGCACCCGTTCGACCCGATGACGGTCCTGCGCATCCATTGCATCGAGCACTTCGCGGATCACCCGCTCCGGCAACTGCTGCAGCAGGTCGGCCAGGTCGTCGGTGTCGAAGCCCTCCACCACCGAGGCGACCGTCTCGGCATTCATCCGCCGCAGAAACAGCCCCTGCAACTCATCGGAGAGATGCTGCAGGATCTCTCCCTCTTTCTCCTTGTCGACCAGCTCCCACAGCAGGTCACGCAGGTTGGGTGGCGAGGATTCCAGCAGCCGCGCCACGTCGACCGCCGGCACACCGTTCAACATGCGCCGAATCTGCACGAAGGTGCCGCTCTCCAGTGCGCTGCTGAGCGCCTGAAGCTGGGTCTGGGTGCGCGCGCGGGCGCCTTGGTTGGAGTCGGCCATGACGGGCATTCCGGACAAAACGGGCACTGCCCAGCCCGGTGAGAAGCCGGTGACACCGCATCGAACGACGGGGAGGAGCAGGCGGCAGCGATCGCTGCGAACTGGCCGGCAGGTTAGCCGGTTTCAGGCTCCGATGCCACCGCGACCTGCACCGGCTCGCGTGCGTTGCTCAGCTCGCGGTGGCGCAGCAGGACCGTGGGGAATCGACCGCAGAACCGTTCGGCCAGCCGTTCACACAGGTAGACCGAGCGGTGCTGCCCACCGGTGCAGCCGAGGGCCACGGTCACATAGCTGCGACCACTGGCCAGAAAGCGCGGCAGCCAGCGGTCGAGAAAAGTGCCGATGTCATCGAGCATCTGCCGCACTTCGGGCTGGGCCTCCAGGAATTCGATCACCGGCGGCTCACGCCCATCATGGACGCGCAGCGCAGTGTGCCAGTAGGGGTTGGGCAGCGCGCGGACATCGAAGACGAAATCGGCGTCGGCCGGTGTTCCCTTCTTGAAGCCGAAGGATTCAAACAGCAGCGAGAAGTTCTCCCCTTCGGTGGTCGAGAAACGGCGGCGGATCAGATCGCGCAGGTCATGCAGGCTGAGACGGCTGGTGTCGAGGGTGACATCGGCCAGTGCCGCCACCGGCCGCAGCAGTTCACGCTCGCGACCGATCGCTTCCGTCAGCGGCAGGTGGGGGCCGGTCAGCGGATGGCGGCGGCGGGTCTCGCTGAACCGCTGCAACAGCGTCTGGTCGTCGGCATCGAGAAACAGGATCTGCGGCGTCAGCGTGATGCTGCTGACCTCCTCGAGGATCTCCGGCAACCGCGACAGGTCACCCGGCACATTGCGGGCATCGATGCTGACCGCGATGCGCCGCTGCTCGGCATACTGACCGGCAGCGACCCCCGCAGCCAAGGTGTTCAGCAGACTGGCCGGCAGGTTGTCGATGGCATAGAAACCGAGATCCTCGAGCACATGCAGCGCCGTACTCTTGCCCGAGCCGGAACGGCCACTGATGATGACGAGTCGGGTGCGGGTGTCCATCGATGGGAGGATGGTTGCATCAACCGGCGTTGACGCCGCCGACCGCGACGACATCAACGTTGCGGGGATGTGAACGGTTATCGATTCGAACCACCATGGTGGCGGCCAATCGACTTCTCCTTGTGCTTGATCATCTGCCGATCGAGCTTGTCGGCCATCGCATCGATGGCCGCATACATGTCATCCGACTCGATGTCGGCAAAGATCTCGCCACCGGAAAAGCGGATGGTCGCCTCGGCCTTCTGCCGCTGCTTCTCGACCGATAGGATCACATCGATGCTGGTGATCTGTTCGAAATGGCGTTCGATCCGGTTCATCTTGCTGGTGACGTAATCATGCAGCGCGGGTGAGACTTCGACGTGGTGGCCACTGACATTGATCTGCATGCGAAGGGTTCCTGTTGTGTGAGACGTGGAAGGCGACAGCGGGACCGCCATCGATCAGGGCAACTGCTTGCGCTCGTTGGAGGGGGCAATGCCCATCGATTCGCGGTACTTGGCGATGGTACGCCGCGCCACCTTGATGCCCTGCTGCGACAGGATGGCGGTGATTTTGCTGTCACTCAAGGGTTTTTTTGCACTTTCAGCGCTGATCAGTTTTTTGATGACGGCGCGGATCGCAGTGGATGAGCACTCCCCGCCCGAATCGGTCTCCAGATGGCTGGAGAAGAAATATTTCAGCTCGAAAATGCCACGTGGCGTGTGCAGGAATTTCTGGGTGGTGACGCGGGAGATGGTCGACTCATGCATGCCGACCGCCTCGGCAATGTCGTAGAGCACCAGCGGTTTCATCGCCTCGGCGCCATGGTCGAGAAAGCCGCGCTGCACCTCGACAATCTTGCGCGCCACCTTCAGCAGCGTCTCGTTGCGACTCGTCAGGCTCTTCAGAAACCAGCGCGCCTCCTGCAGGTTGTTGCGCAGAAAGGTGTTGTCGGCACCATTGTCGGCGCGGCGCACCATGGCGGCATAGTGCTCGTTGACCCGCAACCGCGGCATGCTTTCCGGATTGAGCTCGACCACCCACTCTCCGCGCACCTTGCGGGTGTAGACATCGGGAATGATGTACTCCGACTGGCTGCTGGAGATGATGCTGCCGGGACGCGGATTGAGCTGCTGGATCAACTGCACCACCTGGCCCAGCTCCTCACTGGTCAGCTTGAGCAGCCGCATCAGCTGGCTGTAGTCACGGCTGCCGAGCGCAGCCATGTGGTCGGTCAGGATCTTTTCGGCCTGCTTGCGCCAAGGGGTGTCGGCCGGAAACTGGCGCAATTGCAGCAGCAGACATTCGGCCAGCGTGCGTGCGCCGACACCGATTGGATCGAGCTGCTGCACCAGATGCAGCACCGCTTCGATCTCATCCAGATCGACCTCGATCTGATCGCGCGCCAGGCTGAGCTGTACATCCTCGATCGAGGTGGTGAGCATCCCATCCGGATTGATGCCATCGATGAGATTCAGCGCGATCAGCCGATCGACATCACTGAGATGGGTCAGGTTGATCTGCCAGCGCAGGTGGTCCTGCAGGCTCTCGGTGACGCTGTTGCGGGACTCGAAATCCTCATCGCTCTCCGGATTAGACGAACCGGTTCCGCTGCTCTGATAGATCTCGTCCCAGCTGGTGTCGATCGACAGATCTTCGGGAATCGCCTCGCTCCACTCATCATCGCCGTGACTGTCGAACTCTGCCCCATCGAGGTCGCCGCTGTCGTCCGCTTCGGCCGAAGTCTGCTCACCGTAGGCGTCGATCGACTCATCGGCACGCCGTTCATCTTCATCCTCGACCAGTTCGAGCATCGGGTTGGAGTCGAGCGCCTGCTGAATCTCCTGATGGAGATCGAGGGTCGAAAGCTGCAGAAGACGAATCGCTTGCTGCAGTTGCGGGGTCATGGTCAGGCTCTGACCCAGCTTGAGCTGAAGCGAAGGTTTCATGTCAGAGCCCGTGACCGAGGGTAAAACGAGGCATGATGCGCACTACAGACTGAACTCCTTGCCGAGATAAACCTCACGAACCTGCCTGTTCTGCATTATAGCCGCGGGATCACCCTCGGCAATGATGCCGCCATCACTGACGATGTAGGCCCGTTCACAGATATCGAGCGTTTCGCGGACGTTGTGATCGGTGATCAGCACGCCGATCGAACGCTGCTGCAACTGCCGCACGATGGCCTTGATGTCGCTCATCGAGATCGGATCGACGCCGGCGAAGGGTTCATCGAGCAGCATGAAGCGCGGCTCCACCGCCAGCGCCCGGGCAATCTCCACCCGCCGGCGCTCACCGCCCGACAGACTCATGCCCAGCTCGTTGCGCAAGTGGGCGATGTTGAACTCATCCAGCAGCTGATCGAGCCGCTGGCGCTGTTCGGAGCGGCTCAATCGGGCACGGGTCTCGAGCACGGCCAGGATGTTGTCGGCCACCGACATCTGGCGGAACACCGAGGGCTCCTGGGGCAGATAGCCCAAGCCTCGGCGTGCCCGTCGATGCATCGGCAGATGGGTGATCTCCTGACCATCGAGGGTGATGGTGCCACCATCACCACGCACCAGGCCGATGATCATGTAGAAGCAGGTGGTCTTGCCGGCACCGTTGGGCCCCAGCAGACCAACGATCTCGCCGCTGCGCAGCGTCAACGAGACATCACGCACCACCTGCCGCTTCTGGTAGCGCTTGCACAGATGGCTGACGTTCAGACAACTGTCGGCCCGTGCCTGCTCGCTGGCGGCCACTGTCATGGCGTCGCCTCATCCTTGGGCGGCGGCAGGATCAACCGGACCCGCTTGCCCTCCCCCTTGGCCTCGCTGCCGCCAAAGGCGCGCATCAACCGCTTCTCCAGCTGGTATTCGATGCGCTCGCCATAGAAGAACCGCTCACCCTGCCGCAGTTTGGCGGTGCCTTTCAGTTCAAGCTGGCGGCTCTTGGCATGGTAGCTGATCGAGGTGGCTTCACCCTCCATCATCAACGGCTCCTGGCCATCGAGCTGCTGATGAAAACGGGCCGGGGTGCCGCTGGCCTTGACCTCGGTGACACTGCCCTTGTCACTGATCAGGAGCAGATCGTCGGCCTCGATGCGCAGCGAACCCTGTGTCACCACCACATTGCCGATGTAATGCGCCGATGCGCTGTTGTCATCGAATTCGGCGCGGTCGGAGACGATTTCGATCGGCTGCCGGCTGTCGCCACTGAGCGCCAGCAGCGTGGAGGGCAGCCATGGCAACAGTGACAGCAGCAGAAGGCGCCGGAGCGAAAGCAGATTTTTTTTCACTTCGATGCTCCTGGTTGACTGGGAAGATAGTGCCCCCGCACCTGACTCGGCAACACGGCCTTGCCGGCAACCAGATCGATGTCGATGCCATTGCCACTCATTTCACCCTGCTCGGCCAGCAGCCTGACCGGCGCATCGGTATGGGCGGTGCGCCGCCGGTAGTCGATCTGCATGTGCGGCGTGAGCAGCTGTTGCAACCGCCGTTGCTGCGCCCACAACTCAAAAGTGACGGCCTGATCGAGGGTCAACACACCATCGCTCTCGACCCAGTAGCCGCGCTCGGCCTGTGCCTGCCAGCGCTGCGATGACTCGGTTCGATGGGCGATCAGATTCGGCTGCGCAAGCGATATGCCAGGCTCGCCGCGAACATGACTCCAGCGCTCGGCACTGAGCAGGTAAGCCACACGGCCCTCTTCATCGTAGATGCGGGTGGCAGCCCGGGCCATGAAAAAATCGGGCTGGTTGTCATCGACCAGACCGCCACGTTGCCGGGAAGCATCCATGTCGAGCGAGACCTTCAGCAGCAGCCCGCCACACAGCAGCAGAATGCAACCGATCCACCAGGTGTTGGCACGCATGGGAGTGGTCACTCGTAGGCTTGCAGCAACCGGCAGAGCGTACCCTGCGTCTGCATGATCAGGTCGCACGCTTCGCGCACCGCACCCTGGCCACCGGCCAGGGTGCTCTGCCAGTCGGCGCTTTGCCGCACCAGCGGGTGGGCATTGGCGACGGTCATCCCCACTGCGGCCCGCCTGATCAGCGGCAGATCGGGCAGGTCATCGCCCATGAACGCTGCCTGGCTGTAGTCGAGCCCAAGCTGCTCCAGCAGCCCATCGAATATAGGCAACTTCTGTTCGCTGCCCTGATGGAGGTGACTGATGCCGAGTTCGGCAGCACGGCGCGCCACCGCAGTCGAACTGCGTCCGGTGATCAGCGCCACCGTGACTCCACTGCGTTGCAGCATCTTCAGGCCATGCCCATCGAGGCTGTTGAACACCTTGATTTCGCCGCCATCGGGCAGAAAGTAGAGCCGGCCATCGGTGAGCACGCCATCGACATCCAACGCCAGCAGCCGGATTCGTTCGATTTTTTGCAACAGCTTGTCGGACAAGGAGATTTCTTCCAGATATTCAGCGCGCGATCATACCACACCCGAGCGGACCAGATCGTGCATGTGCAACACGCCGACCGGACGGCGCTCTTCATCGACGACGATCAGGGCCATGATCTGCCGCGCCTCCATGCACTGCAAGGCATCCACGGCCAGTTGCTCCGGCTGGACCACGGCGCCCTTCGGCGTCATCACTTCGGCCACCGAGGTGGCACGCACGTCGAGACCGCGGTCGAGCACTCGACGCAGATCGCCATCGGTGAAGATGCCGATCATTCGGCCCTGCCCATCGACCACACTGGTCAGACCAAAGCCGCAGCGACTGATTTCGGCCAGCGCATCGCGCAGCGGGGTCGAGGCAACGACCTTGGGCACCGATTCGTCGCCATGCATCAGATCCTCGACCTTCAGCAGCAGGCGCCGACCAAGGCTGCCACCGGGATGGGAGAAAGCAAACTGCTCGGCGGTGAAACCGCGTGCTTCGAGCAGTGCCACCGCCAGGGCATCGCCCATCGCCAGGGCCGTGGTGGTGCTGGCGGTGGGTGCCAGTCCGAGTGGACAGGCCTCCTGCGCCACCGCCACATCCAGATGCACCTCGGCAGCCCTGGCCAGTGGCGAAGCGGCATCGCCGGTCATGCTGATCAGGCGGGCCTGCATCCGTTTGATCAGCGGCACGATCGCCAGCACCTCGGCGGTGGTGCCGGAGTTGGAGAGCGCCAACACCACATCCTGCCGGGTGATCATGCCGAGGTCACCATGGCTGGCCTCGGCCGGATGCACGAAGAACGCCGGCGTCCCGGTGCTGGCCAAGGTCGATGAGATCTTGTTGGCGACATGGCCCGATTTACCCATGCCGGTGACGACGACCCGTCCCTGACAATCGAGCATCAGCAGGCAGGCCTGCACGAACGCCATGTCGAGCCGCGCCTCCAGCGCGGTCAGCGCGGCGCTCTCCAGCGTCAGGGTGCGGCGGGCAGAGCCGAGAAAGTCAAAGGTCCGGTAATCGGTTTTCATGCTGAATCGATCGGATTGACAGAAAAATGGTAAGGATGGAAAACCGGTGCGACATGGAGCCTCTGACCAGTTGCATCACCTGGCAGTTGAAGACGCCATGACAACCCTCTGCTAGAATTGAGAAAACTTTTTCAAAGCCTCCGCCGGCACGACACAGCCAGTGTGTCGTGCCAGAGCATTCTAGCCCTTTTTGTTTCGCGATACCGATGGCCAGGACCACCGACAACTTCGTCGAGATTCGCAATCTGACCTTTCGTCGCGGCAGCCGTGCGATCTTCGACAATGTCGATTTCGACATCCGCCGCGGCGCCATCACCGCCGTCATGGGACCGAGTGGCTGCGGCAAGACCACGCTGCTGCGGCTGATCGGCGCACAGCTGCGGCCCGATGCCGGCGCCATCCGTGTCGATGGCGAGGACATCGCCAGACTGAACCGCCGCCGGCTGTTCGAGGTGCGGCGCAAGATGGGCATGCTGTTCCAGAGCGGCGCCCTCTTCACCGACCTTTCGCTCTATGAGAATGTCGCCTTTCCGCTGCGCGCCCACACCCGGCTGCCCGAAGAGATGATTCGCGACCTGGTACTGATGAAACTGCATGCGGTGGGTCTGCGCGGTGCCCGCGACCTGATGCCGGCCGAACTGTCAGGCGGCATGGCGCGCCGGGCAGCGCTGGCGCGGGCGATTGCGCTCGACCCGGCGATGATCATGTACGACGAACCCTTTGCCGGACAGGATCCGATCTCGATGGGGGTGTTGGTCGAACTGATCAAACTGCTCAACCATGCACTGGGCATCACCAGCGTGATCGTCTCCCACGATCTGGTCGAAACCATGGAGATTGCCGACTACATCTACGTGATCGCCAACGGCAAGATCATCGGTCAGGGCCGTCCGGACGAACTGAAGAACAGCGACTCTGCGCTGGTGCGGCAGTTCCTGACCGGTTCGCCGGATGGCCCGATCGCGTTTCACTATCCGGCCCCCGACTATCGAACCGACCTGCTCGGTGGGCAGCCATGGTGATGGCACTGCTGCAACGGCTCGGCCGTGCCACGCTCGAATTCCTGGTCATCTGGGGCCGTGCCGGCAACCTGCTGCTGCATTCGCTCGCGGTCTGGCCCAGCCTGCAGGGCCTGCCGCTGCTGGTGAAGCAGATCCACTTCGTCGGCGTGCTGTCGCTCGTCATCATCCTGGTCTCCGGGCTCTTCATCGGCATGGTGCTGGGGTTGCAGGGCTACACCATTCTTTCCGACTACGGCACCACCTCGGCAGTGGGGCAACTGGTGGCCCTGAGCCTGACCCGGGAACTGGCACCGGTGGTCACCGCACTGCTGTTCGCCGGACGTGCCGGTTCAGCGCTGACCGCCGAGATCGGCCTGATGAAGGCAACCGAACAGTTGGCCAGCATGGAGATGATCGGTGTCGACCCGTTGCGGCGCATCATCGCACCACGCCTGCTGGCCGGCTTCATCTCGCTGCCTCTGTTGACCATGATCTTCTGCATGGTCGGGGTCTGGGGCGGCAAACTGGTGGCGGTCGATTGGCTAGGACTGCACGAAGGCACCTTCTGGTCGACCATGCAGGCCAATGTCTCCTTCCGTGATGATGTGGTCAACGGCCTGCTCAAGAGTCTGGCCTTTGCTTTTGTGGTGGTCTGGATCGCGGTGGTGCAGGGCTATGAGTGCCTCCCCACTTCCGAGGGAATCAGCCGGGCCACCACCAAGACCGTGGTCTTCTCTTCGCTGGCAGTATTGGGGATCGACTTCATACTGACGGCAGTCATGTTCGGGAACCTCTAGCCATGCAGACACGTACTCTTGAAATCCTGGTCGGACTCTTTCTGCTGCTCGGCGCCGCGGCCTTGACGGGTCTGGCGCTGCGGGTCAGCGGGCTGTCACTGACCGCTCCCGAGGCCACCTACACCCTCTACGCCGACTTTCAGAACATCGGCGGCCTCAAGGTGCGTGCCCCGGTCACCGTGGCCGGCGTCGAGATCGGCAGCGTGACCGCCATCACCCTCGATCAGCAGCGCTATGTCGGCCATGTCACCATGCAGATCAACGCCAGCGTCAACGCATTGCCCGTCGACAGCGCTGCGATGATCCTCACCCAGGGCATGCTCGGACAGCAGTACATCGGCATCTCGATCGGTGCCGAAGAGAAGATGCTGAGCGATGGCAATCGCTTCAAGAGCACCCAGTCGGCCTTGGTGCTCGAGGATCTGATCGGCAAGTTCCTCACCAGCTCAATCGACAAGAGCGGCTCGAAGTGACCCGCCCCAGACCGCACTCCAATTTTCAGCGTGGAATCAATGCGATGATTCGTCACCTGCTGCTCGCCCTCCTGCTGCTGTTGCCCTGGTCCGGTCCGGTTTTGGCCGCCGAACCCCCACCGGATCAGGTGATCCAGCAGATCACCGACCGCATGATCGCGCTGATCCTGCAGGAGAAGTCCCGTTTCGACCGCGAACCGCAGCACTTTTATCAGGCCATCGATCAACTGATGACGCCGGCATCGGATTTCGATCGCATTGCCAAGGGAGTGATGGGCAAATATTACCGCCAGGCCAGCGATGCGCAGCGCAAGCGCTTCGCCGGGGTGTTCAAGGAGCGGATGCTCCAGACCTATGCCAAGGCCTTCATGAACTTCGACAACCAGAAGATCGTGGTGCTGCCCTATCGGCCGCAGCCGGGTGACGAGCCGGGTCAGGCCAGCGTCATGATGGAGGTCCATGGCCACGATGGGACCATCTATCCGGTCGCCTACTCGATGTTCCTCGACGATGCCCGACAGTGGCGGGTGCAGAATGTGATCGTCAATGGCATCAACCTCGGCCTCACCTTCCGCAGTCAGTTTGCCAGCTCGATGGATCAGAAGCAGAACATCGATCAGGTGATCGATGGCTGGTCGGCCGAGCTGGACGAGGTCAACAAAGTGACCAGGAAAGGCTGACGCGATGGCGGTCGAACTCCTCCGCGACAGCGATGGCTCGATTCAGCTGATCGGCCAACTCGACTTCGACAATGTCATCGAGTGCCGTCGCCGCGGCGAGCAACTGCTGGATGATTCAGCCAGTCCGGTGCGAATCTCGCTGGCCCGACTGGAGCGGCCGAGCAGCATCGTGGTCTCGCTGCTGCTCGGCTGGCAGCGCCACGCACTGCGGCAACAGAAGCCACTGCTCTTTCAGTCTCCCCCCGAGGCATTGCGGCAGATCATCACTGTCTGCGGCCTCGACGAGCTGTTCGCATTCGACGGCTGATCCGGCCATCCTCTCGACATCTGCCCGGTTCCCGCCACATCTTGGCAGCTGGCTGTTTGCCTCTTTGCGCAGGACGGACCGGACCCCAACCCGAGTAGTTCAGCGAACGAACGTCTCGCGGGGTGAAATCGTGAGGGGGGAGGGAAAATGGCGCGCCCGAGAGGATTTGAACCTCTGACCTTTGGCTTCGGAGGCCAACACTCTATCCAACTGAGCTACGGGCGCGTACAGGCTTGATCGAGCAGCGGATTCTACGCAGTCGCGGCGGCTGAGTCCATCCACAATTCGCCTCTGCGATGCGAATTGTGCCAGTTCCATCGCTGTGTCAAAGATGCAAACCAAAGGTCGCAGGACAGACTCCAACGCGGCCCGGGCGGGCATCTGGCGAAAATGCGCGCCCGAAGCGACTCCAGATATTCTCCTATACTTCTCATGATCAGCCCCACCCGCTGATTCTTTCAAAACGAGGCAAATCATGCGAACAAGCGCGCAGTTGCGACCGGCAGACTGGAGCCACTCCGAAACCATCTATCAGGATCAGGATCACCACTTCATCTGGCTCGGCTGGGAGGAGGAAGAGGATGAAGGGATGGTGCAGACCAACCAGTATCTGATCATCCACAAGGGTGAGGGGATCCTGCTCGATCCGGGCGGGGTGCAGGTCTTTCCGCGGGTGATCGGCAATGTGGCGCAACACATCGATATCGCCAGGATTCGCCACATCTTTTTCACCCATCAGGATCCCGATGTCTCCGGTGGCATCGCCCTGTGGGCCGGCGCCACTCCGGCCCAGCTCCATCTCTCCAAGCTGTGGGGAAGGTTCGTCCCGCACCTGGGCCAAGTCGACGAGAGCCGCTTCACCTCGGTCGATGACCGGGGTGGCGTCATCGCACTGCCGGGCATGGAGTTGCAGTTGATCCCCTCGCACTTCATGCACTCGGTCGGTTGTCTCAGCCTGTGGGATCCCCGCGCGAGGATTCTCTTCTCCGGCGATGTCGGCACCGCGGTCTTCCCGCCGAACGACCGCTACCTGCGGGTGGAGAACTTCGATCGCCACCGCCAGCGCATGGAAGGTTTTCATCGCCGCTACATGGTCAGTCAGAGTGTCTGCCGCCGCTGGGTCGGCATGGTACGACGCCTTGAGCCGCAGATCATCGCCCCCCAGCATGGCGCCATCTTCCCGGCACCCGCCATTGCGCCCTTTCTGTCATGGCTTGAGAACCTGCGCTGCGGCATCGACCTGCTCGACGACTGGTATGGGGCTGCATGATGGCCAGGTTGACATTTTTTCGGCGCTCGCCGCAATCAGAAGCAAGCGGAGGCCGCTTACAGGGTCTGACCCAGACCCTGGGCCACTATCTGGCCTATGGCACCCTGATGCGCAGTGCACTGAGTCAGACCTTCAGTCGTTTCAACGGCATGATCGCCCAGATCCAGAACAGCACCCATCTTCTCTCCGACGTGATGGCGCAGGTACGACACAATGCCGACGAAGTGCAGAGCCACAGCCAGGTGATGCTGCTGACGGCGGCTGAAACCGCACAGGCGCAGGTGGGGCTGGTCGACTCTTTCTCCGCGCGGCTGGAGGAGTCGCATCAGGCGGTACACAAAGGGCAGCGGGTCCACGGCGAGATGGAGCAGTTCTCCCAGGCCTTCGTCGCCATCGGCCAGATGGCCCAGGTGATCACCGACATCGCCGATCACACCAACCTGTTGGCGCTCAATGCCGCCATCGAAGCCGCCCGCGCCGGTGACGCGGGCCGCGGCTTCGCGGTGGTGGCCGACGAGGTGCGCGCTCTGGCGCGGAAGTCGAACCACTCCTCCCAGCAGATACAGCAGGCCATCGAGGATCTGCGGCAGCGCATGGCAGCCTGTCTGCATCTGCTCACCGACTTGGTCGGGACGGTGACCACGCTGGAAGAGCACATGGTCGAGGTCAGCGGCATCGCCACACAGACGCTGGAGCAGGCCAACTCGGTCCGCCACGCCTCCGAGACCATCAACCAGTCGGTCACCCGGCAGTGCGAGGCCATCGATCAGGCCGCCGAGGTCTCGGCACGGATGTTGACGCTCACCGAACAGGCCAGACAGACCACCACTTCCCTCGGCGAGGCGATGGCTGCCGCCTGGCAGGTTTACCAGGCAGGCGGCCATGGCCGCTGACCTTGAGCAGGATGGATGGCGAAACCGGGAGAGCCCACTGCCCAGCTCCATGCGCACGGTGCTGATTCCACACGGCAATCGGACTATACTTGGCACAGGCTTCGATCGATCGCCATCCGTTTTTTCAATGACCCAAACTGGAGAATGTGCCCGATGAATCATCCTGTTATCACCATCAAGCGCGCAATGCTGGCCGCTGCGCTGATCGCCTGCGCCGGTTGGATGGGTGCGGTCAACGCCGCGGAGCAGAGCCGCACCAGCCACCACAGCAACACCGAAGCCGCGATTGCCGAGCGCATCCACCCGTTTGGTTCGGTCTGCGTCGAAGGCAAGGAGTGCGCAGCCAACCAGGGTGTCGCTGGCGCGCAGGTCGCCAGTGCCGCCAAGAGTGGTGAAGAGGTGTTCAAGGCCAGCTGCTTCAGTTGCCATGGCACTGGCGCCGCCGGCGCACCGAAACTGGGCGACAAGGCCGCCTGGGCACCCCGCATCGCCAAGGGGATGGACACCCTGCTGAAGAGCGCAACCAGTGGCCTCAACGCCATGCCGCCCAAGGGGCTGTGCATGACCTGCAGCGACGACGAACTGAAGGGCGCGATCAAGTACATGGTGGATGGCAGCAAATAATCCGCTCCAGGCGCGCAGATTTTGCTGAACAGGGGGCCCGAAGGCCCCCTGTTGCATTCAGGGGTCACTGCTCCAGCAGATGCCGCAGGCTCGACAGTGCGGCGGCACCCCGTTGCTGTTTGGCCTTGGGATCTTCTTCGCTGCGCCCCTCCCAGTCGAGCAGCTCCGCTGGCAGTTCGTCGAGAAAGCGGCTCGGAGTGGTGGTAAAGAGCTCCTGGTAGCGCTTGCGGCGGGCGGTCAGCGTCAGCGTCAGGCTCTGGCGGGCACGGGTGATGCCGACATAGGCGAGCCGCCGCTCCTCTTCGATCTGTCCCAGCTCGATGCTGTTGCGGTGCGGCAGCAGCTCCTCCTCCATGCCCATGATGTAGACATGCGCAAACTCCAGCCCCTTGGCCGAGTGCAGCGTCATCAACTGCACCCGGTTGTCGTCCTCCTCTTCGTCACGCTGTTCGAGCAGGTCGAGCAGCAGCAATCGGGCAACGGCTGATTCGATGTCCCGTTCCTCTTCGTCATCGCCCAGTTGGCGACCGATCGAACCGAGCAGCAGCTCGACATTGGCGATGCGCCGTTCGGCAGTGATCTCGCTCTTGCTGTTCTGCCGCAGCCACTGCGGGTAGTCGATTTCATCGACCAGTTCGCGAATCGCGGTCAGGCTGTTGCGGGTGAAGATCTGCCGACGGCTGCGCTCCAGCAACTGCTGGAACTGACGCAGCTTCTCCAGGGCCCGTGCCGGCAGCGCACTCTGCAATCCCAGTTCGCCACAGGCGGCCAGCAGGCTGATCTGGCGCGCACCGGCATACTCGGCCAGCGCACGCAGCGTGGCCGGCCCGATCTCGCGGCGCGGCACATTGATGATGCGCAAAAAGGCACTGTCATCATCCGGATTGACGATCAGCTTGAGGTAGGCGACCAGGTCACGCACCTCGCTGCGGGCAAAGAACGAGGTGCCGCCGCTGATGCGGTAGGGAACACGAAAGCTCTGCAATTTGAGTTCGAGCAGCCGTGCCTGGTGGTTGCCACGATAGAGCACGGCGCAATCGCCATAACGGACCCGCTGCTTCAGGTTGCGCTCGATGATGCCGTGCACGATGCGTTCGACCTCGGCCTCTTCATTCGGCAACCGCAGCACCCGGATCGGCTCGCCCGGCCCCAGTTCGCTCCAGAGGGCCTTCTCGAACAGATGGGGATTGCGGCTGATCAATGTGTTGGCCGCCTTGAGAATGGTGCCGGTCGAGCGGTAGTTCTGCTCCAGCTTGATCACCTTGAGTGTCGGAAAATCGCGCTGCAACTCGACCAGGTTCTCTGGCCGGGCACCGCGCCAGGCGTAGATCGACTGGTCATCGTCACCGACCACGCTCAGCGCCGCACGGCTGCCCACCAGCAATTTGATCAGCTGATACTGGCTCTCGTTGGTGTCCTGATACTCATCGACCAGCAGGTAGTGAATGCGGTTCTGCCAGCGCTCCCGCGCCGTGGCATCGTTGCGCAGCAGCTCGACCGGCAGGCGGATCAGGTCATCGAAATCGACTGCATTGTAAGCCTGCAAACTCTCCTGATAATGCCGGTACACCTCCGCCACCAGCGCTTCGAGCGGTGTCGCGGCCATGGCCCGCAGTTGCTCCGGACTCTGCAATCCCGACTTGGCACTGGAGATGAGTCCGCGCACCAGCGCGACCTGCTCATCCTGCGCCCCGTCGTCGCGTCGCATGATCTCCTTGATCAGCGTCAGGCTCTCCTCCTCGTCGAAAATCGAGAAGCCGGGCCGCAGACCGAGCTGACTGCACTCCTGGCGCACGATCGTCAGGCCAAGGGTGTGAAAGGTGGAGACCATCAGCCCCCCGCCCTCTCTCTGCAACAGCTGTTTGATGCGCGCCTGCATTTCACGCGCGGCCTTGTTGGTGAAGGTGACGGCGGCGATGTGCCGCGGCGACAGACCACACTCACGCACCAGGTAGGCGATCTTGCGGGTGATGACACTGGTCTTGCCGCTGCCGGCACCCGCCAGCACCAGCAGTGGGCCGTCGATGTAATGCACCGCGGCCAGTTGTTGAGGATTGAGTCGCTGCATCGCTGCGCCGGTCAGGAAAGGGGGCGGATTTTAACAGGCGCAATCGTGCCGGCGACAACAGCCGCGCCGTCGGTTCTGGCTGTTCAGGCGCCGTTGCTCACTGTGGAGACTGAGCCAGCCAGCTAAACGGCCATCTGTTGCAGCAGCCGCGCCAGCAGTTGGCGGACATGCGCCATGCCGCTGTCCAGCACCTGGTTGATCTCCTCCATCGTGATCAGACCGCTGCCACGACCAGCCGCCGGGTTGACCACCAGACAGACGCAGCCGTAGCGCAGCCCCAGCTCGCGCGCCAGTGCCGCCTCGGGCATGCCGGTCATGCCGACCAGGTCGCAACCGTCGCGCTCCAGACGGTCGACCTCGGCCTTGCTTTCGAGCCGTGGCCCCTGGGTGCAGCCATAGACACCGGCTGGACTGTAGGGCAGCGACAGGGCGCTGGCCGCTTCGACCAACTGCTGTTGCAACCCGGCATCGTA
>JADHED010000513.1_pt1 | contig 45731 bp, 41 predicted proteins | sample 8952041 | NCBI WGS metagenome assembly JADHED01 (sample SAMN16124423, study PRJNA663239) | bioreactor sludge metagenome | isolation source: sludge (control) | place: India:Bengaluru | collected 2018-09-08 | reverse complement strand
GAACCTTGGCACCAGATGCCGCGGGGCCGTCCACCCCAACGCATGCAGCGAAGCGAATTGCGGGGACCGGTGTCCCGGATTTCTACTCGCTAGTGTCATACACCCACTCGAGGGTATCACCAACCGGCGATTGTGCGAAGGGGCAGCGGCTATTCCCGCACGAGGATCGCCAGCATTTCGCCCTTGGCGCAGGTGACGCCGTCGGCGGCCAGCGATAAGTCAACCCACACCTTGCGTCCTTCGAGGGAGCGCAATTTCCCTGTGAGCAGGAGTTCGACGCCAATCGGGGTCGGGCGCAGGTAATCGACTTTGAGCGAGGCGGTGACGAAGCGGATCGGCGCGCCGTCGTCGCCCGGCTCACGGTTCTGGGCGCGGTAGGTAAAGCCGGCCGCGGACGCGGCGCCGTGGCAATCCAGCAAAGAGGCGACCATGCCGCCGTAGACATGATTGGGCACGCCGCCCGTATATTTGGCAGCAGGCGTAAACCGAGCAACGACGTCTTCACCATCCAAATAACTTTTCAAGTGATGTCCGTCCGGATTATTTTTGCCGCAGCCGTAGCAGTGGCTGAAGTTCTCAGGATAATAGTCCTGAATTGCTTTTTTCATTGTCGCTCCTTATCTTTTTCTATCCGGCCGGGCCGGTTTGCGGTCGCGGGTTTGCCGCCTGGATTCACCGCTGGGTGGTTCACGCCACCGCTTGGGTCGGGCCCACATTAAGCGTTGCCCCGGCTGTTGTCCTCCCCCTCGAGCCAGACGACCTTTGACGCCGAATGACGAAAAGACGTGTGGCAAGCCGCAGCCTGGAGGGTGCGGAGCCTATTCCGGGACATCACAATGCGGCCGAGGGGATCCCGCAATGCGTTTCGCTTCACGGCCGGCGCGGTGGAGATCGGCGGCCATTCGCCGCCGCCGTTCGCCGGCAGCTCACGACCGCTCTCCGCAAAGAAAACATTGTCGGTCAGACACTGGCTCCGTAATGTCCGCTTGTCGGTCCCGCGGGCTTTGGCGACGCCGTACGCCGACAGCGAAAGGAAAGCCGTAATCCATGAGCCGGAACGTTGAGCACCTGCTCCATCTGGAACCGCAGGAAAAGCTTCCAACCGGCGTCGAAGGCTTCGAGCTGGTCACCATGGGGGGGCTGCCGAAGGGCCGGCCGACGCTGGTGTGTGGGAGTTCCGGCTCCGGCAAGACGCTGTTGTCGATGGAAATCGCCTTTCGCAGCGCAGCCTTTTACGATCGGCCGGCCGTGCTTTTCACGATGGAAGAGCCGGCCACCGAGATCGTTCGTAACATCAAACGGATGGGATGGGACACCGACCCCCTCATCCGCGACGGCAAACTGATCATCATTGATCTCTCGCCGCTGCCGGTTCCCGTTCACGAAGCTGGTTCCTACGATCTGGAAGGACTCATCGCCCAGATCCGTCATGTCGTGCGAGACAGCGGCGCTGAAACGGTCGTGATCGACTCGATCGGTTCACTCTTCCAGCAATTCGCCGATTCCCGCACCGTGCGCCGCGAGCTGTTTCGCGTCATCCACGTCTTGCGGGAGCTCCAAGTTACGTCCCTCATTACTGCCGAGCGTTTGAGCGAATACGGCCCCATATCGCGATACGGCGTCGAAGAGTTCGTCTCCGACAATATCATCGTCCTGCGCAATGTTCTCAGGGCCGAGAAAGTCCGGCGGACGATCCAGGTCGTGAAGATGCGCGGCGATGCTCACCACACGGGAGAGTTTCCATTCACGATCAGCCGCGGCGGCATCAGCATCCTGCCTCTGTCGGCGCGAGAGTTGACGCAGCCATCCTCGTCGAAGCGGGTCAGCGTCGGCAACGATAGACTCGACCAGATGCTCGGTGGCGGCTTGTTCCGAGATTCTCTGGCCATCGTCAGTGGCCCCACCGGTGCCGGCAAGACGCTCCTGGCTGGCATATTCGCGGCCGATGGCTGCAGCAAGGGCGAGCGCGTCCTGATGCTCGCCTATGAGGAATCGCGGGCGCAGTTGCTCCGCAATGCGCAGTCCTGGGGCATGGATTTCGAGAAGTGGGAAAGCTGGGGCCTGTTACGGGTTGTCTGCCAGTACCCGGAAGCGATGGGGCTTGAGGATCATCTGTTGATGATCCAGCGCGAGATCGAGACCTTCAAGCCAGGCCGCCTGGTCGTCGACAGCCTTTCGGCGCTGGAGCGTATCGGTGCGGTCCGCTATTTCCGCGAGTTCGTGATCGGGCTTACCTCTTACGCACGGCAGAACGAACTCTGCACCCTTTTCACAAGCGCTACGCCTCGATTGTCAGGTGGCGACTCGATCACCGAGGCGCACATTTCCACGATCACGGACGCGATCATCCTCCTGCGCTATGTCGAGATCGGCGGTGACCTCCGGCGCGGCATCTCGGTGATCAAGATGCGCGGATCGCAGCATGCGAAGTCGATCCGCGAGTTTGCCATCGATCACCGCGGGATGCGGATCGCAGAGCCCTTTACCACGGTCCAGAATATCATCCTCGGCGTGCCGCGCCCGGCGACGACACATGCGCTCGACGACAAACGATTGGCTGAGGTGATCGAGGATTGGCACGAAGAACATGAATGGTTCGAACAGGCGCACAAGAGCGGCGATGATAACTAGTGCAGCGACCCAATCGGGCGATTCCCGCCCGAGCTAGGTTGTCGCTGCACAACATATTGAATCGCGTGCACTTTCGGCACAAACAGGATGTACGCTCTGTTTATGCCACTGCACTAGTGCAGCGCCCCAAGGGCCTGACCAAGCCGGGCCAATCCCGGCCCGAACGCCGCCATCCACTCCAGCCCGTACCAAAGATTGCAGAGGCGATCGGGCAATCGGCTATAGACCGCTGCCCGACGGCGCGCTGTTAAGAAAGGCGACAACCAAGTCCCTGTTGCGCAATTCGCCAATCAAGCGCCGCGGCGGATCCAGGTCGAGGCGGATCAGCGTCGGACATGCGATTACTGAATACTTAATCGTGCTTTCTATATCATCCCTGATGTTGTAGATTTTTATTTGATCATCAGAGATGTTAAGGTCAGATTTAAGCGTTCTTATTTGCTTGAGAACAACACTAGAAAGAAGACTAGTGTCTACAAATAGCGCCAGCCGAATATGATCGTAGTGTCGATTGCTATTGCTATCAGTCACCTGGGGAAATTCTCCGTCTAGACATATCGGCTTCCAATGCCGGTACTGCGCGGAAAAGAGTTATGTCCGCCGGATCGATTCCACGCGCTGCTCCAGCTCATCGATATCAAGCTTTGAGATCTCCATCTGCGTTTCCAGCATTTGAATTTCCGCCTCGGATGCCTCGATCGAAAACTTCAGCGCATTACGCTTGCGCTCGAGGGAGGCGCGATTTGCAGCAATCGCCAAGGTCTTGTTCCGCAGTTCGTTGCGCATCCGGTACTCACACATGCGGCGCGCCGTGCCCAGCATAAGGCCGTTGTCGCCGACGTAGGCGTCCGCAAGCACGATCCCTCCGCTGGTAATAAAGAACTCATGTTGCTGGTTGGAGTGATTGGTACCACGCGATTTCATCACCAGGATGCTGCGGTTCAGCTCGCCATCCTGAACGATCAGATCGACGACGATCACCGTGTCGATCAGCGACGATACGCCGACGCCGCTGATCTCATGCACCGGCATCAGGGTCGTGGTCTGATTGGTAAAAATGGCGCTCATGCGATAGCGTTTGGCAATGCCGATAAGCCTGGCAACGAAGTTGAAGGCAATCTCGTCAGAACCCATCCGGGCGCACGCCGATATGGCGTCGACAACAAGCAGGTGGGGACGGAAGACCTCCAGCCTGTCCAGGACCTGAAAGAGATGTGCCTCGGCTCCGGTGGCTTCGGGCAGTACCGCGAAGATCTCGGTCAATCCCTTATCGACGGGTGTCTGCAGATCGATGCCGGCGCTTGCCATCGTCTGCACCATCGATTCAGCCGACATCTCGTAGCTGACGAACAACACCCTCTCTTCGCGCGCATTCGCGGCGGCGATAACGGTTGCCGCAAGTGTCGTCTTGCCCGAGCCCGTCGGCCCGGAGATCAGGACGGTCGAGCTGCGCATGAGGCCGCCGCCGAGGATATCGTCAAGGTGCGCAACGCCGCTCGAGAAACGCTCCATGACGCCGGGCCGCATAAGCTCGATCGAGGAAACCGGCAGAAGCCGCATTCCACCAATGCCGATATGAAATGCGTGCGCGTTGCCGCTGAAGCTGGAGCCTCTGTACTTCATGACGCGCAGCCGGCGCGTCACGGTGTTTTGCAACACGGAGTGGTCCAAGAATATGACACAATCAACAATGTAGTTCAAAAAATCGTCGTACTCCGAGGGAACCAGTTCGCCTTCGTGCGACTTTGAAGTGATGAGGGTCGTGATATCGCTGTCGACGAGCCAACGGTTGAGATTCTGCAGTTCGCGCCGCTCAAGTGCAGGATCATTGTTTAAGCGCGTTAATGAATCGAGGCCGTCGATGACCAGATGGCGGATGCCGAACCTTGTGATCTGATTCGTAATAGTCGCGAGCAGGCCGCTCAGCGAGAACGCGCCCACGACTTCCGCCTGGCCGGGCAAGCTGGCATCAATGATGAACATGGTCTTAGCGGCTTCAGCCGACGCGATATCGAAGCCGATCGTTTGCGCATTCCGGCGCAACGCTTTGGGGCTTTCTTCGAACGCGACGAACGCGACCGGTTCGTTGCGCTCGCACGCGTTGACGACGAAGTTCAGCGCGAGGTTTGTCTTGCCGCTGCCGGGACCGCCGGCAATCAGGGTAGTACGGCCAACGGCGTACCCTCCCATCAAGACGTCATCGAGACCAGTGACCCCCGTCGATACCTTTTCAAGGTCGTACATGCCGAACCAGCTTCCCCTAACAAAGATCGCTCAAATTTACGATTTCTTGCTTCGAGTCAACCGCGTAGAATGAAAAAAGCGGTCATGGCGATCATGCGCGAATATGACCGCACGTTGGCGGCGATGACCTTATCAACTGCAAATGGAGATGCGCTTCCGCGGTTCGGAATTCCGGGCTAACGCTGCGTTGCGGCGCTCACGATGCCGGCACCGATCAGGACGGCGCCGCCAAATTTGTTACCGGCACGCCGTGTTGTGAGGCGCTGGAGCCTGGCGCGGAAGGTGCCCGCGACGAGGGCGTAAAGGGTGGCGTTCAGTGTGGCAAGGGTGACGAAGGTCAGCGCCAGAATCACGAGCTGCGGCCAAGCCGGCGCGTCTGCCGCCACAAACTGCGGCAGGAAGGCGACAAAAAACGCGATGCTCTTGGGATTGAGCACCGTTACGGCGAACGCCTGCCAGGTGGCGCTGCGATGGGCCCTGTCCCCTGCCACGGACGCCGCGCGCGCATCGGAAGCGCTCGATCGCCACAAGCGTATGCCGAGGAAGATGAGGTAGAGCGCACCGAGCCACTTCAACAGCGTGAACAGCGCTGCCGAAGCCGCCAGCAGCGCGCCCAGGCCAAGGATCGAGACGGTGATGGCGACCGCGTCGCCAAGCGCCACCCCCGGTACGGTACGCCAGCCGGATGAGGCGCCCCCGGCGAGTGCGTGGCTTACCACCAGCAACACGGTCGGGCCGGGGATCGCAAGGACGAGCGCGCTGGCGGCGACGAAAAGGAGCCAGGTTTCAGCCGTCATCGCGGTTTCGCGTCACCTTTCCGCACGGCGACGACCTTCTGGTAGAGGCCGCCGAAGTAAGTCTCCTTGCGCCAGTCGAACTCCTCAGGCGTGCTGGCGAGCGCCGTAATCTCGCCGTCGATGAGGCCAAAGGCGAATGGCTCAAGCCAGCGGAACACCATGTTCATGACCGGCCGCAGCGGATGCCAACCGGCCGAGCGGTGGTAATCGATGAACACGACCTTGCCGCCGACCGGTACACGGGCCAGCAGACCGTCCACCACCGCACGCTTCTCCTCATCCGGAATCTCGTGCAGGAGGAAGAAGCAACACGCGGCATCGAACACCGCGCCCTCAAGCCTGGTCGCGTCGCCCATGCGAACCCGGGTCTGCGGAAACTCTGCCAGTTTTTGCCGGCAATGCGCGACCTGCAGCGGCGCAATGTCGATCACCTCAAGGAGCCCGTCAGACCCGAGCGTGGTCGCCAGCTCCTTGGACAAAGGGCCGTACACGCTTGCCGTCTGCAGGACATGCTGCCCAGCCGTGAACTCCTCGCACGCGGCGCGTACGAGGCGAGGCAGGTTGCCCCACAAGATCATCGTCATCGCGATGGGATTGTCGAGCAGGACCAAGCTGGCCGGCGTCAAGTAGGCCCACCGGTACGTGTCGACCAGGTAGTCGGGAAGCTCTAGCGAACGCAGCCCCCCCCCTTCCGCGTCAATGCGGCCGTCCATGGTCCCTCCGAGGAACATTATTCGTGTTCCGATACACTGCTTTCGGTCCCCGTGCCAACCGCAAAAGGGATCGGGTATGGGGGGCGGCCGGCGAGCGTCCGCTCGCACGGAAGAAGGGCCGAAAAGAGGCGGCCTCCTGCCGCTCCTCGCGAGGATGGCAGGAGGCCTAAGGAAGGCGCGACCGCAGCCGGTCAGGCAGCGGCCGAGACGGCGGAAAAGGACGAAGAGGCTGCGATCAGGACGTTGATGATCCGTTCAATCCGTTGATGCAGCACGAAATCACCGGGGTTGTGACGCAACTCGAACGCGCGCCGGTCCTGCCACAAGCTGATGAAGTCGCGCGGACGATCGGGCTCGGCCGGCTCGCCGGTCAAGGCGCCGATGGTGCGGTCGTAGTCGGGGTGCAGCTCCGGCTGAAAACCTAAGAGCGCGCTCTCCTCGAAGCTGAGAAAGCCGGCAAGGTAGAGCTCCATGCTCAGCTCGCCGATCTGGCGCGGGTTCGCCAGGCGAGCGTCGAGCCGCGGGATCGGCAGGCCGGGCCGGGCGGTGCCGCGGGTAGCCGCCGACGAGGAGCTCCTGCGCGCACCGTCGCGCCGCATCTTGAGTGCTGCGGCCTGGAGCGGCGCCGGCTGCAGTGGCGCCCGCGGCGAAGCGGGCGGCGGGGCGAATGGAGCGGCCCTGCCGGCCGCGCGCGAAGACGTCTGGAACAAGCCAAGCATCGTTACCCTCACGCGATCCTGCGGATGGTGCGCGGTCTGCCGCGCCCGCGTTTGTGCTCGAACATCGCCTGATCGGCACGCGCCATCAGCGCCGCGCCGTCACCTTCCGCCTGCGGGTGATAGGCTTGCAGGCCAACGCTGGCGCGGATCTCGATGCTGGTGCCCTCGAAGTCGAGGACGGCCGGATCAAGCATCTGCCCGAGTTCACGCGCCCTGCGCACGCCGTTCTGCCAGTTGGTGCGCTTGAGCAGCACCGCGAATTCGTCGCCGCCCAGCCGGGCGACGCGATCGGTCAGGCGGACGTTGGCGGACAGGAGCTCTCCGACCAGGCGCAAGGCTGCGTCGCCGGCGGCGTGGCCGAAGGTGTCGTTGATCTCCTTGAAACCGTCGAGATCGATGTAGACGAGAATGCCCTCCTCGCCGTAGCGCCGCGCCGCACTGAGCGTGCGGCTCAGTTCTTCCTCGAAGCCACGCCGGTTGAGGATGCCGGTCAGCTCGTCGGTCACCGCGAGGCGTTGCAGGCGGTCGAGCCGGCTCTGCAGGTCGTCGATCTCCTGCTCCGCCTCAATGGCAGCACTCAAGACTCGCTGCGCCAGTTCGCTGGCATCCTCGGCGCCCACCTGCAAACGGTCGCCGTGCGCATTGAGGCGGTCGATCAGATGCGTAATGATCGACACCAGTTCCCCATTGCCAGCATTGCTTGCGGAAGACGAGGCGATTACGTTCGGTGTCAGCAGGAGCGTGTTGCCCACGGTGCTCTCCGTATTGTGCCGTTACACAGGCCATCAGGTGAGCAAGGGGTGTGCCAGGGCTATGAATGCGGTTCTCCGGGGCGAGAATCGTGGCTTGGAGTGCTTTTCTGGGGCGTTTGGGAGCGGTTCGGGTCCATTGCGGCGCGCGCGGGTGTGGCGAACCGGAAACGCCGGGGCGTGTGCACCCGGCAGGAGTTGCCGACCGGCAGGATTGGCGAGGGCTAACGTGGGGACAAGCGGAATTGGCACGGACTTGACAGCAGCCGAGCCGGACAGGCTCCGGCCTGCCACCGGCAGGGCGCAAGCGCGCTGGGCAGGCGGACGGGCGTTCACGCGGACGTGGCTACTCTCGTTCGCGATCGCCGCGGTGTTGGCGATCCCCGGCAACGGCGTCGGGGCCGATGCCGGGTCCGGCACTGGCGCCGGCACAGCCCCGAGTGCGCTGCAGCCGCATCGGGCCATCTACCGTCTGTCGCTTGCCAAAACAGCGCCCCGCGGCGATGTCGCAGCCGCCGACGGCAGCATGTTCTACCGCTTCGCGCAAGGGTGCGACGGCTGGACGGTCGAGAACCGCACGGTCCTGCACCTCACCTTTCAGTCGGGTGGCGAGGCGGAGACGGTCTGGACGTTCGCAAGCTGGGAATCGGCCGACGGACTGCAGTTCCGCTTCTACACCCGCTATGAGCAGGACGGCGAGATGGTCGAGCGTCTGGCCGGCCGGGCGACGCTGGAAGGGCCCGGTGCAGCCGGGACCGTCACCTTCAGCGAGCCGGCCGATCGCGTCATTGCCTTGCCGCTCGGTACCCTGTTCCCGGCCGAGCATATCCGCGCGGTGACGCGGGCGGCCGAGCGTGGTGAAAAGTCGCTGGAGACAGTGGTTTTCGACGGCGCCAGCCTCGACAACCCCTACCTGATCCATGCCGTCATCAAGCCGCTGGCGCAGGCGCAGCGCGAGCAACTGGCAGCCAAGACCAATTTGCCCGTGATGCCGGCGTGGCTGACGCATATGGCATTCTTCCCCTACCACCAGCGCGAGCCGGGGCCGGAGTTCGAGATCGCCGCACACTATCGGGCCGACGGCATTGCCGACCGCATCATCCAGTACTTCAGCGATTTTACCTTGAGCGTGCAGCTGGGTGAGTTCGAGGCCCTCGCACGGCCAGACTGTTAACCGGCCGTCTCAAGAGGGGAGTTGCGCACCAGAAGGCGCGCCAGCCGGCCACAGCCAGGCAGCGCCGCGCACCCCGCTTGAATCGCCGTGGCGGTTGCGGGCGAGGCGGGTGACGACTGCGTCCGAAAACACAAAGGCACGCCACAGCGCCGGCACGCTCGCGTAAAGGCTCTCGATATTCGACATGCCGCCGGCGAGGACGATGACATCGGGGTCGAGCACGTTGATCACGCTCGCGAGCGCGCGCGCCAGCCGGTGCTCGTAGCGGCACAGCGCCGCCGCGGCGGCCGGCTCACCAGCCACCGCGCGAGCGGCGATCTCGGGCGGTGCCAGCGCTTGCCCCGTCGCAGCCTGGAAGTCACGCTGAAAGCCGGGGCCGGAGAGGAAGGTTTCGATGCAGCCGTGCTTGCCGCAGTAGCAGGGCGGTCCCGGCAGCTCGTCCGGTCCGGGCCACGGCAGCGGATTATGGCCCCATTCGCCGGCGATGCCGTTGGCACCCGCGAGCGGCCGGCCGTGAACGACGATTCCGCCACCGACACCGGTGCCAAGGATCACCCCGAATACGACAGCAGCGCCAGCACCGGCACCGTCGCTTGCCTCCGAGACGGCAAGGCAGTTGGCATCGTTGGCGAGGCGGACCGGGCGGCCAAGGGCGTGCACGAGGTCGGCATCAAGCGCGCGATCGTTCAACCAGGTCGCGTTTGCATTCTTGACGCGGCCGGTGGCGGCAGAGAGTGTGCCGGGAATCCCGACGCCGACGCTGCAGCGGGCCCCGCAGTCCTGTTCGAGCGCCTGCACCAAGAGGGCGACGGCGGCTAGGGTGCCAGCGTAATCATCCCTGGGCGTCGCAATGCGCCGACGCCAGCGGACCTCTCCCGCCGCGTCGAGGACGATGCCCTCGATCTTCGTTCCGCCAAGGTCGATGCCGATCCGCATGTCCGACGTCACGAGAGCCGATACCCCGGCCGAGCGCTTCAGCCGGCCTTCGAGGCATCACAGCTGGCGTCAGCCCCACCGTCCGCTGCCGTCTTTGCGTCCCCGCAGTAGAGGCTGTAGAGCGTCGACAGGACGGCCTTTGCCTCCTCGCCGGCGAGCGAATAGAAAATCGTCTGCGCCGCTCGGCGTGTCTGCACCAAGCGGTCGCGGCGCAGCCGCGCCAAGTGCTGGGAGAGCGCCGACTGGCTGAGGCCGATCAGCCGTTCAAGCTCACTCACGTTCTTCTCGCCATTCAGGATCTGGCACAGGATCATCAAGCGATGCGGATTGCCCATCGCCCGCAGCAGTGCCGTCGCCCGCCTTGCGTTCTCTTGCAGCGTTTCCAGATCCACGGGCGGCAATCGTCCCCATATCCTTGATGCGAAGCGTCTGCGCTCCTAGAAGCCCCTGCCACGCGACGCCTTCTTCTACTATACCGAACTGGGGTTTTAATCGCCAACACGTTTCGAAAGCTGTTAATTTTGCCGCGCCAGGCGAGGGATTGGGGGCGCGGACGCGGGTCCAAGCAACGGCGGTAGGCATGGCTGGCGGAAGGGAATCATGCAATGAAGACGCTGGATCTGCGGGGCCTGATCTGCCCCTTGCCGGTCTTAAGGGCCAACAAGGCGATGCGGGAGCTCGCGGCCGGCGACCAAATGCGCGTTCTCGCCGATGATCCGGCCGCACCCGCTGATTTCCGCGCCTACTGCGAGACCACCGGCCACCGGCTGGTGGAGGTCGTGGACAACGACAACGCGTTTGCGATCGTCATGGCGAAAAAGGAGTGACCGCGCGTCGTGGCAAGGAGCCTGAGGCTACTCGGCGGCGTGCCGCTCAGGCACGACGACGGCCGCACGTGCCGCCCCGCCGGTTCGCGTGTGCGGCAGCACCAGGCTCAGCAGCGCCGGAATGAGCGCCAACGTCAGGACCGCGGAGAGCGACAGGCCGCCGATGACGACCGAACCGATGCCGCGATAAAGCTCGGAGCCGGCGCCCGGAAACAGCACCAGCGGCAGCATGCCGACCACGTTCGTCAGCGTCGACATGAAGATCGGCCGGATGCGGTTGCTGGTCGCCTCGCTGATCGCCGCTGCGGTCGGCAGTTTGTCGTCGCGAATGTGGTGCATGGTCTGGTAGGCGATCAGGATCGCGTTGTTGACGACAGTGCCGACCAAGATAACGAAGCCCAGCATCGTCAGCATGTCGAGCGGCTGGCGCACGAACAGATTCACCACCGCGAGACCGGCGACGCCACCGGCAGTGGCGAGCGGTACCGAGACAATGATGATCGCAGGCAGCGTCATGCTCTCCATCAGGATCGCCAGAATCAGATAGACGACGACGATCGCGAGCAGCACCTGCCACACCATTGCCGCCCAAGTCTGGCTCAAGCGGTCGGCGGTCCCGGCGAGCGTCACGCGGGTGCCGGGGGGAAGCCCCTCGGCCTGCAAGCGCTCGATAACGTGCCTCTGCACCCGCTCGATCGCCGTCTGCAGCGCCAGTGCCGGCGCCGGGCGGATCTGCAGCGTGATCGTGCGCTGCCGCTCGCGGTGACGGATCTGGATTGGCCCGGCAGTCATCACGATGTCCGCCAGCGAGGAAGCCGGCACGATCAGCCCCGATGCCGTGATGACCGGCAGCTGGCCGATCGTTTGCGTCGCTGCGGCCTGATCCTCCGGTCCGCTCAGCACCAGATCGATGCGATCGCCGCCGACGCTCACCTCGGCAACCCGCAGGCCGTCATTGAATGCATCGATCGTCTCGCTGAACTCGCGCGTCGTCAGGCCGTTGTCGGCAAGGCGGACCGGATCGGGATAAAGACGAATCTCGGGAGCGCCCATTTCGAGGCCGGGCAATGGGCGGATCTGCGTCCCCTCCGCGCGCGGCAGATCGGCTTCGATCAAGCCCATCGCCCGTTGCGCGACAGCGAGCAGGGCCTCGATGTCGGGCCCGGAGATGTGAAGATCGATCCCGCGCGCACCGCTGACTGAGCGGCCGAAGATCGAGGGTTGATGGACAAAGCCGTAGGTGCCCGGCTCCTTGAACACCGCCTCCTGGAACAGCGGGATCAGCTCCCGTACCCGCTCCGGATCGACCGTCTGGGCGCCGACGAATGTACTGGTCGGATAGGCCGTAAAGAAGAAGTGGTCGATTGCCGGCAGGCCGTCGCGATCGGCCGTCGGTTCGTCCCCATCCATCACCCACAAAGGACGCAAGGCCGTCTCGATCGCCTCGGCAATGGTGCTGGTAGCGGCAAGGTTGTAGCCGGGCGGCGGCTGCAGGTTGGCCTGGACCAGGTTGCGGTTGCCTTCGGGGAGATACTCGCGCTGGGGCAGGAACAGCCAGGTCGCGAGTGTAGAGGCGCCGAAGACGACGAGGACGACGCAGAGCGCCACCAAACGGCTGTTGACGCTCCGCTGTGTCAGTTTCAGCGTCAGATCGACGAACCCCGTGGCCGCGCGATCGACGACGGGAAGCCGGATCGGCGTTCGCGACTCCCCGCCCCCCGCACGCAGCAGCCGTGCCGCCAGCGTCGGGACGACGGTGATCGCAACCACGAGCGACAACAGCACGGACGCGGTAATCGCGACAGCGATGTCGCGGAACAGCTGGCCTACCTCGACGTTGAGGATCAACAGCGGGACAAATACGACGACAGTGGTGAGCGCGGCGGCGAGGTTGGCGCCCCACACCTGGTGCGCGCCAGCAAGCGCCGCCTGCGCCGGTGTCCGACCCTGGCGGTGCAGCCGATCGATGTTGTCGAGGACGACGATTGCGGCATCGACCAGCATGCCGACCGCAAACGCGATCCCAGCCAGCGAAATGACGTTGAGCGTACGACCAAGCGCCGCCATCGCCACGAAGGTGCCGACGATCGAGATCGGCACCGCGAGCATGACGATTGCCGTCGCCTGCCAGGAGCGCAGAAACAACAGCAGCACGCCTGCCGCCAACACGATGCCGAGCCAGATGTTCTCGCGCACGAGATCGATCGCCGAGCGGACGTAATCGGTCTCGTCGAAGACGAGCTTCAGCTTCAGGCCTTCCTGCGCGAGCGGCCCGGCGTTCAGCTCCTCGACGGCCGCCCGGATCCCGGCCATCGTTTCCATGACATTGGCGCCCATCGTGCGCACCGCACTCAGGATCAGCGCCGGCCGTCCCATCTGTCGGATGGCGGTGTTGAGCTCCTTGTAACCGAAGCCGACTTCGGCAACATCGGCGAGCCGGACCCGCCCCACGTGGCCGGTCGCGGGGTCGGTGATACTGCGCAGGACCACGGCACGGATCCGCTCAGGTGTGGTCAGCTCACCCTCGCTGCGGACGACATAGCGCCGCTTGCCCTCCTTGACGTCGCCAACCGTCATCGAGACGTTGGCCTGGCGCAGCACGCGCACGACATCCGGCACCGTAAGGCCGTAGCGAGCGAGACCGGCGGGATCGACGACGACCTTCAATTCACGCTCGACGTTCCCCATCAGCGTCACGTGCGCGACACCTTCGATGCGCTCCATCCGGCTGCGGACGACATCGTCGGCAAAGTCGCCGTAAGTTTCGATCGGCCGCTCGTTTCCGGGCAGACGATGGAGGATGAACCACGCCATCGGCTGGTCATCGGGGCCGGATGTCCGCAGGACCGGTTCGTCGGCCTCGTCCGGATAGCCTGTGACCCGATCGAGGCGGTTCGCCACCAGGAGGAGCGCACGGCTCACGTCCTGGTCGATGGCGAATTCGAGTGTCACCGTGGCGGCGCCCTCGCGCGCATCGCTGCGCATCTCAACGACACCCTCGATGTCGCGCAGGACTTCCTCCTGGCGGTTGACGATCTCGCGCTCGACCTCGTCGGGCGCGGCGCCGGGCCAGGGTGTGGCGACACTGATGACCGGCCGCTCGATGTCGGGTGCCAGCTGGATCGGGATTTCCAGCAACGCGACAATACCGGCCAGAACGACCAGCAGGACGACCGCCAGGACGGCGACCGGGCGCTCGATCGCGAGCCGGATCAGGTTCACCCGCCGCTCCCTACGCTGATCGTGATCTCCTGGTCAGGCTTGAGGCGCTCGTTGCCGCGGATGATAACGGCGTCACCCGCGGCGAGACCATCGAGGACCTCGAACCGCTCGAAGGTGGCATCGCCGAGGCGGACGGTCTGCAGCGCCGCGCGGCCGTCCGCGGCACGGAAGACCTGCGTCAGCCCGGCGCGATAGAGGATCGCATCCTTGTGCACGGTGAGCGCCTCGCGTTTTGGCGCGGCCGGGATGTGGATGGTGACGGCGCGGTTGGCGGCGCGATCGCGGATGGCATCGAGCGCCGTGCGGAAGCGGACGGTCCGCGTCCTCGTCTGGGTGTTCTCGACCGGCAGCACGGCGCGCACGCTGGCGGACACACGGTTGTCGTCGATCTGCACCAGAACCGGGGCGCCACTGGTGAGGCCGGCCAGGCGCGGCGCGGGGACATCGGCCTCCACTTCGAGTAGTTGATCGTCGATCAGGCTTGCGACCGGCGCTCCCGTCTGCAGGTAGGCGCCGACGTCGGCGAAGCGGCGGGTGACCACACCGTCGTAGGGGGCGCGGATGGTGCTGTCGGCGAGGGCGATCTCAGCCAGCCGCAGTTGCGCGCGGGCCGGCCCGACCTCCGCTTCCGCCTGCGCCAGTTCGGCTTCACCGATCTGCACCTCCTGGCGCAGATCGAGATAGCGCGCCTCGCCGAACGCTGGCGATGCCTTGAGGCTGTCGAGCCGCCCCGCCTCCTGCCGCTTGAGCGCGAGCCGCGCCCGCGCCGAGGCAACCGCGGCCTCGACCGCCGCCACCTCCGCCGCCCGCAGGTCGCGCTCGGCCGTGGCCCGGTCGGCGATCAGTGTTGCCAGCACGGCTCCCGCCTTGACCCGCTCGCCGACCCGGACCGCGACTTGGGCGACAGTGCCGGGCACGCGGGTGGCAATATCGCCGCTCTCCAGCGCCACCAGCCGGCCGATGACCGGCACGGTTTCGCTGAGCGGTTCGCTGCGAACGGCATCGACCACGACCAGGACCGGCTCATCCGCGGCTGCCGGCGCAGGCGGAAACAGCGGCGCCAGCGCGGTCATCGCGCCCACGATCACGGCAAGGATGGCGCCGCAAGCCGGGCGGGCGCGGCCGAACCAGGAAACGGTCATCAGCGAAACCGGGCAAAGCAGCGAGACAAGGCGCGCGGGAAACCCTCCGCCCTCGGGGTGCGGATGCGCCGACCGCACCGCGTCTGCTGGACTGGACCGTCTAGTCCAGTCTGCGCTATCCTTGCCGTACTGCAGGCAATGCATCCAAATGAGCCGATGATAGCACAAACAATGGCGATTGCGGAAAACCGTTGGCCCGCTGGCGTTTCGGCGAAGCGGCGCGCCATTCTCGCAGCCGCCGAGCGGGTGTTTCTCGAGGTCGGCTTCGGGCTTGCCAGCATGGAGTCGATCGCGCGCGCGGCCGGCGTCGCCAAGCAGACGCTCTACGCCCACTTCGGCACCAAGGCGGCCCTGTTCGGCGCCACCATGCTGGAGCGGGCGGACTGGCTCATGGAGCCGCTGCCGGCGGCGCCCGAAGCGAGCGACCCGCCGGCGGAAACGCTGGCGGCTTTTGCGACGCGCTTCCTCGAGATCATCTTGCAGCCGGAATCGCTCGCCCGGCTGCGCCTGGTGATGGCGGAGCGGGCCCGCTTCCCCGAGCTCGCAGAGGTGTTCTACCGCTCCGGGCCGGGCCGGGCGGCTGCCGGCCTTGCCGACTACCTGAGCCGGCTCGACCGCGCCCGCGTGCTGCGGGTGCCGGCGCCGGAGCTTGCCGCGAGCCAGTTCCTCGGCATGGTGCGCGGTGATCTGTTCTTGAAGCACTTGCTTGGCCTTGGACCGAAGCCGACGCCTGCCGAGCTCAAGGCGAGCGTCCAGGCCGCCGTGCGCAACTTCCTCGTCGCCCACACGCGGGCGTAACGACCCCGACCTCGCCTGACCCGCCGCCCCCCTTGCTCCTGCAGGTGCGCGGGCTTAAGTCTCTGCGTCGCCCTCCCCTCGAACCACGGAGCCACCCCCTCCCCATGCGATCGGAAATCGAAGTCCTGGCGAACGAGATCGGCGCGACGCTCACGCGCTTACGGGGGCATCTTTGACTACGATGCTGCCAAGGCGCGCATCGCCGAGCTGACAGTCCAGGCCGAAGACCCGGACCTCTGGCAGGCGCCGGAGCGCGCGCAGGCCGTGATGCGGGAGAAAACGAAGCTCGAACAGAAGCTTGAGCGCTTCGACACATTGGCGCGCGACTTCGAGGAGCAGACGGGCCTGCTTGAGCTCGGCGAAGCGGAGGGCGATCAGCAGGTCATCGCTGAGGCCGAAGCCGCGATCACGGCGCTGCACGCAAGCCTCGCCCGCATCGAGCTGGAAACGCTGCTCTCCGGCGAGGCGGACGGCAACGACTGCTATCTCGAAGTGCATGCCGGCGCCGGCGGCACGGAAGCGCAGGACTGGGCGGAGATGCTGATGCGCATGTACGTGCGCTGGGCCGAGCGCCGCCGCTTCAAGGTCGAGTGGATCGAGGAAAGCCCGGGCGAAGAAGCCGGCATCAAGTCCGCCACCATCAAGGTGATCGGCACCAATGCCTATGGCTGGCTGAAAACCGAGAGCGGCGTGCACCGCCTGGTGCGCATCTCGCCGTTCGACTCGAACGCCCGGCGCCACACAAGCTTTGCCTCGGTCGGCGGCTATCCGGTCATCGACGACTCGATCGAGGTCGAGATCCTGGAGAAGGACCTGCGCATCGACACCTATCGCGCGTCCGGGGCCGGCGGCCAGCACGTCAACCGGACCGACAGCGCGGTCAGGATCACCCACCTGCCGACCGGGATCGTCGTCCAGTGCCAGACCGACCGCTCGCAACACCGCAACCGGGCGATGGCGATGCAGATGCTGAAAGCCAGGATCTATGAGCTGGAGCTGCGCAAGCGCGAGGAGGCCACGCGCGCCCAGCACGAGGCGAAGTCGGACATCGGCTGGGGCCACCAGATCCGCTCCTACGTCCTGCATCCGTACCAGATGGTGAAGGACCTGCGCACCGGCGTCGAGACGTCCGGCACGCAAGGCGTGCTCGATGGCGACCTCGATCAGTTCATGATGCCGGCCTTGGCCGCCGATGCCGGTGCGCGCCGCGGCGGCGCGGGCACGGACGCATAAGCGCGGGAGAGGCCGAAAACTACTTCGGCCGACCAGCCGTCATTGGGTCGCCGTGCGCTGTACTCAGCCGCCCGTGTTGCCGCGCAGGATGGTGACGGCCGTGCCTTCGGCCGCCCGTGTCCCTTGCGCCGACTGCCGCCATTCGTGCAGGACCTGGGCACGCCGCTGCGCGAAGACGGCCTCAGCCTCGGGATCGCGGTTTGCTGGATCGCGGGAGGCAGAGGTGCGCGGCACGGTTTGGCCAAGAGCACCTGCGCGCACGATCGTGGGGCTGGGCTCCGCGGACGCGACGAGCGTACCCCCCGGGCGCACCACCCTGGCGGCGCTGAGGTCCTGCACCGCGCCGCCGTTCGCACCCTGGCGCGCCCGCCAAGCGGTGGTGATGCGCTCCATCCGCTCGTTATCGATCGGCGCAATCGCGAACACGTTCGGCAGCGGCGGCTCGCGTCGGAGGCTCACCGCTGCGGAGAGCTGCGGCCGCTCGCCACGGTTCTTGCTGTCGGCGTTGCTGTCGGTGCCGGATCCATTCCACTGGGCAAGGACGCGGGCGAGATAGGCCTCGCCCAAGGCCGGTGTCGCCGAATGGTAGCGCCCGGCGGCGGCCTCCCACGAGCCGGTCTCGGCATAGAGCGCGCGCAAGAAGCTTGCGGCGTAGGCGGCATTGGTGGCCGGATCAAACGCCGCATCGAGGCTGGCAAAGGCGTCCGGGTGGTGGCGCAGGTTGACCTGCATGCACCCGACATCGATGCTGCGCACGCCTTCAGCCTGCAGGGCCACGACCTCGGCGATGGCGGCTTCCTTGTCGGCGTGGAAACTGCCCCTGCCTTCGGCGTTGATCGTCCACGGCCAGGCTGCCTTGGCATGCGCTTCACGATCCCAGCGCCCGGATTCTACCAGCGCGATCGACCACAAAAGGTCGGCCGGGATGCCGGCTTGGCGTTCCGCCGCGACCACCGCCTGCCGGCACACCTGCCAGGCATCGACCGCGCCTGGCGCCCGGCTGACTGCCGCCGCCGCGGCCGGTGCGCTCAGCGCGAGTGCGATCAAAACGATGACAAAATGAAAAAACACTCTTATCCCGCGCTTGGAACCTATGATATACTCGGGATGGTTATAGCACGGATCGGTGAGGGATGTCTGAAGGCGATCCGGGCGATTGAACAGATTTTTCCGACCCCAGCCTTCAATTGCCGGCGAGTGGGGAAGTCGGCTTGTGTGATCGCAGCCCTCGACCGCGGGGCGCCGGCCGTGCTACGGGGACGGCAAGCATTGCCTCCGTCTGCGAAGCGTTGGCTGCGGTTCGCTGCGAGGCCTTGAGGACCCAATGCGATGAAGTTGTTTGTCCTGCTGACAGTCGCCTTTGGCTATGTGGCCGGCCTCGTCCGTCCTGGGTTCATCTTCGCGCTCGGGATGTGCTCCTATCCCCTTGAGGCCGCTCTGGGCGGCCGCAATATCATCGGCGACATCATCGTCGCGGCAGTGCCAATCTATGCGCTCTTGGTCCTTTTCAAGCGGCGCTGCTTTCACCTGCATGTCGTTGACGGATTGTTCATCGTCTATTTTCTCTGGTACTGTATTTCTGTTCTGCGCGCGCCGGATTACACGCTTGCTTTCGACAATCTCATAAAATTCTCGATTTCGAGCGTCGGCTACTACTTCGCAACCCGGGCGCTGCTAGAGAATGAAAGGGATTTCAATAGGTTCGCGAAGGACTTCTTGCGCATGGGGGTTGTTATTGCGATCATCATCGGCTTGATCGCACAGCCAGACCCATGGTCGCCGCGAACATATATCAATTTTGAAGGCGGAAGGACGTCGACGGTCGGCGTTTCATTGTCATTCAACGTCGTCATCTGCGCGCTTGCTTTTTACCTCTTATCCAAGAAGTCCTGGCAGGCGTTCTTCATTCCGAGACTTGACTTTCTCGCCGGCGCTATCGCCTTGATCTTCATTGTCCATTTCGCTTTCCAGAACGGCACCCGCGGTGCTTTGATGGGGCCCCTGTTCGCGGTCATAGCGTTTTCACTGATTTACTTCTACAGCCGGCTCGGCTCGACGGGCCGCCTGGTGATGGTCGGGGCGAGCATTGCCTTTATCCTGTGCTTCCCGTTCGTCATGGCGCTTATCGCTGAAGCCATTACCGACGTGCCGCCGACCACAATTCCGCCCAAGTTCAAGGCGTCGATCATCAACTTCGCCGGTGTGGTCACCGGCATGGAACGCTATCAGGCGTTCGATCCGTCCGGGGCGGCGCGCATCGACATCTACCGCACGGCCAAGGCCATCATTGCCGAGTGGCCGCTGTTCGGGATGGGCGCCAATGCCGTCATCGCAACAATCGGCACCCATGCCCACAATCTCTTTCTCGAGCTGTGGTCGGATGGCGGCATTGCCAACGTCGTTCTGTTCGTAATGTTTGTCACAGCGGGCATGTTTATCGGTCTGCGCAACAGTCTCGCAGGGCCGGTTCCGGTGTTCAGCCGCATGTTCTTGGGCGTCGGCGCCGGCGTCTTGATCCAGCTGCAGGTGAGCCTGACGCTCGCCTACGCCAAGCCGCTGTTCTTTGCCCTGGGCGCGCTGGTCACACTCGAGGTGGCGCGGCTGCGGGCCCTCGCGCAAGCCAACGACGCATACGCGCGGGCGCCGGCGGTCCCACTGGAGGCGACCGGCGGCGCTGCGGCAGCTTAGGCCGATCGCGCACTCCCATCCCCCCGATCAGGCCAGCCAGCCCCTTCCCTTGCCGCGGCCGGCGGGTGTATATTAGCGCCCGCTAACTTACGGATCCCGCCCAGGTGCGCGCGGGACCGCTGGTGAGCGTACGCGTGGTTCGAAGCTAACGAACGAGTCCCATCGGTTGGCAGACTCGAACCACCAGATCAATAGGTTAGTGGATCACTTGATCCGACGTTTGGGATGCATGCGTCAGATCCGATCCACTGGGAGAGGCGCATGCAGGCGTTCACCCCCTTCGAGGCCGTTGCCGGCGGCTGTCTGATCGGCCTCGCCGCCGTTCTGCTGATGCTGGCGGCTGGCCGCATTGCCGGCATCTCCGGCATCATCAGCGGACTGTTGCCGGACAGAGACATGCGGCCCGATGACGCTGGCTGGCGCTTGGCGTTCGTCCTCGGTCTGATCAGCGGACCGATGCTGATGCGGCTCCTTGGCTGGCCGCTGCCCGACACCTCGATCGAAGCATCGGTGCCGGTGATCGTTGTGGCCGGTTTTCTGGTCGGCTTCGGGGCGCGGACCGGCAGCGGCTGCACCAGCGGCCACGGCGTTTGCGGCTTGGCCCGCGGCTCGCGCCGCTCCCTGGTCGCAACCGTGACCTTCATGCTCACCGCTGCCGCCGTGGTGTTCGTTGTCCGCCACGGGATCGGGGGCTAGGCGATGGCACGCTTGGCTGCAGCTTTCCTCGCCGGCATCCTGTTCGGTGCCGGCCTCACCGTTTCGTCAATGATTTCGCCGGCCAAGGTGCTGGCGTTTCTCGACGTTGGCGCCGTCGTCGACGGCCGCTGGGATCCCAGCATGGCGCTGGTCATGGCCGCCGCGCTCGCCACCACCGCCATCGGCTACGCGCTGGTGTTGCGGCGGAAAGCCCCGCTTCTGGCACCGCGTTTCGTCCTGCCGACGGCTAAAGCCATCGATACCCGTCTCATCGGCGGCGCGCTGGTGTTCGGGCTCGGCTGGGGGCTGGTCGGCCTGTGCCCCGGCCCCGCGCTCGCTGGCTTGGCTCAGGGCTCCGAGAAAACGGCGCTGTTCGTCGCAGCGCTCATCGCCGGCATCGGCGCGCATCGGCTGCTGCGGCTGTAGCGACGAGACGGAGGCCGGCTGCCGCGTCCGCTGCCGCCCCGGCTCCCTAAAGCACCGCGAGCGGCCCGCGCCGGCGGAGGGCGCTGACCACCTTGCCGCCCTCACTGATTACCATCGCATGCAGCCACTCGAGGTCGCAGCCAAGAAAGCGATTGGGCGCCAGAAAGAACAGCGCAAGAAAGGCCAAGCCACCGAGGGTAAGGAAGACTCCCGCGCCGAGATAGGTGTCGGTTGAGACGTCGGCGGCGTGCAGCGCCAGCCAAATCGCCGCCAACAGGACCGTCAACACCGTCGCGGCGCGCATGGGTGCCAGCATCTGCCGCATCGACGCCTTGAGCTTATTGCCAAGGATCATCGTTCCTAGGTAGATGCCGATGAGCTGGATTGCGACGGACAGCCCGACCACGGCCACCAAGCCGTAGGGATAGATAAAGAACAGACTGACGACGAGTATGACCGTCTCAACGATGGTGAGCGCCACAATTTCCGAGACTTGACCCATTCCGCGCAGGAAAACAACACACGGCATAGCGCAGATGGTGGTGAAAATGCTGAGCCCCATCACCTGCACGACCGGAACGGCTGGACCCCACTGGCTGCCCAGCAGCACGCCGACCAGGGGTTCGGCGATCAGGCAGACGACAAGCGCGCTTGGCATGCCGAGCAGTGCGGAAAAGGCTGCTGCGTGCCGGTATCCCTCCATGAGGCGCTCGCGGTCGTCCTGCAGGCGCGACAGCACGGGAAACAGAACCTGGTTCACCGGATAGGCATAGAACTCGGTGAACGTGGTGACGAAGTTGCGGGCATTGGTGAGGTAACCGACCGCTTCCGCCCCCATGAGGCGCGCCAGGATCAGCCGATCGATGTTGTGGAAAATGTGGCCGGTAACCGTCCAAACGGTGACCAGCGCGGTGAACGAGAACATCTTTCGCGCGGAATCAAACGAGAAATGCGGACGATAGTCGCGGAAGGTGTCCCATGCGAAGCCGATCAAGCGGACCACGGAGACGCCCACGACACCGCCGACCAGGGCCCATGCGCCGGCGCCGGCCAGCGCCAAGCCAATCGACAGCACGGTATAGCCGAGCACGCTCGCCGCGGCCTCGATAAGGGCGATCCGCTCGAAGCGGAGCCTGCGCCTGGCATCGCTGATATAGACTTGCGCCAGTGCCTCGATGGGGACGGCAAGGCTGATCACGCGCAGCGTCACGGCTGCCCCGGGCAGCGCCAGCAGCCTCTCGATCCAGTCTGCAGCGAACCAGAAGGCGGCGTAGCAAAGCATGCCGCTCAGCACCAAGAGCGTCATCGCCGTTCCGGCGTCCTTCGCAGTGACCTCGGCTTTCTGGACGATGACATCGCCAAGGCCGCGCAGCACGAACAGCGATGCGATCTGCTGCAAGGTTGCCACCGCGGCGACGAGGCCAAACTCCTCCGGGACCAGGATGCGCGCCAAGATCGCAACGGTCAGCACGCGCAACACTGCGGTAAAAACGCCGCGGCTGGCGGTGACGGCAACGCCGCGCAACGTCCTTTCGCGAAGGACGGAGGTCTCGGGCGTGCGGCGTTTGTTCATCGGCAAGATCCTGGATACAGGCGCGACGGCACAAAGACGATCGCCCACCTACGATCAAGATGTGTCTTTTTTTCGGCAGGAGGCGGCACCAGATGTTTGCGCCGCCACTCCAGTTTTGCATTCCGCGGGCCGCCGCCGCCGACGTTTACAGCCGGCGGCGGCTTCCGCAGGAGCCAAGTAAACCGGTCCCTCAGACCACGTGGGCCGACGGGATCGGGATAATGAACTTGCCGCCACGGGCGCGATACTCTGCCTGTTGGCCGAGGATCTCATCGGTGAAGTTCCACGGCAACAGGAGAACGTAATCGGGCGCATCCTCGAGCAGGCGCTCCGGCGCGCAAATCGGCAGCCGGCTGCCGGGCATGTAGCGGCCCTGCTTGAACGCATTCTTGTCGACGACGTATTCGATGACGTGGTGATCGAGGCCACAGAAGCTCAGCATCGTCGTGCCCTTGGCGGCAGCGCCGTAGGCAGCGATCCGCTTGCCCTGCGCCTTCAAGTCGGCGATCAGGGTCGTCAGATCGTGGCGCACTTTCTCGACCATGGCGCCGAAGGTGGTATACGCTTCGAGCTTATCGAGGCCGCGGCGTCGCTCATCGGCGATCATCGCGCGCACCGAGTCCTGAACGTTCTCCTTGCGGCCGGCGTAGATGCGCAAGGAGCCGCCGTGGATCGGCACGTGGCGGATGTTGTTGATGTAAAGACCATGGCGCCGGAACAGCTTGTCGAGCGCCAGGACCGAGAAGAAGCACAAGTGCTGGTGGTAGATCGTGTCGAACTCGCACTTGTCGAGCAGATCGACCAGGTACGGGCACTCGATTGAGGTGGTGCCGTCCGGCTTCAAGATGGCGGCAATCCCGCCGACGAAGCCGTTGAGGTTGGCCACGTGCGCCAGAACGTTGTTGGCGATGATGACGTCGGCCAGCTTGCCTTCCGCGGCCAGCTTCTGTGCCAGCTCAGGCCGGAAGAACTCGATCAGCGTCGGCACGCCTTTCTTGATGGCAGCTTGCGCCGGCGCATTGGCCGGATCAATGCCGAGCACCGGAATGCCGCGCTCCATGAAATTCTGCAGCATGTAGCCGTCGTTGCTCGCAAGCTCGACGACGAGGCTGTCCTTGCCCAGCTTGCGCGTTTCGATCAGCTCCAGGGCGTTCTTGCGCGAGTGGTCCATCAAGGAGCTGATCACGGACGAGAAGTACGGATAGTCCGAATGGAACAGGACCTCCGGCCGGACGGTCTCGGTGATCTGCACGAGGCAGCAGTCCGGGCAGAACGCGACATCCAAGGGAACGATCGGTTCGTGGTTCTTGAGGTCGGCCTCGGATAGCAACAGATCGGCGAGGGGGGTCTCCCCCAGCGCCAGGATCGGGGTGATACGGCTGGAGCCGCAAGAGCGGCAGCCAGTGATCGTCTCGAAGAGTGGTTGTTCGGTCATGGTTGTTGGCTTCACAAGAGTGAACTCCGATACTCCCGCAAGCGCTGCTGCTGCTGCCGCTGCGTTCATCTTTCAGACCCTTGCATCGGGCTGATGGATCCAGCGGAAACTCCCATCAAGGTATCCTTCCTTAATGAGTTTCTTCAGGTGCGGCAACCGATTGTAGCGCGCGCCTTCGAAGTCCTGAGCGGTCAGCTTCATCGTCTGGATCGTGTCGTAGATCTGATCGGCACCGGCAGCGGCGTTCCAGGCCGGCTTCCAGGCTTCCAGCGTGTTGTTCAGTTTCTGGAAGCTGACGCGGTAGGACCGCTTGTCCGGATCGGGTGTGTTGGCGAACTCGACCGTTGAGCCAGGTACCGCCTTGGCGACGACCTCGGCAACTTCCCGAATCCGGTAGTTGGCGTCGGTCGCGCCGACGTTGAAAGGTTGGTTGAAGACGAGTTCGCGCGGCGCCAGCACAGCCGCCACGAATGCGCGCGCGATGTCCTCGCAGTGGACCAACGGCCGCCAGGGTGTGCCGTCGCTCTTCACGTGCACACGATGGGTTGCGGTTGCCCAGGCGACCAGGTTGTTGAGCACGAGATCGAAGCGCAGCATCGGCGAGGCGCCAAAGGCCGTTCCTGGGCGGAGGTAGACCGGGCAGAAGCTGTCATCGGCGAGCTTCGAAATCTCGCCCTCGGCCATCAGCTTGGAGCGCGCGTACGGCGATACCGGATTGGTGGGGGCGCTTTCGTCGATCATGGTGTCGCCCTGAGCGCCGTACACGCTGCAGGTCGAGGCAAAGACGAAACGCTTGACGCCAGCCTCCTTGGCTTTCGCCGCGACGCGCACGCTGCCCCAGGTGTTGATATCGTAGGTCAACTGCTGGTCAAACTCGCCGAGCGGATCGTTCGACAGGCCGGCAAGATGAATGACCGCGTCGACGCCCGCGAAGTCTTCCTTCTCTGCGTCGCGCACGTCCTTGACGATGGTCGGCACGGAGTCCAGCTCACCGGTCGCGCACCCGCGATAGAGCCCGGTATCGAGGCCGACGACCTCGTGACCAAGCGCTTTGAGATGTCGAACCACGTGGGGGCCGATGTAACCCCGATGCCCTGTTACCATCACACGCATGCATTAGCCTCCGCTGGTTAAGCACGACGGCGGCCCGACCCTTTGTGATGAAAGTCGGTGCATCCGTCCTCTGACGACTCCACTGATGGAAACACGAACTGCAACCCGGCTGACGTCAGAGCCCAAGCGCAGGCACCGCGCTACACCGGTTGAACATTGAAATGGACGAGCTGCCTCTTGTTCAAATGAACATCGGCGGTCCCTGAGGAGGACGGGCCGATACCATGCACCTTCTCTTGGTTCGCCGTGCACGCGATGCGCAGCGGGATCGAGGTTCGCGATCCGGCAAACCCAAACATGATAACATCGAATCCGTTCAGTGTCGCGTGGCTGTCGCAGCTCCGCCGCGGCGCCAGCTCTAATCTCAGGCGGATGGGCAGGGACGTCACAGCGCCGCCGCCTGCGCATCAACCGTATCCTACGCAATCCCGATTAAAACTCTGTGACACACGGCACACTCGGAGTTGCAAATTGGCATGTCAAGCCCTTTGACAACGTCCACTACCCGTTGCGTGCGTCGCGCGCGAGCGAGAGGTCGAGCAACCAAGCGCGGAAACTGTTGCGGGCGGCCGGAGAATGCCTGGTTCCGCCCGCAACATGGACTAAGGCCCGGCCGCGCGCGCGTCGAGGCCAGCCGTCGGCAATCAGTCGTTACAAGACGGCGCGGGCATCGGTAGCCGGCTCGTCTGCCGCCGCGTCCGGATCGTCGCTCTTCCTGTCCGCTTGGCTGGCGGGGCCCGCCACAACCGAAGCGGCGGTTTTTGGCAGGTCAATGTTGACCTCCAGACGCGAGGTGCTGCCGAAGTTCTCCAGCTTCACCGTCAGCTTGTCCTGTTCGAGTTCGACGTAACGGGCGATGACCTGCAGGATCTCGTTCTGCAGCCGCGGCAGATAGTCGGGCGCGCTGGCGTAGGAGCGTTCGTGGGCGAGCACGATCTTCAGGCGTTCCTTCGCCTGTTCGGCCGTGGGCAGCGTCGACTTCGGGCGAAGGAAGCTCAGAATGTTCATGCCGACCTCCTGAGGAACCGCTGGAACAGGCCGCGCCGTTCTGGGCGCATGAAGCGGAAGGGCAGCGACTCGCCGAGAAAGCGGCCGACGGCATCGCGATAGGCATCGCCGGCGGCGGACTGCGGATCGAGGATGACGGGCGTGCCGACGTTGGACGCCTTCAGCACCGAACGGCTCTCCGGGATCACGCCGAGCAGCGGGATGGCCAGGATCTCCAGCACATCATCGACCTTCATCATCTCGCCGCGCTCGACCCGCTCCGGATCGTAGCGGGAGAGCAGCAGGTGCTCACGCACGGGATCGAGGCCCTCCTCGGCGCGGCGCGAGCGGCTCTGCAAGACCCCTAAGATGCGGTCGCTGTCGCGCACGCTCGAGACTTCCGGGTTGGTGACGATGATCGCCTCGTCGGCGAAGTAGAGCGCCATCAGGGCGCCGCGTTCGATGCCGGCCGGGCTGTCGCAGATGATGTACTCGAACTGCTCGCGCAGTTCCGTCAGCACGCGCTCGACGCCCTCGCGGGTCAGCGCATCCTTGTCGCGAGTCTGGCTGGTCGGCAGGATGTAGAGGTGCTCCAGCCGCTTGTCGCGGATCAGCGCCTGGTTCAGGCGAGCGTCGCCGTTGATGACATGGACGAAATCGAACACCACCCGCCGCTCGCAGCCCATGATCAGGTCGAGGTTGCGCAGGCCGACGTCGAAATCGATGACAACGGTTTTGTGCCCGCGGGATGCGAGGCCGGCACTGAAGGCGGCGCTGGTTGTCGTCTTGCCGACCCCGCCCTTGCCCGACGTCATGACGATGACTTTACCCAATTTGTCCTCCACTGCCTTGCCGTTACCCGTGTGCCAAGCCTGAAATCCGCTCGCCTCTAGGGCAGCGGCTCGATAACCACCTGCTCGCCCTTGAGGAAGACTTGCACCGGTTTGCCGATCAGATCGTCCGGCATGTCCTCGCGGACGCGCCAAAAGCCGGCGATCGACACCAGCTCCGCCTCCAGGCTGCGGCAGAAAATGCGTGCGGCTCCATTGCCCTTCAGGCCCGCGTGAGCGCGCCCGCGCAGCGTGCCGTAAACGTGAATATGGCCGTCGCTCAACAGCTCGGCGCCGGCGCTGATCGAGGCCAGGACGACGATGTCGCTGTGCCGGGCGTAAATCTGCTGGCCCGAGCGGACCGCCTGGGTGACCAGCAGCGTCTGCCCGGCCGCAGGCGCCGCCGCCGAAGCTTCGCGCGGCTCACCCGTCGGCAGCACTGAGATTTCCGCCGCGCGCGGCACCGCTGCCTCGCCGCCGCCGCCGCGCAAAATACTGATGCCGGCGTTGATCGCAGACTTGTTCTGCTCGTCAGTGCCGTTGGCGACCGCAACCGGCACCAGTTGATGCTGGCGCAGGCGTCGGATCAACTCCGCCATGTTGAACGGCGGCGCGTCGGCGAGATCCTGCAGATCGAGGACCACCGGCGCGTGGCGGAAGAAGTCCGGTGCCTGGGCGATCTTGGTCATCAGCGCCGTGAAGAAGGCCTGATCGCGCGGGTTGCTGACCTTGAGCCGCATCAGCGTGTACAGCCCGCCGCGGAACTGAATGCTGACGGCCTCCTCGGCAGGGCCGGCCTTGCGCACCGTCGCCGTCATTGGGCCCGCCTCGGCAACGCCGCCATTCTCGCGCTCATCGTCATCATGTTGTGGTTCAGCCGCTCGTTTGCACCAACATCGTGGGGTTGTTTGAGCAGACTCGACACCCCGTTGGCAAGCGGCGATTCGCGCCCCGCCACCGCGGCGCGCTTAAGCCCGTCAAAGAAAGGACTCTTCCTGGTTGCCGGGGGGAATCTCAGTGCAACAGGCCGATGGGGCGTCGCAGGCCGGGCCGCGAATCGACCGAATCGGGCGAATCGGCCGATTCGGCCGAGTCGCCCCGTGCGGTCGTTTTCGCGGCTACTCCGGCAAGGCATTCAGGGCAAACATGGCGAGCAGCAGCTGGCTGGGCTTGCCGCCCCAATCGCCGAACCACCGCTTGTAGATCTCGCCGATTTCGCCAGAGCGATAGAGCTGGGCCAGCGCCCGATTGGCGACGAGGCGGAAATCGGCGTCGTTGCGGCGGACGGCAAGCGCATACGGCTCGTAGGAGAAGACTTCCGAAGCGAGCGCGAAGTAACCCGGCTTCTTCGCCGCCTTGGCAAGGCCGATCAGAACCAGCTGGTCGCCGGCGTGCGCCGCGGCCTTGCCGGCCTCAAGCGCCTCAACCCCCGCATTGTGGTCCTTGACGGTGACAACGTTCGCGTCAATCAGCTCCCGCTTCAGCCGCTCGGTCAGCACCTTCTCGGTCGTCGTGCCTTCAACGACGGTGACCGACTTGCCGCGCAGGTCGGCGAGCGTCGTGATGTTCGACTCCGGCCGGGCCAAGAGGCTGGCGCCGGTGATGAAAGTGGTGTTCGTGAAATCGACTATCTGTTGCCGCGACAGCGTGTTGGTCGTGTTGCCGCACTCAATGTCCGCCGCTCCGTCAGCGACCGTCTGCAGCCGGTTCTCGGAGCTGACGGCGACATAGCGGATGTCGAGATCAGCAAGACCGAGTTGATCCTTGACCGCCTTGGCGATCCGCAGGCAGAGATCGATCGCATAACCAGCCGGCCGGCCTTGGTCATCGACGAACGAGAACGGCGGCGATTCCTCGCGATGCGCAATCGTGAACGTGCCGGTCGACTTGATCCGTTCAAGCGTTCCCCCCGGTTCCGCCGCTATCCCCTGGCTGCAGAAAAACACCAGCGCCAAGACAGCAAACACCCCTCTCTGCATGGCTTCCTCCCTCTCATCGGTCGTCATGTGGGTGCCGGACCGGCCGGTCCGGCGCGCGCACTCGTTGCGCGCCGTTCTCTCGCACGCCGCCGTCAGCCGGGGCAAGGTCCTTGCGAACCGACAGGGCCGCCGGCAACCGCGTCATCCTGCGTGCGGTTATCCTGTGCGCTTGTTCGACCGCGCGGCGGCACAGCGGGCGCGGAAGGCCGGATCGAACGGATCGACCGCACCGAAGCGGTCGCAGCGGAAGGGGTCAATCGCGAGGCTCGGTGCGCGGCCCAAGGCAAGCTCGGCCAGCGCCAGCCCGACGCCACCAGAAATCGCGATGCCAGCACCACTGCAGCCGCCGGCGAACATCAGGCCGGAAACGCCAGCGGCGGCGCCAAACGCGGGCAAGCCATCTGGCGTGTAGGTCGAAAAGCCGGTGAGGTACGCGCGGATCCCAACGTCATCGAGAGCGGGCAGATAACGGCGCAACGCCGGCAGGCCCTCCTCAAGGCTCGCCGTGCCGTCCGGATCGTCCGTGAACGCGTAGCCCGAGGCATCATCGGGCAGGTGGCGCGGGTCGAGGGAAACGCTGTTCGCCTCGCGGATGCCGAACAACAGGGCGCCCAGCTCCGGCCGGGTGTAGGTGCGTGCGTCGGGCAACAACACGCTTGGGTGCTGGCGCGGAAACCGCCCGTCCGGCATCGTGATCCAGTACTGGCTGCGCACCGGCGCCATCGGCACCGAAGCGCCGGCGGCTGCGGCTACGACGTTGCTCCAGGCGCCGGCGGCAATCACGACGGCGGGAGCAGCGATAGTCCCCGCCGTGGTGCTGACGCCGCTCACGCCCCCACTTGCCACGCTGAGGCCAGTAACGGCAGTGCCGCTGACAATCGTGGCACCCGCCCTTCGCGCGGCAGTGCCATAGGCCGATGCCAGCAAATAGGGATCGATGAAGGCATCGTCGGGGCAGAAGGCGCAGGTGGCGTCCTTCGTGACCGCAAGCCAGGGGACGAGGCGGCGGGCGTCGGCCGCGCCAAGCGTTTCGAATGACACGCCCGCCCGCGTCGCGCCGTCGACGAGCGCCTGCAGACCGCGGCGGCCTTCTGCCGTGGTCGTGACACTGAGGCTGCCGTAGCGATGGAGTGGCAGCGGTGTGCCCAGGATCGTGCCGAGTTCCTCGATCGCCACGAAGGTTCGCTGCACCAGCCGGGTGAAGCGGGCATCGGCACGGCCGAGCGTGAGCAGTGCCGCGGCGCGGCTGCTCGCCTGGCTCGCCAGCGACTGCCGCTCGATGACGACGACGCGCACAGTGCCGGTTCGAGCCAGGTGCCAGGCGACGCTCAAGCCCAGAATCCCGCCGCCGACGATGACGACATCGGCGGTGCGCGGCAGCGGCCGTTCCGTCATCGGCCGCCTTCCGCTGCCGCCGCATCGAGGCTTTCGCTCAAGATGGCGAGCGCCTGGTCGAGTTCGTCGCGGCGGATGATCAGGGGCGGCGACAGGGTCAGCACGCTCTGCATCGTGAGCTTGAAGCTCAAGCCCCGCCCGAGCGCCTGGTACAGGACCCGCTCCGCCAGCCGCGGCGCTGGCGCGCCATCTGCCGTCACCAGTTCGACGCCGATGAGGAGGCCCTGACCGCGCACCTCGCCGATGCAGCGCCGGCTGGCCGCGATCTCCTGCAGCCGGGCGCGCGCATATTCGCCCAGCGCGGCGGCATTTTCGACCAGCCCTTCGTTTTCGATCACGTCAAGCGTGGCGAGCGCAGCCGCCGCCAGCACCGGGTTCTTTTCGTGCGTGTAGTGGCCCAGCGCGAGTTCCGGCGCGACATCAAGGTCGTCGCGGACCAGCACGGCGGCCAGCGGCAGCACGCCGCCGCCCAAGGCCTTGCCGAGCACCAAGATGTCCGGCGTAACGCCGGTGTGCTCGCAAGCGAACAGGCGGCCGGTCTTGCCGAGCCCGGTCGGGATTTCATCAAATACGATGAGCGCACCGGCGGCGCGCGCAGCCGCCCCGACCCGCGGCCAGAAACCGGGCGGCGGCAGGTAAGGAACGGCGCGGATCGGCTCCGCCACCAGGGCGGCGATGTCTGCTTCGCGTGCGAGCGTATACTCGGCCGTGGCCGCGCACGCCATCCGGCAGCGCTCAAGTTCGGGCGCACCGCTCGGCGACGGAAAACCGAACGGGCAGCGGAAGCACGCGAACGGCGGCACATGCGCGTCGCCCGGCACGAGCGGCCCCAGGCGGCCGGCGCGAAACAGCGCCTCGCCACCGACGCTCGCGGCGCCAAAGCCGGCGCCGTGGAAGGAGTCCCAGAACGACAACGTCCGGTGCCGTCCGGTGGCGACGCGGGCGAGCTTGAGCGCAATCTCGATCGCCTCCGAACCGCCCGGCGCAAACAGCACCTTGCCGAAGCCGCCGGGCGCGAGGCGCAACAAGCGCTCGGCCAGCGCAACGGCCGGCTCGCAAGTAAAGCGCCGCGGTGCGAACGACAGTGCGTCCAGTTGCCGGTGAATGGCAGCGATGACGTGCGGGTGCCCGTAACCGACGTGGTGGGCGCTGTTGCCATGGAAGTCCATGTACCGCCGACCATCGGCATCCTCGATCCAGATGCCTTCGGCACGCCGGATTGCCGCCAGGCACGGGCTGGAGAGCGACTGGCGGACGAACACGGCCGCGTCCCGCTCCACGAGCCGGCGGCCGGCCTCGCCAAGGGACGTTTCCTGCCAGCGGGCGCGTTCGGATCCGAGGTTGACGTCACCCTCGCTGGCGATGAAGCCTGCGCTCAAGGCCTGTCGCCGCGGGCAAGCCGCCGGTTGATCGCGTTGAGGACATGCAAGACCTCACCGACGGAGTCGACAACGTAGTGGGCGCCCGCGCTGTGCAGCTTCTCCGCCGCCTCCTCCCGCCGCTGGGCACGGGATCGCTCGTCAAGGGCCTGCCATTCCGCTTCGGTCAGGCCCACCTCGTTGCCGGTGACCGTGATCCCCACCGACCACATGCCGCCGTTCAGCCCTTCCTCGATATCGACCACGGTATCGCCGATCTTGACCACGGCCTCGACCGGATAGACGCCGAGCCGGGCGAGAGCGGCGAGCGCCGGAAACGGCGACGGCCGGCCCAGCGGTGCATCCTCGGCCGCGATCACGCAATCCGGCCGGTAGCCTTGCGCCTCGGCCTCGGCCGCAACGACGGCCATCACCGCGCGCGGATAGCCGGTGGTGGTGCCGATTGCGAAGCCTTGCGCCCGCATGCTCTCGACCGCTTCAAGCGCACCGGGGATCAGCCGCGCGTGGCGACGGACGGCCGCAAGCTGCAGTGGCAGGAACGCGTCGTACAGGCGGTCGATATCCGCCTCGCCGATCGCGCGACCGTTCCGCGCCTGCCAGGCGGAGGCGACGTCCGGCATCGCCGTAATCGCCTTGATGTGGTCGCGCTTGGCCATCCCCATCGGCGCGCGGGCTTGAGCGATGCTGATCGCAACACCTTCGGCGGCGAATGCTTCGACAAAGGTTGCCGCCGGTGCCTGGCAGCCGAAGTCGACGACCGTACCAGCCCAGTCGAGCACGGCGGCCTTCAGCGGTCCGCGGTAGCGGCGGCAGCTCACTCCACTCATTCGCGCCTCTCCGTCTCGCCGCGCAGCGCCGGCGCGCCCGACGCGACTCCCATCTCCCGCATCGTCTCACCGATGGCAGTAAGCGCGGCGCGGATCTCCGCCTCGCCGATCCGGCCGATGCAGCCGATGCGGAAGCTCGCGGCCACGGTCAGCTTGCCAGGGTAGATCGCGAAGCCCTTTTCCCGCAGCCGGTCGTAGAACTCGGTGAAAACGAAGCGCGGATCGGCCGGCATCAGGAAGGTAACGATGATCGGTGCCTGCAGCAGCGGCGGCACCAGCATCGCGAAGCCGAGCGCGCTCATCCCCTCGACAAGGATCTGGTGATTGCGGCGGTAGCGGGCACCGCGGCCGGCAACGCCGCCTTCTGCCGCATGCTCATCGAGCGCCTGGTCGAAGGCCGCGAGCACGTGCGTCGGCGGCGTGAACCGCCACTGGCCGTTCGCCTCCAGGCCCTGCCATTGATCGTAGAGATCGAGGCTCAATGAAGGAGCGTTGTTCTTGGCTGCTTCCAGCGCCTCACGGCGGATCAGCGCGAAGCCGACGCCGGGCACGCCCTCAAGGCACTTGTTGGCACTCGCCATCACCGCCACAAACGGTGTTTGCCGCGCATCGATCGGCAAAGCGCCGAAGCTGCTCATCGCATCGATAAGGAGCGATCGCCGGTGCCGCGCACAGACGTCCGCAACACCTTGCAGCGGATTGAGGATGCCGGATGTCGTCTCGCAGTGGACGACGGCGACATGACTGATCGCCGGATCGGCCGCAAGCGCCTGATCAAGGGCTTGCGCGTCCACCGCCTCGTCCTCTGGCCAGCTCAGCGACGTCACGGCGAGGCCGATGACCTCGGCGATGCGCACCATCCGCCGGCCGTAGGCACCATTGACGAGCACCAGCAGCCGGCCGTCGCCCGGCACCAGGGTGCCGATGGTGGCCTCGACGGCAAACGTGCCCGAACCCTGGACCGGCACGCAGACGTGGCTGTCGGCCGCCTGCGCCAGCGCCAACAGGCGCTCACGGATGCGCCGATTGAGGGCGATGAAGGCGGCATCGCGCGATCCCCAGTCGCACAGCATCGCCTGTTTGACCGTGGCCGAGGTGGTCAGCGGCCCAGGAGTCAACAGGATCGGTTCGCGCATGGGAAACCTCTTGCGGACGCCGCGACGCGGATCAGCGCCGCCGCCAAGCCTGGGTACGGCGGGTCAACGACTGGGAGGCAAGTGTATGCAGGAAGCGGACCGTGGCCGACGTGTAGACAATCAGCATCGCCATCGCGGCGGCCGCGGCAACGCTGCCGGCATCGTCCATCGCCAGCACCGCCACCGCCGCCGGTCGGGTGTCTGAGGAGAACAAGAACACGACCGCCGAGACCGTCGTCATGGCATTGACGAACAGATAAAGCGCGATGTCGAGGATGGTAGGCAGGCAGACCGGCACCGTAACCCGCCAGAAAGTCCGATAGAACGGCACCTTCAGCGATGCGGAAACACTCTCGAACTCGGGGTCGATCTGTTTCAGTGCGGTCACCGCCGTCAGGTGGCTCACCGTGTAGAAGTGGACGATGGTCGACAACACGAGGATAGCCATGGTGCCGACCAGGAAGTTGAGCGGGTTCCATGGCGCATTGAAGAAGAAGATGTAGGAGATGCCGAGCACCAGGCCCGGGACTGCCAACGGCACCATCGCCAAGAGGTGAACACCCGAGCGCAGCCACGTAGCGCCCCGGCCCTTCTCGACCAGATAGGCGCCGGCAAACACCACCGTGCTGCCGATGACCGCGGTCAGCGTCGCCATCCTGAGCGAGTTGAAGAACGACTTCCAGCCATCGGCATCGACGACGGAGAAGTCGTAGTTGGCGAGCGTCAGGCCGAGGTCGTAGGGCCAGAACTTGACGAACGAGGCGTAGGCCGAAACGCCGAGGATGCCGAGCAGGAACAGGCTGATCAGGCCGCAGATGGCGAGATAGATCCCATCCGTGACCCGGTTGGGCTTGGGCATCAGCGGCACCGCGCGTGCCGACAGGCTCGCCGATTGCCGGCGCTGCGCCCAGCGATCGACGACGAAGGCGAGCAGCGCCGGGGTCAAGAGGATCATGCCGACGACCGCGCCCATCTCGAAGTTCTGCTGGCCGACCACTTGCTTATAAACGTCCGTCGCCAGCACGTTGTAGCGGCCGCCGATCACCTTGGGCACGCCGAAGTCGGTAATCACCAGCGTGAACACGACGAGGACGGTGCTGACCAGGCCATAGCGGATCCCCGGCAGGGTGACGGTGAAGAACGTCCGCACCCGGCTGGCGCCAAGCACCTGCGCCGCTTCGTAGAGCCTCGAATCCGCAAGCGACATCGCGGTGTAGAGGATCATGATCGCGTGCGGCAGGGTGAAGAAGACCATGCCGGTGACGATGCCGATCGGCCCGTAGATGCTGGCGCCAAAGAGCCAATCCTTGATCAGCCCCTGGTTGCCGAACAGGTAGACCAGCGAGATCGCCGGCAGCAGCGAAGGCGCCAGGATCGGGATCGAGGCGATGGCGCGGAACAGTCCCTTGGCCGGCATGCAGGTGCGGCTGAGGCCGTAGGCAAACAGGAAGGCGATCGTGGTCGTGATGACGGTCGAAACGATGGAGATGAACAGGCTGTTGCCGATCGATTGGAACAGCGCCGGGTTGGAGAAGTAGGCGATGAAGTTGTCGAGGCCGATGAAGGCCCCGGTCCGGTCCTCGAAGCTCTTGGACAGGAGCGCATAGAGCGCGAATGCCACGAAAATGAGGAGGAAGGCGGCCAGCGCCGCGAGCCCGCCCGCCATGACGAGCCGCTCCCCAGCCACCCGGCCGGAGCCAGTTCCCGCGACCGCCGGAGAACCCAGGGCGGCGGCTCCGGCACCAACGCCGGGTGCGGTCATGACACGGCAGGATAGACGCGCAGCCGGTGGCTCGGCAGCGCGATGCGGACCGAATGGCCGCGGCTGACCTGGCGGCTGCGGACCAGGGGCGTCGGCAGGTCGGCGGCGAGGATCATCCCTTCAAGACAATCCGGTGCCAAGCGCGCGCGGAAGAAGTTGCCGATGAAATCGAGTTCGGCGACCCGCGCCTCCATGTGATTGCCCGCCGCCGCGGCTGTGCCATCGTCGATCTCGACATCCTCGGGCCGCACGCAAACGGTCACCCGCGATCCCGGCGCTACCCCGTGCAGCCCACCCGCATGCTGCACCTCCACCCGGCCAAGGCGCACATGCTGCTGGTCGATCAGCGTTCCCGGCAGGAAGTTCATCGTGCCGATGAAGTCGGCCACGAACGGATTGACCGGATCGCCATAGATCTCGTCCGCCGTGCCAACCTGTTCGATCACGCCCGCTTTCATGACCACGATCCGGTCGGCCATGGTCAGCGCCTCTTCCTGATCGTGCGTCACCATGATCGTGGTGATGTTGAGCCGTCGCTGCAGATCCTTGATTTCCTTGCGCAGATGCAGGCGGACCTTCGCATCGAGTGCGCTCAGCGGCTCATCCAGCAGAAGCAAGCCGGGCGACGTCGCAAGCGCGCGCGCAAGCGCGACGCGCTGCTGCTGGCCACCTGAGAGATGGGCCGGAAACTTCTCCGCCTGATCGGCGAGACCAACCATCTCCAGAAGCTCGCCGGCGCGTTTTCGGGCGTCGCCGCGGCGCATCTTCCGGTTTTCCAAACCGTAGGCGACGTTCTTGATCACCGTCAGGTTGGGGAACAGGGCATAGGATTGAAAGACGATCCCAAAGTCCCGTTGCGACGGCGGCAAAGCGGAAATGTCGCGCCCCGCCTGCTCGATCGTTCCGGAAGTCTGCGGATCGAGCCCGGCGATGGCCCGCAGAAGCGTCGTCTTGCCGCAGCCCGAGGGACCGAGGAAGCAGACAAACTCACCTTCGTTAATCACGAGCGAGACGTTCTTCAGCGCCTCGAAGCTGCCGAACTTCTTGCAAAGCTGTTCGATCCTGAGGTAGGGCGCGCCGGACACGCCCGTCGGCCGCTTGCCCATCCGCTTATTTCTTCGGTTCGGACTTGGAGTCGTAGCGCTTGGTCCACTCGGCCAGGATGCGATCCCGGTTGAGCGCCGCCCACGCGAAGTCGTTGTTGGGCATCATCATCGCTTCGGCGTTGGCGGGATAGTTGGGGATGTCCTTGGTCATGCCCTGGTAGGCCACGACCGCGTAGAAGGTGTTGTAGAGTTCGTTCGCGGCCTTGCTGGCGGCAAAGTCGGCGAGCTTTTTCGCAGCAGCCGGCTGATCAGTCCCCTTGACGATCGCGGTCGCCTCCATGTCCCAACCGGAGCCAGGCTTCGGTAGGATGACATCGAGCGGTGCGCCCTTGGTCTTGAGCGAGGCGCCGGTGTACTCGATCGAGATGCCGAGCGGATACTCTCCGGCGGCCGCCTGCTTGCAGGGCTTGGAACCGGAATGGGTATAGGCGGCGATGTTCTCGTTCAGCTTGTCCATGAAGGCCCAGCCTTGTGCCTCACCCATCTGCTGCAGCCAGCCCGAGACGGTGAGGAAGCCGGTGCCCGACGATGCCGGATTAGGCATCACCAGGTGACCCTTGTAGACAGGGTTCAGCAGGTCTTCCCAGCTCGCCGGCTTCGGCAAGCCCTTCTTTTCGGCCTCGATGGTGTTGTAGCAAACGGCGCCCATCCAGGCGTCAACGCCGACCCAGGTCGGCGGGTTCTTCGAACTGCGGAACTTCGGCTTCAGGTTCTCGACGCCGGCCGGAGCGTACCCTTCGAGCAGGCCGTCGCGGTCGAGCAGCAGCAGGCTGGAGGCCGCCAAGCCCCAGATCACGTCCGCCTGCGGCTTCGCCTTCTCCGCCAAGAGGCGCGCGGTGATGATGCCGGTCGAGTCCCGCACCCACTGGATCTCGATATCCGGGTGCGCCGCCTCGAACGCCTTCTTGTAGGGGGCGAGCTGCTCGTTCTCGAAGGCGGTGTAGACAGTCAGCATCTCCGCCGCGCCGGCCGGACGGCCGGGCAACAGCGCCGCGATGGCGGACACGAGAATGGCAGACAATCCTTGAACTGCGCGGCGCGAGCACACGAGCATTGCACGGCTCCTTGGATTTACAGCCGTGCAGGCGCATAGTATCGCCCGCTAGCGGCCCCGATTCTATCCCCTCGCCTTGTCTAGACCAGGACCGTGTTCGGAGGGGGTGAAGCTTTTGTGACGGCCGGTGAGCCGTTGCTTGGCGAGGGCAGCATTCCGCCGACACTGGCTGCTGACCAATCCTCCTGCAGCGCGCAAGCCCGCCGTTGCCGAGCGGGCGCGAACGTGGCAGGTTTTCCAGCATGATTTCCGCACCCGAAGCCGTTTTGTACACCGGCTGCGGCCTCGACCGCGTCGCCGCGCGCCGGGCCAACGATGCCTGGATCGAGACACAGCGGCGTGCGCCCTCCATCCGCGTTCTGCCCTATTGGCGCGGCCGGAACCTCATCATCGATGGTGAGCCGCCGCGCCTTGCCGCGGCAACCGGCGCCAGCGCGCAGGACGTCGCTGCCGCTGCTGAAACGCTCGTGTTCCTCGGCACTTCGGCGGACGGCTGCCCGTGGTTTGCGGCTGATCTGTCGGCGGGCGAGCGCCGCGATCTGCCCGCTTTCGGCGAAGGCACCGCGTTCCGGGATCTGTGGCGGATTGGCGCCAGGCTCACGCGCGATGATGGCGCAATCCTCGCTTACGTTCGCGGCATGATGCACTGGCACCAGCAGCACCGGTTCTGCGGGCGCTGCGGTCAGCCGACACAGGTGCGCGACGGCGGCCATATGCGGGTATGCACGAACGAGGCTTGCGCCGAGAAGCACTTCCCGCGCACCGATCCGGTGGTGATCATGCTCGTCACCCACGGCGAAGGCAGCGACGCGCGCTGCGTCCTGGCACGCCAACCGGCATGGCCCGCCGGCCTGCATTCGACGCTAGCCGGTTTCGTCGAGCCGGGTGAGAGCGTTGAGGAAGCGGTGGTGCGGGAGGTGCGCGAGGAGGTCGGCCTTGAGATCGCGCGGCTCACCTATTTCACCTCGCAACCGTGGCCCTTCCCCGGATCGCTGATGCTGGGATACCGCGCCGCGGTCGAAAGCGCGGGCGCGATCCGCTTTGATGCGGCCGAACTCGAGGATGCGCGCTGGTTCAGCCGCGCGGACGTGCACGCCTTCGCGCGGCCGGAGCGGTACCTTCCCTATCGCGGGACGATCGCGCGCGCACTCATCGACGCATGGCTCGCCGAAGGCGGTGACTTCGGCTGCGGCTCGGACAGGGACGAGGCGGACCAATGCTGACCCTGCGCAGCGCCGGACCACAAGACGCAGACCCGATCGCCCGCGTCTATGTTGACGCTTGGCGTTCTGCCTACCCGGGTGTCGTTCCCAACGAGGTCCTGGTGCGGATGTCTGTCAGCGCCCAGGCACGGCAGTGGGCGTTCGTGTTGCGTCAGCGCGGCGGACCGCAGGCGGTCATCGTTGCCGAAGACCCAGAGGCCGGGATCATCGGCATGGGCTCGTGCGGCGAGGTACGGACAACCGGGCTCCCGCAGTCGGGCGAAGTCTATACGCTTTATGTTGCGCCGGGCTATGAGGGCAACGGCATCGGCAGCGCGCTTCTGCTGGGCTTGTTCAACGTGCTCGCCGATCGCGGCCTGAACTCGGCGCTGGTTTGGGTGCTGGACGGCAATCCGGCGCGCTTCTTTTACGAGGCAATGGGTGGCCGCCGCGTCGCCATGCGCGCCGAGACACTGTGGAACAAGGAGCTGATGCAGGTCGCCTACGGCTGGGACGATGTCCGCAGCCTTCCCCGGCTGGGCGACGTGCGTGTGAAGTAGACCCGGCGCCTTCGGCACGGCAGGTGGGCAAGGGTGCAAGGCACTGGGGCAAGGGTGAGGGAGCGCCGATGTTCGAACGCATTCTGATCGCCAATCGCGGCGAGATCGCGTGTCGCATCATCCGTACCGCGCGCCGGTTGGGCATCCGCTCGATCGCCGTCTACTCCGACGCGGACGCCGATGCGATGCACGTGGCGATGGCGGACGAAGCCTACCACATCGGCCCGGCCGAGCCGCGCTTGAGTTATCTCGCCATCCCCAGGCTGCTCGACATCGCGGCACTGGCCGCCGTCGATGCCATTCACCCGGGCTACGGCTTTCTGTCCGAGAACGCCGGCTTCGCCGATGCCTGCCGGGCGGCGGATTTCGTGTTCATCGGCCCGCCGGCGGAGGCCATCCGGGCGATGGGCTCAAAAAGCGAAGCCAAGGCGATCATGGAGGCGAACGGCGTGCCGGTCGTCCCCGGCTATCACGGCGAGGGCCAGGACCTTTCGGTCATCGAGCAGGCAGCGGCGCAGATCGGCTACCCCGTCATCGTCAAGGCAGTTGCCGGTGGCGGCGGCCGTGGCCTGCGCGTGGTCGAACGGCCGGGCCAGCTGCACCAGGCGGTCGAGCGGGCGCGGCACGAGGCGATGAGTGCTTTTGACGACGGACGGCTCCTGATCGAGAAGTACATCGCCGAGCCCCGCCACGTTGAGGTGCAGGTTTTCGCCGACCGTCTCGGTTCGGTTGTGCATCTGGCGGAGCGCGACTGCTCGATCCAGCGCCGGCACCAGAAGGTCATCGAGGAGGCTCCAGCGCCGAACCTGGCGCCGGCACTGCGCCAGGCGCTCGGCCAGGCAGCGGTGCGCGCCGCCCAGGCCGTCGGCTACGAGGGGGCCGGCACGGTCGAGTTCCTCGTCGACGGTGCGGACCGCTTCTTCTTTATGGAGATGAACACAAGGCTGCAGGTCGAGCACCCGGTCACCGAGATGATCACCGGCATCGACCTGGTCGAATGGCAGTTACGGATTGCCGCCGGTGAGCCGCTGCCGCTGCGCCAGGACGACATCGCGGTCAACGGCCACGCCTTCGAGGCCCGCATCTATGCCGAAGACCCGGCGCACGGCTTCCTGCCCGCTACCGGCACGCTGCGCCGCCTGCGCTTTCCGGACGAGAGCGCCTTCGTGCGCGTCGATACCGGCGTTCGCGAGGGCGATGCGGTCGGTGCCAGTTACGATCCGATGATCGCCAAGCTGATTGTCTGGGACGCCGACCGGACCAAGGCGCTCAACCGCCTCCGTTGCGGGCTCGACGAAGTGCAGGTCGTGGGTGTCGCGAACAATGTTGCCTTCTTGGGCGCGCTCTGCCGCCACCATGCCTTCGCCGCTGCCGACCTCTCGACGCACTTCATCGACCGGCACGAAAAAGCACTCTTGCCGGAAGCGCAGCCGGCCGGTGCCCGGACGCTCGCCCTGGCCGCGCTCGCGATGCTGAAGCGCCGGGAAGCGGAGGCGGACGAAGCGGCGCGGCGTTCGCGTGATCCCCACTCGCCGTGGCACCGCACCGACGGCTGGCGCCTGAATGACGACAATTTCCACACCTTCACCTTCCGTGACGGCGGCGCCAGTGTCGATGTCGTCAGCCACTACCGCGCCGACGGCTTCGTGTTCGAGGTGCCGGGCGCCCCCTTGCCGATCAAGGCGCAGGGCGAAATCGATGCCGGGGGCGACCTCGTCGCCGAGCTCAACGGCGTGCGCTTGAAGGCCTGCGTCGCGCGGCACGGCGATGAGATTACGGTGATCGCGGCCGGCGCCTGCCACCGACTCGTCATCGACGATCCGGTCGCCCGCGCCGACGTCGTCGAGGCGCGCACGCCCTCGCTCAAGGCGCCGATGCCGGGCCGGGTGATCGCGGTCAACGTCGAAGCGGGCGAGGCCGTGCGCCGCGGCACCACGGTTATGGTGCTGGAGGCGATGAAAATGGAGCACGTCGTGGCTGCGCCAGCCGACGGCATGGTCGAGCGCATCCACTTCCTGGTCGGCGACCAAGTGCAGGAAGGCAACGTGCTGGTATCATTCGTCTCCGACCCGCCGCCTGCTGAATGCTCCCCTACGGCCGAGGTTCTTGAAAAATAACGGAGTCCCCACGAATGACGGGCCGCCGACGCGAAATGAGCGGCAGCTTAATTCAAAAAAGAGAATAAGCATGTGACCATTATGTTGCGCCGCAACACGGAACGTGCTGCAATGCCAGCAATACCCCGGCTAAAGGAAGGGATGCGGCGACAATGGAGCTGAGCGAACTCGGGCGAGTGCTGCACGAACAACATTTCCGCATTCTGGTCTCGATCTGCGGCCTCGAGAACCGTGTCACTGGCCCCGAAGCCGAGCGTCCCTTTGATGCGACCAACCCCGAGGATCGCGCCCAGCTACAGCGTTTGGTCAGCGAAATCGATGAAATCATCGATCATAACGCCTTCGAAGAAGTCATCTTGTTTCCGCTGTTGGCTGATGACAGCAACGAAATGGCGATTCACTTAACCCACGAACACGTGGAGATCGGCCCCAAGGCGCTCGATCTGCGCACGCTGGCCGCGGGGTTCCTGGCCTCAGGTTGTGATCAGGACGCGTGGCAGGCGTTCAAGGAGCACGCGATCGAGCTTGTGCGCCTCATGATGCAGCATTTGCAGCAGGAGGAGGCCTCGCTCGTGCAGCAGCTCGGCGGCATGCTCGATCCCGAGACCGACCTGCGCCTGGCGCGCGAACGCGCCGCCGGACGCTCCGGCGCCAGTGTCGCCGCCACCGAGTGCTGTGATCGACAGGATGCGCTGCCCGAACCGGCCGGCGGTACCGCGCTCAACGGTGATCGCGACAGCCCGCGCGTGGCTCCGCGGCGGATCTGCGCCTATGATCTGGCGCAACGGGTGACGGCGCGCCGTCGTTCGACGGCGCTGCCGCGATCGGGACCCGTTCTCCGCTAACGAACCCACGCGTTTCCTTGGCGCGCAGCGGCGCGAGCCGGCCTATTTCTCGGCTTCCGCCCTGTGCATGCTCTCGGCCAGCTTCTGCATCAGCATTTCGCGGCTGGCCTTCTTGCCGTGCCGTTCAAAATCGGCCGTAACCTTGCGGAACATGTCGTCCTCGCCCGGTTCATCGAGGTCCGAGTAAATGACGTCGCGCGCATACGCATCGGCGGCCTCGCCTTCGTAGCCCAGTTCCTTCGCTGCCCAGAGCCCGAACAGCTTGTTGCGCCGGGCGAGACGCTTGAAATCAGCTTCCTCACGATGTGCGTGTTCGCGTTCGTGGGTATGAGACTTCCTCTTGTCTGCGACCATCGTCCGTCCCTGTAATCCTGACCATCCTGTGGCATAACATGGGGCACGCTACGGTCGCGTCAACGGGCCTTCGGCGAGCTCCGAATGCGCGCCTTAGAACCACTCGGGAGGACAAGATGTCTCTCTTGCACCAGCACCTGCACGAACTCCGGCTCATGCGCGATCAGGCTGCGATCGACGGGCAATGGATCGCGGCCGATAACGGCGCCACCTTCGCCGTCAGCAATCCCGCCGATGGAAGCGTGATCGCCCAGGTGGCCGATCTCGGCCAAGCGGAAACGGCGCGCGCGATCGAGGCGGCCAACCGTGCCTTCCCTGCCTGGCGCAGCCGTACCGCGAAGGAGCGCAGCCGGATCCTGCGCCGCTGGTTCGAGCTGATCACGGCGCACCAGGAGGATCTCGCCGTCCTGATGACGCTCGAGCAGGGCAAGCCGTTGGCGGAGAGCCGAGGCGAAATCGCCTATGGCGCCGCCTTCGTTGAATGGTTCGCCGAGGAGGCAAAACGGATCGAGGGCGATATCATCCCGGCTACCGTCCCGGGCCGGCGTCTCTTTGCGCTCAAAGAGCCGATCGGCGTCACCGCTGCGATCACGCCCTGGAATTTCCCCATAGCGATGATCACCCGCAAGGTCGCACCGGCACTGGCGGCCGGCTGCACCTCGGTGGTCAAGCCTTCGAAACTGACGCCGCTGTCGGCGCTCGCGCTGGCCGAACTCGCGAACGAAGCGGGCGTACCCGCGGGCGTCCTCAACATCGTCCCCTCGGCTGCGGCGGCCACGGTCGGCCATGAGCTGTGCACCAACCCGATCGTGCGCAAGATCTCGGTCACCGGCTCGACCGAGATCGGCCGCCTCGTCATGCGTTTGAGCGCCGATACGGTCAAGCGGCTGTCGCTCGAACTCGGCGGCAATGCGCCGTTCATCGTTTTTGACGACGCCGATCTCGATGCCGCGGTGGCCGGCGCGCTGGCGTGCAAGTATCGGAACTCCGGCCAGACTTGCGTCTGCGCCAACCGCATCTTGGTGCAAGACGCCGTGTACGATGCGTTCGCGGCCAAGCTCGGCGAGGCCGTTGCCGAACTGAAGGTAGGTCCCGGCCTCGAAGCCGGAGTCCAGCAGGGGCCGCTGATCAACGCGGCTGCGGTCGCAAAGGTCGAGGAACACATCGAAGATGCCGTGAGCGCCGGGGCAACGGTAATCACCGGCGGGCGCCGGCATGCGCGCGGTGGCACGTTTTTCGAGCCGACGGTTCTGGCGGACGTAACGCCTAAGATGAAGATCGCCAAGGAGGAGACATTCGGCCCGGTCGCGCCGCTGTTCCGTTTCCAGGCCGAGGAGGAAGCGATCGCCATGGCGAACGCGACCGAATTCGGTCTCGCTGCCTACCTTTATGCGCGCGATGTGGGGCGCATCTGGCGCGTAGCCGAAGCGCTCGAATACGGCATGGTCGGCGTCAACGAGGGCATCATCTCGACCGAGGTTGCGCCCTTCGGCGGCGTCAAGCAGTCGGGCATCGGCCGCGAAGGCTCCCGCTACGGCATCGACGAGTATCTGGAGATCAAGTACGTCTGCCTGGGCGGCCTGTAATGGCTTACGTCCTGGCACTCGATCAGGGCACGACCAGCTCGCGGGCCTTGCTGTTCGAGCGCGACGGACGGGTGCGGGCCGCCGCACAGCGGGAGTTCCGGCAGATCTTTCCGCAGCCAGGCTGGGTCGAGCACGATCCAGAGGAAATCTGGTCCTCCCAGCGCACGGTCATTGATGAAGCTCTGGCCCAGGCCAACGTCACCCCGCGGGCGATCACAGCGATCGGCATCACCAATCAGCGAGAGACGACGCTCCTGTGGGAGCGGGCAACCGGAAACCCGATCGCGAATGCGATCGTCTGGCAAGACCGGCGCACCGCTCCCCTGTGCGAGCGTCTGCGTGCCGATGGGCTGGAGCCCCTGGTTCGGGCGAAGACGGGCCTCGTCCTCGATCCCTACTTCTCGGCCACCAAGATCCGCTGGCTGCTCGATACCGTCCCTGGCGCGCGCGCCCGCGCCGAGGAAGGCGCCCTCTGTTTCGGCACCGTCGACAGCTGGCTGGCGTGGAAGCTGAGCGCCGGCCGGCTGCACGTCACCGATGCTTCCAACGCCGCCCGCACAGCGCTGTTCAATATCCACACATTGCAGTGGGATGAGGAGCTGTTGCAGGTGTTCGGCGTGCCGCCGGCCATCCTGCCCGAAGTGTGCGCGTCGTCCGCGGTCGTCGGCGCAACCGCACCTTCCGTCCTCGACCCGCCGGTTCCGATCGCAGGTATTGCCGGTGACCAGCAGGCGGCCCTGTTCGGTCAGGCCTGCCTCGATCCGGGCATGGCGAAAAACACGTACGGTACCGGCTGCTTCCTGTTGCTCAACACCGGCACGCGGCCGGTCATCTCGCCGCACAAACTGCTCGCCACCGTCGCCTGGAACCAGAATGGGCGGATCACCTATGCGCTTGAGGGCAGCGTCTTCATCGGCGGCGCCGTGGTGCAATGGCTGCGCGACGGCTTAGGGCTCGGCCGCAGCGCCGCCGAGATCGCGTCCCTCGCCGCGACGGTCGAGGGGACCGGCGGCGTCTATCTCGTGCCCGCCTTTGCCGGCTTGGGTGCGCCGCACTGGGACGCGAGCGCACGCGGCCTCATCGCTGGCCTGACCCGCGGCACGACGGCCGCGCATCTGGCCCGCGCCGCGCTTGAAGGCATCGCCTATCAGGTCGCCGACGTCCTCGATGCCATGCGGGCCGATGCGGACATCCCCATCAGCGAACTGCGCGTCGATGGCGGAGCCGCCGCGAGCGATCTCTTGCTGCAGTTCCAGGCGGATATCACCGGCATCCCGATTGTGCGCGCGGGCGTGCTTGAAGCCACGGCCCTGGGTGCGGCCTGCCTCGCCGGCTTGGCCGTCGGCTTCTGGCGGGACAGCGCCGAAGTCGCGCGCTTCGTCGCTGCCGGCCGCCGGTTCGAGCCGCAGATGCCGGCTGCAGACGTGGAGCGCCTGCGTGCCGGCTGGCAGAAGGCGCTGGCACGGGCGAAAGCGTGGGAGGACGCTTGAGAGATT
>JADHED010000511.1_pt1 | contig 45777 bp, 35 predicted proteins | sample 8952041 | NCBI WGS metagenome assembly JADHED01 (sample SAMN16124423, study PRJNA663239) | bioreactor sludge metagenome | isolation source: sludge (control) | place: India:Bengaluru | collected 2018-09-08 | reverse complement strand
CTTGGTGGAGCCGAGGGGGATCGAACCCCTGACCTCGTGACTGCCAGTCACGCGCTCTCCCAGCTGAGCTACGGCCCCACTGACCCGAATCCGACCGCGGTGCTGAGGCGCCGGGGAGGCGCGGCCGCGGGCGGGCGGCTGGGTTCAAAGCCCGCGGATTCTAGGACGACTGGGCCTTTCGCGCCACACCCCGGCCGCGGCGCGCGCCGCCCGGGCGGCCCGGGCCCAGGAGCGTGGGCCTCCCCTGCCCGCCACGCGGCGCGCGGCGCGCGCGAACGAGCGCCTGCGTGCCGGGTGCTGGCGATGGCACGGCCGGCCGACGGCGCCGGCTGGGCGCCCGGCGTCCCCCACCACCCGCGGCCGGCCGGTCCCGCCGGGGTGTCGTCCCGCGAGCGGGACGACCGGAGCGGCGCCGGCGGGCTTCCGGCGCGATCGCGTCCCCGGCGCGCGTTACCGTCGCGGCATGTACCACCTCGTCCTGCACGCACGGCCCGGGACGGTGCTCTTCCGCACGTGGGAAGAGGCGCGCGCCCTCTGGGACCAGATCGTCGGGCGCGTGCACTTCCGCGCGCTCTCGCTGATGCCGACGCACGTCCACCTCGATCCGCCGGACGAGGCGCAGGAGGCGAGCCTCGCGATCGCGAAGCGCGCGTACGCGAACTGGCGCAACCGCCACCGCGGCGAGTCCGGCCCCGTCTGGGTGGACGGCGTCTCGCGGCGCACCGTCGAGGGCGAGTCCTACATCGAGTCGACGCGGCTGTACATCCACCAGAACCCCTGCCGGGCGCGGCTCGTGACCTGTCCGCTGGCCTGGCCCTTCTCGTGCCACCGCGACATCTGCGGGTTCGCGCTGCCGCCCGCCTGCCGGCGCGACCCCGACCCGGCGGGCGCCCACTTCCGCGTCTCCTCGACCAAGCGCCTCCCCGACGGCACGCGCTTCCCCGAGCCGCGCCCCGACACGCGCGATCTCGCCGCGACGCTCGACGAGGTCTTCGCGGCCGTCAGCGCGCTGATGCGCACTCCCGAGCGCCTGATGCGCCGGCATGGCCCCGGTCGCGACCTCTTCATCCGCGCAGCGCGCACGTTGTCGAAGGCGAACTCGTCCGCGATCGCCGCGCGCGTCGGCGTCGACGACTCGACCGTGCGACACGCGCGGCCGCTCGTCGGGCCGACCCTCGTGCTGCTGACCAGCGTGCTCGGCGATCCGCGCTTCGACGTCCTCCACGACCGCGACCTGCGCCTCGAGCCGACCTGGCGCGAGTACCGGAACCTGCGCTGATCGCCGGGGCGCCGCGCGGTCCGCCGGCCGCCGCGAGTTCTCCCCCGTGGCGGGTGTGGGCCGTCGCGACGAAGCCGCCTCGGGGAGCGTTCGGCCGGTCGTCTGCGAGGCTCCGCGCGGTGGGTTCCGGGACGGGGCGCCCGGGGAGCGGGAGAACCCCCGAATTCCCACACCGCTGGGGGGAGAAGGCCCTATTTCCCACACCTGGCCCGAATCCAGGGTGCGTCGTGCGGAAGCGTGGGGCGGGCGGCTGTTCTTCAGTGTTCACTCGCATTCGAAAGCACGCACGTCCGAGGCCTGCGAGGACTCTGACGGCCGTCGAAGACGCCACGGTGTGGGAATTCGGGGGTTCTCCCCCCCGCAGTGTGGGAATTCGGGGGGGCTGCCTCGGCGCCACGACGATGTTTCTCGCAGAGGCGCGCTCGCCGCCCGCATGGGGATCGCGGCGGTGCGCCGGAGCCCGCAGCAGCGAGGCGCGTTGGCGCCCGCAGCAGCGAGGCGCGTCGGCGCCCGCAGCAGCGAGGCGCGTTGGCGCCCGCACCGGGGTCGCGGCGGCACGCCGCAGCGCGGGCCGGGGAGGCGGCCCACACCCACACCGATCCGCGTCGACGCGTCCGCCCCGCTCGGCGCGGCCGCGCTGCATCGTCGCGCCGCGCGCGGCATGGACCGGAGAAGCGGGAGGCGCCATGCTTCCGGCATGGTCCGTCATCGCCCGGTCGTGGCCGCCGCCGGCCCGTTCACGCCGCCGCACGTCGGCGGCCTGCTGGTCACCCGCCCGCGAGTCGTCCCCCTGCGGATGACCCGGCCGCGGATCGTCCGCGCGCGGATCGACCGGCTGCGGGTCGCCGTGCTGCTGGTCACCCTCGCGCTGGCCCCCGCGTGCTCGCGCCGGGCGGACGACCGCGGGCCGCAGGCCGGCGGGCCGCCGCTGCCGACGGTCGTCTCGGGCGCCGAGGTGAAGACGCGCCTCGCGGAGGGGCCGCGGCCGCTCGTGATCGACACGCGCTCGAGGGGGCGTTACGACGAGGAGCGCGTCGCGGGTTCCGTCTCGGTGCCGCTCGACGATCTGCTCCCCTTCCCGGAGGACGGCCTCGACGAGGCGTTCCGGCAGCGCGTGCTCGAGACGGTGCGCGCGGCGGGCGTGCGCGACGACACGGAGACCGTGGTCGTGGAGCACGCGTCGCCGGAGGGCCTCGCGCGCGCCGCGTCGTTCTGCTGGGCGCTGTCGCTGGCGGGGCTCGATCGGTGCCGCGTGCTGAACGGCGGCCTCGGCGGCTTCAAGGCGGCCGCCGGCGAGACCGCGCGCGGCCCGCGGGACGGCGCGCGCGACGGTGACGATGACGACGGAGGCGGTGACGGCCGTGACGGCGGCGCGGGCGTCGAGCCGCGCATCCCCGCGCGGCCGACGTCGCTCGCCACGCTGGAGCAGCTGCGCATCGCGACCGCGAACGGCGACCCCGCGCTGCTCGACGCGGGCACCGTGGAGGCCGGCGCGCTCGCGGGCGCCGCGCGCTTGCGGCTGGCGCGGCTCGTCGGCGGCAACGGCGTCGTCGACCTCGCGGCAGCGCGTCAGGCCGCGCTCGAGGCCGGGCTCGGGGCCGAGACCGAGGTCATCGTGCTCGGCGACGGCCCGCAGGACGGGGCGCTGGCGTGGCTGATCGTCGCGCGGCACGTGAAGGTGCCGCTGGTGCGGCTGTTCCCCGGCGGCCTGGCGCGCTGGCGGAGGGCGGCGGCGGGGAGTGGGGCGGGCGGGAGCCCGGCGGCGGAAAGCGCCGAGACGGAGAGCGCGGAGCGGGCGGGGCACAGCCTCGCCCCCACGACGGGAGCCGATGCCGAGCGCGCGGGACAGCACAGCCCCGCCCCCACGGCGGGATCCGATGCCGAGCGGGCGGGGCACAGCCCCGCCCCCACGGCGGGAACCGATGCCGAGCGGGCGGGGCACAGCCCCGCCCCCACGCCGGGGCGCTGAGCGGCGGGCCCCGGAGAATGCCGGCGTTCCAGGGGTGGGATGCCGCCGCGGCGGCGCGCCGCACCGCGTCGACCGAGTCGCGTCCCGCGTGAGTGGCGCCGCCCGGAACCGCCCGCTAACCTCCGTCCGTTTGGCCGGAACCTCGCCCCGCGGCGCGGCGCCCCCGGCCCCTCCCGGAGGCGAGAGATGGCGAGCCTGAGGGTGCGTTTCGCGCCCTCCCCCACGGGTTACCTGCACGTCGGCGGCGCGCGGACCGCGCTGTTCAACTACCTGTTCGCGCGCAAGCACGGCGGCACCTTCGTCCTGCGGATCGAGGACACCGACAAGGAACGGTCCACGGACGAGAACACCGCGCAGATCCTCGGCGGCATGCGCTGGCTGGGGCTGTCGTGGGACGAGGGGCCGTACCTGCAGTCGGAGGGGCTGCCGAAGCACCGCGAGGCCGCGCTGCGGCTGCAGGCCGACGGCAAGGCGTACCGCTGCTTCTGCCCGCCGGACCTGGTCGAGCGCAAGCGCGCCATCGCCGAGGAACAGGGCGGCACATGGCGCTACGACCGCACCTGCCTGTCGCTCAGCCGCGAGCAGTCCGACCGGATGGCCGCCGACGGGAAGCCGTACTGCATCCGCTTCCTCGTGCCCGACGGCGAGACGACCTTCGACGACTTCGTGCACAAGCGGACGAGCTTCCGCCACGACGAGATCGAGGACTTCGTCCTGCTGCGCTCCGAGGGGACGCCGACCTACCACCTGTCCGTCGTCTGCGACGACATCGAGATGCGGATCACGCACGTGATCCGCGGCGACGACCACATCTCCAACACGCCCAAGCAGATCCTGCTGTACCTCGCGCTCGGCGCCGAGCCGCCGACCTTCGCGCACCTGCCGCTGATCCTCGGGCCGGACAAGAAGCGCCTGTCGAAGCGGCACGGCGCGACGTCGGTGCTGGCCTACCGCGACATGGGGATCCTCGCGCCGGCGATGGTCAACTTCCTCGGCCTGCTCGGCTGGAACCCCGGCGACGAGCAGGAGGTGATGAACCTCGAGCAGATGGCGGCGAAGTTCTCGTTCGAGGGGGTCGGCAAGTCGGGCGCCGTGTTCGACATGGAGAAGCTGCTCTGGATGAACGGGCAGCACATCCAGCGCACGCCCGCCGGCGAGCTGCGCCGCCTGCTGCTGAAGCGCTTCGACGACCCGCGCACCGAGGCGGTGATCGACCTCGCGAAGCAGCGCCGGTCGTCGCTGGTCGAGCTGACGCAGGACGTCGCGCGCTACCTCGACGACGACGTCGAGGCCGAGCGCGAGGCCGCCGACAAGCACCTGAAGGGCGACGACTTGAAGACCCGCCTGGCCGCGCTGCGCGAGACGTTCGGCGCGCTGCCGGAGTGGACCGCGGCCGCGCTCGAGGAGGCGCTGCGGTCGCTCGCCGAGAGGCTGGGCGTGGGCGGCGGCAAGCTGATCCACCCCTGCCGCGTCGCCGTCCTGGGCGTCGCGGTCAGCCCAGGCCTGTTCGACGTGCTCGCGGTGATCGGCCGCGAGTCCACCCTGCGCCGCCTCGACCGCCTCATCTCCCGCCTCTGACCCTCGCCGCGCCGTAGGCGCCGTCGGAGCTGTAGGGGCCGTGCCTCGCGCGCCGCAGGCGCGCGATGGTCGGCCCGCTCCCCGCGCAACGCCGTAGGGGCCGTGCCTCGCGCGCCGCAGGCGCGCGATGGTCGGCCCGCCGTAGGGGCCGTGCCTCGCGCGCCGCAGGCGCGCGATGGTCGGCCCCGTCCGCGCGCAGCACGGGAACGACGCGGATCCGACAGGAAGGGCGCGCGCCTCGGCGGGCGGACCATCGCCTTCGGCGAGGTCCGCCCCTACGGGACCGCGCGCGGCCCCGCTCCGCGCGGAGTGCGGTACGCTGCGGCCATGACCGCTTGCAGGATCCGCTCCGTTCTCGCCATCGTCCTCTCCGGCGCCGCGCTGGCGCTCACCGCCGGCGCGGACCGCCCGGAGGGCCGCATGTTCGCGACGCGCTCGGTCGTCCACGCCCGCCACGGCATGGTCGCGGCGGCGCACCCGCTCGCCGTGCAGATCGGCGTGGACGTCCTCAAGCAGGGCGGCTCCGCCGTGGACGCGGCGATCGCCGTCAACGCCGCGCTGGGCTTCCTCGAGCCGGTCGCGTGCGGCATCGGCGGCGACCTCTTCGCGCTCGTCTGGGACGCGAAGACGCAGCGCCTCTACGGGATCAACGCCTCCGGCCGCGCGCCCGCGGCGATCACGCCCGACAAGGTGACGCCCGCCGCAGCCGCCGCCGCGCCCGCCACGACCGCCGCCGCGACTCCCGCGGCCGCCCCCGATGGCACGGTCCCGCCGTACAGCCCGTACGCGTGGACCGTGCCCGGCACCGTGGACGGGTGGTTCGAGCTGCACCGGCGCTTCGGCCGGCTGCCGATGAAGGACGTGCTCGCGCCCGCGATCCGCGCCGCGCGCGAGGGGGAGCCGGTGCCGAAGATCATCGCCGGCGCGTGGCAGCGCGGCGCGGCGGTGTTCGGGGACAAGCCGGGCTTCGCCGAGGTCTTCCTGCCCGGCGGGCGCGCGCCGCGCGAGGGCGAGATCTTCCGCAACCCGGCGCTCGCGCGCGCGTACGAGCTGCTGGCGAAGGACGGCGCGGACGCGTTCTACCGCGGCCCGATCGCCGCGTCGATCGTGGCGTTCTCGAAGGCGAACGGCGGCTTCTTCGCGCCGCAGGACTTCGCCGGGCACCGCTCGGAGTGGGTCGAGCCGCTCGCCGCGACGTACCGCAGCGTCACGATCCACGAGCTGCCGCCCAACGGGCAGGGGCTCGCCGCGCTGCAGATCCTCAACGTCCTCGAGACGTTCGACCTGCGCGCGCTGGGGCGCGACAGCGCCGACTTCTGGCACACGTTCGTCGAGGCGAAGAAGCTGGTCTTCGAGGACCGCGCGCGCTTCTACGCCGACCCCGCGGCGGCCGGCGTGAAGGTCCCGGTCGCGGGGCTGCTGTCGAAGGACTACGCGCGCGAGCGGGCCAAGCTGATCGACCCGCTGCGCGCCGCGCGGCGGCTCGACGCGGGCCGGCCCGCGGGCGCGGACACGACGTACCTCGCGGTGGGCGACGCCGACGGCAACATGGTCTCGCTGATCCAGAGCAACTACACGGGCTTCGGCTCGGGGTACTGCGTCGCGGAGTGGGGCTTCGGCCTGCACAACCGCGGCGCGCAGTTCAGCCTGACGGCGGGCGCGCCGAACGTGCTCGCCGGCGGCAAGCGGCCGTTCCACACGATCATCCCCGCGTTCGCGACGCGCGGCGGCAAGCCCTGGCTGGCGTTCGGCGTGATGGGCGGCGACATGCAGCCGCAGGGGCACGCGCAGGTCGTCGTGAACCTCGTGGACTTCGGCATGGACCTGCAGGAGGCCGGCGACGCGCCGCGCTTCTACCACCAAGGGTCGTCGGAGCCGACCGGCACCGTGATGACGGACGGCGGCACGCTCGCGCTCGAGAGCGGCGTGCCGGCCGAGGTGCGCCGCGAGCTGCTGCGCCGCGGCCACCGGCTGCAGGACGCACCGCCCGCCGGCTTCGGCGGCTACCAGGCCGTCGCGCGCGACCCCGCGACCGGCGTCTACTCCGGCGCCAGCGAGTCCCGCAAGGACGGCTGCGCCATGGGCTACTGACCCCCGTCGTCAAGGGACCCGTAGGGGTGACGAAGCGCCGTAGGGGCGGGCCTCCCGCGAAGCGGGATGGTCCGCCCGCGGTGGCGATCCACTCCGGCCGGGACTGGGCGGACCATCGCCTTCGGCGAGGCCCGCCCCTACCCCGGGGGAGAAGACGCGCGTCCGTCGGAAAGCGCACGGCGTGACGGCGATGGCTCGCAACAAGTCCCCATCGAATGCAGCTTCGACGGAACGAGTCCCCCTCGATTGCAGCGTCCTGCGCGTCACGCGCCCGCTCGCGGTCCGCCGACGGCGTCGCGCAGGACAGCGGAGTCGCCGTGCAACGCGTTGCGCGCCGCGTCGCGCCGGTCTGGCGCAGTCTCGGGTGGCGGGTCGTCCTCCGCAGAGGCCGCCGCAACGGCGTCCGGAGGTCGCGGCGGAGCGCGCGACGGCCGGCCGCTGCATTTGAGGGGGACTTCTTCCGGCAGAACTGCATTTCGGTGGGACTCATTCCCGATGGGCCGTCCCGGCGGCGTGGTCGGCGGCTCCTGTCAGGCATCCTCGCGGATGGGCGAACCCAGCTCGTACCGGTCCGGCTGCAGGGGGATCTCCATCCGCGCGAACTGCACGACGGCGAGCCGCCACGCCGCCGCCAGGGCCGCGGCGAGCATGACGGCGGCCAGAAGCGCGCCCGCGGGGCTGCCGGTGAGCCGGGCGACCTGCGCCATCAGCGCGTCCTCTCGCGAGAACGCGACGCCTCCCGCGCGGAACAGCAGCGCCGCGATGGGCAAGGCGAGGAACACCACGCTCGGCACCCAGTACACGGTGTGCCTCGCCCAGCCGGGGACTCCCGCCCGATAGGCGCGGAGGTACAGCGCGACGGCAAGCAACCAGGCGACCACGACACCGGCGGTGACCGGCAGCACACGAGCCAGCGGCGCATCCGAGGTGACGAGCGCGACGGCGACACCGGCGAGGAACGCGAGCGCGAGCGGCGCCAGCATCGCGGCGAGCAGGCGCGCGCGCGGGACCGGCAGCGGGTCGACGAAGCGGAGCGGGCGCATGATCGAGGGGATCACCGCGAACAGGCTCTGCGCGGCGATGTACGTGTAGAACCACGACGACGACCGGAACAGGAACTCCAAGCCGCCCGCGGCTCCCCAGCCCAGAATGGCCATCATCGCCGGCCAGAAGGCCTGTCCCCAGCGCGGGGCGTAGCCGAACAGGAGCTTCAGCAGCAGCACGCGCGCCCCGGGTACCCGGCCCTCGCGTGAAGCCTGCGCCTCGCGCGAGCCGCGCCCCGCGCGCGCGGCGCGCCGCTCGTCCAACGCGGCCGTGTCCAGGCTCGCCGGCACGCGGCGCGCCGACCAGAAGACGACGCCCGCCGCCAGGAGCAGCGGCACGAGCACGCCGCTCACCGCGTCCCGCGCGACCCACGGCACGATCTGTCCCAGCACGAAGGCGACGAGGAACCGCCACAGCGCCGGCCCGCTTCGCAGCGGGACGAGCGCCCGGCGAACGTCCACCGCCTCGATCAGCGCCGTCGCGAGGAGTCCCCCGGCGGCGAGCCGAAGCCCCGCGAGGTGCAGGCCGTCGGGTCCGGACTGCCCGCGATAGCTCACGGCGGGCAGAAGCAGCCACGCCGTCGCGACCATCGCGAGCACGGTGCCGGCCACGGCCGCCACGTGCCGCAGCCAGAGCGTCCGCCCGGTCAGCGGGAGCGCGAGGTCGAGCTCCCCGGCGCGCGCCCGCGCCTGCGTGGTCAGGAAGAAGATCGGCAGCGCGGACCACGTGACGACGATGAACGCGTCCGGGGACCGGCTGGCCATCGCGTCCGTGAGGGCCACCCCGAGGAGGACGAACGTGCCGTTCATCAGGCACCACGCGGGCGCGGTGCGCAGCGCCGGATGCCCGAACAGCAGCCGGGCGTTCACGGCTGCCCCCCGACCAGCTCGACGAACATGTCCTCGAGCGCGACGGGGCGGCAGACGACGTCGCGCAGGGCGAGCGAGCGCTCCAGCTCGGTGCGCGCGCGCTCGGGGTCGAGGCGCACGATCGCGTGCAGCGCGTGGCCGTGGACGGAGGCGCCGCGGCAGGCGGGGTGCGCGAGGAGCCGCTCGCGCGTGACGCCGCCGGACGCGGGGACCTGCGCGAGCGAGTAGCCCTCGCGCAGGTCGTCGAGGGACTCGTCGAGGAGCACGCGCCCGCGGTGCAGCATGACGAGCCGCTCGGCCATCCGCTCGACGTCGCCCATGTGGTGCGACGAGAACAGGATCGCCGTCCCCTCGCGGTTCAGCAGCTCGATCGAGGTCTCGAGGAACTCGCGCCGCGCCGCGGGGTCGAGGCCGCTCGCGGGTTCGTCGAGGATCAGCAGCTCGGGCCGGTGCGCGACGGCGCACATCAGCGCGACGCGGCGCGCCCGGCCGCGCGAGAGGGTGCGGATGACCTCCCGCGGCGGCAGGCCGAAGCGATCCATCAGGTCCTTCGCGGCGCGGTCGTCCCACGTCGGGAAGACCGACCGGTGCAGGGCGACGACGTCTGCGACCGTCATGTACACGGGGAGGATCTGCTCCTCGGCGACGTAGCCGACGCGGCGCTTCACCGCGACCGGCTCCGTGCGCGGGTCGAGCCCGAACACGCGGACCGCGCCGCCCTGGGCGTCGAGCATGCCCATCGCGAGGCGGACCAGCGTCGTCTTCCCCGCCCCGTTCTCGCCCACGAGGCCGACCACCTGCCCCGGCGCGAGCGCGAACGAGACGTCCTGCAGCACGTCCTGCCCGCGCCGGTAGGCGCGGTGGACCCGGTCGAAGGAGAGGGTTTGGGCGTTCATGGCTTCCTCGCTCCCGCGATCTCGCTCAGGAGATCCAGGACGTCGTCGAAGGGGACGTCGCACAGCGCGGCCTGGGACAGGAGGCGCTCGGCCGCGTCGCGCAGGCGCTCGCGATTGGCGGCGGGGTCGACCGCCGCGCGGCGGGCCGCGACGAACGTGCCGCGGCCGCGCTGCATCTCGATCAGGCCCGCGCGCTCCAGCTCGTCGTAGGCCTTCTTCACCGTGAGCGGCGCGATGACGAGCTGCTCGGCGAGGTCCCGGTGCGACGGCAGCTGGTCGCCGGCGGCGAGCCGGCCGCCGGCGATCGCGTCCTCGACCTGCCGCACGATCTGGCGGTAGATCGGGAGTTCGTCGCCGGGGCGGATGTAGAGCTGCATCTGGGCCTCCTGTGACTGTGCTATAGCACACTATATCACCTGCGCACAGGAAACAACCCCCCCGGGCCGGATCGGGCCACGCGCGGGGGCACGACACCCGGGCTCGCAAAACCGGGAGGGATGTCCCTAGGACCCCGTCCCATGCGAGCGCCGGCGACCAAGGGGTGCCCAAGTGCGAGACCTGGGGCGCTCCGACCCGTCGGGCGGAGCGAATTCGGATTTTTTCGAACAGGAATGGAGACTCGGGGAGGGACTTGCGGAGGCGATCCCTCGCAAAGGGACGACACCTGAGCGGGCGCGCTCGCAGGTCGCCCAGCCATGGGGACAAGGGGTCCCGTTTTGCGAGCGCGGCGGGGGGCCCTGCGGCCGGGGGCCGGGCGGACCATCGCCTTCGGCGAGGCCCGCCCCTACCCCGGGGTGACGAAGCGCCGTAGGGGCGGCCCTCCCGCGAAGCGGGATGGTCCGCCCGGTCGGTCGAGGTCAGCCGCGCTTGGCGAGCTTGGCCCAGGTGTCGCGCAGGGAGACGGCGCGGTTGAAGACGAGCCGGCCCGGCGCGTGGTCGCGGAGGTCGGCGCAGTAGTAGCCGAGGCGCTCGAACTGGAACCGGTCCCCCGGCTGCGACGCCGCGAGCGACGGCTCGACCTTGCAGGCCGTCAGCACCTTCAGCGAGTCCGGGTTCAGGTGGTCCTTGAAGGAGCCGCCCTCGGGGACGTCGTTCGGGTTCTCGACCCGGAACAGCCGGTCGTACACCCGCACCTCGGCCTCGAGCGCGTGGCGCGCCGAGACCCAGTGCATCGTGCTCTTGGGCGAGCGGCCGTCGGGCGCGGAGCCGCCGCGCGTCGCGGGATCGTACGTGCAGCGCACCTCGACGACGTTGCCGGCGTCGTCCTTCACGACGCCGGTGCAGGTGACGAAGTACGCCGCCCGCAGCCGCACCTCGCGCCCCGGGGCGAGCCGGAAGAACTTCTTCGGCGGGTCCTCCATGAAGTCGTCGCGCTCGATGTACAGCTCGCGCGCGAACGGCACCTTGCGCGCGCCGGCGGCGGGGTCCTCGGGGTTGTTCGGGACCGCCATCTCCTCGACCTCACCCGCGGGGTAGTTCTCGATCACGAGCTTCAGCGGGTTCAGCACCGCCATCACGCGCGGCGCGTGGCGGTTGAGGTCGTCGCGCAGCGCGTCCTCGAGCAGCGCGACGTCCACGATGCTGTCCCGCTTCGCGACGCCGATGCGCTCGCAGAACGCGCGGATCGACGCGGGCGTGTAGCCGCGCCGGCGGATCCCGGCGATCGTCGGCATGCGCGGGTCGTCCCAGCCGTCCACGGTGCGCGACTGCACCAGCTCGAGCAGCTTGCGCTTCGACAGCACCGTGTACGTCATGTTCAGCCGCGCGAACTCGATCTGCTGCGGGTGCGGCTCGGCGACCCCGGCCTCGTCGATGACCCAGTCGTACAGCGGCCGGTGCGCCTCGAACTCCAGTGTGCAGATCGAGTGCGTGATCTTCTCGATCGCGTCCTCGAGCGGGTGCGCGTAGTCGTACATCGGGTAGATGCACCACTTGTCGCCCGCGTGCGGGTGCGGCGCGTGGAGGATCCGGTACAGCACCGGGTCGCGCATGTTGAGGTTCGGCGACGCCATGTCGATCTTCGCGCGCAGCGTCCGCGAGCCGTCCGGGAACTCCCCCCCGCGCATGCGGCGGAACAGGTCGAGGCTCTCCTCGGCCGGCCGGTCGCGGAACGGGCTGTTCTTGCCCGGCTCGGTCAGCGTGCCGCGGTACTGGCGGATCTGCTCGGCGGTGAGGTCGCAGACGTAGGCCTTGCCGCCGCGGATCAGGACCTGCGCCCAGGCGTACATCTGTTCGAAGTAGTCCGAGGCGTAATAGAGGTGCGGACCCCAGTCGAAGCCGAGCCAGGCGACGTCGCGCTCGATCGACTCGATGTACTCGACCTCTTCCTTGATCGGGTTCGTGTCGTCGAACCGCAGCGCGCAGGTCCCGCCGTACTCCTTCGCGATGCCGAAGTTGAGGCAGATCGACTTGGCGTGACCGATGTGCAGGTAGCCGTTCGGCTCGGGCGGGAAACGGGTCGCGACGCGGCCCGCGTGCTTCCCGGTTCGGTTGTCCTCGTTGATGATCGTCCGGATGAAGTCGATCCCCGCGTTGGGGGACGAGGTTCCGGGGGACGGGTCGGACGCGGCGCGGACGCCGTTGTCGGGCGTGCTCATGGTGGTTGTGGTCCTCGAGAGCCGGGCGTCTGCCGCGCCCGGGGTGTAACGGTGGACCTTATCACGCGGCTCGCCGGCGCGGCCAAATCGGCGGCCCCCCGCCCCGCGCGGGCTTCCGGGGGCCGGAGGCCACGGCGACGGCTTGACGACCGCACAACCAGACCGTAAGGTATCCGGGCTTTCGAGCCACTGGGGAGTCGTCCAACGGCAGGACATGCGGCTCTGGACCGCAGAATCGGGGTTCGAATCCCTGCTCCCCAGCCAGTCCGGCTCTGCTCGAACGAGCCCTGACCCGCATCGAACCGAGCGCTGACCTTCATCGAACCGAGCGCTGACCTCGATTGACGCGCGGCCCCGGCCGCGCGTTTCGCGTTTTCGGGTGTCGTGGGGGCGGGGCTCTGCCCCGCCCGTCACCTGCGCTGTCTGCGCGATGCGTGTCGTGGGGGCGGGGCTCTGCCCCGCCCGTCGCGTGCGCGGACGACAGAACGGGCGGGGCGCAGCCCCGCCCCCACGGGTCGCGAGGCGAACCGGCGCGAACGGGCGGGGCACAGCCCCGCCCCCACGGATCACGAGATCCCCGCGGACTAGCGGCGGACCTCGAGGACCTGGTTGAACGGCGTCTTCGCGGCGACGCGCACCTTCCCGAACCCCGCCGCGCGCACCACCTCGGTGAGCCGCGCCGGCCCCGCCTGGGCCCCCAGCGCGGGCCCCTGGTGCGCCATCGACGCCGGCACGCACAGCATCGTCGACGCCGCGTAGTACACGCGCCCGACGGGGTTGTGGTTCTCCTCCGGCCGGTCCCCCGCCATCGGCTCGACGATCATCCAGGTGCCGTCCTTGGCAATCACCTCCGCCACGTGGCGCGCGGCGCCGTTCGGGTCGCCCATGTCGTGCAGCGAGTCGAAGTGGCAGACGAGGTCGAAGTCCTTGCCCGGGAAGTCGATCGACTCGGCGACGTGGAACTCGATCCGGCCCTTGACCGCGCGGTCGTTCGCCACGCGCGCGCGCGCCGCCTCGATCGACTGGTGGTGATAGTCGAAGCCGACGAACTGCGAGTTGGGGAACGCGCGCGCCATCAGGATCGTCGACGAGCCGTGGCCGCAGCCGACGTCGGCGACGAGCCCGCCGCGCTCGAGCTTCGCGCGCACGCCCTCGAGCGCCGGGATCCACTCCGCGACCAGGTGCCCGGCGTAGTTCGGCCGGAAGAAGCGCTCGGTGCCGAAGTACAGGTCCGGGTCGTGGTCGCACCAGTCGAGCCCCGCGCCGGTGCGGAACGCGCTCTCGATCGCGGGCAGCGCCTTCTGCGTCGCCGCGATGATCTGGAACGCGCCCTGCATGAACGCGGTGCTCTGCTCGTCGGCCAGGGCCAGCGACTGCTCGGGCGGCAGCGTGTACGTGCCCGACGGCGGGTCGTACTGGACGTAGCCGCCCGCGGCCTGGTTGTTGAGCCACTCGCGGATGTAGCGCTCGTTCGTGCCGGTGCGCGCCGCGAGGTCCTTCGGCGTGAGCGGGCCCGCGTCGGCCATCGCCTTGTACAGCCCGAGCCGGTCGCCGATCAGCACGAGCGACGCGGACATCGCCGCGCCGATGTCGCCGACCACGCGCCCGAGGAACGCCTCGAGCCGGCCCTGGTCCACCGTGATGGTGCTCATGACGGTTTCCTCCCGTGGAACGAAAGGAGACCGGGGCATCGGGCGGCGGCGACCTCCTTCGCCTGCCGGCGGGCAGACTAACGCCGAATCCTTCGGGAGTTATTCGCTTTTCTTGGGGATTTCTCAGCGGCTTGTCGCGACTCTTCCGGTGGTCGCGGCCCCTGTAGGGTCCCGGCCTCCCGCGAAGCGGGATGGCCGCCCCTGCGCATCACGGGGATTGCCGATACGGCGGCCATCCTGCGCTCCGCGCAGGATGGCCTCGGCCCTACGGGAGACGGCCGCCCTGTGCGGAGAGCACCCGCTCGACGACCCGCCCGAGGTCGTCGACGGGCGGGTTGACCTCGAGGATCCGGCCCTCCCGATCGAGCAGCAGGTACATGGGCACGTAGTCGACGTCGTAGGCATCGAAGGGCGGCGGATACCAGCCACGCTCGGTGACCGCGATGATCTGCGGCCAGTCGGCGCCCTTGCCCGCGACGTAGTTCGACAACCAGCCTCGTCTCGCCTGGTAGCCTCCCACGAAGGCTATGCCCAGGATCTCGAACCCGCGGTCGCGGTACGCGTGGTACGTGCGGCGCAGGGCCGGGAACGCCTGGACGCAGCCGCTTCAGCCGGGGCTCCAGAAGTCGAGCAGCGTGAGCTTCCCCCGAAAGTCCGCGAGGCCGACACGCCGGCCCTGCACGGTCATCCCTTCGAGCGGCGGAAGCCCGTCCATCTTCCAGCGCACCACCTTGAGAGCCCAACGCGGCGCCAGGTCGAGAGTGTTCTGGTCCTCCCAGCTTGGCTTCGGCCCGGCCTCGTAGGCCGCGATCGCGGAGCGAATCTCGTCCTGCCGCTCCGGCTCGAGTTCGTGCAGGGCCATGGCGCGCAGGCCGGTCGCCAGCGTCGACCAGCGGTTCGCCGTGCCGTCCGCCGCGATGTCAGCCAGGACCGGGAGCGCCGCCTCCCAGCGCGGGCGCGGGGCGGGACCGAGATCCGGGTCACGGCCGGCGGGGAGCACGGACAAAGCGTCGGCCATGGCGGCGGCGATTCGCGCGGCCGGCACATTCGCACCGTTCGGGATCGCGTGGAGATAGGCGCGCGCGGCCTCGCGCACCTTCGCGCCGGCGTCCTCGCGCCACTCGAGTCGGATGCTGCTCACCCCGCGCAGCCGCATCCGGAGCAATTCGTACCGCGCGCGCTCCTCGTCGGGCGTGCCGCGCCGCGCGTCCGCGAGGCGGATCAGCGCCGCGGCCCACTCCTCCACGAACCGGGCGCGCCGGACCTCGTAGGGCTCTCCTGCTCGCCCTCGATCGTCGCCCTCGTACAGCCGGCGCTCCGCGGCGTCGCGCGCCTCCGCGAGGCGGGCGTAGTCCGCGAAGGCGGGCGCGGACGCGGGATCGACCGGCTTCCGCGCGTCCTCGACCTTCTGCCGGACCGAGGCGGCGCGCGCGCGGGCGGCGTCCACGACGGTGACGAAGCGCGGGTCGGACCGCAGCGCGTCGAACGCCAGGTCGCCCACGAGTTCGTCCTCGTCGGAGAGACCGAGCGAGGACGCGTGCTCGAGGAGCTGGAGAGCGGCCTCTCGCTCGCCACGCCGGGCCTTGATCGCCGCGTGCGTGACGGCGTACGACGCGGCATCGGGGGCGCGCTCGCGCACGGTGACCATCAGGCGGTCGGCGGCAGCGAGGTCGCCCGCGGCGGCCAGCGACGCCGCCCGCTGCGACATGCGCCACGAGCGGCTGGCGGGATCCACGCTGCACGCCATCAATCCGAGCAGACCCGCGACGAGCAGGGTCAGGACGGCCGACGCGCCGAGCAGCGCGACGATGGCGGCCGCGCGACCCGCGCGGGCTCTCCCCGGACTCGGCATGGTCCCCTCCCTGCCGACGAGGAGTCTAGGCGCGGCCGGGCGGCGCGATCCAGCGCCGCGCACAGCTAAACGTCGCCGAGGAACGGGTATTTCGGGCCGCGGCGCGCCGGACCGGAATATCCGTCCGCCGGCGCCGCGCGCGGGGAGCGATTCGGCGGGTGTCGGCGTCTTCGCTCTGAAACGCGCGGGGGGCCGCCGTAGCATTCCAAAGGCGGCGAGGTCGCGCCGCTCACGCGCCGGGCGGTCACGTCCGGGAGAGGGGTCGGGATGCGCAGCAGCCTGGGGATCGGCGGCCGGTGGGCCGCGGCGACGTTCGCGCTGTGTCTCGCCGGGAGCGCGCTCGCGCTCGCGCCGAAGGAGCCGAAGGCGTCGCGGACCGACCTCGACGCGCGGGAGTTCTACCGGCCCGACCTGCGGCTGAGCACGAGCCACGTGCCGTTCGAGGCGGTGGAGAACCAGCTCGCGAACCGCGCCGCGTGGACGCGGTTCCTCGCCGAACACGGCGCGACGACCGGCACGGACGGCACCGGCACGAACGCCCCCGCCGGCCTGCGCGCCTGGTTCGACCCGCGCTCGGGCACGCCGGTCAACATCCTCGGCGCCATCCCGCTGCTCCCGGGCCGCGGCGCCGGCAACGACGTCACGCTCGAGCGCGTGGCCGGGCTCCTCGGCCGCCCCGTCGCGGAGGTCGCGCTGACGCCGGACGTCGTCGGCGAGCTGCTGCGGCGCTTCGTCGTCCGGAACGCCGATGTCTTCGCGATCGACCCGGACCAGCTCGGCGCCGTCACCGCCGAGCGCGTCAGCGACGAGCTGTGGAACGTGAACGTCCGCCAGGAGCTCGGCGGCATCCCGGTCCGCTGGGGCCGGATCTCGGCGACGATCAACAACGGCAACCTCGTCACGATCGGCACCGAGACCTGGGGCGACGCGCGCGTCTCGACGACGCCGTCGATCGACATCGAGACCGCGCTCAAGGCCGGCTTCGGCCACGCCGGCGGCGAGGGCCCCGACGACCGGCTGCTCGGCCCGCCGCGCCTCGAGGTCGTGCCCTTCGCGCCGGCCGCGCTGCAGGACGGCGACGCCTACCGGGGGCCGCTCGGCGCCGGCTACGGGCACCGGCTCGCGTGGGTGTTCTCCTTCCGCCGCGCCGGCGTCGTCGGCACGTGGCTCGTCAGCGTGGACGCGCACACCGGCGAGGTCCTCGAGCTGAAGGACACGAACCACTACGCGAAGAAGAAGGTGCAGGGCGGCGTCTACCCGCTGACCAACACCGGCATCTGCCCCGACCTGCAGCGCTGCGGCACGATGCAGCCCGGCGCCCCGATGCCGTGGGCCGACACGGGGCTGCCGGCGCCCAACGACATGACCAACGGCGCCGGCGTCTACGAGTACACGAGCGGCACGCTCCGCACCGCGCTGTCCGGCCGCTACGTGCGGGTCTCGGACACCTGCGGCGCGATCAGCGAGAGCTCGGCGACCGGCGACCTCGACCTCGGCGGCACGACCGGCCAGCACGACTGCGCGTCCGCGGGCGCGTCCGCCGGCGACACCCCCTCGAGCCGCTCGGCGTTCTACGAGCTGAACAAGCTGATCGAGGTCGCGCGCGGCTGGCTGCCGTCCAACGCCTGGCTGCAGCAGCAGCTGCCGACCAACGTGAACCTCGACGCGACCTGCAACGCCTACTACGACTACTCGAGCGTCAACTTCTACAAGTCCGGCGGCGGCTGCCGCAACACCGGCGAGATCGCCGCCGTGTTCGACCACGAGTGGGGCCACGGGATGGACGACAACGACTCCGGCGGGTCGATGAGCGTGACCAGCGAGTCGTACGCCGACATCGCGTCGATCTACCGGCTGCAGGCCTCGTGCGTCGGCTACGGCTTCTGGTGGACGAACGACAAGGGCTGCGGCATGACCGCCGACGGCACCGGCTACAACGCGAACCTCGCGCGCACCGGGCCCGCCGTCTGCGAGCTGGACTGCTCGGGCGTGCGCGGCGCGGACTGGGGCCGCATCGCCGGCAACACGCCGCACACCCCGCAGAACTTCAACTGCGTCAGCTGCGACAGCGGCAGCGGCCCCTGCGGCCGCCAGGTGCACTGCGACGCGCGCTCGGCGACCGAGGCCGCGTGGGACTTCGCCGCGCGCGACCTGCAGGCCGGGCCGTTCAACTACGACCGCGCGACGGCCTTCATGATCGCGAACAAGGTCTTCTACCAGGGGAGCGGCAACATCGGGAACTGGCACAGCTGCTCCTGCCCGGGCACGTCCGACGGCTGCGGCTCGACGAACGCGTACATGCAGTGGCTCGCCGCCGACGACGACAACGGCAACCTCAACGACGGCACGCCGCACATGACCGCGCTGCACGCGGCCTTCGACCGGCACGCCATCGCCTGCGCGACGCCCGCGCCCGCGAACGGCGGCTGCGCCGGCGGCCCGACGGGCACGCCGGCGCTGACGGCGGCGGCGGGCAGCAACCAGGTGGTGCTGACCTGGACCGCGGTCCCGGGCGCGTCGCGCTACTGGGTGCTGCGCTCCGAGGGGTACGCCGGCTGCGACTTCAGCAAGGCGCGGATCGCGACGGTGACCGGGACCTCGTACACGGACGCCGAGGTCGCGAACGGCCTGACCTACGCCTACAACGTCGTCGCCGTCGGCGCGTCGGAGGCCTGCTTCGGCCGCGCGAGCGCCTGCGTCACCGCGACGCCGCAGCCCTGCGCGGGCTCCGTCGCGCTCGACCGCACCGTCTACGCCTGCGCGGACGCGGCCACCCTCACGCTCGTCGACAGCGACCTCGCGGGCGCGGGCAGCCACGCCGTGGCCGTCTTCTCGACGACCGAAGCCGCGCCCGAGACGCTGGTCCTCGCGGAGACCCCCGCGGGCTCCGGCCAGTTCCGCGGCACCGTCACGACGCTCCCCGGCCCCGCCGTGGCGGGCGACGGCAAGGTCTCGGTCGCGCACGGCGACACGCTGACCGCGCGCTACGTGGACGCGTCGTACTGCGGCGAGCCGGACGTGCCGGTCCTCGCGACGGCGCCGGTGGACTGCGCGCCGCCGGTGATCGGCGGGGTGTTCGCCGACGGCGTGACCGGCTCGCGCGCCGTGATCCACTGGACCACCGACGAGCCGTCGGACAGCGTCGTGCGCTTCGGCCTCGCGGCGCCGCCGTCGTCGTCCGCGGCCGACCCCACCCCCGTGACCGCGCACGCCGTGCCGCTCACCGGGCTCGCGGAGTGCTCGCGCCACGTCTACGCCGTCGAGTCGCGCGACCCCGCGGGCAACCTCGGCGCCTCGGACAACGGCGGCGCCTACTTCGCGTTCGAGACCGGCCGCAACGTCGAGCCCGCCTACGGCGCCACCGACACGCCGGTGCCGATCCCGGACAACAACCCGGCGGGCGCGTCGAGCACGATCGCGGTCACCGACCCGAACACCGTCCTCGACGTCAACGTCACCGTGAACCTGACCCACACTTACGACGGCGACATCACGCTGACGCTGTACGGCCCCGGCGGGCGCCAGGCGACGCTCTCCGCGCGCCGCGGCGGCTCGGGCAACGACTTCACCGGCACGCTGTTCGACGACGCGGCCGCGACGCCGATCGCGAGCGGCAGCCCGCCGTTCACCGGCGCGTTCCGGCCGGACTCCCCCCTGTCGGTCTTCAACGGCGCGCCCGCGGCCGGCAACTGGACGCTCGCGGTCGTGGACAGCGCGTCCAACGACGCCGGGGAGATCCTCGGCTGGACGCTGCACTTCAGCTACCCGCCGGGGCCGTGCGGCGCGGGCGCGGCCTACGCCTCGAGCACGGCCACCGACGCGTGCCTCGGCGGCGGCGCGCACGGCGGCGACGGCATCCTCGACCGCGGCGAGGACGTCGTCACGGCGGTGACGATCCGCAACAGCGGCACGGTGCCGCTGACGGGCGTCACGGCGACGCTGTCCACGACGATGGCGGGCGTGACCGTCACGCGCGCCGAGGCCGCGTTCGCGGACATGGCGCCGGACGCCGTGGCGCAGAGCGCCGCGCCGCACTTCGCGTACGCGATCGGGCCGACCGTGCCCTGCGGCGCGGACATCCCGTTCACGCTGACGGTCCGCGCGGCCGAGGGGACGTTCACGGACGCGTTTACAGCCCGGACCGGCTCGCCGGCGGTGTCGACGCGCAGCTACCCCTCGATGGACGTGCCGAAGTCGATCCCGGACAACAACCCGGCCGGCGTGACCAGCACCGTGGCCGTCGCCGAGACCGGCGCGGTCAGCGGGGTGCGCGTGACGGTGAACCTGACGCACAGCTACGACGGCGACATCAGCCTGTCGCTCGTCGGGCCGAACGGCGCGGAGGTGAGCCTGTCGGCGAAGCACGGCAGCTCGGGCGACAACTACACCGGCACCGTGTTCGACGACGCGGCGGCGACGCCCATCGCGAGCGGCTCGCCGCCGTTCACGGGGAGCTTCCGGCCGGACGCGCCGCTCTCGGCGTTCCACGGCCTGCCCGCGAACGGGGCCTGGACGTTCAAGGTGGTGGACTCCGTGTCCAACGACGTCGGCACGATCGACGCGTGGACGCTCGAGCTGACGCTCGCGACCGGCGTGACCTGCCACGACTGCGTGCTTGCAGTTCCCTCCGCGGAGCCGGCGGGCCAGGCCTGGGTCGGCGCGACGGGCCAGCGCTGGGAGCCGGTCGCGGGCGCGTCGTTCTACAACCTGTACCGCGGCGCCGCGGCGGGCCTGCCGGCGCTCGCGACGCCGGCGCCGGACTCCTGCCTGCGGCTCTCGACGACGGAGACGGCGACGGGGCCGGTGCTGGGCGAGGGCCCGGAGCCGGGCGACGCGTTCTGGTACCTCGTGCGCGCGGCGAACGCCGCCGGGGAGGGCCCGGCGGGCGACGCCTCGACCGGGCCGCGGCAGCAGGAGAGCACGGGGGTCTGCCCATGACGCCGCCGCTTGTGGGGCCGGGGCCTCGCCCGTCGTTCGTGGGGGTGGGGCTATGCCCGTCGGTTGTAGGGGTGGGGCTTCGCCCGTCGTTCGTGGGGGCGGGGCTTTGCCCCGGCGATGTGGGGGCGGGGCTTCGCCCCGGCGATGTGGGGGCGGGGCTTTGCCCCGCCCGGGCGGGGCGGAGCCCCGCCCCCACGGGACGGATGCGGCGCGTCCTCGGGCTGGCGCTCGCCCTGGGCGCGTTGGCGATGCACGCACCGCCGGCGCGCGCCGCGGCGCCGGAGCTGCTCGCGCGCGTCGAGCGGCGCGCGCCGGACGACCTCGCGACGCTGCGCGCGGCGGGGCTGCCCGTCGTGATGGAGCTCTCGCCCTGCCTGCTGCTGCGCGGCTCCCCGAAGGACGTCGCGCTCGCGCGCGACATGGGGTACGCGGTGGCCGTGCTCGACCCCGACGCGGCGAACGCGGACCACTACGTCGTGGGCCTGCGGCCGGACTCGGATCGTGACGCGGTGGCGCGCGTGGGCGCGACGCTCTGGGCGGAGGAGAACTGGGTGCTTCTGCGGGTGGCGGGCGGGGCGGAGCCCCGCCCCCACATCTCGGATGGGGCGGAGCCCCGCCCCCACGAGTCGGTGGGGACGGCGCTGGGCGAGGCGCGCACGTTCGCGCGGCGCGTCTCGCGCACGCCGGTGGCGGCGCCGAAGGACACCCCGTCGCTCGCACCGGAAGGCGCGCCGAAGGACACGCCGACGCTGGAACCGGTGCGAGCCGACGCGACGCTGGCGGCCGACCCGATCGTGCAGAAGATCGTCAACGCCGTCAGCCCTGCGCAGATCGACCAGTTCTGGGCCGACCTGACGGCCAACCCGCCGACCGGGACGCGCTACACCACCTCGCAGGGCTGCCGCGACGCCGCGGCCTACGGCCTCAACAAGTTCACCTCGTACAAGCTCGCGGCCGCGTACCAGGACTGGAGCCCGACCAACGCGCCGAACGTGATCGCCACGCACGAGGGCGCGCTCGACCCGGGCAACGTGTTCATCGTCGTCGGGCACCTCGACGACCTGCCCTCGGCCGGGCTCGCGCCGGGCGCCGACGACAACGCGTCGGGCTCGGTGGTCGTGCTCGAGGCGGCGCGCGTGACCAGCTGCTGGGCGCACCGCAACACGCTCAAGTTCCTCCACGTCACCGGCGAGGAGACGGGGCTCAACGGCAGCGAGGCGTACGCCGCGGACGCCGCGGCGCGCGGCGAGAACATCCTCGGCGTGATCAACATGGACATGCCGGGCTGGCAGGGGGACGGGATCCCGAGCCCCGAGAACCTCGACGTCAACTTCAACGAGGCCTCGCGCGACCTCGGCGAGCGCTTCGCGGCCGCGGCGGCGACGTACGGCACCGGCCTCGCGGTGGACGCCTTCCTCTGCCCCAGCCTGAACGCGTCGGACCACTACCCCTTCTGGACGATGGGCTGGAAGGCGATCTGCGGGATCACCGAGAACGAGGGCTACTGCGGCCACGGCGGCAACTACCCCTACTACCACACGTCGAACGACACGATCGCGAACTGCGGCAACAAGACGCTGTTCTACGGCGCGGTGAAGACGTCGGTCGCGACGCTTGCCGAGCTGGGCGGGCCGTTCAAGATCGCGCTGGACCGGCCGGTGTACGGTCGCGACGGCGTGCCGATCCGGGTCCACCTCGGCGACCGCGACCTGAACACGAACCCCGGGACCGTCCAGACGGTCGCGGTCACGCTGTCCAGCACGAGCGAGCCGACGCCGGAGACGGTCGTGCTCACCGAGCGCAGCGCGAACACGATGCTCTTCAGCGGCGCGATGCCGACGAGCGCGGGGCCGCCGGTGCACGGCGACGGCGCGCTCAGCGTCGCGCCCGGCGACACGATCACGGCCCGCTACACCGACGCGCTCGACTGCGACGGCGCGGCGAACGTGCCCTACACGGCCACCGCCGGCGTGGACGCCGTGGCCCCGGTGATCTCGGGCACGGCCGCGACGGCGGTCAGCGGCAACGGCGCGACGATCACGTGGGCCACCGACGAGCCGGCGACGAGCGTCGTCCACTACGGGACGTCGCCCCCCGGCGCGTCCACGTCCTCGAGCAGCGCGCTCGTGACCGCGCACGCGGTCCCCCTCACCGGCCTCGCCGAGTGCACGCGCTACTACTACTGGGTCGAGTCCGCCGACGCGGGCGGCAACGTCACCGCCGACACGAACGGCGGCGCGTGGTACACGTTCGACACGGGCAAGAACGTCACGCCCTCGTACCCGAGCGCCGACACGCCGGTGCCGATCCCGGACAACGCGCCGGCCGGCGGCACCAGCTCGATCCACGTGCCGGACACGCAGACCGTGATGGACGTGAACGTCACGGTGAACCTCACGCACACGTTCGACGGCGACATCACGCTGACCCTCGTCGGGCCGAACGGCGCGCAGGCGACGCTCGCGGCGGGGCGCGGCGGGTCGGGCGACAACTACACGAACACGCTGTTCGACGACGCGGCCGCGACGCCGATCGCCAGCGGGACGGCGCCGTTCACGGGCACGTTCCGGCCGGACGCGCCGCTGTCGGTCTTCAACGGCATCGCCGCCGCCGGCTTCTGGCAGCTCAAGGTCGTCGACAGCGCGTCGGGCGACGCGGGGTCGATCGTCGGCTGGACGCTCCACCTGACGTACCCGACGGGCGCGTGCGGGCCGAACGCGGTGTACGAGTCGAGCGCGCACGCCGACGCGTGCCTGGCGGGCGGCGCGCACGGCGGGGACGGCGTCGTGGACAGGGGCGAGGACGTCACGGCGGCGGTCACGCTCCGCAACACCGGGACGGTGCCGCTGAGCGGCGTGACGGCGACGCTCGCGACGGCCGCGCCGGGCGTCGTGGTGACGCGCGCGGCGGCGGCGTTCCCGGACCTGCCGCTTGGCGCGGCGGCCGCGAGCGCGGCGCCGCACTTCGCGTACGCGGTGGGCCCGGCGGTCCCCTGCGGGACCGAGATCCCGTTCACCCTGGCGATCCGCAGCGCGGAGGGGGTGTTCGCGGACGCGTTCACCTCGCGCGTGGGCGCGCCGGGCTCGTCGACGACGAGCCATCCCTCGACGGACGTGCCGAAGTCGATCCCGGACAACAACCCGGCCGGCGTGACGAGCAGCGTCGTCGTGCCCGGGACGGTCACGGGCGCGGTGTCGGACGTCAACGTGACCGTCAACATCACGCACACGTTCGACGGGGACATCACGCTCTCGCTGGTCGGGCCGAACGGCGCGGCGGTCACGCTGGCCGCGAAGCGCGGCAGCTCGGGCGACAACTACGCGGGCACCGTGTTCGACGACGCGGCGGCGACGCCGATCTCGAGCGGCGCCGCGCCGTTCGCGGGCACGTTCCGCCCCGAGAGCCCGCTGTCGGCCTTCAACGGGATCCCGGCCAACGGCACCTGGGGGCTGAAGGTCGTCGACTCGGCGTCGAACGACGCCGGCACGATCACGGGCTGGACGCTGCAGCTGACGGCCGGCTCGGGCGTCAACTGCCACGACTGCGCGGTCCTCGCGCCGGCCGGCGAGGCCGCCGGCCTGGTCTGGACCGGGCCGGCCTCGCAGCAGTGGCAGCCGGCGGCGGGCGCGTCGTACTACGCGCTGTACCGGGGCACGCAGGCGACGCTGGCGGACCTCGCCACGCCCGCCGCGGACTCGTGCCTCCGCCTCACCACGACCGACACCGGCACGGGCCCCGGCCCGGTCCTGACCGAGGCGCCGCCCGCCGGCGGCGCGCACTGGTACCTCGTGCGCGCGGCGAACCCCGCCGGCGAGGGACCCGCCGGCGACGGGGCGGCCGGGCCGCGCCAGCAGTCGAGCACCGGCCCCTGCCCCTGACCGGGGGGTCGAAAAATCGTGTAGGGGCGGCCCTCGGGCCGCCCTCCGAAAGATCGTGTAGGGGCGGCCCTCGGGCCGCCCTCCGAAAGATCGTGTAGGGGCGGCCCTCGGGCCGCCCTCCGAAACGTCCACGCACCAGCTTCGAGTAGTTGGAGCGTTTCGAATCGGAGGGCGGCCCAAGGGCCGCCCCTACAGTGTCGGACGCGCGCGCGGGGAGCCTACGCGTCCCACCCCCTACGCGTCCGCACCGCCCCCGCGCGGCCCCTCGCCCTCCGCGACGATCCGCACCGCGCCGATCTCCAGCAGCGGCCCGAGCAGGTTCGCCGCGCCGCCGTGCTCGACGATGCGCCCGTGCGCGACCCGGTCCACGTTGACCGCCGTGACGGTCACGACCTTGCCCGTGGGCTTGATCCCGATCCAGGCGCCGCTGTGCGTGCCGCGCATCGTGACGCACGTCACGACCCACTCCCCCTCGGCGATCTGCCGGTCGACCGTGAGGTGCAGGTCCGGGTACGTCGCGCGCACGCCGAGCACGTGCCGGCGCGCACCCTCGAGGCCCAGCGGGAAGGTCATCCCGTCGTGGACCTCCACGTAGTCCGGCGCGATGTACGCCTCGAGCCCTTCGACGATCCCCGTGTTGACGACGTCCTCGTAGTACCGGCGCACGAGGTCCTTGTTCGCGTCGGGCGACACGACACGATCCTCCCCTCTGCCCCCCTGGTGGCAGCGACCCGTTGGGCGAATCGTAGCGCAGGTTCTCGCGTCGGGAGGGTGCCGGAGGAGAGGCGGGAGCCACCTCGAGGACGAGCACCCTCCTGGGACGGCGCCGGCCGGTTCGCGCTAGACTCCCGGGCCATGCGGCGCGTCCTCAACGTCGGCGGCGGCAACAAGCAGATCCCGCTCCCGGAGCACTACTCCGGCTGGGAGCACGTCCTGCTGGACATCGACCCGCAGGGTGGGGCCGACGTCGTGCTCGACGCCCGCGCGCTGGCGGGGCTGCCGGCGCGCCAGTACGACGCCGTGTACTGCTCGCACAACCTCGAGCACTACCACCGCCACGACGCGCCGAAGGTCCTCGCCGGCTTCCGGCACGTGCTCGCCGACGGCGGGTTCGTCGAGATCCGCGTCCCCGACCTCGACGCGGTCTTCCGCGCGATGCTCGAACGGGGCCTCGGCCTCGAGGACGTCCTCTACGAGTCCCCCGCCGGCCCGATCTCCGTGCTCGACGTGATCTACGGCTGGGGTGTCGAGATCGAGCGCAGCGGCCACGACTTCTACGCGCACCGCAACGGCTTCACGCGCGCCTCGTTGTCGGCGCTGCTCGCCCGCTGCGGCTTCGGCACGGTCTACGCCGCGACGGGCAACTTCGAAGTCGTGGCGTTCGCGTTCGTCGGCCTGCCCGCGCCGTACGCCGTGGAGCTGCTCGGCCTGCCCGACTGACCGCCCTCACGGCCCGGGGCGATGCCGGGTCGCCGGCGCCCGCGTCTTCGCCGCCGACTGCTTCGACGCGCGCTTCTTCGATGCGGTCTTCTCGGCCGCTGGTTTCCTCGCCGCGGGGTTCCCGGGTGCGGGCTTCGACCGCGCCTCGTCCACCCTGAACCGCACGATCCGCTCGATCAGGTCGAGGGGGATCGGCTCGACGAGCGGGAACTGGACGGACCCCTTCGCGCACGCGTACCCCGCCAGCTCCTCCCTGAACGCCTCGATGCCCGAGGGCGTGGGGTAGAACCCGACATGGTGGCTGAAGGCCGCGAAGTGCACGAGGTTCCCGTTCAGGACGAACGTCGGGATCTGGTACTTGATCGTCTCCGCCGCCTCGGGAGCGCCCTTCCTGATCGTCGCGCGCACCTGCTCCAGCAGGGCCCGCACGTGCGGCGGAAAGCGTGCGATGTACCCGTCGATGTCGCGCGGTGACGCGCCGGCTCCGGCCATCGGTCGTTCTCCCGTCCTGGTGCGGCGTCTCGGGTCGGGCGTCAGGAGTCGCGTCCCCGGCCGGCCCCGAGGCGGAGGCCCATGTAGCGCGCGCCCGCGACGGGGTTGGTCCGGTAGGGCTCGATGTCGACGAAGCCGAGCTGCTCGTACAGCCGCTGCGCGGCGGTCATGGTCGGCAGCGTGTCGAGCAGGATCCGGCCGTACCCCTGCGCGGCGGCCCACGCGAGGGCGCGCTCGACCAGCAGGCGGCCGAGGCCGCGCCCCTGGTACGCGGGGCGGACGTACAGGCGCTTCATCTCGCAGGCGCCCGCGTCCCAGCGGCGCATCGCGACGCACGCCGCCGCGCCGCCGGTGCCCGTGCCGACGCCGGTGCCGCCGTCGTCGTCGTCGCCGCCGCGACCGTCGCCGTCCACGGCGAGCAGCAGCGTTCCCGTCGGGGCGACGTAGTCCCCCGGCAGCCGGGCCAGCTCCCCCGCGAAGTTCTGGAAGCAGAGGTCGACGCCGATCTGGCGCTGGTACTCGACGAACAGCTCGCGGGCCGCGTCGAGGTCCGGCCCGCCGGTGACGATCCGCACGTCCACGCCGCCATCCTACAGACGTCCGCGGGCCATGGTCGAGACGCCACACCCTCCCGCGAAGGTGGCTTCGCGGACGACTCCGTTTCCAGCGCACCCGCGTCGAGGCCGCCGGGCGCGCCATGCCCGCGGCCCCGCGGCGCCCCCGGCCACGCGGGGGTCCGCCCGCGCTCGCGGTCAATTGCCGGACGATTCACGAGGCTCTGCAGTTGCCGGCGTGACGCGTCAGGATCCCTCCCGTCGTGCGTGAACGTCACCTCGCCGCGGCCCCGGTTCAGCGCGAAAAGGCGGGCGCCTCCTGGCGCCTCGTGGCGCCGGAAGGCGAGTTCGCTGGCGTTCGCGCGAACCTTCCGGCAACTGACCGCGGGCGCGGGGACCCACGGGCGCACCGGCGCGCGGTCGCCGGATCGCCGGCCACCCGGCCGCCGGGCCGCCGGCGTCGAGCCCGATGCCGCGAGCGACGACGGCGCGGACGCGCCTACTTGGGTCGAGGTCCTCCGGGCTGGGACGGGTCCGGCATCCTTGCCTCGGACAGGCTGCGGCGACCGAGGAGGACGAAGACGACGTAGACACACGTCGCGAGGTTGCCGAGCACCAGCACGGCGGCGATCCACGGGATCGCGCGCCGCGCCGAGCGCTCGCGCGCGGCGATCACGACGCAGACGAGCGCGAACCCGACGTACAGGTCGACGAGCGAGACGCGGCCCCACGGGTGGGCGAGCAGCCACGCTCCCTCGGCGAAGAAGTCCCCCGCGACCAGCGCGTGGCCGATGACGCCGAGCATCAGCAGGATCCCCGCCGCCCCGGCGACGCGCAGCGGGCTGATCGCCCGGGCCGGCAGGCACGCGGCGGGAAAGTCCGCGGCCCCGGGGGCGCCGGGCGGATCCGGCGTTCCGGACCCGCCGGATCGATCCCTCGACCCGCCGCTCACGGGCGCCGCCGGAAGAGGTAGTGCGAGACCCGCCACTCGGACCCGCCGGCGTAGCCGAAGGCCTCCTCGCAGGCGATGAAGAACAGGCGCCAGCGCTGGATCTGCCGGGCGGCGTGCTCCCGGGCGTCCGGCTGCCGCGTCGCGTCCTGCCGGGCGGCGGTCTGCTGTCCCAGGGCCGCGCCGGCCAGGACCTCGGTCGCCGCCGCGCGGTGCGCGTCGAGGCGGTCGAGCCAGGCCCGGAGCGTGCGCGCGTAGTGCGTGCCGCCGACGATCCAGCGCTCGCACAGCTCGAGGTCGCGCTGGAAGTTCAGGTACAGCGCGTCGGACGGCATCATCCCGCCGGTGAAGAACTCCGCGCCCATCCACGACGACAGCGCCGGGTCGTCGAACGTGTAGGCGTGCTGGCGGTGGCTGAACACGTGCACGAGCAGCCGGCCGTCGGGCGCCAGCCAGCGCGCGATCCGCGCCAGGAGCGCCTCGACGTTGCGCATGTGCTCGAACATCTCGATCGAGACGACGCGGTCGAAGCGCTGGTCGGTGTCGAAGCGCGCCGCGTCGGCGGTGACGACCTCGAGGTTGACGAGCCCCCGCTCGCGCGCCTTCGCCTCGATGAACGCGCGCTGGCCGCGCGAGTTGGACAGCGCCGTGATCCGCGCGTTCGGGAAGCGCTCGGCGGCCCAGAGGCTGAACGAGCCCCAGCCGCAGCCGAGGTCGAGCAGGCGCATCCCGTCGGCGACGCCGGCGCGCGAGGCGGTGAGCGCGAGCATCCGGTCCTCGGCCTCCGGGAGCGTCGTCGTCCCGTCCTCCCAGAGGCAGCAGCTGTACTTGCGCCACGGCCCGAGGACGAGGTCGAAGAACGCCGACGGGACCTCGTAGTGCTGCGCGTTGGCCGCGTGCGTGGCCAGCGCGATCGGCGCCGCGCGCATCGCCGCGAGCAGCGCGCGCTCGCGCTCGTGCGCCGCCTCGGGGCCGCCCGCGGCGAGGTCGGCGAGCGTCGCGGCGAGCCGCCGGCGGACGCCCCAGCGCAGCAGCGCGTCGGGCAGGACGCCGCTCTCGGCGAGGCCGACGGCGGCGCGTTCGAGGGGCGGGACGGGCGGGGCCGCGACGGCGGTGCTCACGACGGTCTCCTCGTGTCGGTGTCGGCCGCCGCGCGGGGCGGCCACGGGAAGAAGACGCTCGTCTCGCGCTGGTAGCGGCGGTAGTCCTCGCCGCGCGAGGCGAGCGCGCGCTGCTCGGTGACCGGGATGCCGGTCACCTTCCAGAGGAAGAACAGCATCAGCGCCGGGCCGGCGAGCGTCAGCGCGCCCCAGGGGGCGGCGAGGCCGATCGGCACGTACGCGAACCAGTGCAGCCACTCGAAGAAGTAGTTCGGATGGCGGCTGTAGCGCCACAGCCCGGAGCGGCAGGTCCGCCCGCGGTTGGCCGGGTCGCGGCGGAACCGCTCGAGCTGCGCGTCGGCGAGCGCCTCGCCGCCGACCGCGACGAGCCAGATCGCGGCGCCGAGCGCGTCCCACAGCGTGAGGCCGGGGTCGGGCCGGCTCATCGCGAGGACGAGCGGCAGCGCGAAGAGCGCCACCGCGACCGCCTGGAACTGGAAGAACCAGAAGAAGAACGCCTGCGTCCGCGGCCCGTGCTGCGCGCGCAGGTCCCGGTAGCGGCCGTCCTCGCCGCGGCCGCGGTTCCGCCGCCAGAGGTGCAGCGCCAGCCGCGCCCCCCAGATCCCGCCCATGGCGCCGACCAGCGCGCGGCGGAGGGGCGGCGCGTCGAGCACGAGCGCGGCGCCGACCGCCGCGAGCGCGATGCCGGCCGACCACGCGACGTCGACGACCCCGGCGTCGCCCGTGCGCCGCTGGAGCAGCCAGACGAGCAGCATCAGCAGGCACGCGCCGGCGAGCGCGACGCCCAGGTAGGCGGACGGGCCGATCATGGGCCACCCCCCGGCGCCGTGACCGCGCCGATCATGCGCCACTCCCCGGCGCGGGTGCCGGGACCTTCCCGCCGGAAGGGCCGCGCCCCGGGTGCGGGACGTAGCGGACGCCCTTGGCCCACAGCCGCAGCGCCTCGACGTGGATCGCGGCGACCACCTTGAGCGTCATGAACGGATACCGCGCGAGGACGCGCGCGAGCTCGCGGCCGCGGGCCGGGCGCCGGCGCAGGCCCATCGTGGCGCGGAAGTACGGCGCGCCGTCGCGCTCGCTCGCGATCTGCACGCCGAGACGCTCCCCCGGCGCGGTGAGCCGGAAGCGGTAGGTCGCGTCCATCCCCATGAACGGCGAGACGTGGAACTCCTTCGGCTGGTCGACGTGGTACCAGCCGTGCACCGGCGGGCGCCGCCGCGCGTCGAGCACGTACAGGTGGCGCTCGTTCCAGGGCGTGTTGGCGACCTCGGCCACGATCGCGTCGAGCGCGCCGTCCGCCGCGTGGCAGTAGACGAAGCTCACCGGGTTGAAGACGTAGCCGAAGTGCCGCAGGTTCGTGAGCAGCAGCAGCCGGCCCGCCGGCACGCGCCCCGTGCGCTCGGCGACGAGCCGCCGCACGGACGCGGCGAGCGGCTCGCGCGGGTCGCCGAAGTGGTCCTCGCGGCGGAAGCGCAGCGGCGCGGGCCGCGTCGCGGACCAGAGCAGGCGGCCCGAGAGCGCGCCGGGCAGCGCGTCGAGGTCGAGCGCCGTCATGTAGACGCGGTAGCCGAAGTCGTGCACCGCCGGCGTCTCGCGCCGGTGGCGGACGCGTCCCTCGTAGAGCCAGGCGCTCACGCGACCGTCTCCTCGAGCCCGCGCGCGACGCCCGCCGCAGCCGCGACGCCGGTCCCGGCCCCGGTCTCGGCGTCCCGTTCGGATTCGGGCCCGGGCTCGAGCCCGAGGCCGAAGCGGCGGACGACCGCGAGGGCGCTGTCCACGCCGTCCTCGTGGAACCCGTAGCCCCAGTACGCCCCGCAGTAGTGGACCCCGCCGACGCCGTCGATCTCCGCGTGGCGGCGCTGCGCCGCCAGCGTGCCGGCGCCGTGGACCGGGTGCTCGTACACCATCCGCCGCAGGACCTTCTCCGGCGCGACCCGCCCTTCCCCGTTGAGCGTGACCAGCAGCGGCTCGGGCGCATCGAGCCCCTGCAGCAGGTTCATGAAGTACGTCACGAGGACCGGCCGGCCCGGCGCCGCCGGGACGAGGTAGTTCCAGCTCGACCAGGCCCGCCGCCGGCGCGGCATGACCCGCGTGTCGGTGTGCAGCAGGGCCTCGTTGCGCTGGTACGGGATCGCCCCCAGGACTTCGCGCTCGGCGGGCGTCGGCGCCTCGAGCATCGCCAGCGCCTGGTCGGAGTGCGCGGCGATCACGACCCGGTCGAAGCGCTCGGTCCCCGCGGCGGTGGTCACGTCGACCCCGCCCGGCCGGCGCGCGACGCGCCGCACGCGCGCGTTCAGCCGCAGGCGGTCGCGCAGCGGCGCGAGCAGGCGCTCGACGTAGACCCGGGACCCGCCGACGATCGTGCGCCACGGCGGGGCCTTGCGGATGTCGAGCACGCCGTGGTGGGCGAAGAAGCGCACGAAGTGGCGGGCCGGGAAGTCGGCCATCGCGTCCGGCGCCGCCGACCAGATGGCGGCGCCCATGGGGATCGCGTAGTTCTCGATGAACGAGGCCGAGTAGCCGCGCGCCTGCAGCCACGCGCGCAGGCCGACCGCCTCGTCGCCCTCGCGCTCGAGCTCGCGGTGGGCCCGGCCGAAGCGCAGCACGTCGCGCAGCAGCGCCCAGAACGCCGGATCGACGAGGTTGGCCCGCCGGGCGAAGACCGCGTCGAGCCCCGTCCCGCCGTACTCGAGGCCGGTGCGCTCGTTGCGCAGCGCGAAGCTCATCGACGTCTCGCGGGTGGGCACGCCGAGGGCGGCGAGGAGCTTGATGAAGTTGGGGTAGGCGCGCTCGTTGTAGACGATGAACCCGCTGTCGACGGGGTACGTGCGGCCGCCCAGCGGGATGTCGTGCGTGTGCACGTGGCCGCCGGGCCGGTCGCCCGCCTCGAAGAGCGTCACCCGGTGGCGGCGGGCGAGGATCGACGCGGCGACGAGGCCCGAGACCCCGGTGCCGACGATGGCGACGTCGAGGCCGCGGTTCGCGCTCATCGCGCCTTCCCTTCGCCATCGACACGCTGCCCGTGCGTCCGGATCGACCAGACGACGCCGAGCATGGAGAGGCCGCGCAGGAGGTAGTGGGTGACGTCGACCTCCCACCAGGCCACGCCGTGCTTCTCGGACGACGGGAAGCGGTGGTGGTTGTTGTGCCAGCCCTCGCCGTTCGTCAGCAGCGCCAGCCACGCGACGTTGCGGCTGTCGTCCGCGGTCTCGAAGCGGCGCCGCCCGAAGCGGTGGCTGATCGAGTTGACGCAGAAGGTGACCTGGTAGCAGAGGCTCGTCGCGACGAAGAAGCCCCACGCGACGAGCTGCAGCGGGCCCGCGCCCCACTCCGGCCGCGCGCGCTCGAGCAGCGCGCCGGCGGCGGCGAGCGCGCCGATCACCGTCAGCGGCGGCAGCCAGCGCCTCCGCTCCAGCCAGCGCAGCTCGGGGTAGCGCAGCCAGTCCCGCACGTAGCGCGGGTCCATTTGCGCGCTGTTGGCGTCGAGCACCCAGCCGACGTGGGCCCACAGGAGCCCCGACTGGCGCGGGCTGTGGACGTCCCGCGGGTCGTCGGCGTGCGCGTGGTGCCGGCGGTGGTACGACGTCCACCAGAGCGGACCCATCTGGGCCGCGGCGGCGCCGAGGTACGCGAGCACGAACTGGAAGGCGCGCGACGTGCGGAAGGAGCGGTGCGCGAAGTAGCGGTGGTAGCCCGCGGACACGCCGAAGATCTGGATCCAGTAGACGACGGCCAGCGCGACGAGCGCGGGCAGGCTGACGCCGGTCCAGAACACGGCGAGGGCGCCGAGGTGCACGCCGATCAGCGCCGCGCTGTTCGTCCAGTTGATCGCCGACCAGCGCGATGCGCCGGCGCCGGCCGCGGCGGCGCTCGTCGTGGCGGCGCGGGTCGTGGCGGCGCTCGTCGCGTCCCCGCGCGACGCCGCGAGGCTCGTCGTGGCGGCGCTCGTCGCGTCCCCGCAGGACGCCGCGAGGCTCGCCGTGGCGGCGCTCTCCGTTCGGGCGCTCACGCCGGCACCTCGCACCCGTGGCCCGCGAGGGCGGCGGCGGACGGGATCGCGCGCGCCGCCGGGCGGGTCAGCGCGAGCTGCAGGTCGCCGAAGGTCCCCGCGGCGAAGCCCGCCTCGCAGTACGCGAGGTAGTAGCGCCACAACCGCCGGAAGCGCGGCCCGTACCCGAGGCGCGCGGCGTCGCCGGCGCGGGCCTCGAAGCGCGCGCGCCAGTCGGCGAGCGTGCGCGCGTAGTGCGGGCCGATGTTGCGCGCCTCGTCCACGACCAGGGACGAGCCCGCGGTCGCCGCCGCGCACAGGGCCGTGAGCGACGGCGCGAGCCCGCCGGGAAACACGTGCTTGCGCAGCCAGTCGCTGCCGCGCCGGTAGGCGTCGTAGCGCTGGTCCGGCACGGTGATCGCCTGCAGGGCGACGCGGCCGCGCGGCGCGAGGACGCGCTCGCACGCCGCGAAGAACGCCGGCAGGTAGCGGTGCCCCACGGCCTCGATCATCTCGACCGAGACGATCCGGTCGAACGCGTGGCGCTCGCCGGGCCTCGAGCCGAGGTCGCGGTAGTCGCGGCGCTCGATCGTGATCCGGTCGGCGAGGCCCGCCGCGGCGGCGCGGCGGCGCGCGGCGGCGTCCTGGTTCTCCGAGAGCGTCAGGCCCGTCACGCGCGCGCCGCGGCGCGCCGCGGCGACCGCGAGCGCGCCCCAGCCGCAGCCGATCTCGAGCACGCGGTCGCCGGCGCGCACGCCCGCGAGGTCGAGCATCGCCTCGATCTTGCGCTGCTGCGCCCGTTCCAGCGTGTCGTCCGGCCCGGCGTAGAGCGCGCTGGAGTAGCTCATGCTCTCGTCGAGGAACAGCTCGAACAGGTCGTCGCCGAGGTCGTAGTGGGCGGCGACGTTGCGGCGGCTGCCGTCGCGCGTGTTGCGCAGCGCGACGCGCAGCAGGCGCTCGGCCACGCACCGCACGGGCCCGGCCTCCGCCGCGCGCGCGTCGAAGAGCTCCGCGTCGCGGTGGAACAGGGTGATCAGGCCGGCGAGGTCGTCGGTGTCCCAGAGGCCGTCGACGTACGACTCGCCGAGCGCGATCTCCCCGCCGGCGGCGAGGCGCCGGAACAGCGCCCAGTCGGCGACGGCCAGCGTGATCGGCGCGGCCCCCGCGTCCCCGAAGGTCTCGACCCGCCCGTCGGGAAGGCGCAGGTCGATCCGGCCGGCGCGCAGTGCGCGCAGGGCGTCCGCGGCCCGGCGCGCGCAGAAGCGCTCCCACGGCCCGGGACGCCGGGCTGCCGCCGCGGAGCGGGGCGTTCTGGCGGTCTCGGGCGGCAGGATCGGCGCGAGCGCCGGGGAAGCGGCGCGGGCGCTGTGAGGGGGAGTGGCGAGCGAGATTCGGGTCACGGGCGTCCTCCGGGCGAAGCAAGCGGTGACAATACTGGCTCCTTCTCCGTTTGTCCATGAATTGTTCTGGACACCTTCGCTTTCCGCGGTGGGTCAGGGCCGCGTCGGGCGCGGACACCGCCTCCTGGAAGGGCTCGCCCGTCAGCGGCGTCGACGCCGGTAAGTACCTTTGATATCTTCCACTTGAGCCCTTCGGGCGAGAGAAGATGCACCGGCCTTGAGGGCTGTCCAGATTTCGCCCGGCATACCCGGAGATGAAACGCCGTTAGCCCCTTGGGTGGGGTCCCACCTCGTCATCCCGAGGTGATGCCGGCCCGGGGTGGTGCCTCGGCCCATCACCCATCACCCATCGCACACCGCAAACCGCACACCGCACACCGCGCACCGCGCACCGCACACCGCGCACCGCGCACCGCACACCGCGCACCGCGCACCGCGCACCGCACACCGCACACGGGAGGGCGCGCACGACCGCGGACAGTTGCCGGAAGGATGTCGAGCTCCGAGGAGGCACCTTTCGCGCGATGTCCGCCCCGTCAACGCACGATGCGTGCGGCGCGGGTGGATTTCAGGGCGCGGAGCACGCGGCCTCTCCATTCGTCTCCTGCGGAGCGAGACGATGTCCGCTGCTGTCCGCGAGGAGGTTTCCGGCAACTGTCCGCGCACGATGCGACCTCCCTCGCACACGCGCCCACGTGCACACGCGCCCGCACACGCGCTCCCGCACACGCGCTCGACACCGCGCCGCCGTGGCGGGCGCCCGGACTCCACGCCGGCGCTACCGCCCGAAGCGGTAGTCCACGCCGACGGCCAGGAAGTCGCGGTCGTACTCGTGGCCCGAGTTGTCCTCGTCGCCGACGTCGAAGAAGCGCTGGAGGTTCGCGTGCAGGCCCCAGCGCCCGCCCGCGCCGAACGAGATCTCGACGCCGACGCTCACCGACGGGCTCGTGCCCTCGTCCTCGTAGTCGTACGTCCCCGAGAGGTCGACGTAGTGCACGTCCTGCTTCCAGCGGAAGACGCCGACGGTCGCGAACAGCGTGAAGGTCTTCTGCTCGCCGGGCGCGAACCCCGCGACGAACGACAGGTCGAAGCCGTCGGCGCCCAGGCTGTCGGTGAAGCCGCCGAACGCGGTGCCGGAGTAGTTCGGCTCGCCGAGGTCGACGTAGGACAGGACGCCGGCGAAGTTGGGGTGGAACTGGTAGCCCGCGAACGCCCGGTACGCGGTGTCCGTGTCGTCGCTGTTCTCGACGGGGCCGCCGACCTCGTAGTCGTACTGCTTGCCCACCCCGACCGACGCCCCCGCCAGCCAGCCCTGCGCGTGGGCGGCGGGCATGCCGCCGAGCAGGAACGCGCCACCCGTGAGGATCACCAGGAGGACGAGGATCGAGCGCATGACGTTCTCCTTTCGCGCGGCGCGGCGGCCGCGGCTGACGGGGCGTGGCGGACGGACCCATTTCCATGTCGCCGACGAAGCGTGCGGGACGGGCGACTCGAGGTGGACCGGCCCATGCTCCCCCCGGCGCACGGCCGAGCGCGAACTCGGAGGCCGTGCGTCGACCGGCGTGCCCCCACCCCAGCTTGACGCAGTCTACGCTCGATTCCGGATCCCGAGGTCGCCCACGTCGTTCCGACTCACCCCGCCGAATGTCCGCCTGACTTGTAATTGATGCGACGCGGGACGCCGCGGCGCCGGATTCGTCTGACGGGCGACGCGTCGCGGCGTACCTTCCCGGCCTGATCCGGGAGGAACCCGCCGTGAGCGACCGCCGTGCCACCCGCCACCACGCCAGCGCCGTCATCGTGTTCGCCGTGTGCACCGTGTGCGCCGCGTCGGTCCGCATGGCCGCCCTCGCGCAGCTTCCTCCCGTTTCCAGCGGCACCCTGGTCCTGCAGCTCAAGGCGGACCCGGTCACCGTCACGACGAACGGCTCGGGGCACGTCACGTCGTGGGCCGCGTCGAACGCGGGCGGCCCGACGCTCGCCGCGACAGGCAACGCGCCCGAGAACATCACGTTCGACGCCGCCGGGATGAACGGCGCGCCGACGGTGCGCTTCGCCGACAACACGTCCGACGACCAGTGGCTGCGCGGCGACCTCGCCGCGTCCGTCGCCCTGACCGACGCCACGGTGTTCTGGCTGGGGCACTACGCGGCCGGCGCCGCGGACGGCTCGGGGCTGTACGTGTACACGATCGGGACGAGCGCCGGGACCGGGGCGTCCCAGCTGAGCCACCAGCAGGACTCGGGTTCCGTCGAGGTCTACAACGGCCAGACGACGTTCACGGGCGCGAACATCGAGGCCCGCGAGGGCCGCTACACCGTCTGGCGGACGGAGTACCGGGGCGGGACGCCGACGGTCTCGCACGCGGCGTTCGCGGACGGCGTCGACCTCAACGTCCCCGGGAACACGGTGGGCTACAACGTGAATCCCGACCCGCACCCGATCTACGTCGGCGGCTGGCAGGGCCAGGGGTTCAACTTCATCGGCAACCTCTCCGAGCTGCTGGTCTACCAGGGCCGCCTCGACACGACCGACGTGCGCGAGGTGGAGTGCTACCTCGACGCGCGGCGGCGCGGGCTGCCCGGCGCGCCCGACTGCAACGCGAACGGGGTGTCCGACTGCACCGACCTGTTCAACGACACCGCGTTCGACTGCAACGGCAATACCGTCCCGGACAGCTGCGATCTCGCCGGGGGCGCCAGCGTCGACACCAATGCCAACGGGCTGCCGGACGAGTGCGAGAGCCTCGAGCTGACGGTCGACGCCACGAACCTCGTGTGGAAGGACATCGACGCGGCGGCCACGTTCGACTTCGACGCGGTGCGCGGCAGCGTCGGCACCCTGCGGACCAGCGGCGGCAACTTCACGCCGTCCACCGAGGCGTGCCTCGTCGACGACCACGTCGGAACGAGCTGGCCGCACGGGCTCGCGCCCGCGAGCGGACAGGCGTTCTGGTACCTGGTGCGCGCGCAGCTGCCGTCGGGCACGCCGCTGACCTACGACAGCGGCGGCGCGGGCCAGGTGGGCGCGCGCGACGCGGAGATCGCGGCGGCGGCGTCGTCCTGCCCCTGACCCGCCGCCCGTCCGGAGCGCCAGAACGCTGCCGGCGGGCGTTCGAGGAGCTGGCGTTGCCGACGCACGCTCATGTTGCGTCCCTCATGGGTTGACGACTCGCCGGCAGGCGGCAAGCAGGCACAGCGTGGCCGCCGCACCGAACACGCCGCAGACGAGGTCGCGCATCGTCTCGTCGAGCGAGCGCTGGACGTGGGCGTCGCGCAGGTGGTCGCCCGCGAACTCGGCGAACTCCCAGAACACGGCGACGGTGCAGGCGGACGTGAAGGCGAGCGCCCACGGCAGTGCGCCCCGGAGCCGTGGCCACGCCAGGCGCACGGCACACAGGAGGAAGTACGCGATCGCGGCCCCGCCGAGCGTGTGGTGCGCGATGTCCAGCGCGACGCGGTACGGCAGCGAGCCGTCCACCGCGTGCAGGACGAGCACGCTCGCGGGCGCCCAGCCGGCGCGCACGAGCAGCTGCCGGGCGATCGTCGCGGCGCGACGGACGTCGCTCCAGCCGTTCCGGGCACCGGTCTGGACGTTCAGAGGCTGCATGTGTTTGGTCTCCGTGCTGCCTCGGGATGCTATGCGGGCGCGATGGAGGCGCGGTGTCGACGCCGTGCAGGAGCGGTGCGCCTTCGGTGCAAGCCGGCGGGCTTCACGCGACGGAGCGTGCTCGTTCGGCCGGCCGAAGGGGACACCGTACAACCCTCAGCGGGCTGTCGCTGGCTGGCGACCCACGGGCCACGCGACGAACTCCCCGTCGACGATCACGATGTCGTCCGAATAACGGGTCGTCCACCCCGTGGAATAGCCGAACAGGTCGTCCCGCTCGACGTTCCCGCAGGCCGCGGCACTGCGCAACGCGTAGGAGTCCCCGCGGACCGCGTACTCGAACTCTCGGCCCCAGTGGTCCTTCAGGCGCACGACGCCCGCCTCCGAGAGGCTGGCGGGTGGGCGTCCCTTCTCTCGGAGGAACTGCTCGACCCGGCGCGAAGCGGACCCGAGGTCCACGACGGTGCGCATCTGCTTCCCGCGGGGGATGGCACCGATCAGGTTGGCCACGAGCGCGTTCCACGACAGGGCCAACACGGCGGCGGTGATAACCGTCACCAGCAGGGCCGTCATGGCCGGCCGCTTCCGAGCGAGCAGGAATCCGCCGGCGACGAGCCCGTAGAGTACCGCCGCGACGGTGCCGATCCAGAGCGGGAATTCGGTGCAGTCGTCCGCGTCCTGCGTCAGGAGCACCAGGACATATGACACGGCCCAGGGCAGCATGAGCGCCGCCGGCACGCGAGCAACCCGGAGGAAGCGGTTCACGGCGCGGCTACGGGCGATCCGCGAGAGCCGGCCGATGTCGACGGGTGGACGCAGCATCCGTACGCGATTCTACACGGGCCGGAAGGCTCAGGGCTTCGGAGATTGCCCCACGACCGTGTCCGAGACGAACACGTAGCGCTTCACGAGTGCGGCGAACGCTGCATAGTGCTTGTCGTAGAGTTCCTTGCTCTGAGCGCTGAAAACCAAAATGGGTCCCTTTGCGAGCACAACGTGCTCCCCCCGCCGAACAGGAAGTATCCAGTCGAGACCGTAACGCCCGCTGTGAGGAAGACGGTGAGCGCGACGTGCATCCAAGAGATCCGCATACCGCAGCCTCCGAGGATCCAGTGACACCGTCGGCAGGACACTTTCGGGCGAGGGCCGTGCACGTCCACACATTCCCCGTCTGACTGTGGCACGCCCGGGGCAACGTCCCCAATTCGGGTCTCCGGCGGCGCGTTCGATTGGCCGCCGTCATTCTCTTGTACCAGAGATACGAAGAGCCGAGCAGCGAGCCGCCGATGAGGAGCAAGAGCACGTCCGGTACACCCCACCCCCAAAACCCCGTGTGCCTGATCGGCATGACGGCCAAAGCGAGACCACCGAAGGCCGTGACGAGGAACACGACAACGCGCGGCGGCAGCGGAAGGAGGCGCGATCCAATTAAGAGGAGGATCACGCTCGCGACCATCACCTGAATACCGTTCCGCCAAGAGATCGGACCGCCGTAAGCGAGATGTGCGGCGGGCTTGGTGATGCTGACAGACAGACCGGTCATCCCGATCCCACACAGGATTTGGCCGATGAGATTGCGCATTCGAAACCTCAGGCTCCGTCTAGTTAGCCAGGCGCCGTTTGCGGCGCTGCAAGGAGGGCGTTGCCATGGCGAACGGAAGGCCCGGAGGCCCAAGGGCCTGCCCCGAACCGGCGGGATCCAGAAGGGCGGGCACCACAAGAGGACCAAGGAGGTGCGCGCGATCATGCAGGAGGCCTTCGAGCAGCTCGGCGGCGTCCCGGCCCTCGTCCGCTGGGGGACGGCCAACCCGACGGAGTTCTACAGGCTCTGGGGCAAGATGATGCCGCTCGAGGTCCGGGGCGCAGGGACCAACGGCGAGGTGGTCGTCCAGTTCGTCTCGGCCTACGTGCGCCGGGAGGACCAGCCCGAGACGGTCGAGGCCGAGGTCGTCCAGCAGGTCGCGGAGCCCGTGCCGGCCAAGGCGCTGCCGTCCCCTGCCCCCAAGGCGAAGCCGACGCTGAAGGACATCTACGCCGACTGGCAGGGCGCAGCCGTGCCCCTCAGGTGCGGTCGAGTTGGTCGACATGTTGGAAGGGGGACCGGATGAGCGCGCGGGGATGACGAAACAGTCGGCGGTACCGGTATCTCAGCTTGCGGAACCGGATGATCAGGGTCGAATCGTTGGAGAACCACAGACCGAGCTGGAGGTATCGATCGTCCAGCGCCACGATCTCGTAGTAATTTAGGTCCGCCAACTCGTCACCAGGCTGCCCGTCCCAGTTATCGCCCGTCAGGTCCATGGATGTCGCAATCTCGCCGCGCATCTCGAACAGGTGATGGTACTCCCCCGACTGGCCCAGCAAACGCAGGCGGGCGACGAGGTCTGCGCACTTTCGCGTGAATCGGACCGTTCCGTCGGGCACGAAGTCCAACCCGTCGCCGATCGTGAACGACAGCAGCTTGGCGTCATGGAGACCCGTTTCGGCGAACCCGTACCGGAACAGTTGATACGCGAGTTTCGGGAGCCGTGGCTTGATCTCATCGACGTGCCGCCAGTAGTCGGCGAACCTGGCTTCCCAAGCCGCCACCTGCCCGGCGCATTCGTCGCCGTCAGGGAAGTACTGTCGATGCTGCTCCGGGCCGAAGAACTGCATGGACAAACGGGGCATGCGCCACCTCGAGACTACTGTGGTTGTCGTATCCAGGTGCGCCACGAATCTTCGTCGTTCGGAGGGATCGGCAACTCTCGTGCGCACGACGCCGTGAGCAGGAGCAGCGGCGGCAAGCTCGTGTCCCGAGATTTCCCCGTGCAGGAGTTGCTCGCATCACGGTGCGCCAAATCGTTCGATTCCGGTTCTTGGGTAGGTGGTCTTTGTGTCTTCCAGAAGTCCGTTGAGGAGTGTGGCGATGCTCTCCAGTTCAGGCTCCGGGACGTACCTCGCGTGCCACAGGCGCTCGGAACCTGCGGACCAGTCGGCCAGCAGGAACGAATAGCGCCACTCGAGCTCAAGCTCGGAGTCCTTGGGGCCGCCCACGGAATCGAAGGTCGGCGGCCCCGACACCATGGTGGGCAGACTCGTCAGTCTTCTCCTCGCGCGCTTGTACTCCGCCATGGAGATCAGGCGCGTGCCTTTACTGGTGATCCGTGCGTGCGGCATCGTGAGCGTGTTGAGCCGGTACCCGTCTCCATCTTCTAGGACGACGACGACGTGATACGTCCAGAGGATGCTGCTCGGTCCGAAGACGGCGAGCGCGATGACATGGTCCCTCCTTCTGATCTCGCGCACGCCCTCGAGCAGGTCCAACTTCTCGACGTGGTAACTGCCCCCGGTGTAGTCGTCAAAGAGTCGGGTCCGTGCGGTCGGCTGGGCCGAGATCAGTTCCTGAACGAACGCGGCTCGGCCCAGGTCGGGCGGAGTGCTGGGCGCGACGACCGGCTCGGGTACGTTGCTGGGCACGCAAGAGCTTGTTACCGCAGCGGTGACGGCAGTCACCGCGATTCGGCCGAACATGCAGTTTGCCCTCCAGATCGAGGTTACCGCCGTCTCTGGCTGCTTCGCGGGCAGCTACTCCCTTCGTCCCTGCTCGTTAGAGTCCACGGACACCTCGGACTGACACCCCTGCAGACACCAATCCGTGGACGCCTCTGACCGGTTCGGCTAAGCCTTGCGCCGTAACGCGTTGGGGAGTCGTCCAATGGTAGGACAGCGGACTTTGGATCCGCCGATCGGGGTTCGAATCCCTGCTCCCCAGCCAGATTTGACGCATTCTGGAGCATCCGCTGGTTTCTGCGGATACCACGCGGATACCATCGCGAACGATCCCACCGCGGTGACCGACAGCGTGGCGGCCGTATTGCGCCAGGGGCAGCGCCCTGCACACGGCAACGCGGATCGATACAGCCCATCCCTGATGACCGAGGGACTCTCTAAGGCGTGGTCTGGTCGCGGCCTGTGGACCAGATCGCGCGCCAGTACGGCCCCAGCGGCCGCGGCTTCGCACTCGTGTGCCGGAGGATGCGTGTCCCGGCGCCGCCCCGTGACGCGGGCCAACTCTCCGAGCCCTTAACCTCCAACCTGCCTCGTTCGTGCCTCGGATTCCGGCTCTCAACGGCCCCTCCGTGCCCTTCGGGTTTCTCGCCGGGATGCAGACGCCGTCCGCTGCATCGACTCATGCCTTCGAACCAGATGGCTTGTTATCCCGGCGAGCGTCGACGAGGACGATATGCGGCGAGTCGGTGATCTTCAGGCGCCTCAGAATGCGGTCGACTTTCTGACGCTGGGCTGCGGAGAAGTAGAGGATGGCTTTGAGCGGCGGGCGGCTGCTGTCGCTGGCTGCAGCGTAAACCTCGACTTGCTTTTCCAGGTTCCTTTGGAGCTGCGGGTTACTTGCGAGCTTGAACTCAATGAGCGTCTTGTCCAGTGCGCCGCGGGATACCTTGAAATCGACGGGCCCACGGCCGTCGTTCACTTCGCGGCTCACATCCGACGGTGTTGCGTACCACGTGAGTCTGTAGAGTATCTGGAGGTCGGCCTCGCGCTCGATGGGGCTGCCTTTGACATAGAAGATCCTGTGCCCACCCTTGTTCTCGATGACATCCTTGAGAAACAACAAGCGGCGTCGGGCTTCATCGTACGTATCGATGCCGATTTGGTAGAAGCCACCCGGCTCCAGGAACTGCCTAACCAACTGTCGCACCTGCTGGACGAAGCGTTCCTCGACCTCAGCAACGCGCGCCCGTGCGAACGAGCGCGCCTGGTCGCCATGCTGCTCTTTGTCGCGGACGTAGTAATCGAGGACCTGTGGAAACTCGTCGATTGCGCGGGCCAGGGCGCTCGTGATTTCCTCCTGGGTTACCTTCGGACCTCGCGGGAGGGCCCTGCGGAGGTACTGGTTCACCTGTGCGCGCAGTACAGCATCGGGTAATGCGGCGGCGATGTCGACAAACCGGCGGAGCAACTCGGGCCGGTTGATCCACGCCTCGTCCTTGGTGAGCATGTCCTTCGGCGTGAGGAGTACAAAGTCACCACCCAAGAACGGCAGGTCGTAGGTAATCGTTACCCAAGTGCGCGTTTCGTAGTTGAACTCCGCCTTGACGAGAGGAACGTGACGCCGAAGCTTCGGGGCGATGTAGCGATGGGCGAATGTCTGCGTGTACTCGGCGAGATACCACTTGATGAGGTTGGTGGTGAAGTCGCTGATGTTGTCACGGCCAACGCCGTCACGAATGAGGCATAGCTTCTCGATATGACTGCCGCGGGTAATGGTCTCATCCCCAAAGTCCCGGAAAGCGGCTCGGAAGTTCCGGTGCAGGGCGCGCGCGAAATCCGCCCCAAGGCCGCGGCCGCTGTTGCCGGTGATACTGAAGCCGAGCCAGTTCTGTTTGACTTCAGGAAAGCGAAACCAGGCGTCGATAAGGTGCGGGTCGAGCTCGCCGTCGCGAGTGGAGACGTCTTTGAGAAAGCGCATGTATCGGATGATTGCGGCGTGGAGCTTCTGATATTGCGGCTTTCTGCTGTTGAAGAGCAGGAACGGGTCGACAAAGAGCGGTAGGTCGTTGATGAGCGAGACATCGAAGGCGCCGTAGGCGTCAAGGGTCTCTGGCGAGACGGAAAAGAAATCTGAAAAGTAGATCCTCGCGGTGGGTTCCGGAGTGGCTATCCCGGCCGCAGAATGGCGTCGGACACGCTTTCGGGGAACACGCCTCATCAGAGCGACATGCCGCGGCGCAGCGCCCGAGCGAGCAATGGCGTTTGGTTCGTTGTGCCACGCATTGAGGCCACCCGGTCTATCGCAGCGGACGCCCGAAACGCGGCGACGGTTGCTACGGCAAGATCCTCCCAAGCGCGTCGCGGTCCAATTGCATCCTCTGCGGACGAACGATCACACATCCACTTTTGGCGCGCTAGAAGGATACGGCATTCCCTCCATCGAGGGAACCTCCTTCGGTATTCGCCGGACTGGAGCCTCCGAGCCACCTTCGAGGTCCCGCACAGCCGTGCCGAACCGCGCCTCGGCCGAACGCCACGCGGCGGCTCGCGCGATCGCCACGGCCTCCTCGCCGAGGCGGGCGGCATTGCGCGGCGCGGCTGCTGTCACGGCGTCGACGTCCTTCCGGACGGCCTCGGGGCATGCGGAGACGAGGCTCGTCATCCGCCCGCAGATCCCGCGGAACAGGCGCCCGGGGGCAAGGAGGCGCAGCAGGGTCAACCACAATCCCGCCCGGGCGCGGCCGGCGAGGCGTTCGAGGAGTCCGACGAGGGCATCGGCCGCGTCGGGTTCGATCTCGTCCCGCTCCGGGGCGTCGCCGCCCGGCCATCCCTCGACCCACCGGGGCCGAACGACGCTTTCCAGCTCGCGCCGGTGGCGGTCGAGCGCCGTCAACCGCTCCTGTGCCTCGTCCAGCGCAGCGATCTCGCGGCGCACCGCCGCGATGTCCATCTCGAGGGCCCGCACGAACTCCTCGGGCGGGGGCAGCGGCACCTCGAGCCGGGCCGCGGCCGCGAGGCGAGACTCAAGTTCCCTCCTGCACTCGTCTGTCCGCTCGCGGTTCCCGAGGCGCAGCGTGAAGTCGCGCTCCTCGCCCAGGAGGGCGCCGAGGCGCTCGCGGACGACGTCGACGGCCTTGTTGTTCTTGCTCGCGAACAGGACCGGACGCCCCGCGACGGCCGCCGCGGCCAGGAGATCGACGACGATCTGCGACTTCCCGGTTCCGGGCTGGCCGGTCACCACGGTCAACGGGGCGGTCATGGCTTCGCGGGCCGCGGCTTCCGGGTCCCGGTTCAGCGGCAGGACCGGCACGAGCGGTAGGGCCGGTGCGCGTGTAAGCGCGCCGGATCGCGGCGTCTCGATCCCCAGCAGGACACCAAGCGCCGTCGACGGCAGCGCCTCGATCAGGCGGTCGTACCGGACGAGGGCCTCGAGTTCCCGCCTCAGGTGGTCTGTGTAGGAACTCCGCTCGCTCCTGAACAGGATCGGCCGGTTGACCCAGCGTCCGCCGGCCACGCCCTCCCGCGGATAGGCGTCGAGGCGGTCGGGCGGCCCCAGGTACTCCAACGCCGCGCGCAAGCGGTCCGCGAAGCTGCCGAACTCCCCCTCGAGTTCCTCCTGGATCGCGCGCCGCTCTTCCGGCTCGGCGCGGAGCAGTATGGTGATTGACCTGGATCTCGCCACGGCCCGTGAGCCGCATCTTGTAGCGACCCCCACCCACGCGGTCGATCTCGACCTCCAAGGCGAACAACGGCATCATGAACCCGTCGGCGTCCAGGAAGAAGGGATAGCCGTAGAACAGCCGCTCTGGTTCGCCGGCCGCGGCAGCGCCGCCCTCGAGCACGTTCCGGTCGCTCACGAGCGGGGCATCGATTTCGACCCCGACAGCGCCACCGTGGAAGATCGGCTCGCTCGCATCCCATGGCGAGACGAGCGAATGGTGCAGCGCGGAGACCTTCTTTCGTAGCGAGCGCCGATCCTCCGCCTCGACGCAGTCGAGGTAGAAGCGGAGGACGGAACAGAATTGGCTTGGCACTGAGGCGGACCCGGTTTTCTTGGACACAGTTTAGAGGAGAGACTGATGTCCAAGG
>JADHED010000510.1_pt1 | contig 45895 bp, 21 predicted proteins | sample 8952041 | NCBI WGS metagenome assembly JADHED01 (sample SAMN16124423, study PRJNA663239) | bioreactor sludge metagenome | isolation source: sludge (control) | place: India:Bengaluru | collected 2018-09-08 | reverse complement strand
TATGCATTTATTCAGATTGAGTATGTTTTTTTGATGTTTAATCTTGCAAGAAAAAATAGCCAAGTTGTTTGCGCAAACGGTGTATTACAAACACTTTACTGTAAAAGATGGTTTGGCTGGCAATCACGTATATATGTGTCATCAGGATATAGATGGTTATATATGGATTGCAACAACATCCGGCCTTAGCAGGTTTGACGGTCGCCAGTTTAAAAATTATGATTACGAAGACGGACTGCCTGATAATGAAGTCTTGTTTGTAACAAATGACTATGCTAACAGAATCTGGGTCAATTCTTTTGCTGCAAGAAATGCAATTTCAATATTAGAAACAAAACAGCACAGTGCTACTGTGCAAACTGTAAAAGCGGCAGTAATGACTGTACCGACATTATCTGAAGGATACTACAGTGATAGGAAAAAGACTACATATCTGGTAGGGCATAAGGCACTTGTAATTATCAGTAAGGATAATAAACATAGATTATTAAGTGTGCCACTTATTCCGGGTTCGCCGGTGTTTGAAACAGAGGATGGTAATTGCTACTCTGGCGATGGTATCAGACTTTATAGAATAGGAGATTCATCTATCAGTTATGCACAAACATTAAATCCGTCTCGTCCATATTTCAGGGTGTGTTATTATAACAACGTTGTGTATGCAGCATATGGTAAAGAGGTGGAAATGTATAGATATGCAGGACAGCGTTTTCAGTACATAGGTACAAAGGTGTTTGAATCTGTGATAAACCAGATACGTGCCACCAAATATGGGCTTTGGATTTCCTATGAAAATAAAAAAGGAGGCTATCTGTATGAACATGGTATTTCGGGCAAATTAAGGTATGAAATATCCATTCCGGGATTTATCAATAATATCACTAATGACAGGGAAGGTGGTATATGGCTAAGCACGAATGATAATGGCTTGTTTTATATTCCCAACCCCGAGATGATAAATTACACGATGAAGGACGGAATGGCATCTTCTGTAGTTTATTCTTTGGAGCCGGATGCGGATAATAAATTGTGGGTAGGCCATAATACAGGGCAGGCTGAATTAGTAAGCCTGCATAAAGGCACCATGAAGATTGAAAAACGTATAGATGTTGAGCCCGGAAACAACAATAATAGCTTTGTGTTGGATATTGTTAAGACAAGAGATTTTGGTACATTTTTCGTTTCGAGAAACAAACTTGTACAGTATACCGGGGGCGTATTAAGGGGAATAAATGCGACTTCTACCAATAAATCTCTATTTCAGTTGAATGACTCCATATTAGGTGTGGGGGGATGGGAGTTCTGTATCTATAATATGAATAATGGTCGTGCAGATACTCACAAAGTACTCCGTGTGTATGCACAATGTAGCGATGCAGAGGGTAACTTTTGGCTTGGCAGTATTGAGGGCTTGTATATAATAAAAAATGGAGGGGGAAAGCCACATCGTATAAATGTATTGCGTGGTTTGAAAGTTAATGCATTGGTGTCTTCGGGGCCGTATATATGGGTAGGCACACAAAACAACGGGTTGTACTTGTTGCAGGGTGACAGTGTTATTGCGCATATTAACCATAAGAGTGAGGTCAGGATATTATCGAACACAATAAAGGCATTAGCGACTAGTGCAGATAAATTGTATGTAGGTACAAACAGAGGGCTTGTAAGTATTGTTTTTGATTATCCGAAACTTCAAATAAAAAAACTAACAATTGTAAATCACAATGATGGATTATTATCTCCGGAGGTTAATGATATAAAAACGTATGATACGGTCTTGTACGTGGCTACATACGGTGGTTTTGTTGCATTCAGTAATGAACAGTACATACATTCATTAAGATATAAACTGTCTGATTTGTCAGTGAAAAATCTTAAAACAAACAAGTATGTTGATATTGCCAATGCCAAGGTGCTATATTCTGAAAAAGGGATTGAGTTTGGGTTCAATACAGTTGCATTGAGGTATGCGGATGAAGTGAAATACAGGTACATGTTGAAGGGTTTTGATAATGCATGGAAGTATACACATGCCAATACCGTGCAGTATACAAACATGGCGCCCGGCCGATATAACTTTGCAGTGTCTGTAATGGATAATCGTGGTAATATAAGCAGGACGTATCTATTGCCTATCACAATAACACCTGCTATATGGCAAACAGTTTGGTTTAGGTTTATGACGGCTTTACTTCTTTTGCTGACTATCTTCCTGTGTTTTTATTTATACTACAGGTATACGAAAAAGCGTACTAATGCTAAGCTTAAACATGGGCGACTGGTAGCCAAAGCAAAACTCGAAGCCTTGCGGGCACAACTGAAACCACACTTCATCTTTAACTCCTTGAATGCAATAAGCGACTATTTGTATAGTAATAAGAATGATGATGCAACTGAATTGCTGAATGGTTTTGCCGGATTGATAAGGAAAGGGCTTCGTATTGCAGCAAATGATTTTACAACCATTGCTGAGGAAACCGGTTTTTTAATACAGTACCTGAAGCTTGAACAAAAAAAATGTGATCATTGCTTTGATTTTGAGTTTGTAGTAGAGGAGAAAAATTATAATATTGTTATACCGTCCCTAGTCACACAGCCTTTTGTAGAAAATGCAATTGTGCATGGTGTGCGCAATATAAAAGGCAGGAGAGCCTTCTTGCAAATAACTTATACCCTCAGTAATAATGATTTGATTTGTACCATCACAGATAATGGTGTAGGTATTAAAAAATCACTACTGCATAAAAAGACCGATTCTTTGGGGACAAGTATATCTAAAAACAGGATTGCATACTTCAACACCGGTCTTGGCATAGATATTGATTTGAAAATTACAGACCTGTCTGATATAGACACAACCATGAGTGGAACACAGGTTGTAATTGTCACTAAAAATATTCACCAATTTCAAGAGCATGAAAACAACTTTGAAAACACTGATAATTGATGATGAAGTAAGGTCGAGAAGTGTATTGCGCACCATGATAAGCAAGCATTGCAGCAATATTGATGTGTGCGGAGAAGCATCCACAATAGATGATGCATTGCAGCTGATAACACAGCAGCGGCCTGATCTTGTTTTGCTGGATATAGAGCTGGGCTTAGGTACTGGCTTTGATTTATTGGGGCAGATACCTGATATACAGTTTAAGACGATATTCATTACAGCCTACGACCATTTTGCCATAAAAGCAATCAAGTGGTCTGCACAGGATTATCTGTTGAAGCCTGTAGATCCTGTTGAGCTTACCACAGCTATAAACAGGGTATTAGCTACATGTACAGCATCACATGTGATTGAAGAACCCAAAAACGAATTGCAGGAGTTTAACGGCAAACGTATAGGGCTGCCAACTATGGATGGGCTTAGCTTTGTAGATATAGATGATATAGTACATTGTGAGGCTAAGGGTGCATATACAGCATTTTCTTTTCTGAGTAAAAAGAAGATTATGGTTTCAAAACCATTGCAGGTATATGAGGATATGCTGAATAGCCAAGGATTTTACAGGGTACACAATTCTTTTCTTATAAATCTTGCACATATTAAAGAGTATATCAAAGGGAGAGGTGGCAGTGTGGTAATGGCTGATGGTGCAACTATTACAGTGGCTACGCGCAAGAAGGATAGTTTTCTGAAACACTTATTGCATTAGTTGCACGTTTATACTCTTTTTAAGCACGGCTATTAGTTTTCTCTTTTACCCCGTTTATACATCAGGTAATTTGTGTTTGCAATATATGATTTATTGCGGGCGGATTCCTGAAAAGCCACCTTATAGAGTAAGGAGAAATACTTGTAATCATGAAAAAAAACAATCTTTTGTTTGCATTGCTTTGCTGCGCACCATTTGCAGCGTCAGCACAGTTTCCTGTACTTGGCAGTACATCGGTATCTGATTTTAGGCTAGGCCCCAGTTCCGGAGGGCCGAATACAGGGGTTTTTAAGTGGACAACAGCAAATGAGCTTGGTATTTTTACCTGGGCAGACGGTAAGCCAATCAGAATAGGTGGTACATTGGTCAAGTTTCAACATGAAAGTGGTAATCCGAACAATGTTTACATGTCGGGCAACTTAGGTGTGGGGGTAACGCCTTCTACATTTAAGTTTGAAGTTGCCGGGAATAGTAAATTCGTTGGTAATGCATCTATTCAAGGGCTCGTGGAAATTAATTCAGGGAGTTCCGGTGCCAGCGGACTAAAGTTTAATCAATTAAATTTAGGAAGTACTGCTTCGGCATCAAATGGCAAAGTTCTTTCTTTAAATGCATCTGGGGATGTAATATTAACTAATGCTGCAGGGACTACATATACTGCTGGTAATGGTATTACCATTTCAGGAACAACAATAAATTCTACTTGGACACAATCTGGTGCTAATATATCGAACAATAATGCAGGAAATGTAGGTGTTGGTGTTGCTGCACCTTCAGCCAAATTAGATATAAATTCTGCAAATGATTATAGTCTTAGAAGTATTAATAGTAAGATTTCTACTAGTATAAGCACGTCTCCTATAGCAGTTTATGGGGAGGCTATAAATAGTGTAGGTATTGGATATGGAGGTGCGTTCAAAGGTGCCAATACAGGTGTTTATGGTGAAAGCGAACAAAATCTTGATAATCTGCTGCCAGAGCAGTTAGGTAGTGCATTGTTTGATATTACTGGTGTAGATGGCTTTGCAAATAACTACGGCACAACAAATTCAAGATGGGCAGTTGGTGTGCGTGGTCAAGGATATGCCAATTCTGCTAATGCAACATGTATAGGCTTGTCGGGGTTTGCTTCAGGTTCCGGGGCATCTTATGGTGTGTATGGCGATGCCTCAGGTAGTATCAGCTATGCAGGCTATTTCAATGGCGATGTCTTTAGGTCAGGTACTGATAATTTCACATCTGACCGTAAATTGAAAAAGAATATTGAGCCACTTACTGAAGCGCTAGAAAGGGTTATGAAACTTAAGCCTACTAAATACGAATTTAAAACTGATGAGTATAGTCAAATGAATTTACCAAAGGGTACCAGATTTGGCTTTATTGCTCAGGAATTAGAAGAAGTATTTCCTATACTAGTAAAACAAAGTCATCACCCAGAGACAAAAGATAAAAATGGTAATACTTTAAAAGAAGCTGTTGATTTTAAAGCTGTAAGCTATACTGAAATTATCCCAATTCTGACTGCTGCAATTCAGGAACAACAAGTGCAAATTGAAGAACTGAAAAAAATGCTTGCTACTACAAATGCAAACAATAATAGTACAGGTGCTGGTAGTACGACAACAGATGGTACTACAAAAGGTTACCTGAGTCAGAATGTACCTAATCCTTTTACACAAAGCACTGTCATAAGTTATCAATTGCCTGCAAATGCTAAAACTGGAGCAATAGGTGTATATGATTTGAATGGTAAAGAATTAAAATTGTTTACCCTTGGTATGGAAACTGCCGGTTCTGTTACATTAGATGGTGGTAGTATGCAACCGGGTATGTATGTTTATACTTTGCTGGTAAATGGTATGCCATTCGAAACTAAGAAAATGGTACTAACGTCACGCTAGTTTATATTGTTTTATATGCGAAAGCAGCAGCCATAACAGGTTGCTGCTTTTGCATATAAGGTATAAGCCATCTAATTGCTTTATACTATTGTAAAGAAAAGCTAAGAAGTGTCTGTGTCAGAAAGTTTGTTGATTGAATAATTCTACAAACCATTAATGTCTGATGCTGATACTGGTAGGAAACACAGCAACCTCTGATTTTTTGCTACTAATGGGCAATAGTGTATTTAGGTCTATAAAGCTTACGTTCCCGTTGCGTCCGCCACAGTTGCTTGTATGGTGTGGTGCAGGGCCTTCACTATTCAGGTTTGCGTTGGCTACAGCTACTAACCCGCTTACATCATCTACTGCTAAACTATAGGGCTGGTAACCACTATAGATACTTTTTTGAAACGTTAGCGTATTTATGTCAATCACGCATACACTTCCTCTTAATAGTGCAAAGCTGTTAGCGTCTTCCGGGCAACTGATAAATAGCTTATCGTATTTTGCAGAATAGTCTATACATGCTGGTGCAGCCGGCAGTGGGATGGTTTTAACCACAGTTTTGTTTGATATGTTGAGTATCTTCAGGTCTTGTGTGTTTTGGCATATAATATAGCAGTAGTTTTTGTGTATTAGTAGTTGTAATGGTTCTACACTTTGCTGATGGCTTATTACTGTGCTACCATCTATTGGTATTTGATGCAAGGTAGGAGCGGATGGGTCATTGATGTCTATGATGTAAATAGAATTACCCATAGTAGTGCCTATGTATAGTTTTTGGGATGCTTCGTTGTAGCATATCCCATATGGGTATTGCATTACATTACTGAATGTATAGGTATGTAATATTTCTCTATCGAGCAGGTCTGCACAAACTATCTTGCCGGGGCTGCTGTTGTCAACAAAATATCCATAGCGTCCGTCGGGGCTGATGGTAAAACTGGTCCATATGCCATCGCCAAGTATAATGTTGCCGATGTGTTGGTCATTCGCAGCATCATATTGTTGAATGATATTTGACTGTGCAAAAAAAGATACATACCAATACTTTCCGTCAGGAGATACTTTTATACTATATGGGTAATCTTGTAACTGTTTTATACCAACATCTATATAGCGCATTTGTAACAGGGTAGCAGCATCAAATACAGTTACAACATCGCACATGCGGTGCAATACGTATATCTTTTTACGATTTGGATTGTCTGCAAACTTTACTTGCCCATTTACATTAGGGGCACCTCCTGCTATCCAGTTTCGCAGGGTCATGTATTCCTGTCTTGTGAGCGGAGGTTGACCCTCAGGCATAGTTGGTACCAGTGTTACTCCAAGAGAGGTGTCGGTGTTGGTATAATAACATAGTGTACTGAAATCCGGTCTGTAAGGTATCGTCACGGCACCTGAACGCGCACCGGCAAACATATTGTTCCACGTGGTCAAGTTTAGTCCGCCAGCCCCTGCAGCACTCTGATTGTTGTGGCAACCACTGGTAGCACATTTAGGTATAATAATGTTACCTACCTCTTGGGGATAATCGCCCAGAGGTAAGTTTGGCTCATGCTTACAAGCACATAGCAATATTATTGCGATACAGTATTTAATTGTTCGGTGCATCATTTTTTAGCCAACATTGCAGTTTTTCTTTTTCTGCGTCAGTTAGTTGTGTAGCTGATGTTGGTGGCATCATCTTCAGCTCAAATACAAATTTGTTGATGTTGCTGTTGTCAACCCGTTCTTTCAAAATGTTATAGTCATTAAGGTTTGCAAGTCCATTATGTCCGTGACACCCTGTGGTGGCACATTTGTTTGCAATTACAGGTTTAATATCAGTAGTATATGATGCGGTGCATGGTGCAGGACTTGTACTGTTTGTTTTCTCCTCTTTTTGGCAAGCATATAATGCTATCAGCCATAGTGTGACATATTTCTTCATTTCATTGAAAATATAACGATGAGTACACCTTTAAGGTGTACTCATCGTTGGCGTATTGCTTAGTTGTTCAGCACGAGTTTTTGATAAGATTGCCCTTGTGCAGAGGTAATTTTTATGAAATACACACCGGATTGAAGATTATAGTTGCTTAGATTGAAATTGTATTTGTAATTACTTTGGTTCGTTTCTTGTAGTAATGTTTTTACAAGCTTTCCGGTAATATCGTATAGGTGTATGCCAAGCTGTGTATTGTTTTTACTGTCTATCATTATGCTTACAATACCAGTTGTTGGGTTGGGATATAGAGATGTTTGAAGGTTATAAGCTTCAGTGTTTTCTATGCCTGTGGCAGGTACAATTTTCAGATGGTAGTCTTCCATCTCGCCGTGGTAGTCTATTGGGTCTTTAGGCATGTCGCAAGATGTAGGTACACTGTGTCCTGCATCTGCACTCATCTTTGCTGTAGCACGCAGGCGTACAGTACCTAAGGGAGTAGTTGCAGGTACTGTAAATGTAGCAGTGTACCACCCTGCGGTTTGCAGGTCAGCGCTCAAAATTGTTTCTCCGGCATCATCAAAGTCTTTGTCGTTATTATAATCTATCCACATGCGGATGTTGTTGCGGGCTGTAGCAAAGCTGGCAATAATACTATCTCTTGTGTGTAGTATGTTTACAGTGTATGTTTGTCCGCGTTGCAAAGTAGTAGTGTCTGTGGTAACTACTACAGAAGGCTGTGAAAGCGGGTTTTCAACTTGTAGGGAAGTGCGGTTAATGGTGTTGAGCCTGAATATTTTAATGCCTGGTTGTGTAGTACTATATGACGTGCGGCCTGGCAACATGCAATACTGTGCTTGTGCATGTGTAGCTGCCAGCATTGTAATCGAAATAATGAGTGTAGATAAAGTCTTCATTTGGTACATGTTTTTTTAAATTTTAATTAATGCACCGAAAAATTATTTACAATCTCTTCTTAATGTGGATAATAAAAATTAATAATCCTTAACAAAACTTAAACTGACCCCTTATTTCACCCTTGTATGACAATGCTATTGTTGTATATAATTGTAATGGATAATTGTTATGAATTGTCTTTCTTGTATTGAGTATTATTTATGCTTATTCATTTATTATCATTTTAAACCCAATGCCGTAGGCATTTAGAATTTCTATTTCTGGATCATTTTTCAGCAGCTTTCTGAGTTTGCTGATGTATACATCCATACTCTTTGCGGCAAAATAGTCATCATTGCCCCAAACTTTTTCCAGTATCAAATTTCGTTGTGTCAGCTCGTTTTTATTTGTTACCAATACCCATAATAAATCGGCTTCTTTAGAGCTTAGTTTGGTGATTTCTCCTTCATACTCCAATGTCATTTTATTATGGTCAAAGAGATATTTCCCAATATTGTATGTCTTAATTTGATTGTTCTCTTTTGCCTGCATCCTTTTTAGAATTGCCTTGATGCGCAGGTACAATTCTTGTGTGTTAAATGGTTTGGTAAGGTAGTCATCTGCACCATATTCAAAACCTTTAATAACATCGTCACTCATGCTTCTCGCTGTTAAAAATATTATAGGTACTTCAGCATTTACTAGTCTAATTTCTTTGCACAGAGCAAAGCCATCTTTTATTGGCATCATTACATCTAATATGCACAGCGAGAATTTTTCTTTTTTAAACATATTAAGCCCATCCTCTCCATTTTTACACCACGTAGTATCAAAACCTTTGTTATTGAGGTTCTCTTTTAGCAGCATCCCCAGATTCAGGTCGTCTTCTACAAATAATATTCGTGACATGTTACAGATTGTTAAGTTCAGGTAAGTAAATAGTGACTTTTGTTCCCTTTCCGGGTTTGCTTTTAATATTTATCTCTCCATTGTGCTCATCTACTATATGCTTTACGTAGCTCATCCCTAATCCGAAGCCTTTTACATCATGCCTGTCTCCTGTATCTCCTCTGTAAAATCTATTGAAAATATACTTTTGCGTTTCATGGCTCATACCAATGCCATTATCTTCTACTTGTATTACATAATGACTGCCTGTGTTGAATGTAGAAATTGTAATCATGGGATTGTCTTTTCTGTATTTGATAGCGTTGTCTATAAGGTTTTGCAGCATATTGCGAACATGCATTGCATTGCAGTATAAATATGAGTTTGTTGCGTTTAAGTCAAGTTTAATATATCCGTTTGTATTGTCAATTTGTATTTGAAAGGAACTTGCTGTCTCATTAATAAGTTCGGGTATGTTTACTTTAGAAAAGTGTTTTTTACCAATTTTTTCTTCCAACGAAGCTAATTGCAGTATCTGCTCTACATTTCGTTCCATGTGTTTGTTTTCTTCCTCAATAATATTCAGGTAGTAGTTGTCTGATACTCCTGCATCTTTCCAGTTTTCAACTGCAAGATTGATATTAGTTATTGGTGTTCTGAACTCATGTGTTATGTTGTTTATGAAATTGTTTTTTATTTCTGATAGTTTTTTCTGGTTGAAAATGGTGCGTACAAAGTATATATATGATGCGATAAGAATGATGATAATTAGCAAAGAGGAAATCATCATTATAAGTAATGATCGTACAACAGACATAAAAGAATCCGGTACATACACATCCAATTCGTAAGGGATATCAAATTTATTGTGCAGAAATGTTGCTTTGATTGAAGTTGCTTTTAAATCATTAATCTTACTGCCGTTAGTTATGTATTCATAGTTTTCAAAGCCTTCTTTTCTAATGCCCGCATAAAAAAAAGTATCAAGCTTATTCTTTTTCAATGCGGATACAATCAATTTTTTTAATAATGTAGTATTAATAGCGTCAGCTACCTTGAATTTGTTAGATAATAGTTGCCTGAAATTATTGCCACTTAGGTTACCTATCTGATAAGACATGCTGTCTGTTCGTTTTATATCGGGGTTAAGCCCTACAAACGAAAATTTCATTGTTACATCTACTGTTGCAGGGTTGCTTTCGAACCAGATTGATTTGTCGTGAACAAACAGATCTGTATCTGCTTTTGTTGGGAACAGATTGTATAAAGACATAGTATCAACATAGCCACCTGCTTGTGCTGAAACAAATTGGCCATTTGCCCATTTTTGTTTCAGCATGAAAATGCCTTCCCCTTTTTTGATGTATGCTTTTGAATAATAAGTAAAGCAGTAAGCATCTTCTTCTACTTTTCTTACTACATCATCTATGTCTTCTTTTAGTCTTCGTTCTATTGCTTTTTTTTCGGCATATATGCTGTTTCTTATCCAATATGCCTGTACGCCTATAAGTGTAGCAATAACAAAGCCTATAGCATAGTATAGATATACCGGATTAGATTTGGCTTTATTCATCTATCAAAGATATTAATATGCTTACTTGCAGTCATGTTTAGTTGCCGGTTTATTGATTATTTAAGTTTTTTTAAGTTTTATGACAGTTTTGTTCCCGAATGTGTTGGGTGGTTTGATGTATTAATAAGAAGGTGCTGAATGTATAGCGTTGTTTGGATGCTATAAATTGATAGCCTCTAATTGTATTCAATCTGAATTATTTTGTCATTGTTAGATTAACCTACAGCTATAATATCAAACTTAATTATTCCCATTTTGGAATCGTTAAGTTTTGTTATTATTCTTTATGTACATTTTGCAAACTTGTTTTTATCCTTTTGTTGTCTAAGCGTGCAAGTAAAATACTTAGATTATGAAAAGAACTTTATTTCAGCTTGGATTATCAGCATTAACAGTTATTGGTACATTATCAAATGTATCTGCTCAGTGGGTGAAAAAAGCCGATAACTTACAATTTCAGGCCGGTCGTTGGGGTGGGATGAGCACTGTTGTTGGTGGTAAAGTGTATCTGACAGGTGGCTATGCAAACATGCAATGGCTAAACGATTTGCAAGAATATGACCCTGCAACTGGCACTTGGAAGAATCTCACTACAGTTCCGTTAGGTCCATTGAATCGCTCTGCCGGTGTTGCATTTACCATTAATGGAAAAATGTATTTAGGTCTTGGCGCTCAGAATTATTTAAGCACTTCGGGCGTACAAAAAGATCTTAATGACCTATGGGAGTTCACCCCGTCAACAGGTACATGGACGCAAAAGGCTAGCCTGCCGGATTCAGGTAGGACAGAATCAAGTGTTTTCGTAATAAATAATAAAGCGTATGTAGTAGGTGGTGTCGGTTTTTTTGGCACAGGTAATAATGCTACTAATCAGGTATGGGAATACGATGCTGCAGCTAATAAATGGACAAAGAAAGCCGATTATCCTGAGGCAAGTATAGAAAACGCTGCTGCTTTTGCTATTGGTGGTAAAGGTTATGTTTCAGTTGGACAAGTAGGTATAGCCAATACCGTTAAGACATATGAATACAATGCCACTGCCAACTCATGGACGCCAAAAGCAGATTTTCCAGATTCTGCACGATATGGTGCGGTCTCATTTGTTGTTGATAATAAGGGATTCGTAGGGTTGGGTGGAATAGGTTTTACAGGTTATAAGTCTACCTTTTTTTATTACAATCCTGCAACTGATAAGTGGGGCTACTTGCATGGCAACTGGCCGGCTCAAGGCAGGTTGTATAGTGTTGCAGTTTCAGTTGGAAATAAAGCATACGTAGGATGCGGGTGGAGACTAGATGGCGGTACACAAACCTTTTTCCGCGATTGGTATGAAATGGATGTTATGTCCAAATTAGGTGCTGAAAATATTGCAGGTTTCAATAAGCTGAATGTTTATCCTAATCCAACAACGGGTACACTACATGTTGATGTTGAAAATGGAGATTATACTTATGTAGTTTATAATATCACCGGGAAAAAATGTGCTAGTGGTATGCTGACTGCAGATAAAAAAATTAATATTTCAGACTTAACACAAGGGCAATATATACTTGAATTGGTATCTGAAAAACAAACGTACCGTTCCATGATTTTTTTGAGTAAGTAGAGTAGGTTATCGACACTCCTTATTAATATTGTATAGCATCTTAAGAAGGTGAGAGCCCTTAATATATTAGTTTGTGATGCTTTGTAAAATACAAAGACCTGCTATGATAGCAGGTCTTTGTATTTTGCGGAGAAAGAGGGACGACTTTCGAACAATTTAGTAGGAGGATTAAAGGCTATTTGCGAGTTTTGTTAATGGTTCGAGTTCAAATAAGATCTCTTCATGATTTGCCTATAATCTAATATATTGAAAATATGGGTGAAATAAATAATATATTTGATGACATAATTACTGCAATGAAAAAAGAAAGTCTTCATCTTTAGTTCTTATAAAGTATAAAATCAAGGTGAAATTGAATTAATTTCTACCATAAGGAATAAGCCTGCACTATAATTTCTGAAAAGCCTCTATTGCTGGATAGTAAAATTCCCCAATTGAATTTTTAATGCCTTGATGATACATGAATTTTACATTGTCGAGCTTTGCATCGGACTTATCCTTCGATTCGGTATGGCTTGGCTTGTACTGTTACTTACTGGTTATCGGAGAAATTGCAATTTTTAGATTTGAGCCAAACTCTAGAGCTTCCAAGTAGCCGTTTGAGAAGTTGGGGGAGTGTATTACCAATTCAAACGCTTTGGGTATTATTATCTCAGTATTAATCTGCGTAAGGTCAAATAATGGGATAACAAACAGTTGGTATGTATGAGGTACTACTTTGTTATTTACCAAAAGTAACTGGATAGAATGTAGCAAATGAACTTCATCACAATATTCGAGTACAACATCGTTTTCAAGCCCTGAATCTTTTACTAATTCGGCGAATTTCTGTTTTAGGGTTTGTCTTTCAGTCCTCAAACTTATATCCTCATATAACTCATTTATAAGAGTTGGTACTATTGCAATTCGATTCCAATAGACTATTCCGGCAAATGAATGGTGTTTGGGGTGTGAGAAATGATTTCTTGCATCTTTTGCGTAATCTAAAACACGTTCATTAGAATCAAACATTTTCAGGGCTAATAGCTTTTTAGCAAGTGGAGCAAAAGTCCATTTCGAAGCATCTACCCCTAACTCAATAAGTCGCAATTTCATTGCCATTTCAAACACACGGAGTGCTTTGGAATATGCTTCGTCAATATATAAATAGTTGTAATAGCTATGTGCTAGTAAACTAGTCACAACTTCAAAACTTTTAAGGACATCTTCGGGTACTTCTTTCCTAAAGAAGTATTGCGGTATTTGGGCACAGTACTCTTCAAAAGTTTTGTCACTATACAATGCACAAGGCGATAAGTATTTATCTGTGTAGTTCACTTATTATGATATTTCTTGCTTTCAATTGGGCTCATGAAATTAAGAAACGAGTAGTTTCTAGTATAGGCTTTCTGATTGCAATTTGAATTTTAGGGGTTTGGGGAGTACTCTCCCCAACAAGATTGCATTTCGCCGTGTGGGAAAGACCCTCATTTCACCACGGCGAAATGCAATCTTGCAAACATACCCTTCGTGCCAAAATGGATTGAATAGTTTGTTGTATAAAGGTATAGGGACATTCAACTTAACTTCTTAATTTTCATCTAATAACCACCACCATAAGAAATTCATATGCCAGATAATTTAGTTGGATATTCTAGAGCAGGAGATGTATTTCATTACCGATGGGCAGCAAGAAGGTCCATGCGGCTTCTCTACCCAAATTCGTCTTTAGTTGCAATTAATATCGAAGGCTCGCAAGAAAAAAAGAAAGCTGGTGAGTATGTTATTGATGTGAGCGAGTATTATAAAAGAGATGATAAACGTTCTATTCAATATTATCAGCTTAAACATACAACAGTTCAATCTGATAATCCCTTTAAACTAAGTAATTTAAAAAGCACCTTTATTGGCTTTGCTGAGCGGTATTTACAACATTTTGGCTCGGGTACAACTCCTTTGGATGCTGAAAGCATAGTATTTACAATTATTACTAATAGAAAGTTTGACGATGTATTCAAGACTAACATTCTAAATCTAGCTAATGGACATTCTGTTAACACAAGATTTCTAACCACAATTGAAAAATATACTAAGTTATCTAATGGTCAATTAAGGCATTTCTGTAGCCTATTAGAAGTAGAAGATGGAGAGGGCGATTATGAACTACAAAAAGAAGAGCTAAGAATCGAGATTGCCCAAATTTTAGCTGGAAATGCTAAAAACCATCAGATCGAGACGATAACAGCACTTATCCAGGAGAAGGTATTGCCTAAATCTGATGGTAAAATTGTTAAAGAAGATATTTTAAAAAGGTTTGGAATTACTTCAGAAAGACAGCTTTATCCAGCACCTACACTATGGGAAAACCTAGATAAAATAATCAAAAGACCAGTCCACGAATCGTTAATGGTGAAGATTAATGATTCGAAGAAACCGATTATTGTTCATGCTTCAGGAGGAGTTGGCAAGTCTGTTTTTACTAGGCAGTTTGTAAGTGAAATAGATCATTTTTCTGTTGCCATTGCATATGATTGTTTTGGATTAGGCACATATAGAAATCGAAGTACTCCACGACATAGACATCGAGATGCCCTAGTTCAGATTGCAAATGAACTTGCAACTAAAGGATTATGTGAACCTCTACTAGTTGAAAACAACTCATTAGATGATGAAATCTGTAGAACATTTTTAAAAAGATTGCAACGGGCTATAACTTCACTAAAGGAGGTTAACCCTGACGCTAAATTATACATTTTAATAGATGCTGCAGATAATGCTGAAATGGCAGCAAAAGAATTTAGCCAATCTTGTTTTGTCAATGAAATATTAGCAGAATCCTATCCGGATGATTGCAAATTAATAATGTTGTGTAGAACAGAACGTATCCATTTACTTCAACCTAAAAGTTACGTTTTGCAGGTAGAGTTACCATCATTTTCAAAAGAAGAAACTCATGAAAATTTAAAATCACATTTCACAAATTGCACACAACAAGACAGTGAGGAATTTCATCGTTTAACTGGTGGAAATCCGCGTGTTCAAGCTAATGCCTTAGATACAAAGGCACCCACAATTCAGGATTTGCTTGCTACATTGGGACCTGCTGGAACTTCAGTCGAAGACCAAATTAAATCTCAACTAAATCATGCAGTTTCCAAGCTTAAAGATAATCTTCCGCCTGAATTTGTTAATCAAATTGATTCAATATGTAGTGGCTTAGCAAGTTTACCTCCACATATTCCAATATCTACTCTTGCTAAAGCATCAGCAGTTGAGGTGGATGCGGTTAAGAGCTTTGTATCTGATATTGGTAGAGCATTGTGGCTAACAGATAATTCAATTCAATTCAGAGATGAGCCAACTGAAACTTGGTTTAGACAAACGTATCTTGCAACAAAACTTCAGGTAGAAAAGTATCTTGAATTACTAGAGCCATTAGCCCCAAGTGAAGCATACGTTGCTGAAGCATTACCACAATTGTATTTACAAGCTGAACAATATGATAAGCTAATTCAAATTGCACTTTCAGATAAATTTCTTCCAAATAATAATCCCATTGATGCTAGGAATGTCAGGGTTTACAGATTACAATTTGCTTTTAAAGCAGCTTTAAAATCCGAAAAGTACAAGGATGCTGTCCAGTTAGCTATGAGAGCAGGAGAGGAAGTCGCAGGAGACCAACGTCAGCTAAATTTATTCAAGAAAAACATTGATTTGCTTGTCGCATTACAAAGCAATGAGAAGGTTCAAGAGATTGCGTACCGCAGGCTTTTAAGTGGTCAATGGTCAGGGTCTGAAAATGCTTATTCCGCATCATTACTTTCTGGAATTGAAGAGTTTAAGGGTGAAGGGAGAAGTTATTTGCGTGCAGCGATGCATTGGTTAGAAATCTACTTCGAAGAAAGTAGAAATAGTAAAGAGAATCATTTTAACCATCGACTTGAAAATGAAGAACTATTAGAGATTGCTTATGCTCACTTAAATATCATTGGAGTTGATGCCTCTCTTGCATTTTTAAATTGGATTACACCCAAAAAACTAATAGTGCCAGTCGTTATGGATTTAATGACCCGTCTCATAGATTTGGGAAAATTCGATGTAATTGATGAATTTTTGAATAAATGTTCGCAAGACGTTCACTTTAATGTAGCTATTGTTAGTACATTATTAGAAATTGGTTATATACCCAAATCTAAACAAATTGAACAATGTTTAATCCTGCTCACTGACCTGAAAACTGGAATTGAAGTACCACAGAGATTTTCTTTCAATGACAGACTTACAAGTGCCATTGTCTCTTTTCTTGAAGTTTGTTTAGCAAATAAACTTGATACAACTCAAATACTAACTGTTCTAGGATACTATGTTCCAGATTTGGCTAACCAGCAAATTTTAAGTACACATGATAGCAAAGAACGTGCATTATTTCTTAGGTCATTAGCAATTCGGTCAATAATAAAAAATAAAGAAGATGTTGATTATGAAAGCATTTTACCTAAGGTAAAGAAAGAAAAAAAGGATGGTTCAAACGAAGATGATAGAACAAGAGAGTATAAAGAATTCATAGGAGGGCTTTTCCCGTGGTATCTTTTAAGAGCAAAGGTTATTTCAGGACAAACAATTAAGCTAAACGAATTTTCTAAGGAAGCATCAGAAAAATCACACCAGGCACGAGCCCATAGGTATAGCTCATATGACACTATCCCTTTTGAAATAGCCAATATATGCGTTTCTATATTTATTCACGCGAAAAAGTCATCCGAGAAAGAGATTAAAACCTTTTATACTAGTTTCATAAAGGAGGATAAAGGGCTTTACGTTCAAGACCGGATATTTTGCGTTCGAGCAGCGTTTCGATTAAAACATCTTTCCTTTATTAATGCAGAACTAGAGAAGGATTGTTTTGAAATTATTAAATCAATAAATGATGGGCCTGAAAATATTTCAGAGAGATATGTTGGACTAGCCCGTGCTGTAGTTATAAATTCTAAAGCTGATTCAAGTTTCTATTTTGAAGAAGCAATAGAAGTAGTATCAAAATTCGGAGACGAACTTAATGAACGCTGGTATTCGATAATATCAATAGCTATTAAAGCAACCGAGAGTTCAACTATTTCGGATGAGATAGCCTATAGATTTATTCGCATAGCAGAATTAGTTGGAGAAAACACTGAAGAAAAATATTGGGATAGAGAAAATGCTATTGCCGTATGCTCACAAATTTCTCATTGTGCGAGCATTGCGGCTCTTAGTAGGTGGCGAGATCGCGATATTGGCTACTTTGATAAATTGCTAGAATCATTAATCTCAAGATTACTTGTGCGAGGAGTCTTATCAGTTACTACCGCATGGAGTTTAACCAAGTTATTGTCCCGACATCACTTAAACGAATTATTAGAGAGCTGCTTTAAAATCGAACAAAATTCAGAAGTTAGCCATCGTATTTTAAAAGATGCAGTAAATACTCTTCGACAGGAAGGCTCACCTGAAAATTACTTTGAAGAACTAAAAGAGATAACTGACAAATACAATGTAAATAACGATGATTTAACCAAGATTGTATCAAATTATTTGGTACGAACTCCTAAGCAGATTAAGGAAAGACCTACCGCATTAGTAGAAGTGGCTAGTACCTTTGATTGGAATGCCATATTTGAAGGGCTAAGTATCGTAGATTCAGAAGGAATACAGCAAGCCTATACAAGGACTATTACGTCCGAGGTCAAAAATAAACACTACGTAAGACATGAGTTTTGGAAAGAAGTCTTTAAAAGAATTGGAGAAAGTGAAGCAATAACCATAATTGATATATTTCTAGACGGTGAGTTTGGAGATTTTTATGATGCAAGGGATTTCTTTACGTCTTTACCAAAAGAGTGGAGAGATAAAGTTGGATTTAAAAAGAAATGGCCGGAAATGGTGTTTAAAATGGGTAAAAAGTATGCCTATTCACTAACTGATAAACATTCATTAACTTATTTCGCAAATGGAGTAACAATAGCCGAAGAGCATATTCCACTTCTAAAGGATGGCTTATTTAAACGGTTTGAAAGTGGTAATGATTTCAATAATGCTAGTATGTTCTTTGGTTTCGTGGCATTAGCAACTAGTAAGATAACTATTGCTGAAGCTGGCGAGTTATTAAAATATTGTCTTGAAAGGATAGAATTACACGTTGAGGACGATTTTGGTGATGGCAAATGGAATGAGTGGTTAGAAGTAGCGAATGACGTAAATCAAAGTATTGCTAGATTTTTATGGTGTTCATTAGGGTCTCCGAGGAACGCATTTCGATGGAAAGCAGTTCATTGTATTAAGGCTCTTTATGAGAATAAGGATTTGTCAATCATTGATGAAATAATTGAATGCATAGATAGCAAATCCGCTGAGGCATATGGAAGCATTAGTTTTCCATTTTATTACTTACATGCCCAACTGTATCTATTAATTGCATTGGCTAGAGTTTCAATAGATTGTTCAGAACATTTGGTTAAACATAGTTCAGTTTTTTCGAAATATGCACTTTGCCAGCATGTGCTTATTCAAAAATATGCTTCTGAAGTAGTTGTTAATATCGAGACTAAATATCCAGGGACATATGATGCTGAGTTATACAAGTCTATAATTGATATTAGTAAAAGTAAGTTCCCTGTATTAGATGTGCCGTATGATTATTCTACTGATAGTGTTTGGCATACAAATAATGAAGTTGAAAAGAATACTGAGTTTCATTTTGGTTGGGACTTTGACAGATATTGGTTTGAACCACTGAGTAGAGTTTTTGGATTACCAGAGAAACAAATAGAAGATTTAGCTGCGGATGTAATATTAAATGAATGGGGTGTAACTGAAGCTGATAATGGCTACAAGAATGACCCAAGAGAAAGACTTTGGAGAAGTCACTCTAGTGAAAGAGAAACCTGGCATGATCACGGCAGTTATCCAAGAGCTGACAATTTGGATTTCTATCACTCATATCATTCGATGCTGGTTGTTGCATCAAAATTACACGCTAGAATGCCTGTAATTTCTAACAGGGATTATGAAGAAGATAAATGGGTGGATTGGTTGTCATATCATTTAACAACACGAGAGGACGGGAAATGGTTGTCTGATGCTCGTGATTCTGTGCCTATAGCAAGGCCTGAATGGACAAATACAAGGATTAATGGCAGTTTAAAAGAAGACCACTGGCGAAAAGATATAAATGCAGAGAGTTTCATCAATACTTTGTTTCAGCAAGTTGATGATGTTACATGGATGGTTGTTAAGGGTGGTTGGCATGAAATAAGCGAGCATCGTAAGGAATCATGTACTGTTACTTCCGCGTTAATTGGAAAGGAGGCAGCTAGTTCTCTTATGCAAGCACTTACTAATTGTCCCGACCCATATGACTATAAACTTCCTGACTATCAAGAAGAAGATATGGAATTTGCTGAAGGACCATTTCAGCTTAAAGGTTGGATAGAATCCAGAGACGTATCTAAAGGAATGGATAAATTTGACCCATATGCTAACGAGATTCAATACCCTCCATACGTTGTAGGTGAAGAAATGCAAGAAAAGCTGCAATTAACATTGGATGCCGAAGGAAAGAATTATTATTTGTCGAATGACACAAATCCTTCCATAGTGAGTGAAATGTGGAATAGTTTTAAATATTCCCGCGATGATGAAAATGACCAAACTGGCAATTGCACAAAAGCTACTTTGGCAATCCTAAAGGATGTTTGTAAGGCATATGATTGTGAGATGATTTTCGAAGTAAGTATTAAAAGAGAGTTTACTTATAAGTATAGAGATAAAGAGGAAGAAAGAACGAAATCTATTCATAAATTATTTATATTATCACAAGATGGACAACTCAGAGATGCAGAAGGAAATATTACAGTTAGGTAGGCTTTTTGTAAAAGAGCTAAACCTAGAACCCGGAACCGACACACTTTCAAAGTGGATGGCGTTTTACTTAGCTGAAAAAATAAAGAAAGTTGAAAATTCCGAAGGGGTGGAGAAGGAAGCAGCAAGTAAAGAATGCTTTGAAACGATTTTGAAGTTATGGGAACATAGATGGACGATGCCACATGGTAATCGACCATTAGAAAATTTTGAACCAATATTAAATATTCTTCAAAAACTTGACCCTCAAAAAGACGAGCCATACTATTTCCCAATAATTCCAAACAACCATAGACAACGAGTTTCGGAACAACCAGTGGAAGGCACCACCGAATATTGGATTTATGTTGCGTCACTGATTGATAGAAATGCAAGAATATTACTTCAAGCATTTTTAAAATTTGCTGCTGATACTGCAAACGATGCTAAAACAAAAGAATGGTTGGAAAATTCTGTAACGCTAAGAGATAACTTAGACACACAAATAATTAGAATTATTGTAAATGATGACACATTAAATGACGATGGTGAAATTGCTGATAAGGATTTTCATAAGAAATATAATTTGGAGAAGTTTAAAAGTTATGTTGACTATCTACAAAGATTCCAAAAGCTAAGTGAATTTTTAATACAAAAATTCCAAAAGGATATTTTAGAAATTGAATAAAAGCGATATAAATACCTTTATGTATTAAGTAATCTGATGTTTTGTATCTACTAACTCTTTTTTTACAATTCTTATATATTCAGTCGTATTTTTCAATAGTTCTTTAAAAATTTCATCTGCGGCATCTCTAGCCTTTAGGTTTTCTGTTGTTACCATACTTAGATTACTGTCTCCAATTTTTCTAGGCTTAGAAATTTGATATGCCCCGGTCCAAATTGCAAGTGAATCAGCTACGATATGATATTGCTTATTTACTGCTTCAGAGCCACGAATTGAAATTTGAGCTGATAACAATGTCATTTGGTCAATAACGCTTGAATAATCATTGCCCGCTTTTGTGACTTGTGCAATTTTATCTATTACTGCAATTGAATTCGCATACAGAAGTTCTAAATCCTGCCATTCTTTGCGTTTATATTCTTGTGATAGCCGCCTTTTTTCTCGTCTATTCGCTAAAGACCATGTTATCAATGCAGTTAATAAACCGAAGATTCCTGAGAGAAAAACACTTATTTAAGTGAACCATTCCGAAGTAATATCTTTTGCCAAAATATACAATATATTTATTTATGTTTGAAAGGATAAGTAAACTTCGATAAGAGTTTGCTCTATCCACATTGAGTTCTTAAAAATATTCGAGTAAAATTAAGTAATTGATTTTCAGCAAACTACGAAAGTAATTCGAGTCTCAACGGATCACACGGAATATCTATTCGTTGAGTTGTTAGTTAATTCTGCCAACGGGTTATAATTAATCTTTTATCACTCTCAAATGAACATTTGTTCCTAAACCATGAATTTTGAAGATATAGTTTCCGGACGACAAGTCGGGAATTGCAATATCTTCCGATACTCTGTTATTATTAGGCTTTAGTATGCCTTTTTTTATTGTCGTTCCGACAATATTAACTATGGTGTATTCAATATCTGAATTATCTATACATGAACCATTAACTCTGAAATATCCATTATTTGGATTAGGAAATATCACGAAATCATTTCCCTTAACTATGTTCTTAACACCATTAGATATGTCAACTATGCTTACAATAATAACATTGCTTGTAACAGTGTCTGGAAATGCACAAGAGTCACTACTTTTTATGATAAGACTTATAGCATCCTTGTCAACAAAAGTGTTGTTAAAGTAAGTGTTATTTGTAGCGCCAGCTATCGGAATGCCGTTCAAAATCCATTGGTATGTAGGCGATGTGCCTTGATTAGTTTGGCTACTAATAGTGAAGATTATAGTACTGCCTGAAGTAACAGGTCCTGGTGCATTACTAGTGATTGCAACCGATGGTATCATGGGTTGAATACTGATGTTATTAATCACCGACTCTGAGACTTTATAAGGCATAGACGATACTATTCTCAACTTGTATTGGGTGCCAGCTGGTATTGGTGTTGGTATATGGCAGGGTATTGTCCCTGCTACCGTTGATGTAAATGTTCCGATTGTGATTGGACTCGCAAAACTGCCTGTATTATCAGAAAGTTGCGCCGTGAAAATATTACCTGATTTAAATGAATCCCCAATTACAAAATTTACATTCAGCGGAAAGTTAGGACACAAAGTAGTATCAACGGGTGTTACAATATTTATAACAGTATCAGGATAGAGTTTTAGTAAATAACTATCGTATAAGGCACGCCAATTGGGTTGATGTGAATTTACACTATAACTTACCCCACCGCCACCTTTATATCCAGCTACAAAAACATAACCTTTATGGTAGTATATTGAAGTAAGTACTTCGTTTGAAGAATCACCTATATAGGTGCCCCACAGTCTTGCACCATTAGTGTTGAATTTGGTCAGAAAACCATCAATTTGCCATGGAACATATGGGGTAGGCCTCATTGCGTTTGGAGTAGCAATACCGGATCTACTGTTTGTATAACCTGCCATATATACATTGCCAAAGGAATCTGTCATTACAGCATTCGCTTTATCTTCCGAGGTATCGCCACCGTAATATGTTCCCCATATTTTGCTGCCTGTATTACTGTTTAATTTTGCTAAAAAAGCAGAATAACTGCCACTTGAAGGTGCATTAATATCGCAAGATGTATTGAATGCACTTGGAGAAGATATAGTGTCGGTACTAGTTGTAGTTCCGCATAAATATAAACTTGTGCCAGTATCGATACTAATACTAGTTACAGTCTCACCTCCATTGCCACCAAAGTATGTGCTCCAAAGTATAGTACCGGTCGTTTTATTAAACTTTGCTACAAATCCATCAATAGCACCACTATAGGCCGTTTGGTAGGCGCCAGATGTACCGATGCCAGTCCCTGTAGTAGTAGCAGTACTGCCGCATATATAGATATCATTATTTTTGTCAATGCCAGATCCCTCACAATCACTAGTTCCGGTAGAGCCTCCAAAATAAGTGCCCCATTGTCTAACACCACTAGAATCAAATTTTGCAACAAATGGCTGGTTTGCCAGTGATGTGGGCATATGTGTACCAGGTGTTCCTATATTACTTGAGCTCCCTGCTTGCCCTATCAAGTAAATAAAGTTATTAGTATCAACCTCAACTGATATTCCGTAGTCCGATGTACTGCTACCATAATAAGTTCCCCAAATTCTTGATCCAGATGGTGAGAATTTTAAGAGTATTGCATCCAAGCCTCCCGCAAGTGATGGTTGATGAGCTCCAATGGTAGTTAAGACAGAAGTGCCATTGGATGTTGCTGCAAGATAAATGTTGCCGTTTTTATCACATTTAATTTTACCATCTAATTCTAATCCGGTTGTTGCTATATAAGTCCCCCAAATGCGTTGACAGTTTTGTGTGAATTTAGCTATGTACAAATCATTATCAAAAGCTGCGGAAGTTTGAAAAGCTCCGGTCGTTGCTATATTGGTGCCGCTTCTGGTATTGCCATGCAAGTAAACATTGTCCTGCTTATCTACTACTACAGATAATGCTCCGTCATCACCAGTGCCGCCATAATAAGTTCCCCATGCTACACTTGGGTCTATTACAAACGGAGGTGCTGCATTTACAGAAAAACCAATTGTATTGTTATTCTTTAGGGTAAACGAAGATTGTATTGGTTCATTGTTTGTGGTATTAAATGTATATGGTCTTTCCTCTGTAATAGTTCCTACTTCTGTTTCAAGCCTTAGCTCTCCGTTAACTAACGAAAGCTTTAAATCACCCAGGTATTGTAGCTTAATGTCTTTTACATTTCCTCCTTTGTTAACAACGAAATCATACTTTACGCTACCGTTTGTAGTATACAATACCCAATCAATATTTGGGTAAATATTTTTATACGTTACCTTCTCGTAAGAATACGCTGTCGCACCATCTTTACCTGTAGTACTTGTATAAAAAATATCATAGTCGCTTCGGCGTTTTTCTCTAACCACCTCTGCATTGATATTTGCTCCTACGAGAGAAACATCTACCCTGTTGAAATAAAACTTTTCGAAACTTTGTTCGGCTGTCCTATTATTAAGCAGGGTATGAATATTTGATTGATATGAACCATTTTCTTTAGTAAAACACCATTGATAATAAAGCTTACCTGCACTCACAAATACATCAATACCGTCTGCCGATAATTTAAAATCTATATCATTACGTACAGAGCGATATTGATCTGTAATCTGCCCCTTATTTTCGATAAATGCAGAACTGCTTTTATTTACTTTTGAATAGTTAGCAGCATTAGAGCTAACCCAGCAGAGTGTAGAAAGTATTATAAGTATCGTTTTCATGCTTTTTGTTTTATTAGTACGAATTTACAAGTTTAACTAATATGAGTGCTTATCAGACCACTGTTTATAGCATATATTACCAAGCCTGTGCGAGAACGAACATTGAGTTTTTTGAATAATAAATCTCTATAGGTATTAACTGTTTTAATGCTGAGATTAATTTTGGATGCTATCTCTTTGTATGTATATTCTGTGCAACAAAGCAATAAGAACTCAATTTCCACCTCGCTTAAATACGGGCTTTTGTTTTTTGCTCTTACAGTATTGTTTGCAAGTTTGCCAATCAATTCATTTGAATAATAATAGTTCTCTAGGTGAATGGACTTAATTGCTATGTAAAATTCATCGAGAGAACTGTTTTTTGTTATGTAGCCATTTGCTCCCGCTCTTATATATCTAACCGCATTTATTTCGCTATTGTATGCGCTCATTATCAATGTCTTGGTACTGGGCGATATCTTTTTGAGGGATACTAATGTGGATATTCCCACATCTAAAGAATCGCTGTCCAGAATGCATACATCTGGTTGAATACCTGATTTGAGGGTTGTTATAAGATTATCTCCCTTCTCACAATTGTGAATAATGTCTAGATCATTGTACTGCTGCAGAATTGAGACAATACCAAAACGTGATAAGGTATTAGCGTCACATATAGCTACATGGATAATGGTGTTCATAAAGGTTTGGTTTTAAGGATAGTATATTAAAGATAGGGGTTTTGATTTATTTGCATTTTATAAGGTTATTTTTTGAAAAATCAAAATATTAATAGGGGGATTTTTTTTAGTGTTAATGCCTACAAGTATAGCATATGGTCTTCGTATTTTTATAAATATATTGGTTGCTAATATTAAGTATTAAGATGATTGGTGTTCGCAAGATAGTATCGATTTATACTAATTATTTTGTTGGTATGATAACACAAGCCACTTTAATCCTGCTTGTGTTGTTACTAAACTTGAAAGCATTTGGTCAACGACAAATACTGGAGTATAATACTGACTTCAATAGAGAAATAATAATACATCGTACCCTGACACATATTGTTCCTGAATATTTCGATCCTATTATATATCCTCAATTCTATAGTGAAAGCGCCAGAAAAGAGGGGGTAAAAGATATTGTACATGTAACACACATGTCAAATGCACATAGACAATATGGGGTGGAAACTTATGATAACGAAGGTTATATTTCTCGAATAATAAATTTTAATATCAAGAACATAGATACGCAATTTGTTTCAATAGATTCATTTCACTATGATTTCTCAAGAAGTATAATCAGGTTACATCGCGTTTTATTAGGAGATTATTATTGTAAAGAACATGTATATAAAACGTATTATTTTAATGCTGATAAATTAATAGATAGTATTAAGGTTGATTTACTAACAGAAAATTGTGAGAATCCTCCTTCTCTATTTATATCATATAAATATGATTCACTTAAAAGGATGAATCGTATTATTTATACCCAAGGAAGCGATTCAAGAAAATTTGTGATTAAACATACAGTTGAAGAGTATAGTTCTCTTAAACTATTAGCGAGATTAAACACATTTAGTTGGTATGGGAATCCTAAATATTCTAAGCGTATTCGAAAAAGACTAGTTCGTAGCCTTAAAAATGTTAAGTTAAATATACTAGAAGATTCTACTAACAAGTGTAATGTTGCCATATACATAAATAATCCTACAATCAGTTATTATCAACAATTATGTTTAGATAGTATTGATTCTAGAATAAATATGCAAATTATTGCATTGTATCGTTGGGAAAAGAATGGAACGATGCGTTCTTGTGAAGTTGCTGATTACATACCCCTATTAAATGAGAATAGGTATAAACGTTTAGAGAAAAATATATGGAATCGATTAGTTGTAAAAGATAATTACGGCCAAAGAGTGTATTGTCGTATTGCGTACAAAAATAATTTGGTTCATAAAATTGTCTATAAAAGATATACTGAAATATACTATTACTATAAACAATAATACTATGGAATTTCAATACTTTATTAAGGGATATGATGGACGTGATTTACACTTTGTACGTTCGAATCAGGAATTTAACATAAACAAATTTTTCGTGACTCAGGGGAAAAGTGTTTCATTTGAAATAGGATTGCCTCTAAGCATAGAAGTAGACGATCCGAATAATTCGAATGTAAAAATTCAAACATATGAAAATATAGTTTTTTCTACAAATAAAACTAATACTACACATGATTTAAGCATTAAAGCAAGTACTCATTCTGTAACTGCTGATAAAGTCAATAATTTTTACATTCTTGTAACCGTTGAAAGTCAAACAACTCGAATTTTAGTTTTTATTCACGACAGTATTGAAAAAGTTTGGCTCACACCTAATATTCTAACTGTTCGTGAAAATATAAATAACATTAAGTTTGGAGTTAGAGCAAAATTTTCTGGAGAAATAATTGCTGATCTCTCTTACTATCCTGATTTGGCTTTCTCTCAGCATACGGGATTTCCAAGTTATTTGGAAATTGATAATACTACGTTTAGAATCAAGAAAATAAATTCTCAAAATTGGCCCAATCCTATTCCAAGTAACCCAATAAATGATTGTATAAAGATAACATTACCTGCGTATTTAAATTCTTTAAACGCCTATGGTAGTTTGAGTGTTGCGGATAAAGGTTTGTTAATACCTATAACACCTGATGCCGAAAAAAGCATGGATGATAAAGTGAATGTATTGTTCATTCCAGATGGGTTTACTGATATAACTGTAGCCAAGAAATTCGTGACAGATACTGTAGCACAAATTCAGTCAGAAACGGCTAAGCCATGGAGCCTAATGAACAATAATGTTAATTATTGGATGTTTTTTGCGAAAAGCAGGGAGGAAGGAGGTGGTATTAGAGAAACTAATTTAGAGTTAAGTAGTAATAACAAATTTCAACTTGTTGATAGTAATACTATTCTAACAAATGCGTGCGCGATATCGACATATGTATATTTATGTGACAGAGTACTGAAATACATTCCCTTTCCAGCGAAAGACAGTGCAAATAATAGCGTTGAATTAGGACAAATGTATAATATGTTTTCTAGGTTTGATGATATTTTAGGTTATTTCCCATGGAAAAGCCCTGATTTAGATTACACAGACTTTCCAGTAATTAGCAAAACTCTTTTGCCTATAGTTAAGAGTCCGGTAGTACCTTCAGTAATTACAAAAATACTAAGCCTGAATACTTTGATAAAGATAGTTGGATACCCAAGTAAAGATGATGTATGGTGGGATTCAACAGATAATAAGTATAAACATAAAACCTTTCAATCAAAGCGAACGGAGTGGGTAAATTTAAATTGGATACCTAGCAATGGAATAGTTCAAGTATATGGATCTGGAGAGATTGATATTAAATATCCTGGTCAATCAGCAAATAGTAGTGATTTTTATTTCCCGGAGGTTTTATTTGAGTCATGGCTAAAACTTGGCAAGAGGGTAGATTTAGATATTCCTGATACCTCCTTTGGTATTAGCAGGTATGTAAATATAGAAGATGCTAGTATAGATTTTGATGGTAGAATGATTGAAAATAAAGAAGTCTTTAATAAAATAATTGGTGATCTTAAATATAATGATGTCAATAATACGCTCCATAATGTTGGTCAGTTATTTTTTGATTCCAATAATAACTATAGACCAGTTTTTAATGTTGATTATGAGATCGTTGCACAAAATAATGTAACAACACACTATAAAACTCCTAAGAATAGTAATAATATTATTTTTTTGAGTAAAATCCCGAAGTTTAAAATTGGTGGTATTAATAGAAGCTATCCTTATGTATATACTGATAGTCAAAATAACGTGATAAGATATACCGAAAATATATCGATTGTATCAGTATATGACAATAAGAGTTATGTAACGAATTGTATTGAGAATAGTAATTTTTCAGTTGGTAGTATTAGAACAAATGTTTTTAGACAACAACCATTGCAGATTGATAAAATAGGACTATTTGCTAAGAATTCTGTCATTCATGAATGGGGGCATAACTTTTTGTTAGATGAATATAATATTAGCCCTAATGGAGGTGTAGATTTTAACACATTATCATCTTCTCAAAAGACTAAAATTAATGAAAGTGTACGATACTCTAATCTACAAAGCAAGGATACAATTATAAATAATAGCGGTGATATAGTATCAGATAATATTCGGTGGTATCATTGGCCTAGGATTTTAAAAGTTGCAACAAGTGCTGATGACCTTAAGTCTGAAAATTCTGATTTTTTATTTTTAGTAAAAAGTAAGAGTGCTGAATTTTCTGAAGGTGAGCATATATTGTTGAGATCCAAAAACTTATACAAAACACAGTATTATAAATTTATTGTAAAAACAATAAAATATCAAGGAGATCCAAATAAAATTATAATAGAACCTGTCAGTGGAGTGTCTATAAACGTTACAGACTTTAAAAAAGGGTGTATGATTTTATTGCCGAACTGGAATAATGACAAAACTGATTATGATAAAATAATTCATACTAAAGTAGCGGCTATCATAAATACACAAAAAAAAGGACTTGTTGACGAAGATATTAAGGGCTACGACGTACAAAAGCAAACTCTTGTAGCTGTAAAGGATAGGTTGAAACATCTAGTAGTTGGACTATATCCAGGTGCTACTATTGATAATGTTGGATATAGAAAGAATCTATTTCATCCAACAGGCTATTGTTTAATGCGTAGTACAGATAACAAAGATGATAGGAAAGGGAATTCATACTGCCATGTATGTAAGTATATATTGGTTGATAACCTAGATCCTATAATGCATCCTACGATAGATAAGGATTATTATGAATCAATCTATAAGGAACTGAATGAATTACAATAAACTCAAACCATAGTCCTCGTCATGAATAATACATTTTTAGGAGATATTGTTGCTAAGTTAGTATTAGCTATTCAACCACTCAAAGAAGCGTTAACAGATGAAGTCAAGTTTAAAAAGTTGATGAATGAGTTAGGGTGGAGTGTGACTAATTTTCCAAGTAATACTTTAAGTTCTGTAATAACTTCTTGGGATGATTTACTTGATTCCTATAATAGTTTATCGGATGCTTCGACAGAAGATGAAATAATAGATATTCTAGTTAAAGCTGCAAAAGTATTTATTGAATTAAAAAATTGTTCATCAAATTTAGGCACATCATTAAACGGTGTTAATTCAAGTTTTAGCTCAGAGTTTCCTGGTAGGTTATTCGATTATTTAATAACAGATTTTGTAAAGAAAAATTATGACTTAGCGTATTCAATATTGAAATTAATAAATGTGTTTCAGTATGATTACATAGAGCCCACTAGCTCTAGAATCGGATATTTTAAAACATCTGTTGATTATTCGAAATTATCAGTTGCCGTTAGTAATCCAGTAAGTTTATTAATAGACAAACTTAGCTGGAACTCTGCAAACTACTCGTCAAATACATTATTCTATTACTTGCTTGATGTTTTTGCCAAAGCTAATATTCCTGCAAATTTTTGTAGCTATGATGCGACTGATAATCTTGGGGATGCATTAGATTTAGTTTGTGCTTTTCCGGGATACAATGTTGATACATATATTGATATATGCTTACTGCCAATACCATCAAATAATAGTTATGAGTATTTGTTGTTGAGGATAGTAAACGCGATTCCAATTACAAGCACAAATATAGCGGATCGGGGGTTTTTTCTGCAATTAATTATTCCAGATAATATTTCCATATCGCAATCTATTTCAAGTGAGCTCAAGTTGATATTAGGTGCTGGAGCTCTTATTAATGCAAGACCTACTTTTTTAGTTAGGGCCTCTGGCATAGAATACAAAACACTAAAGGTAGGCTCAAATGTAAATACAAAACTAGAGGTAGGCTTACAATATACCCCTCAAACACCAATTAGGATATTTGGAAAGCCGCAAGGTACACGCCTACAATTATTGGAAGCAGGCATTAATATCGAGGGTAAACATGACGGGAACGAAATTGAAATTATCACTGAAGCAGATTTAAGTGGTTTAGAGTTTGTGATCAACCCCGGAGATTCTGATGGGTTTATTAAAAAAGTCTTTGGTGAAGGGCAGAAAAAGTTAACGCTTCCAACTATCATTAGTTGGTCAAGTAAGCATGGTATAAGGTTTAAAGGGAGTGGTGCATTTGAGATTACGGTTAACCCAAATAAACCTCTTGGGCCAATTGTTTTCAATGAGTTGACTTTGGCGTTAAAAGCAATAGAAAATCAACCATTAAAAACACAGATAGGTGCTACAATAAGCGGTAAAATTGGGCCAATATCTTTCATTGTAGAAAATATCGGTATTGAGTTAAAGTTTGATAAAAATGAAGGTAATGCAGGGCCTTTTGGTATTGATATTGGCTTCAAGCCACCAAATGGTGTAGGCTTGAAAGTTAAGGCATCTAAACTAGAAGGTGGAGGCTATCTCTACATTGATCGTGATAAAGGGCGGTATGCAGGTGGTATTGAGTTGGATATTTTTGGTAAACTCAGAGTAACTGCTGTAGGTATTATTACTACAAAAAATCCTGATGGGACACCTGGTTTTTCTTTGTTGATAGCGGTTGGTGTTGAGTTCCCTGGTATACCGGTGGGTTTCGGTTTTACTTTCAATGGTGTTGGTGTGCTTGCAGGGGTAAATCGTACGATGAATCCTAATGCTCTTCGAGCTGGTGTAAAAGGCGGAGCCATTAATAGCTTAATGTTCCCTAAGAATGTGATAGAAAACATCAAGACACTTATCACAGATATGGAAAGCTACTTTCCTATCGAACAGAAGAAATACACTTTTGGAGTATTCTTTTTATTAAAATGGGGGGTTGGGGTTCCACTTGTTAGTATAAAACTAGGTGTAATCATTTCATTCCCGCAACCTGTAAGGCTGGCAATTGTTGGTATTATTCAAATCGCATTGCCAGATCCTAATGTACCTGTGCTACAATTGAACGTAGCATTTGTTGGTATTATCGACTTTGAGAATAAGTACATCTCATTTGATGCTTCTATTTATGACTCTCGTTTGCTTTTTATCACTTTGTATGGAGATATGGCAGTTAGGCTCTTCTGGGGAGAAAGAAGGGAGATGCTTGTGTCAGTAGGTGGTTTCCACCCAGCATATAATGCCCCTGCATATTTGATGCTACCCAAAATGGATAGAATGACTTTATCCATTTTTGATGAAAAAAATCTTCGTTTAATTATTGAAACATATTTCGCCGTAACATCTAATACAGTTCAGTTTGGTGTTAAGTTAGACTTCTTACTCAAGGTTTGGAAGCTCAAGGTATTGGGTTGGTTCGGTTTTGATGTTTTATTCCAGTTTAATCCATTCAAATTCTTATCTCATGTATATGCAGGGTTAGCGGTTATGTGGGACGACAAAGAATTGCTATGTATCTCACTTGATTTCAATTTAAATGGCCCTGGTCCTTGGCATGCTGTAGGTAAAGGAGAGTTTACCGTATTGGGTATGAAGCAAAGTGCAAACTTTGATGAAACTTGGGGTGATGAGCCAGATACTAGTGCACCAGAGATTGAGGTAACTCCAAAATTATTGGATGCTTTAAACAAAGATGAAAACTGGCAAGGTTCTTTACCTGAAGGGCGTAAAACATATGTCAAACTTGCTGTGTCTGGAACTGGTACTTTGATTATGGATCCTCTTGGAGAGTTTACTATAACACAAAAAGTATTACCGTTCACCATTAATATAGAGCGTTTTGGTGGCCAGAAAGTTAAAGATGTAGGTATTTACAGCCTTGACTTGGTAAAAGTAAATGGGGTAGCTATTACCTCTCCAACAAGCACAAAAGAAAACTTTGCTTCTGCACAGTTTAAGGAGATGAACGATAATGATAAGATAAAGGCACCTTCATTCGAGTTCTTGCCAAATGGAGTTAAAATAGGATATGATTATTCAGAGCTAATGTTTGGTGACTTTATTACAAAGGATATAGAATATGATGTTGTTTTGATAGATGGTGAAAATAGAACAGACATTAATGTCCTTAACACCACTATTGATATTAATAGCTTTACAAAAGGCGGATTAATATCTACAAATCAAATTTCTAAAAAGGCAAACAGAGATATCGCATCACCAATTGACAAAGTAGACTTCAATCAAGAATCCTACGTACTAGTAAGTAAAGATAGCTTGAATACTATATCCACAACTAGTATAGGTAGTTTAGGAAATGCTTACACTGAAAGGGATAAAATTTATGCCAAAAGCCCTGAGTTGAAAGGCATGTATGAAATAATACCTGCGTAACCTAAAACAATATTAAACTATGAGTGCAACATTCGGATTTCTTCCTTGGTTAAGACAGGGTATGATAAATAAGATGTCTTCAACTTTAAGCTCCACCGGCAGGGCACAGCTTGATATTTCTGTCAACCTATCTGGCTCTGTAACACCTATACAAAAGTCAACGCAACTAATAGGGCCTGGAGATATTCTTGGGGTACATTCTGAAGCTATTATTAGGGTTGATCCAAAAGAAGGCTCCTTTGATTTTGAGTCTAATTATTTGCCCTATATAGAATTTTATGAGGAAGACCTACCGTGGAGATATACTCCCATGGTAAATCCATCTGACGGTAAATTGTGTCCGTGGCTTGCATTGGTTGTCTTGAAGGATAATGAATACACTACCCAGGCTGGCACAAAGGAAGAGCTACCTGCTGTATTGAAAATAACTGCAGCAAAAAATGATGTTTTTCACCCATATCAGGATCATTGGGCTTGGGCTCACGTTCATATTAATAAGCCAAGAGGTAATAGTTCAACTTATGTAGGTAACTTCAAACAGGATATTAAAGAAAACCCTGATTTGGCAGTGTCAAGATTGATATGCCCAAGACGATTAGAAGCTAATACACAATATACTGCATTCCTGATACCTGCTTTTGAAGCAGGACGTTTGGCAGGACTAGGTTTAGAAGTTACAAATTCAACCACAACAAAGATGTCTTGGGAAGGCTCTGTACTAGACTTCCCAATATATTATCAATGGCGTTTTGGAACTGCTCCGCTAGGGGATTTTGAGACTCTGGTAAGAGAGCTAAAGCCCACTGTAACAAATGGTGATTTAGGAGGGACCAAAATGGATATCAGTAATGCGGGGATGAATCTTTCTTCTTTGTATAATAGTTCTACAACTCTTCCCAAAAGCACATTGATGGAAGGAGCCGTAATGCCTCCAGCATATAATCAAGGGGTATTAAATAATGCTAGCAGTATTGATGCTTTTACTGTAGTATTAAAGGATAATCTTAATCTTCCGTCGCTAATGAAAGAACCATCATTTGCTTCAGGGTCAACTCCTAATCCTTTTGATGCTTCCTTACCAAACTTACAAAATGATGACCCAATAATATTGCCACATATTTATGGTATGTTTCATTCGGGTGTTACTTCTATCAATAGTTCTTCACCTGCCTGGGTACAAGAGTTAAACTTGAATCCTAAGTATCGTGCTGCTGCTGGTATTGGCGCGCAAGTAGTCAGAGAACGCCAAGAAGAACTCATGGAAACTGCATGGAAGCAGGTGAAAGATGTGTTAGATGCTAATGATAAAATATCTAAAGCTGTATTAGCAATAAATGTTAGTGCTGCTATCTACGATAAACATGTTATAGGAGGAGTATTTAGGGCTACAGCAACAGCTGACGAGAAATTGAATAACATTATTAATATTGCTGCTGCTGGTATGAAAAAGATACCTGGCATCACAACTACATCAACATTGGCAGCTACAGCGTACAAAACTGCAAGTTCTTCAAAATTAACTGTTGGTTCAATTGATGCTGGTTTCAGGAAGATGTCGAGAAGCAGATCGTCATTTATTAATAAAATAAGTCAATCATCTAGTTCAAAAATAAATAAAGAACTATTATCTAAAATAAACATAAGCGATGATTTTACTGCTTGTGTCAGTTCTACGAAAGTAAAACCTGTTGCGACTTCTGCAGCAACTTACATGACTGCCGGAGGAACTTCTGCATCCAGCGGTTTTTCAGGCGCTCTTACTTACACAAAAGGTGGTATTCAAAATGTTTATTTGAATCAGAAGTATAATCTAGACCGCACATTAAAATTTTATGATCAACTAGAAGCCCCATTTATTGCAACTAAACCTAGTTTAACAACTGGATCTAATTTTGTAACGAATACATACCAAGCATTAAATCCAGTTGTTAAACTGAACGAGTGAAGAAGATGATTAAACTGCAGATACCGAATGGTACAATATCTACAGTCAGTGAACTAAAAACAATTATGGCATATCCTGTTTTTGACGAGCCGACATTCGATGATCTTATAAAAGTATCACCAGAGTATTTATTGCCTGGAATCGATAAATATCCTAATAATACAATTACACTTCTTCAAACTAATCAAAGATTTATCGAGTCATACATGGCTGGTCTTAATCATGAATTTGCTCGTGAATTGTTATGGAGAGAATATCCAACTGATCAACGAGGGAGCTATTTCAGGCGTTTTTGGGATGTGAATGATACAATTGATTTGAATACTACAGACTACTTGTATGATATAAACGAGATGCACCTGTGGGGCAATAACGGGCTTGGAGACAATCATACATCTGGACGACATGGTAACTCATCTAACATTGTGTTAATGATAAAAGGAGATTTGTTAAAGAAGTTTCCCAATGCTTTAATATATCTACAGAAAGCTCAAATTGATACTAGTACAAACAGACGTATTCTAACACCTAATAGTATTAAGTTTCCACTATTCAAAGCTTCTTTACAGCCAAATATTACTTTATTAGGTTTTGACATTTCTAAACAAAATGCTTTGAATGAATCTGGAACTGGTTGGTTTATAGTATTTAGAGAACGCCCTGGCCAACTAAGATTGGGATTAGATGAATATATAGCAAACCAAACACTACCAACTATCAGTAATTCTAATACATCCTGGTCTTGGAATGATTTAAATTGGGGGCATATGGGGGCCAATGCCAAGACTGTGAGGATCGATGCATTTACTGGATCAGCACCTGTTCATAATGGTATTACATGGGGTAAAAATGCCGCTGAAATGGCCTGGGTTTTATATCAAAATCCTGTTATGGTAGCTGTCCATGCAGATGACATGATCGTGTCTTGATTCCTTTTTTTAATACTTTTCTTAATCCTTTATTACTTATAACCAATGAAGTACGCAATTCCACTATCATATTCTGGTGACTATGTAAATCACACACCTCAGTTGTTTCTTGATTTTGAGTATAGGTTGAATTCAGTAACAAACTTTGAACAACCAATTTTCATGATGCCTGTGCGTTTAGAAACGCGCTTCATGAAGGGTATTGAAAGACCCATATTTTTTGACGTGGCAGTGGATGGTTTTGCAGAAGTATGGTACGCTGCAGAAGCTACATTAACTCTTATAGATTCTTATACAGTATTTGATCTATTCGATGATATAAAGTTAAATGACGGTGTTGCTGAGATATTTGAAACTATCGTGTTATATCACGATAAAATTGCATTATTGAATAGTTTGCAACTTTCAGATAAAGAAGCATTAATAAATATTAACTCCCGTATTTCTGCGAAATTGACAATTGCGCGAGATTGGATGGTATCTAAAAGTTCTGGTCCTGCAATTGAATCTACGGTCACCGGGATTTTTAATAACATTAGTTCGGAGATAAGCGCTATAAATAATGATATACAGACTATAACTCTGAATACTAGTTGGGAACAACACGTAAGTACTGAAGCAAGCCAAACAGCATCTTCAATCAATGCAGTTATGCAGTCTACGGATGCAAACTTGGGACAGATGTTAATTAATGGTGGTCAGCAGATTGATATGCAGAAGTTTAATTTGTTTGTTGCCCAATGCCTTGAATTAAGACCGATAATTAAGAGTTATAGTTCCTTTGAAGTTGGACAGGAAATTAGCGCATATAATAAGTTGTATCTATGGACTTTGTTGGAGCCAATTAATACAAGAATTAACACCTTATTTGGTTACATCGAGCAAGTTAAAAACACCGATGCAAATTTTGCATTATATAAAAAAGAGCTGTATTCAGCTGCTTCTAAACTGCAATATGAGTGGTTACTGCTAAACGCAAGGTATACTTATTCATTTTTGACAAATGTTAAGAATGCCAGTAGATATACCGAAGAAGATTTTAATGTTCTCAATCCTATTGTTGCAATTGCAGGTTCAACCATTAATACAAAGTGTTCTGAGTTAGAAGGTTTCTTAGCACAAATATTGTCTAGTATACGGGATGTAAATGCCTATAATCAATTATTGGAAACGTGTGATAGTATAAATGAAACGTTATTAGCCTTAATACAGGAGAATAGCGCTATTGATGAATTATCTGTTGCATATCTATGGAATAGTATATCCAAGTTAAATGATGTATTAGGTAACTTAATTGAGCATTTGAAAAATGTTGAGAGATTGCACATTGCTGTTGAAGAAGAAGCTGTCGGAATATTCAATTCAATGAGTGCTTTCTTAAATAGTGTTGTGGATCCCAATATGCCCACTACTGAGGAGATTAACGGTTTTTCTAATGACGTAAAGGACCTCTATATTTATATAAGTGACAAGGTTGGCGAAGCCAATACGATACTTGTGAACCTAAATGGGCTTCAGAATGAAAGCTGGGACTACCAGTTGTTTAATGACTATAAGGCTCAATTATTTGAAATTGGACAGTTAATGCCATCTGTTTCATCTTTGAATGAAAGCAATGGCGATGTGTCTTTAGAACAGCATTATTTATGGCATGCTTTATCACCATTAATAGAACAAAGTACTACACTAAATATTAAGATTGGAAGTCTAAAATGGGAAGAAGGTACACTCACTCTAGGTAGTCACATAGAAGAAGTATTGTCGGTTGGGATAGATATTGCCGGTACATGGGGTGATGTAATAGCCGTAAACGGTCCAATTGAATGGGTTGCCAATACTCAAAAACAGGATGAATTGTGGATTAGGGTGTATCCGGATGATATTGAGATAAATAATCACGATGAGTTGTTGACATTGAATGAAAAAGATGCGGGGGTTTCTTACTGGGAAGAGTGGTACAATGCTCATGGTGATCCTAAGTTACAATTAGCTGCTTGGAAATCTTTGGTTGACAGATTTGGTGAGGAACGCTCTGCATGGATAATAAAAGCTTTATTTCCGACAAACTTTTCTATTAACTCTACTACAGGCGTAGTCACAGGTACTACTACCACTACTTACTATAAAGCTGTTACTCAGCTTACCACTTTAACTAAGTACATTAATTTATTATCAGCAGCAACTTGGACCACTAATAACATTGTCGCAGCGCAGAATCACGTTACTTATATAGGCACTCACATACAGTCAACACATTCAAATGTTATGGCTGTTAATTCACTGCCTTCTGAAGAGCATGCTGTATTAGAAGGAGTCGTAAATAATTTTCAAGCTGCTTATACAGGGTTTGAGTCTGTTGTAGCATCAACTTATAGCGGTGATGTTTCATTAGGTGAAACAACATATCTTGTCAGTAATATTGTTTCGCATGTAGCTGTAATTGATGTTGTTACAAATTGGACAATTGTTTACAATAATCCTCCTGTATTTCCTACAGTTACTCTAAAACCTCAAGGCTGGAATAATACAGCTTATACTTCTGTGATGCCAGATAGGTTTGTTTTTCAACTAATTCAGAATGAAGATTTTTCGTCTAATATTAAGAGGTTGAAATCCACGGTAAAAGGAGATTCACGAATAAAGCACTTAAAGGTTGGAAATAAAGTTCCAACTACATTGTATACAGGTATTAGTCCCCAACCAGATCCCTCAAATCCTACAGCAGATGCTTTTAAGAGGACTGTTTTAGACAACCTGGAAGTTTTAGACAAGAGGATAAAGTGGGTCTTTGATTTTAATGAAGCAGTAAATGTTGGGATGGCAACATATATCCCTTTGAGGAATAATGAGTCAGTTACAGGGTTTGATAAATTATTAGTTTATGGTTTAAGACTTGGGGAAGGAGTAGACTTGCTGCCAAATGGTCAGACAATACAACAATATGTATTGTCTGAAAATAAGTATCAATTGGAAAAATTGTTGGAGTCGCATCATTATACAGGTGGTTTGGAGATATTGAAAATTGGCACACCTACAAACAATACCAGTACTAATAATGCGGGATACAAGGAAGAAGACCCCTTTGCTGAGAAAAGTTTTGCAACACAAGCAACTAACCCCCTGTTAAAGACATCGACAAATAAGTTGTTTAAACCGGATGGCCAATGGTTGGCAGATGCGTTAGGCATAGAATATAACGTATTCTTCCACGTTAAGAATGCGGATAAAAAACAGACAAGTAATGCGATTGCTATGAACCGCGCTCTGTGGAACGGCACTATTGGTAGTTTCATGAGAGATATGATGAGCCCTTTGTTTACAAATGATAACGTTGGCAGAACAAAAGATTACTTTGCTGATTATGTATTTTCCAGAGGTCAATTACCATCAATAAGAATCGGGAATCAGCCCTATGGCATATTGCCAACTACAGCATTTTCTGAATGGGAATGGAGAAGTACGTTTAATTTGGGAACGGATGTAAAGAGTTCTATGCAGTCAGATTTTATTGGTGGAAAATTCGGATTGAATGATGCCAGTTATATGTATAGTGATTTCTTTATTGGCGGTTCGCACAACCCGTTTGTAGGAGTTCCTGAGGCACACAAGTTTTATAGTGATAGATTTTATTCAAGATTAACCAATGTATTAAGAGCGCTTAATAGAACCTGGTTAGATATGGTTGATGTCTATGCAAAAGCTGCCCATTTGGACTATGGTAAATCTGGTTTAACAGTAGAGGACAGACAGAAAGATTTTCTCGAAATGTTAGGATTGGATGCAACAACTGCTGAAGCTGCTGTTAGATTCCTAACGAATGATTTGAGTTTTCAAAATGCTGACTTCCTTTATAGTATGGGGACTAATGTATTAGATCCTAAAAGGATTGGGGGGACGTTCTTTGATTTTGTTGATAGTAAATGGAGTAGACCTAATATTTCCGGAAGTAGTTTAACTACTAAGCCTACGCCAGATACAAGTGCGTTGTTTACTAAAATATTTAATGGCTTTGATTTTATTGGTAGTGATTGGATACAAAATATTAATCTAGGAACTACTACCGGGTTGTTTGATCATAATCTGTTCCCTACACAAAACGGTGGGCTGGTATTTCCTGGAAGTACGGATAAACCTGATGTGTCATTATATATAGAACGTTTGCTTAGATCATTCAGGGTATTACAGCATGAAAAATCTTATGGTTTAAGAGGTCCTTCAGTTGATGAGAAGTTATTGTCGGAAAATAGTTTCTTGAGTCCCACTTCAAGTAGTTCAACACGAAATTACATTCAATGGTTATTAGACCAAAAAGATTTAAGGAATGTATGGTACGACAATAGATTTGATAAGATGCAGTCTCGCTCTTTACTGTTCTTATTGTTAAGACAGTCACTATTGTTAACGTACAGAAATGTTGCTTGCGATGTGATTGTGTCAAATAATTATTTGTCTGATTTTGGTCTGAAATCTGTAGGTACACCTGAAGGTATTGCCAGATATTTTAATAGCTTGGGTGCTTCTGGGGCGGGTACAGTATTGTCAAAATGGCATCTGTTATTTTATGGATTGGATACACTTAGGAATTATAGTGTGAACGGGGTATATCCATACCGCGGCGCGCTTGATTTTTATTCAAGTATGAATTGCAATAACGCATTTGCAGGAATGTCTTTGCCAAGCCAGTTTTCTAGTTTGACTTCTGCCGGATGGTGGAATAAGAGTCTGGCAGAACATATGCTTAATCCTGTTTCAGGTTCACCTGCATTTACCGATACAATTATCAGAGAAGTGAGAGCAGCAATGGACGTGCTATCGGGATGTAGCACTGCTGAACTAGATAGGTTGCTTAAAGAGCATATTGATCTTTGTACATACAGGCTTGATGCATGGAATTACGGTATGGTTAATAAACGATTATGGGAAAACCGAAATATACCTGGTTCTAGAGTTAAGGGAAATTATCTTGGAGCATATAGTTGGGTAATTGATGTAAGGCCAACAGGAGCATTAAGTGACGTTTCTAATAAAATTCCTAAATCACTGCAAGATAGCAGTAGTAGTACCTATCACAACAGTGCTAATTTAGGCTTTATTCATACCCCTTCAGTAGCCCATGCACTTTGTGCAGCGTTGTTAAGAAGTGGCTATGATTCTGAAAAAAATACTATTGATAATAAATTTGCTATTAATCTAAGCTCAGAAAGAGTAAAAATAGCGATGTCTTTACTTGAAGGTGTAAGGAATGGTCAGACCCTTGGTGCTATATTGGGCTATAGATTTGAAAAAGGTTTGCATGACAGGTATTCTTCAACGTTGGAACTTGATGAATATATCTATAAGTTCAGAAGGAAATTCCCATTAACCCCGGAAACAGCGATTACTAACCCTACATCCGGAGGGGGGGAATCAAGGTTGACGAATGTGGTAGACGGTGTTGAATTACAACGATATTTCAAGTCTAAAATTTCAGATCTAATACAGAATAATCCTAGTAAAAGTATATGGGATTTGTACACTACAAATGCTAGTCTTGGTTCGGGTAATTCGTTCAGCGATAAGTATGCTAGTGTATTAGTTGATATACCTGGGCTACCAGCATATGGCACGTCTAGTTGTGATGCAATTATGGCTGAAGTTGACAGGATGTTTGCTTCTGCGGACTCGTTAGGGGATCTTATTGTTGCAGAGGGGGTATTTCAGATTGCAAATGGTAATACTGTAAAATCTGCATCTGTTGTAGAATCAATGACAGAAGGGAAGATGCCTCCTGAATTGGATATAGTTAATACACCTCGAACAGGTATAAATGTCACACACCGTGTTGTAAACATTGTAGATTGTATACAAAATTCATCAATTGCTTCGGTATGGACAGGTGGTGTTTTAACGCCTAGGGCATATGCAGAGCCAAATCTCAATACTTGGTTTGGAAAAATATTAACTGTTCCATTTGATAGCAATGTAGTAACTCTATCGAATTTTGCTGAGAAGATAGGTTGCAAGGTTACATATAATGATGAAAATGATGTGCCTCAAGAGTTTAATATTAAGTTGTTAGACCTTGCTATTCAACCCATAGACTTATTGTATATGGTTCAAGACGGAGATTATACATCAGAACTGGCAGACCGCATAGGTTATTATACAAGGGTAAATGCTTCTGATTATTATGCAACATCTGCAGTTGGTATACCATATAACATTCCTTTGACTATACATTTCAAAGACAAAGGTAGTATTGTTGGTGTAATTGCTTCTTTCAGTGATATAGTTTCGTTGGTTTGCAACGCTGCTGACTTAGTGAAAAGCAGTAAATACTTGCAGGCTAAAGATTTTGTAAGAAGTGCTTCACCGGCAACTGGTAGCTCTACTACTCCGAAATTTGATTTCACTAACCTTGCGGATAGATTTGTTTCAACTACTAACACAAATTCAATTTATAAAATTTTAAATAATTTATTGCTGAGCTTAAGCGGCATCACCGCGATTAATAATATGAGCCAACTAAATAGTGCGAGGAACGTTCTGAAAAAATGCTTAGATTTTGGAGTTTCAGGGGCACTGCCAGTATACCCATCAGATGACTATACAAGTGAAATTGGTCAAGAAACATTATCACAAGTTAAGCGTGTAGAACAAGAATTGATAAAACGAAAAACAGATGCTGATCAGTATTCATTGACAAGTGTGAATGATAATGTGTTACTAGAAAATTATTTAGCAATTGGAGAAAAATTATTTAGTAACGGATTTAAGGTTATTCCTCACTTCAGTTTTGATTATTATACTGGTTTGTTGAATGACTTGTCGGTTCAGCTTAATAATGTAGGCACAAAATCAAGCTCTGATATTTTATCATTTGTAAATGATATTGATATCGAAATGGATGATTGGATTTATAGTGTTTCGAGGGTTCGTGACAAAGTTGAAACCATTGAAACTTTAAGATTGCTGTCTTCAGAATCATTGCATAACTCGTTAAAAGTTGTTCCTATTCAACTGCCATATGATGCAGGGGATTGTTGGGCAGGAATTGAGTATCCTAATACATTCTCTCCTAAGCAAGATAAATTGTCTATTGTCTTATTTAATAAATCACAGTTTGTAAGTACAGTTCCTGTGCCCAGTCCAAGTCCTTGGTATTGCGGTTTTATTATTGATGAATGGGTAGAGACAATACCATTTAAAGAAGAAACTACAGCTGTGACATTTAATTATGATCAGCCTGATGCTAAAGCACCCCAGAATTGCCTATTAATTGTCAATCCATATCCTAAGAATAATGCTACAAGCTATATTTGGACACCTGCTACTTTAACTAATAGCTTACTTGATACACTAGATATGTCTGTGATAAGAATGGTAGAACCGGATCACTTTAAATCTAAGAAAACATCAGATGCTATTGATGCCCCATTAGAGTCAGGTTATACCCATACAGGTGTTTTTGATGCATTTAAATATGTTCTTCCAGCAATAGTAGGAGAGGTGACTCCACACATAATAGCTGGTAATGATCCGTATTCACATTCTTCATATACTGGTAAAGGATCATTGTCTGCGGACGACTCTACACAGCAAGTTTCATTTGAGTATATTGTAAATAATGTTCCAGGACTGTCCCCTGGTGGTTATACTCCATACTCTGATACAGGAAATGGTAGCTCGGTATCTAATCCTCCGTATTCCAGTGCTATGCTTCATTGGTCAGAATTGGATTCTGATACTGTTATCTCAGATAATGACTTGCAGGAATTTATGAATGCAGAGATAATGAATGAAGAAATAATGCAATTGCAAAATCAATTAAATAATCTATCACAATTCTAATGCTATGAATAATAATCCCAATTCATATATTCCAATATCTGGAACAGGTCCACTTGATTTACCCTACATGGCTTGGAACAGAATAGAAGCACGACCTAGAAAACGACAGTTCGATCGAGTTTTAAAGGCAGAAGTACATGATGCATTATGGATGTTGGGTAAACAATGGCAAGTAGGCGAATTTAAAGGAAATGATACCGGTTCCGGCATCCTCGCCAAAATGCAATTGGACTATCTAAAGATGAATGCATTTAAGCTTAAGGATAGCAATACTGTGTCTTACAACTACGAAATGCCAGTAGAGCCGATAGTTGAGAGATTAAATTATCGTTTTAGTATGAAGGAGAGTGTGCTGATTGGAAGAAAGTTTTTGCAAATGTTAGAGCAAACACTCTCTTCAGTCAATAATTCATTGTATCAAAGTATTAAATCAGCTATTACAAATATCAATAACGGACTAACTGTAATTGAGACTATTCCAGAACAATCAAATGCAAATTCATTCACTGAACAGGAAATTTTCAAAAAAGCTGAGCTGTTCTCCGATAAAAAGGTTTTTAATTTCCACTCTGCAATCAGAATATCTAATAATGTAATAAACGGTGCGAAAATTTATCATGATCTCAAGTCGATAAGCAATTCTGCAGGATTGACACATCTTGGCAATACCTATGGCGTCTATACCCCTAGTGGCCTTACCACAAGTGAGATTACAGCGATTTCTACAAGTATTGGTTATTTTAAATCATGGGTAGAGAAAATGTACTCCTTACCTCAAGGTGGTATTGCTGATGAGGCTTGGAATCCAAGATCATTGTCTTATAGTTTTGAAACTCACTTTCCCAAAGGTGGTGCTGATAAATATGTATTGAAGAGCGATGATTATGCTCAGGGCAAATTAGATTGGTTTGCATTTAGTCAGCTTAATGATACAAGCAATGAACCATCCGTTGTTGAAATGAAAACTCTACAAGTGATTATGTCAGAGGCTAGGTTTGCAGGTATGCCAAGTAGCAGATGGTGGGAGTTTGAAAATGGGGGTGTAAATTTTAGTGATATTGATGCAAATACTACAGATATTGCCAAGATTTTAATGACACAATTTTCATTGATTTACCAAGATGATTGGTTTGTTGTGCCCATGAAGTTGCCTATCGGAAGTTATTCTAATTTGAGGGGGATAGTTGTTACCGATGTGTTTGGGGTAAGAACATACATCTCAAACTATTCTTTAAAGTATAACGGACAAGGGCAGTTTATACCAGAAACGTCTTGGAATGGTTGGAGATGGATGGATATTAGTATAGATGACAACGTCATTAATTCTAGTAGACCATCCGGTAATTTATTGCTTCCTCCTGTTGCAAGAAAGAGTATTGAAAGTGAGCCGATAGAACAGGTTGTTTTTATTAGAGATGAAATGTCTAATCTTGTATGGGCTATTGAGAAGATAGTTCCCGACCATTTAGGTAAGGGTACCGATGGCAATGAGAAGGCAAATGCGTTTAAAAAATTTATTGCAAATGTAAAACCTACAGTAACGGCGACCGCAAACATACCCGAAGAAGATGCAAAACTACAGTATAAATTAGTAGATACCGAAATTCCTGAAAATTGGATTCCTTTTCAACCTACACATATTGGAGGTACAGCGATTAAGAATAGGAAAATCCAATTACAACGGTCTGCAATGCCGAGAATTCTACCTCCATATGCAGTTTCTTTAGTACGGCCTAGAACAAGCATATTGAAGTATGGTTTTGGTAGTACACCGTCGCACTATTTTATTAATGAAGAAGAAGTGCCTAAGTCTGGGTGTATTGTTGATACTACATTTCAAAGGACAAGATGGTATAATGGTAAGATTGTTACTTGGGTTGGAAGATGCAAAAAGAACGGTAGAGGCGAGGGGTCAAGCGGGTTAGTATATGATAAGGTTGATAATATTGATGGTCAGTAATCAACGTGTTTTATGCCCTTTCAATACCGTTTGAAATTTATGTAAGTACAATTATGTTTTGATTTGTTAAATATATGCAGCAGAGGACTATGGTATTATGGTCGTCTGCTGTTTTAATATCTATAAATTTCTCCCATGCCTACCGAACTATCCCGTTATCTTGATTTTTTAATAGCATTGGTTTACACAA
>JADHED010000509.1_pt1 | contig 46060 bp, 36 predicted proteins | sample 8952041 | NCBI WGS metagenome assembly JADHED01 (sample SAMN16124423, study PRJNA663239) | bioreactor sludge metagenome | isolation source: sludge (control) | place: India:Bengaluru | collected 2018-09-08 | reverse complement strand
TCGTTCGGCGGCGTGTCGGGTGCGATGTTCGGTGCGTTCCAGGGCTTCGTGTCGCCCGAGTCCTTCAGCCTGATGGAGTCGGTCATGATCGTCGCCATGGTGGTGCTGGGCGGTATCGGCCACATTCCGGGCGTGATTTTGGGCGCCGTGCTGCTGTCGGCCCTGCCCGAAGTGCTGCGCTACGTGGCCGGCCCGCTGCAGGCCATGACCGATGGCCGCCTGGACTCCGCCATCCTGCGCCAGCTGCTGATCGCGCTGGCCATGATCATCATCATGCTGATGCGCCCCCGTGGCCTGTGGCCGTCGCCTGAGCACGGCAAGAGCCTGACGCAGAAGACCTGAAGAAGAACACCACCGAAAGTTAGCAATGACAGTGAAATCCAATGAAGTGGTGCTGAAGGTCGCCGGTATCTCCAAGCGCTTCGGCGGCCTGCAGGCCCTGTCCGACGTGGGCATCACCATCCAGCGCGGCCAGGTGTATGGCCTGATCGGCCCCAACGGCGCGGGCAAGACCACGTTCTTCAACGTGATCACCGGCCTGTATACCCCCGACGCCGGGACGTTCGAGCTGGCCGGCAAGCCCTACGAGCCCACCGCCGTGCACGAAGTGGCCAAGGCCGGTATCGCCCGCACCTTCCAGAACATTCGCCTGTTTGCCGAAATGACGGCGCTCGAGAACGTGATGGTGGGCCGCCACATCCGTACCAAGTCCGGTCTGCTGGGCGCAGTGCTGCGCACCAAGGGCTTCAAGGAAGAAGAAGCCGCGATTGCCAAGCGCGCCCAGGAACTGCTGGACTACGTGGGCATCGGCAAGTTTGCCGACTACAAGGCGCGTACCCTGAGCTACGGCGACCAGCGCCGCCTGGAAATTGCCCGCGCGCTGGCCACCGACCCGCAGCTGATCGCGCTGGACGAACCCGCCGCCGGCATGAACGCCACCGAGAAGGTGCAGCTGCGCGAGCTGATCGACCGCATCCGCAATGACAACCGCACCATCCTGCTCATCGAGCACGACGTGAAGCTGGTGATGGGCCTGTGCGACCGTGTGACGGTGCTCGACTACGGCAAGCAGATTGCCGAGGGCAACCCTGCCGAAGTGCAGAAGAACGAAAAAGTGATTGAGGCCTATCTGGGCACCGGAGGACATTGAGAATGGCCGAAAAATCCAACAAGGTACTGCTGCAGGTCAAGGGCCTGAAGGTCGCCTACGGCGGTATCCAGGCCGTGAAGGGCGTGGACTTTGAAGTGCGCGAAGGCGAGCTGGTCTCGCTGATCGGCTCCAACGGCGCCGGCAAGACCACCACCATGAAGGCCATCACCGGCACGCTGGCGATGAACGACGGCGACATCGAGTACCTGGGCGAAAGCATCAAGGGCAAGGGCGCCTGGGACCTGGTGAAAAAGGGTCTGGTCATGGTGCCGGAAGGCCGCGGCGTGTTCGCGCGCATGACCATCACCGAAAACCTGCAGATGGGCGCCTACACACGCTCCGACAAAGCGGGCATCCTGGCCGACATCGAGAAGATGTTCACCATCTTCCCGCGCCTGCGCGAGCGCAAGGACCAGCTGGCCGGCACCATGTCGGGCGGCGAACAGCAGATGCTGGCCATGGGCCGTGCGCTGATGAGCCAGCCCAAGGTGCTGTTGCTGGACGAGCCCTCGATGGGCCTGTCGCCCATCATGGTGGACAAGATCTTCGAGGTGGTGCGCGATGTGTACGCCCTGGGCGTGACCATCGTGCTGGTTGAGCAGAACGCCAGCCGCGCGCTGGCGATTGCCGACCGTGGCTACGTGATGGAGTCGGGCCTGATCACCATGACCGGCCCCGGCCAGCAACTGCTGAGCGACCCCAAGGTGCGCGCCGCCTACCTGGGCGAATAAGTCGCTGCAGCAAACGCACCGCTCAGCCGGTGCCGCTGTCCCCGGAAGGCACTCCAGTGGAGTGCCTTTTTTGCGCCTGCTGCCGGGTGCAGCGGAGCGAATTTTGCTATTAAATGAATAGCTGTCAAGGCATGTAACACCGGCGCAATCGACTGATTTTGTTCATAATCGATCGATTCGTTCACTCTCTCAGCCCTGACGCCTCACCATGAACGCGCTCCAGTCCCTGCCCATCTCGCTGCAAACGGTGCTGCTGCTCACGGCCAGCAATATCTTCATGACCTTTGCGTGGTACGGCCACCTGAAGAACCTGGCGTCTTCGCCGTGGTATGTCGCGGCCCTCGTCAGCTGGGGCATCGCGCTGTTCGAGTACCTGTTGCAGGTGCCAGCCAACCGCATCGGCTTCACCCAGTTCAACGTGGGGCAGCTCAAGATCATGCAGGAGGTCATCACGCTGGGCGTGTTTGTGCCGTTCGCCGTGTTCTACATGGGCCAACCCCTGAAATGGGACTACCTCTGGGCGGGGCTGTGTCTGGTGGGTGCGGTGTATTTCATCTTCCGGGGCGCCTGACGGCGGACGGCCGAAGCGGGCGTCGTCCCGCCGTCCGCCGTCCGCCGCCCGTGATCCTGTGCGCAGGGCGGCATCAACCCCCTGCAGGGCGCACGGTTAAACTCGCCGGGTCACGAAAGCGTCATGGTTTTGTCATGGCGCAGCCTTTTCTCACCATTCGTTCCCGATCCAGGAGTCTCCATGCTGTTTGCCAAGCTGTTGCCACGCGAAGGCAATTTTTTTGAAATGTTCAACCAGCATGCGGACCGCATCGTCGAGGCGGCACGGGCCTTCTCGCAACTGGTGGCCAACTACAGCGAGCCGCACCTGCGCGACAAATACAACCAGGATGTGGACAACGCCGAGCGTGCTGCCGACCGCGTGACGCACGAGGTGAACAAGGCCATCCACAAGACCTTCATCACCCCCATCGACCGTGAGCAGATCCACACGCTGATCAACACCATGGACGACGTGGCCGACCTGATCCAGGACTCGGCCGAGACGATGGCGCTGTACGACGTGCGCCACATGACGGAAGAAATCACCCGTCTCACGGACCTGAGCCTCAAGTGCTGCGAGCGCCTGCGCGATGCCGTCAAGCTGCTGGAGAAGATCGCCGACCCGGCCGTGGCCGAGGCTGCGCTCAAGACCTGCGAGGAGATCGACAAGCTCGAATCCGACGCCGACCGCGTGATGCGCAGCGCCATGAGCAAGCTGTTCCGCGAGGAGCCCGATGTGCGCGAGGTGATCAAGCTCAAGGCCATCTACGAGCTGCTGGAGACCATCACCGACAAGTGCGAGGACGTGGCCAACTGCATCGAGGGCATCGTCCTCGAAAACTCCTGAACCCCGCAGGCTGACCAGTATGGAAACTGTACAGACGGCCCTCTGGGTTGTGGTTCTGCTTGTGGCCCTGGCGATCCTGTTCGACTTCATGAACGGGTTCCACGACGCGGCCAATTCAATTGCCACGGTGGTCTCCACCGGCGTGCTCAAACCGGCACAGGCGGTGCTGTTCGCCGCCTTTTTCAATTTCATCGCGATCTTCATCTTCCATCTGAGCGTGGCGGCGACGGTAGGCAAGGGCATCGTGCAGCCTGGCATTGTGGATACGCACGTGGTGTTTGGCGCTCTGGTGGGCGCGATCACCTGGAACGTGATCACCTGGTACTACGGCATTCCTAGCAGCTCCTCGCACGCGCTCATTGGGGGCATCGTGGGCGCCGTGATTGCGAAGGCGGGGGCCGGAGCTCTGATCTCTGCGGGTATTCTGAAGACCGTGGCCTTCATCTTCGTATCACCGTTGCTCGGTTTCACGCTGGGTTCGATCATGATGGTGGCCGTGGCGTGGATCTTCCGCCGCACCCGGCCAAGCAAGGTGGACAAATGGTTCCGTAGGTTGCAGCTGATGTCTGCCGGCGCCTACAGCCTGGGCCATGGCGGTAACGATGCACAAAAGACGATTGGCATCATCTGGCTGCTGCTGATCGCCACGGGATACTCGTCGGCATCTGACGCCTCGCCCCCCACCTGGACCATCATCAGTTGCTATGTGGCGATTGGGCTGGGCACCATGTTTGGCGGCTGGCGCATTGTGAAGACCATGGGCCAGAAGATCACCAAGCTCAAGCCGGTGGGCGGCTTCTGTGCCGAAACAGGCGGGGCGCTGACCTTGTTCCTGGCCACCACGCTGGGCATTCCGGTCTCCACCACGCACACCATCACGGGCGCCATCGTCGGTGTGGGCTCCACCCAGCGCGCCAGCGCTGTGCGCTGGGGCGTGGCGGGCAATATCATCTGGGCGTGGGTGCTGACCATCCCTGCAAGCGCCTTCGTGGCTGCTGTTGCTTACTGGATCAGCCTACAGCTGTTCTGATGTCCTGAGTGTTCAAGATAATATTGAATAGATAGCGTTCTGGAGCCTTGGCACTAACTAAAACGCCCCATGGAGCAAGTGCTCGATGGGGCGTTTTTTTGCCGGTCGGCTGTTCACTGCGAAATCTTGCGGGCTTCCTCGATCTGGTACTCAAAATACCGCTGGAAGCTGAACGCCAAGCTAGCCATCAGCACTGTGGTGCCGATCAGCAGTGAAACCACAATGGCGCCCACCGTGATCCATTGCGTTCTACCTGGTGGTGCATCGGGGGATGCGCCAGGGTTGTAGCGTGCGTTCCACGCCTCGGGCGTCATGAGTGCGTAGAGGATGGCCCGCAGCGCGCAACCTGCAATCGTGAAGCCCAGCAGCGGAATCAGCACCCAGCTGTAGTGGTCGTCCTGACCAAGTTGTTGCACCCGCTGGATGCCATAGATGCCCAGCGCCGTAGGAATGGGCAGCAGCCAGCCGAGCATGTCGGACAGTCCGTGCAGATAGAAGCGGTGCAGGCCCAGCGGCCCGCCCACAAAGGCGAGCCAGGCCGCCACGGTTTTGTTTTTCATGGGGTGTCGCGCTATTCGGGGGAGGTGGTGTCGCCCGCGCCCAGGGTCTTTTCCATGAGCACGATATCGCGCCAGGCGCCAAACTTCCAGCCCACCGAGCGCATGATGCCCACATCGGTAAAGCCCAGCGCCCGGTGCACGCCGATGGAGCCCGCGTTGGCCGAGTCGCCAATCACCGCCAGCAGCTTGCGCACGCCCACGGCCTCGGCCTGCACGGCCAGCTCGGCCAGCAGCTTGCGGCCCAGGCCCATGCCACGGGCGGTGTCCGCCACGTAGATCGAGTCCTCGGCCGAGAAACGGTAGGCCGGACGGGGCTTGAACCAGTTGGCATAGGCAAAGCCCAGCACCTGTCCATCCTGCTCGGCCACCAGCCAGGGCAGCCCGCGCGCCAGCACGTCCGCGCGGCGGCCTGCCATGTCGGCTTCGGAGGGGGGATCGATCTCGAACGTGCCCGTGCCGTGGAGCACATGGTGTTGGTAAATGGCGGTAATGGCGGGGATATCGCTGTCGGTGCTGGGGCGGATGGTGGACATTGGAACAAATAGATATAATCGCGAGCTTTGCAGCGTGTCGCTGGCCGGGTGGCCATGTCGCGTGTCTCAAGCGTTGCGAATATGGTTGCGAACACTGTGGCTTACGGCAAATGTTGCCGGAGTTCACCACCCGAAGGATAAATCATGGTCGTCATTCGACTCTCCCGCGGCGGCTCCAAGGGCCGTCCTTTCTTCAACATCGTCGTTGCTGACAAGCGCGTGCGCCGTGACGGCCGCTTCATCGAGCGCATCGGCTTCTACAACCCCACCGCCAAGGAATCCGAAGAAGGCCTGCGCATCGTGCAAGACCGTCTGGCTTACTGGGTGGGCGTGGGTGCCCAGTCCTCCCCCACGGTGGACCGCCTGATCAAGCAAGCCGCCAAGAAGGCTGCTTAAAGCTCCCCGAAAAGGGCGGGTTCCGTCGGCTGGTCTGGCGGAACCCGCCCTTTTCTCATTCTGGATTCACTGCCATGGCCACCACACCGCTGACCCTCGAACCCGCAGAACTGCCTGCCGACGCCGTTGAAGTAGGGCGCATTGCAGATGCCTGGGGCGTCAAGGGCTGGTTCAAGGTGCTGCCGCACAGCAGCAATCCCGAGGCACTTTTTTCGTCCAAACGCTGGTACCTGCAGCCGTCCGAGCGCGGGGCCAAGACCTTCAACGGTACCGTGCTGCTGCCCATCCGCCAGGCCAAGGACCATTCGGACTCCGTGGTGGCTTGGGCGCAGGGCATTGACGACCGCAACGGCGCAGAGGCGTTGCGGGGCGCGCGGATTTTTGTGCCACGTTCCAGTTTTCCATCCACCTCGGATGATGAGTACTACTGGGTCGATCTGATCGGCCTGTCGGTGTTCAATCGCGAAGGCGTGGTGCTGGGCCAGGTGCGCGAGCTGATGTCCACCGGTCCTCAGACCGTGCTGGTACTGGCTTACGAGCAGGACGGCAAGGCGCAGGAGCGCATGATCCCGTTTGTCTCGGCCTTTGTGGACAAGGTGGATCTGGCCGAGAAGCGCATCACCGTCGACTGGCAGCCCGACTATTGACAGGCGGTCCCTGAACCGCGCCGCGCACCATGCGCTTTGACATCATCACCCTTTTCCCTGAGCTGTTTGCCCCCTTTTTGGCAAGCGGCGTGACCCGACGCGCCTATGCCAGCGGCCAGGTCGATGTGCGCCTGTGGAACCCCCGGGACTACGCCGACGGCAACTACCGCCGGGTGGATGACCGACCGTTTGGCGGCGGCCCGGGCATGGTGATGATGGCCGAGCCCCTGGCGCGCTGCCTTGCGGCCATCCGGGCAGAGCGGGGTGAGCCCGAGGAGGCTCAGGCGCCGCTGGTGCTTTTCTCTCCCATCGGCGAGTCGTTGAACCACGCCGCTGTGGAGCGCTGGTCCGCCAGCGAGGGGGCAGTGTTGCTGTGTGGCCGCTACGAAGGCATCGACCAGCGGTTCATCGATGCGCATGTGACTGTGCAGATGAGCCTGGGCGACTTCGTGCTCTCGGGGGGCGAGATTGCCGCCATGGCCTTGCTGGACGCCGTGGCGCGCTTGCAGCCTGGCGTGCTCAATGACGAGGGCAGCCACCAGCTCGACAGTTTCAATCCCGCGCTGGACGGCCTGCTGGACTGCCCGCACTACACCCGTCCGGAAGAGTGGGCGGGGCAGCAGGTGCCTGCCGCCCTCATGTCGGGCCACCATGCGCAGATCGAGCGCTGGCGGCGCGATCAGCGCTTGGCCACCACGGCCCGCCACCGGCCCGATCTCATCGACGCCGCGCGCCAGGCAGGGCGTTTGGCACCCGCTGATGAGGAAGTATTGGCCAAGCTCGGCTGAATTGCTATAATCAAAGGCTTTTCGATCCTCTGGCCGGCCGTTTTGCTTGGGAGTTCTCCCGCAAAACACTGAGACGTCAATCCCGACGCAGCCATTTTTGGCGCGGACAAGATCACTAGGAAACTCACATGAACCTGATCCAGACCCTGGAAGCGGAAGAAATCGCCCGCTTGAACAAGTCCATCCCCGAATTCGCCCCTGGTGACACCGTCATCGTGAGCGTGAACGTGGTGGAAGGTAACCGCAAGCGCGTGCAGGCTTACGAAGGTGTGGTGATTGCCAAGCGCAATCGCGGCCTGAACAGCGGTTTCACCGTGCGCAAGATCTCCAGCGGCGAAGGCGTGGAACGTACGTTCCAGACCTACAGCCCGCTGATCGCCAGCATCGAAGTCAAGCGCCGTGGTGACGTGCGCCGTGCCAAGCTGTACTACCTGCGTGACCGCAGCGGCAAGTCGGCACGTATCAAGGAAAAGCTGCCTTCGCGCGTCAAGGCTGCTGCCACCGCCGCTTAATTCAAGCAAGGCGAGGGCCTGTCCTGACAAGCCGCTACAGCATCAGCCTGTAGCGGCTTTTTGTTTTGGGTCCGTCAATAACCTGCTTCGCTTCTTGTGAACCCTTCTTCTCCCCCAGCCGTCTCATCGGTCATCGCGCCTCTGTCGACCCCGCCCGACTTTGATCCCCGCATGGTGCCGGTGGTTGGGGTGGATGCGCACCTGCCTGCCGTGCCCCTGGCGGCGCAGACGCCCGATGCACTGCGTGCGCGTTTTGCGCAGCCGCCCCAGTGGGAGCCGGAGGTGGTGCTGGAAAAGAAGTTCATGAACCGCGAGCCGGCCCATGCGTCCGTGTTGCTGGCCATCGTGTTGCGTGAGCAACCCATGGTGCTGCTGACGGAGCGCACGGCACATCTGTCCACCCATTCCGGGCAGGTTGCCTTTCCGGGGGGGCGCGCCGATCCGGACGACGCCAGCCCGGCCGACACCGCCTTGCGCGAAGCACAGGAAGAGGTGGGGCTCGACCGTGCGTTTGTCGAGGTGCTGGGAACCCTCCCCACCTATGTGACCGGCTCATCGTTCATCATCACCCCCGTGGTCGCCCTGGTGCAGCCGGACTGCGTGCTGCGGCCCAACCCGTATGAAGTGGCCGACCTGTTCGAGGTGCCCCTGGCCTTCTTGCTGGACCCGGCCCATCACCGTCGCCACGTGTTCGATCGCGATGGCGTGCACCGCGAGTGGTTCTCCATGCCCTACGAGCAGGGCGGAAAAACCCATTTCATCTGGGGTGCCACGGCGGGCATGCTGCGCAATTTCTACCGCTTCATGCAGGCCTGAAGCTGCTGCGTACGCTGTGGGGCGCACCAGGGCGAAGCGCCAGTATCATTGCCCTCCATGAGTTTCTTCGCCATCCTGTTCGCTCTGCTGATCGAGCAGGCACGTCCCCTGGCTCGCAGCAATCCCATCCATGCGGGGCTGCGTGCATGGGCGCTGTCCGTGAGCCGCAATTTCGACGCGGGCAAATCGCACCACGGCTGGGTGGCGTGGAGCCTTGCTGTGCTTGTGCCTGCACTGGTCACACTGGCCATCCACTGGCTGCTGTTGTGGGGGCTGGGCTGGCCGTTTGCAGTGCTCTGGAGTGTGGCGGTGCTGTATGTCACGCTGGGCTTTCGCCAGTTCAGCCACCACTTCACCGGCATCCGCGATGCGCTGGAAGAGGGGGACGAAGATGCGGCGCGCGAGCGCCTCGCGCACTGGCAGCAGGTGGATGTGGGCGCGCTGCCGCGCAGCGAGATCGTGCGGCATGTGATTGAGTATTCGGTGCTGGCCGCCCACCGGCACGTGTTTGGCGTGCTGGCCTGGTTCTCGGTGCTGGCCGCGCTGGGCCTGGGGCCGACGGGGGCGGTGCTGTATCGCCTTGCTGAATTTGTCTCCCGCTACTGGCACTACAAGCAGCGGACCGGTGCCTTACCAGCCAGCGAGTCCCTGCAGCAGTCTTCGGCACAGGCCTGGACGGCGATTGACTGGTTACCGGCGCGGCTCACGGCGCTGAGTTTTGCGGTGGTGGGCAGCTTTGAAGAAGCGATTGAAGGCTGGCGTTTTCACGCACAACGGTTTCCCAACGACAACGATGGTGTGGTGCTTGCTGCGACAGCGGGGGCCATCAATGTGCGCCTGGGCGGTGAGGCGCTGAAGGCGCGCACCGAGTTACATGCGCCGCAGGGCCTGGAGATCGACGCCGACATGGGCGATAGCGACTCCACCCCTGGCCGCGAGTCCGAAGTGGGCCACCTGCGCAGCGTGGTCGGCCTGGTGTGGCGCTCGGTGGTGGTCTGGATGCTGCTGCTGGCGTTGCTCACGCTGGCGCGCTTGCTGGGCTAGCGGGTCAAAGCTTGTTGGCGCGGCGTAGAGCAGCGCTTCAGGCGGAGGTCCTCAATACCGGGTGTGGCTCAGCTCTTCAAATAAATCGCTATATATTTTGTAGCGCGAGGGGCTTATTCCTCCAGCGATTGGGCCATTTTTTACGGCATCCAGCACGCCGCAGCCCGGCTCGTGCAGGTGGGTGCAGTTGTAGAACTTGCAGGCCGTTGCGTGTTCGGCGATGTCGGGCATGCAGGCGGCCAACTGCATGGGGGCGATATGGTGGAGCCCAAATTCCTGGAACCCTGGTGAGTCGATCAGTGCCGTGGTGCGCGCCGCATCCATCCAGTACCAGTGGGTGCTGGTGGTGGTGTGTTTGCCAGAGTTCAGGGCCTGCGAGATTTCCCCGGTCAGCACAGAAGCGCCGGGCACCAGCAGGTTGATCAGCGTGCTTTTGCCGGAGCCTGACGGACCCAGCACCAGCGTGGTCTTGCCTTGCAGGTGTTCCATCAGCAGGGCTCGGTCCACATCGCTGGACAGCGCCAGCGACAGCGGCAGCACCCCGTAGTGTTTGCCTGCGCCCATGTGCCGGTAGGGCAGCAGGCGCTCCCATGCGCGGGCAAAGGGTTCGACCAGATCACTCTTGTTGAGGGCAATGATGGGTTTGATGCCTTCGGCTTCGGCCGCAATCAGCGCGCGGGACAACTGGCTTTCCGAGAACACCGGCTCTGCTGCAATCAGGATGAGCACTTGGTCCAGGTTGGCGGCAAACGACTTGGTGCGGATCTCGTCCTGGCGGTAAAAGAGGTTGCGCCGCTCCTTGACCTTTTCGATGGTGCCTTCTTCGCCTTGGCCAGGCGGCGGTGCCTGCCACAGCACATGGTCGCCCACCACCGCCTGATTCTTTTTGCCGCGGGGGTGGCAGATGCGGCGCGCGCCGTCCGGGGTCTCGACCATGCAGTGGCGCCCATGGCTGGCCACCACGGTACCTTCCATGAGGGCGCTGCGCTCAGCCATGGTGGGCCTGTGTCACAGCGCGACCAGCGCGTCGAACTGTGTGGCGCACTCGAAGTCGGTGCTGGAGATGCCGTGCACGTCGTGCGTGTTCAGCCGTACCACGCAACGGTTGTAGTGCACCGACAGGTCGGGGTGGTGGTCTTGCGCGTTGGCAATGAACGCCAGCGCGTTCACGAACGAGATGGTCTCGTAGTAATTGGCAAAGTGGTAGGTCTTCTCGATGGCGACGTTGGCGCCGTCGCCGCTGAGGCTCCAGCCTTCCAGCTTGGCCAGGTTTGCTACGACTTCTGTAGCTGTCAGGGCACGGCGGGTCAGCGTAGACCAGTCTTTTTTCTTCAACATCGTAGTCATGGATGAGCAGGGGTTTGCATGCGCGCCAGCCGTTCGGTGGCCGGTGGATGCGAGTAATAAAACTTCACGTACACCGGATCGGGTGTGAGCGTGGAGGCGTTGTCTTCGTACAGCTTGAGCAGGGCCGACGACAGATCGGCGCCGCTGGCTTGGGCCACGGCATACGCATCCGCCTGGAACTCGTGGCGGCGCGACTGCTGTGAGAACAGCGGCGAGATGAAAAATGTGAAGACCGGGACGACCAGCATGAACAGCAGCAACGCCAGTGCGTCATTGGGGGCAGCTGCCATGGCCGGGTCCAGCGAGATATTGGGGCGCACGCCCAGCCCGGTGTAGAACCAGACTTGGGTGGAGAGCCAGCCCAGCAGCGCAAAGCCTGCCAGGCTCAGCGCAAACATCATCACGACACGCTGGACGATGTGGCGGTGCTTGAAATGGCCCAGCTCATGGGCCAGGACGGCCTCCACCTCGCCGGGGGCCAGCTGGCGCAGCAGGGTGTCGTAGAACACCACGCGCTTGGCGGCACCAAAGCCCGTGAAGTAGGCGTTGGCGTGGGCGCTGCGGCGGCTGCCGTCCATCACAAACACGCCCTTGGCCGAGAAGCCGCAGCGCTGCATGAGTGCCGTCACGCGGGCTTTGAGCGATTCATCTTCCAGTGGCAGGAATTTGTTGAACAGCGGTGCGATGAAGGTGGGGTAGATCACCATCAGCAGCAGATTGAAACCCATCCAGAAGCACCAGGCCCACAGCCACCACAGTGGGCCTGCAGCGCCCATCAGCCAGAGGATCAGTGCGGCAATCGGCAGCCCGATGATGGCGCCCACCAGCAGACCCTTGAGGGCATCCGTCAGCCACAGGCGCCAGGTCATTTTGTTGAAACCAAACCGTTCTTCCACCACGAAGGTCTGGTACAGCGACAGGGGCAGGTCGATCAGTCCGCTGATGGCAGCAAAGGCCACCAGCAATGCCATCTGTTGCCACATGCCGCCACCCAGCGCGCCAAGCAGCGCCTGGTTCAGTGCATCCAGGCCGCCCAGCAAGGTCCAGCCCAGCAGCACTGCCGCGCCCAGCGCCATCTCCAGCATGCCCAGGCGGGCTTTGGTGATGGTGTAGTCAGCCGCCTTCTGGTGTGCGGCCAGCGCGATGCGTTCGGCAAACGGGGTGGGGACTGCATCGCGGTGGTGGGCCACGTGTCGAACCTGGCGCGTCGCCAGCCAGAACTTGAGGGCCAGGCCCAGCAACAGCGCGGCGGCAAAGGCCAGGGTGAACAGCAAAGAGGGGGAAATGTCGTCAGAGGTGGGCATGTGCGGCGAGTTTAGGCCATCGGCGACAATGCGCGCCATGTCAGAAGCCAACAACCCCACCCTTGCCACGCTTGCCAAATCCGACCAGAACCTGGTCTGGCTGGACTGTGAAATGACCGGCCTGGAGCCCGACACCGACCGCCTGCTGGAGATTGCTGTGGTCGTGACCGGCCCGAACCTGGAACCCCGCGTCGAAGGCCCCGTGTTCGCCATCCACCAGTCGGACGAATTGCTCAACAAGATGGATGCCTGGAACAAGGGCACGCACGGCCGCAGCGGCCTGATCGACAAGGTGAAGGCGTCCACAGTGACGGAAGAGGAAGCTGAGCAGAAGATCCTTGCTTTCCTGGCCCAGTACGTGCCCAAGGGCACCGCGCCCATGTGCGGCAACAGCATTGGTCAGGACCGGCGTTTCCTGGTGCGCTATATGCCCAAGCTCGAAAAGTTCTTTCACTACCGCAACGTGGATGTGAGCACGCTCAAGGAACTGGCCAAGCGCTGGAAGCCCGAGGCCTACACCAGCTTCAAGAAGGCGCAAAAACACACTGCGTTGGCGGATGTGCATGAGTCCATCGACGAACTTGCCCATTACCGCCAGCACCTGTTGGCGGTGGAGGTGAAAGCGCCTTGAGTCGCCAACCCTCCTCTGGTGTGATGAGGGACATGAATCCCCCGAGGCGCCGATCTCAACGTGCTGGCCTCGCCTGGGGCAGGATCGAATTCTTCGTATTCGGAAGACTCATCTTTCGAAGCACAGGGGATGGGGTTGCGGGGAAACCCTTAACCGTGCGATAATCTACGGCTGCGCAGGAAATCCTCGCAGTTTGTGCATCTCCCCTCACACACCGGGCTTGCCAGCCGACTGTCTTCGACAGTGCAGGACTAGCGAACAACGCCCACCCGCACCGGCCTCCACCGAGAGAGCCAACGCAGGTTTCGTTTGATGGTTGATGTTTTTTAACCATTGACGAAGCCCCTCGCAGGCGCCGCCGGCGATCGTCTTCGTGAGAGAAAAATCATGACCGACACCTCTTTGGTGCAGGGCGAATTCGCGCCTGCAGATACTTCCTTTGCTGCCGACGTTTCCGTGCAGTCTTCCCCACTGGACGCCGTGGTGGCATCTGCCATTGAGGCCGATGCCGCTGTGACCGCTGAACTCAACGGTTTTGTGGAGCTGGGCCTGGCGCCTGAACTCGTTCAGGCGGTGGCCGACCTGGGCTACACCCAGCCCACGGGCGTTCAGCTCAAGGCCATTCCCCTGGCTATGGGCAGTGGCAACGACTCCACCAAGTTCATCGACCTGATGGTCTCCAGCCAGACCGGCTCGGGCAAGACGGCTGCCTTCCTGTTGCCCGTGCTGCACACCCTGATCAAGCAGCAGGCCGCCGCCGAAGCGGAAGAACGCGCGGCTTTCGAGCGTGCTGCCGCAGAGGCTGCCGCCCGTGGCGAACCTGCACCGAAGCGCGCCAAGCGCAAGGACCCCACCAGCTCGCGCAACTTCAAGGCAGCGACCCCTGGTGCGCTGATTCTGTGTCCCACGCGTGAACTGGCGCAGCAAGTTGCGCACGACGCGATCGACCTGGTCAAGCATTGCCGCGGCCTGCGCGTGGCCAACGTCGTGGGTGGCATGCCTTACCGACTGCAGATTGCCAAGTTGCAGAACGCCAACCTCGTGGTGGCAACCCCTGGCCGCCTGCTGGACCTGCAGCGCTCGATGCAGATCAAGCTCGACAAGGTGCAGTTCCTGGTGGTGGACGAAGCCGACCGCATGCTCGATCTGGGCTTCTCGGACGACTTGGCAGAACTGAACCAGCTGACCAGCCAGCGCAAGCAGACCATGATGTTCAGCGCGACTTTTGCCCCGCGCATTCAGCAACTGGCCATGCGTGTGATGCACGACGGTGGTTCGTCGGTGCAAAAGGTGACCATCGATTCTCCGCAAGAGAAGCACGCCAACATCAAGCAGGTGCTGTACTGGGCTGACAACGCCCAGCACAAGCGCAAGATGCTCGACCACTGGTTGCGTGACACCACGATCAATCAGGCCATCGTCTTTGCCAGCACCCAAGTGGAGTGCGATGGTCTGGCCAACGACCTGCAGCAAGACGGTTTCTCCGCCGTGGCGTTGCATGGCGCCCTGAGCCAGGGCCTGCGCAATCGTCGCCTGATGGCGCTGCGCGCTGGTCAGGTGCAGATCCTGGTGGCGACCGATGTGGCAGCCCGTGGCATCGACGTGCCCACCATTACCCACGTGTTCAACTTCGGCCTGCCCATGAAGGCTGAGGATTACACCCACCGCATCGGCCGTACTGGCCGTGCGGGCCGCGATGGCCTGGCCGTCACGTTTGCCGAGTTCCGCGATCGCCGCAAGATTTACGACATTGAGTCGTACAGCCGCCAGCAGTTCAAGGCCGAAGTGATTCCGGGCATGGAGCCTTCGCAGCGCGCCCCGCAGGCGCCTCGCGGTGGGGACTTTGGTGGTGGCCGTGGCCGCTCGTATGACAGCCGCGACAACCCATCGCGTGGCCGTTTCGGTGGTCCCGCACGCGGTGGCAACGACCGTGGTGGTTTCGGTGGTGGCTTTGGCGGCGGTTTTGCCGGCCGTGACAACCGCGGCACACCTGCCCGTGGTGAAGGCAGCGGTTTTGCAGGCCGCGACGATCGTGGCGGTGATCGTGGTTTTGCCCCACGCCGTGACAGCGAGGGTTATGGCCGCAAGCCTGGTTTTGGCGACACAGGCCGTGGTGGCTTTGCTCCCCGTGGCGACGCGGGTGCACCGCGCGGTGATTTTGCGCCCCGCAAGCCCGCGTTTGCCAAGCCTGCTGGTGGTGGCGGCAAGCCTTTCGTGGCCCACGACGCCCGTAAGCGTCCTGCTCGCCCGGCTCGCTGAGCGTTGAGGGTTATTGGCGCTAGTTAGCTAGCTAGTGCCGCTCCTGTTGCAAAGGCTGGTACCGCGAGGTGCCGGCCTTTTTTCATGGTGGGGGCCCGGTGTGTCGCAGAGGCGGCGGGCGGCTCGTCAATAATGGCCTTCGGAGGAATCTGCTGTGTCGTCTTCTTTATCTTCGGGTGCGGACTTTGAGCACATGTTCGGGCTGGCGCCGGTGTCACTCTGGCTAGAGGACTACAGCGCGCTCAAGCGGCTTTTTGATCAGTGGCGTGCCGAAGGCGTGACCGACATCCGCCAGTTCCTGGCCCAGGACCCGGCCCGCCTGAGGGCCTGCAGTGCCGCCCTCAAGGTGCTCAAGGTGAATCAGCGCACGCTGGATCTGTTTGCCGCCGAGAGCCAGCAGGTCCTGGAAGCCAACCTCGACAAGGTGTTCCGAGACGACATGCACGACGCGGTGGCGCATGAGCTGTCGCAGTTGTGGGATGGGCAACTGGAGTTTGCCAACCAGACCGTGAACTATGCGCTCGACGGTCGACGGCTGGATGTGCAGATTCGTGCGCGCATCCTGCCCGGCTATGAAGACAACTGGAGCCGTGTGCTCGTGTCGCTGGAGGATGTGACGGCTACCGTGCGCGCAGGGGCGGAGCTGCGCCGCAGCGAGCGGTACGCTCGCGACCTGTTCGAACATTCGCCCGTGTCGTTATGGGTGGAGGACTTCAGCGCGGTCAAGAGCCTGCTCGATGGTGTGCGTGCGCAGGGCATCGACGATTTCAAGACATTCATTCGCGTGCATCCCGAGTTCGTGACACGCTGTATGCACGAAATCCGGGTGATTGATGTGAACCAGCAGACCCTGCGCATGTTTGGCGCAGAGAGCAAAGAAATGCTGCTGAACAACATTGGACGGGTATTTCGCGGAGAGATGCACGAGTCCTTTGGGGAGCAGTTGCTGGACCTGTGGGAGGGCAAGACCTTCCAGCAGCGCGAAGTGGTCAACTATGCACTGTCTGGCGATGCGGTGCATATCCACATGCAATTCTCGGTGCTAGCCGATCACATGAGCGACTGGGGGCTGGTGCTCCTGTCGCTGGTGGACATCACGGCGCGCAAGAAGGCCGAGGCCTATCTGGAGTACCTGGGCAAGCACGATGTGCTCACGCAGTTGCGCAACCGGGCGTTTTACGCCGAGGAACTCAACCGCCTGACCCGCAAGGGCCCTTGGCCTTTGTCCATCATCGCCATCGACCTCAATGGGCTCAAGGTGGTGAACGACGAGCAGGGCCATGCGGCGGGAGACTCCATGCTGCGCCGGACAGCATGCCAATGCACAACATCAGCAGCGATGACAGTGCCAGCAAAACCGTGGAATACATCACCAGCGGCGCAATGAGGCCCGCCACCAGCCCATTGGCCGTCGAACCGACAAACGCCTGCATGGACGAGGCCATGCCTCGCCGCTCGGGGTAGAGGTCCAGCACCAGCAGCGTCACCACGGGCACCATCAGCGCCCAGCCAAAAGAAAAGATCGCAATGGGTGCGAGGGCCCACCAGGCGTGGGCGGTGAACAGGAGATTGGCGCCCAGGTTCAACACGGCCACCGAAAACATGATGACGAACCCGTGGCGGATCTGGCGCTTGGGCGGAATGCGTCCCGCCAGCCTTCCGCTGAGCCATGCACCGCCCATGATCCCTGAAATGGTGAGCACAAAAAACCAGAAAAACTGTGTTGGTGCCAGCGACAGGTGCTCCCCCAGAAACGCCGGGGCCGACAGCACGTACAGGAACATGCCATTGAAGGGAACGCCGCTGGCCAGTGCCAGCAGCACAAAGCGTGCACTGGTGCCCAGCTGCACGTAGCCCCGCATCAGGTGGCGCACATTGAAGGGCTGGCGCTGCTCCACATGGAGGGTCTCGGGCAGCAGCCGGAAGTTGGCAGTCCACAGGGCAACGCCTACCAGGGTCAGGAACCAGAAAATGCTGTGCCAACCCGCGTGGACAAACAGCCAGCCACCAATGATGGGTGCAATCGCCGGAGCCACCCCAAAGTAGATGGTCACCTGGCTCATGACCTTCTGGGCCTGTGCCGGGGGAAACATGTCGCGGATCACCGCACGCGAGACCACGATGCCTGCCCCCGTGGACAAACCTTGCAGCGCGCGGAAAAAGACCAGTTGCCCAATTGTTTGTGACAGGGCGCATCCGGCGGAGGCGAGCGTGAACACGGCAATGCCCCACAAGATCACGGGCCTGCGCCCGAAGCTGTCCGCCAGTGCGCCATGGAACAGGCTCATGAATGCAAAGCCGAAAAGGTAGGCCGACAGCGTCTGCTGCATCTCCACCGGCGTGGCTCCCAGCGCTGCGGCGATGCCTGAGAACGCGGGGATGTAGGTGTCGATGGAGAAAGGCCCGAGCATGCCCAGCACAGCCAGCAGGATCGCGAGCGCCCAGCGGGGTGCTTTCCAGAGCAGATGGGCTTGAGGATTCATGGATGGAGACCGATGGAGTTGCAGACGCGCGGAAGGACATCACACCGCCGTGCCATTGTGGGATGGCGCGGGGTGCGGATGGATTATGCGGGACGCACTTGGGCGTCAGTGAAAGAGGGGCAAAGTCGCGCAACCCCCTGGTCACGCCCCCTTCGGCTTCAAGCCAACGCCTTCAGTAGTTGTAGGGAACCCATTCGCCGTTCCCCGAGCGCATCAGGTACTTGCCGTCTATGGTGCGCATCACGATCACATCGGCGTTCTCTGACACAAAGGGTGTGGTGACCGGTGTCGCGAGCCTCTCTGCCAGAGGGCGTGCGGAGCTGGCGTAAGGGTTGTCGCGAATCAGATCGCCCAGCAAGGTGAACAAGCCCAGATAGCTCATTGGCTGGTTCACGACCAGGGGACCGGGAGGAGGGGATGCCTCTGACGCCTTCATGCCCACCAGCTTCACCGCAGCGGGGACGAGGGTGATGCGAGGGCCGGGGATCTCCCGCATGCCCGACATCTGTATCTTGTCTCCGCGCAGCGACGCCCCATGCTCGGGAACCAGCATCACGACCACGGGGCGTCCTGATGCCTCCAGCTCAGAGATGAACCTGTCGAAGTCGGCGAGCAGCTGCACCAGGCGGGGCTTGAACGTCTCCAGACTGTTGCGTGAAGCCATGCCCGGTACGCGATTGCCATCGTGCAGGGAGATGGTGTTGTAGTACAGCGCTACCGGTCCGGTACTGCGGTCAGTGCTGCGCTTCTTCCACCACTGCGCCAGCAGGGCGTGGTCGTTGTAGATGGGAGAGCCATCAAAATTCTGCATGTGGACGGGTGCCCCCTGGTTGGATTGCAGCTTGCCCGCAAGACCTCCGAGTTGCTCCAGCGCATGTGCAAACTCTTCATACACCCCGTCGTGGTTCAGTAGCGCAGCGGTCTGGTAGCCCACTTTCTCCAGATTGGGAAACACATAACACCGCGGATCGATGCCCTCGTACAGCTTGTTGTGCGGTGTTTGTCCGCAGGTGCCGTGCAATACCCGCAGCGAGGCCGGCCCGCTGTAGCTGGCGGCACTGTTGAAGTTCGTGAACAGCACATCAAAGCGCTTGAGGAATGGGTTGTCGCGCTGTCCTACAAAGTCCATGTCGTCCCATGAGAGGGAACAGACATGCAGCAAGATGATGTCGAACGCGGGTGGTCCGTTGGGCGTGGTGAACTGAACGCGCCGCTGGCTTTCGCTGGCATAAAAGCGTTGCAGCAGGGCGTCTGGTGACGTGTCCTGATTGTCGTTAGGCGCAGCAGCCGAACTCGATCCATTGGCTGCAGCCATGGTGGCTTGGGATGTGGCAGCCTGCTCCTGCAAGGCCGCGACCACCGGCACGCTCAGCAATGCCAGCAATGCAAAAGTCCCCGCACGCACCCGCCGGGCCAGTGCCGAATAAAGCACGATACCGGCCAATCCCACCAGCAGCATTTCAGGGTTGAACACCCGCTGGGCGAGTTCCAGCCAGTAGTCTGCGCTGAAACCGCTCAGCGCTTTGAGCTGTGACAGCACGCGCGCCGGGCTGGGGAGGTACGAGTCGGCATACAGCATTGCGATGGCTGCCGGTATGGCGATGGCCGTGCGTGCACGTCGCCACCCGTTGTGCGCAATGGGGGGCAGCATGGACGCCCACAACAGCAGGTTCAGCCACCAGACCGTCCACAGCAGGTTGAGGAGCACGGTAGCGGTTTCCTCGGTGTTCCAGAAGAACAGGCGCAACAGGCCCATGCCAAAGGCCGCAAAGTTAAGCAGAACCAGGATGGTGTAAGGGCGGGAGATCACCCAGTCGAAATACGGCTCATCCACCAGACCGCCCTTGGCGGTCACGTTGAACTTGCCCAAGCGCGGGTTGATCAACGCCACCGTGGTGGGCAGGGCCACATACCAGGCCAACACCGTCTCGTAGACCTCCGCCCAGAAGGTGTGCCGGTGCTCGCCTTGCACGTGCGCATTGGCAATGTTGGACTGCAGGATGTACGGCAGCACGTACAGCGCAATCATGATGGCCCCCGCATTGATGATGTGCCATTCAAAGAACAGGAAGGCCATGGGCGCGGTGAGGAACACCAGCCGCGGCAGCCCGAAGAAGAAGTGCACCATGGCATTGGCGTAGCAGATGCGCTGCCACAGCGTGAGCCCTTTCCCCAGAAAGGGGTTGTCCACGCGAAAGATCTGCGCCATGCCGCGCGCCCAGCGGATGCGTTGGCCCACGTGGGCAGAGAGGCTTTCCGTGGCCAGACCGGCCGCTTGCGTCTCGTTGATGTAGGCCGTGGTGTAACCGCGCCGGTGCAGCTTGAGGGCGGTGTGCGCATCCTCGGTCACGGTTTCCACGGCAATGCCGCCCACTTCCAGCAACGGGCCGCGCCGTATCACTGCGCAGGAGCCGCAGAAGAACGTGGCGTTCCAGAAATCATTGCCATCCTGGATCAGCCCGTAGAACAGCGCACCCTCGTTGGGGACACGGCGGAAGGTGCCCAGGTTGCGCTCAAACGGGTCGGGCGAGAAGAAGTGGTGCGGTGTCTGCAGCATCGCGCACTTCGGGTCGCGCTGGAACCAGCCCACTGCCGTGGTCAGGAAGGAGCGTGTGGGGATGTGGTCGCAGTCGAAAATGGCAACCAGCTCCCCATCGGTCTTTTTGAGCGCGTGGTTCAGGTTGCCGGCCTTGGCGTGGTTGTTGTCGGGCCGCACGATATAGCCCACGCCCATGGATTCAGCGAATGCACGGAATTCCTCGCGCCGCCCATCGTCCAGGATGAAGACCTTGACCTTGTCTTGGGGCCAGTCCAGTGCCATCGAGGCCAGCACTGTGGTGCGCACCACGCTCAACGGCTCGTTGTAGGTGGGGATATACACATCCACCGTGGGCCAGGATGCGGGCGTACCTTGCAGCTCCGCCGGACGGCGGTGCAGGGGCCAGGCCGTCTGTATGAAGCCCAGTACCACCACCAGCCAAGTGTAGGCCTCTGCCGCCAACAGGCCATAGCCCAGGAAGGACTCGATGACCGAGTCGAATTCAATTGACGAAGTCAGGCGCCACCAAGCGTAGCGCCCCATGGCCAGCAGGCTGATGGCTGCAAGCGCCAGCGATGGATAGCGGCCCGGCAGGCGCCGGAGCACCAGGGAAAGCCCCCAGCAGAGCAGCATGAACAACAGTTGCCCAACCCAGTTGAATGGGGTGGTCACAACGACCAGACCGGTGACCGCCCCAATCGCCAGGATCACCCAGCGCAGACCCGGAATCTCCAAGGCCGGTGTGAGCCACTGGTCTGCCAGCCGCATGCCCTTGCCCACGTTGACGTGGGTGGCCAGGCGGTCCATGGCCCGCAGGAAAAGCCGGATCGGCCAGAAAAGCAGATTCAGTGCGAGTGCCACACCCCTCCAGAGCCAGCGCATCGCCCAGCCCAGGCCTGCCCATAGACCCCGCACTGGACGCAGCAACCAAGGGCGTAAAGCGCGCTGCGGCGAGGGCGGTAGCACAAAGCAGCGCCACAGCCACATCCACCAGGGAGCACCCGGCTCAATCTCCAACCAGACTCGGAGCCACCCCAGCACTTTGTGGGCAGTCGCCTGTACACCCGTTCGCTCAGGGGACAGCGTGGGCGTCGTGATGCTGGAAGGGGGGTGATCCGTCATGGTGCCGCCACTTCTGTCGCAGGCGAAGGCCGCGCCTTCACGGGAGACATTGCCGACAGCCAATGGAAAATGCCCTGGAGATCGTGTGCCGACTGTGCATGGGGGGACATGTTGTTCACTGACTGCGATGCCGCCAGCGCACGCGAGAGGTTCTCGTCTTCGTGCACCGTGTACGGCAGTAGCTGGCTTCCCCACTGCTGGCGCAGAGTGGTGAGTGCTTCCCGGTGTGAGGCGCGGCGCGGGTCGAAACGTGTGACTGCGATGCCCTGCGCGTTGAGTGCTGCTGGCGATGCCTGCAGCATGGCGCGTACGGTGTCCATGCTGGCACATCCGCGTGCGGACGCTTCCATCACCACCAACACTGCATCCGCGCAGCGCAGCGCTGCCTGGGCCAGTGGCGAAGGCCATTGCGGTGTATCCAGCAGCACCGTGCAATCCTCCGGGATATCGAGCAGAGCCAACTGGTCTTGCAGCCACTGCGGATTGGCCGCCAGCAGTTGGTGGAGTGTGATGATGGTGTCCGGCGCCGCCGGGCCAAAGGGGAGAACGCCGACGCCGTCAGTGTTGTCAAAGCTGCCATCCGCCCACCATGACCCCGTGGCCGCATGTGCTGCCCACCCCTGGCTGGCGGGGCGTGGCATGCCCAGGTGCATGCCCAGCAGATTCTGGGCGCAGAGCTCTACGGCCAAGTTGGACTTACCCTGCCGGGCACCCAACGATGCCAGGTGTGCAACCAGGGTGGTACGCCCGGCCCCCCCGAGGGGCGAAACAACAGCAATCACGCGCATGCAAACTCTTTGTTCATGGGGCCTTGTTCACCCCTTCTTGCGGAGGAACAGGGGATTCTTTGGGCAGAAGGCCAGGGCGGTAGGGCTGCACACAGCGCAGCGGCTGGCGTGCTTGCAACACGCGGCGCAGCAGCCTGGCACAGGGCCAGGCCAGCAAGGCGCCCAGCAGCACGTAAACGAGCACCCACGCATTGCTCATGCTGAAGTCCTCCCGAGCGCACGGGGCACGGCGCGCCGTCCGATGGGGCGAGGTCGCACTTGCGGGCTCGCCGCAACCGGCGGCTGGGCGCTGGGCTGCTGGTCTTCCATAGGGTTGTCCTGGGGCAATGCCGGCGTTGCCTTCGGCGCCTGCGCCTTGGGTGTGGCGGCGCTGTTCAGAAGGACAGCCGGAGGTGGAGCACTGCCGTCGGCCAAGATGGCGCTGTAGTCAGGCACCCCTTTGCGCAGGGTCTCCTGCAATTGATCGGTCATGGCGCGTATGCCGGGTGCGGAGCAATCTGTGGCCTGTGAGGTGAACAACTGGGTCAGTGGTAGCGCAAACACACGCCGCAGGGCCAGCTCCACATCGGGCTCCCGGCAGGCAAAAAGGAACACGTAGATTGCTTCGTGGTCGGCCGTGAACAGGTCACCATCGCGAGAGGTGTGGCAGGCACGCAAGGCGTCGATGTGCGGCATCTGGTCCAGCATGTTTAGTCGCACCATGCTGTGCGACAGACCGATGTCATGGGTGCGATCCTGCATCCCCCGTACCAGCGTACAGAACCGTGCCGGGGCCTGGTAGCCCCGCTCTCGGGGCGGCATGAAGCTGGCGAGCGCCTGCGCGTAGTCGGGATGTACTTTGCGGGTGTGGCTCTGGGCATTGATGTCCTGCAGCAGTTGCAGCAGGCGCGAGAACCCCACCTCTTTGTAAACCACCACGCTGGTGCCCAGTTGGAGCAGTGCCTGTTCGCTGTGGGTGCGCAACTTGCCCAGGTTCTCGCGCACCACGATCTTGAGCGTGGGGGGGCGCGAGAGACGCAAGTGGTGCACCAGGCGTGCGCGGGACTCGAAATCGCTTGCAGAGCCCGCATCAATCAGCACCGTGGATGCCACGCAGGTGGCGGCAGCCACTTCGATGTCCTCCAGCCCGTCGAAGATGCGCCAGTGGCCGGGGATCCCGCGCTGCCCCTCCACCGATGCCCGGGTGGCCAGCACAGTCCATTGGTCGGCTGCAGTGACCAGTTCGGATGTGGCACCCTGGGTGCGCGTGCCGTCGGCAGCCAGCCGGTGGGTGCTCGCGTCCTGCACCAGGCCAAAGCCCGTCTGAAAGAGCGCCCCGGTGTCCGAACTCCAGCGGTCCAGGCTCAGGCGCCAGCGGTCTGCGTCTGCATGCAACGTGGCAATGTGCATGGACATTTGGCACAGGTTGCGTAGCGTTGGTAAAAGGGCGCTGATGTCCAGTGGCGGGGTGAATCCGAGCACCACCGGGCGAGGCCGTTGGCGGCTCAATGTGCTGAGTTGGTCGCTGACCCGAGCGAGTTGCGCCATGTTGAGCCCAGACAGCAGGTTCTGTGCGTCGTACAGATACAGCGCGTGCTGCGGTGGCAGGCCGGTGCGTTCAAGCTCCTGAAGCAACGCACTGAGGCCGTTGCGCCGGACTTGCGCGCGCAATCCCGGTGAAAGTGTCCAGAGCCTCAGCCGACCCGTTTGGTAGGCGGCTTGTACTGCCGGGCGCTCCAGCAATTCATCCAACCACTGCGTGCCGGATGCGACCAACCCCAAAGGGCCTGCCGCCAGGGCATCTTCAATGAGTGCGGGGAGCCATGCCGCAGCGCTGCGGCTGTCGGCGGCAACGAGGGATACGGGCACATGGGTTGGCAGTTGGCCGATACCGTCCGGCAGCCCTGCAATACCGATGTTGGTCGGTCGCAGGGCGTTGCCGGCTGCACCCTTGGAAGGCCAAAGGCGTGTGGCGAGCGAAAGCAACACACCGCTGGCGGGTGGGCTTTTGCTTGGGGATGAAGCGGCAGAGGACATGTCAGAAGCTGGAATAGGTCTGCACCGGACGGGGGCGGTTGTCCAGCGGAGCGTTCCCAGGCTCAAAGCGGTAGCGGCCGTACACCATGAAATTGGTGGGCGCGTAGTAGGCCGAACGATCCAGCTCCAACTGTGCACCCAGTGCGAGGTGGGGGGTGACCTGGTACTCCAGTGCGCCCCTGAATGAGCGACCGAAACCCGAGCCCGAACTGCCCGCATACACCGGAACGCCACCGTCGACCGCCAGCCGGGCACGCGCCAGGGACTGCAGGAGTGCGCTCTGCGGAAAATAGTCGCTCTCGCCACTGCTGCTGCGCGAGACGGACACAGACCCGCGCGCGAGCCACGTGAGTGCGCCACGGCGTCCGCTCCACTCCAGTGGCAGGGCGACGGACACGTAGTTGCGCGGGCTGTAGTAGCCCCCGTGCCCGAAGCTGTACTCGGACAGGTCTTTGCCATAGCGCCAGGCCGACACGGCAACCCCGAGGTTGACCACCCCGTCAGCGTGATGCCATACATCGCGGTCCAGGGCCCATCGCAGTTGCATGCGGGTGTTGGTCGCCACGTTCTTACCAGTGAGCGCGGCCAGGCTCAGGCTCAGCGAAGTGCTGTAGGGCCCTATGTCGGTAGAGAGCCGGCCTGCAGTGCCCGTTGCCACCACGCCGCCCCATACCTGGCCTGTGATGGGGTCGCGTGCCCCTGCGTACGATAGCAGGCTGCCGGTGATGGGGCGCCGATACGCTTCGAGCTTGTAGCTGTACCGGCCGATATCGCCGGTCTTGGACAGTCCCCCTACGACATTGGTCACCGGAAAACCCACCCCGGTGGTTCCGATGTCCCACTGGATGTCGTCGCCGACGTAGCCGAACCCCAGGTTGGTGCCCTGGCCGCTTTGGCGTCGCTCGGTGGCAAAGGGCGACCCGGGCGGTAGCGCCGCCACCTGCCCGTAGGTGAGCAGGTCCGGACCGTCAGTGGGAGGATAACCCGCATCCAGCTGCACCCGATCCACGTGCAGGAAGTAGTGCCCGTCGTAGCCACGCGGCATCCACGCCACCACAGGTCGCTCCCAGCCGCGCAGGCTGGAGATGCCGTCGGTGGAGCGCTTGCTCAGTGCCTGATGTGCCGCTTCGATCCGCGGCTGGCGCCGTGCCTCGATGGCGTCGATCTCGCCCTGGATCTTGGCAACGACGGCCGGGTCTGCGGGGACGGACAGTGTGTAACTCTGCTGGAGAGCCAGTGGTTGGTCGGAATCAACCGGCACCGGGGCCTGGCTGTCTGGGGTCGTTGCAGTCGGAGGGGTGTCCTTTCCGCGCGTCTCCAGCATGAGCGCACTGCGGAAGAACACCATGGCCTGTGCGTAGTTGCGGTTGGCCCGCTCCAGGCGCGCTGCATGCAGCAGCATGTCACTGTCTTGCGGAAAGCGGTCCAGCAAACGGGTCGCCAATGCCCATGCCTCGTCCATGCGGCCAATGCGTTGCCATATGCGTAGCAGTGCCAGTTGCTGCCCCACATCGCTCGGAGGGATACGGTCTTTCAACCAGTCGGCCTCATTGGAAGCTGCCTGTCTGTCTCCGGTGTCCTGCAGTCGTGACAGGGTGTCCGCCAGCGCCATGCGAACGGACAGATCATCCGGTTGTGCGGATGCCAAAGGCTTGAGCAACAGGGCGGCATCGGCATATTCGGCCGCAGCCATGAACAACCGGGCCTGGGCCAGGCTGCGTTGGCGTGGCGTGGAGAGTGTGTCCGGCAGGGGTGTCGCCTGGCGTGCCAGGCGCGAGGCTTCGTTGGTACGTCCGGCCTGCCGCTGCTTCTCGATAAGCCGCTCCTGGTGTGCTGCATACAGCGCTACCAGCCGGTCTTCCTGCTCCGCGCTCCAGCCCTTGGCTTGCAGCAGACGAGGCAGTTGCTCGGCCAGGCCGGCATCGTCCTCCGCCCGGTTGAGCAGCTGTGCGTAGTCCAGCTGCGTGTCGGGCGCCAGCGTGGGGACACGCGCCGCCAGGCGATGAAAGACTGCCACGCCCCGCGCCGGCTGTGCACGGCGAAACCAGGCATTGGCAACGCTGTAGAGCAGGTCTGCCTCATTGCCTGCTGTCCGTTCCGCTTGCTGTAGCAGTGCCTCGACTTCAGCTGCCGGCAGGGGTTTCAGGGCCTGCGTGACGAGCGACTTGACCTGGGAGCGCCGCACCAGCGCGCGCATGGCGTCTGTCTGATCGGTGGAGGGTATCCGCTGCATGTCTGCAAGGGCAGCGGTGTCATCGTCCAAGGCCGACCGTATCAGGGCGCGGGCATACAACATCTCGGCACTGACGGTGCCGGACTGAATACGTGCCACACCCTCATCTATGGCGTGCAGTGCTTCCTGGGGGCGGCCCAGGCGCAAGTAAACACGTGCGAGGCGGTGCCGTAACCACGCATCGTCAGGGGTCAGTACCACGGCCGACTCCAGCGCGCGCAGTGCGGGGCCCAGGCGCTGGGCCTGCAGCGCGTCCTCCGCCTGGGCCACCAGTACGTCCGCCTGGGCACTGGCGAGTTTTTCGGCAAGTGTGGTGTCACGTGCAGCGGCCTCTGCCAGCATGGACTGCGCTTTGGTCACCCGCCCGGTGCGGGCATAAAGACTTGCCAGGCCTTTGATGGCGGAGGTGCTGTTGGGCTCCTGTTGGAGCGCCTGTTGGTAGAAATTCTCTGCCAGCGCATGGTCTCCCTGCAGGTCGTGAATGCTTGCCAGGGTGGTCAATGCGTCAGCACTTTGGGGCTGCATCTGCAGGGCGCGTTCGGCCAGGCTGGCAGCGGTGGCCAGTTCGTTCTGCTCGACAGCTCGCTCGGCCTGTCGCAGCAGTCCCCAGAATCTGGCGGTGGCCTGCAGGTCTTTCCAGCGGCCCTGGCGTGTGAGTGCATAGGCCTGGCTGAAGAGGTCCTGCGCGTGGGCATGCTGGCCCTGGCGCAGGCGGATCAACCCCAAGTTCCCCAGGCTCTCTCCGTCCTGGGGGCGTTAAGCCAGCGTCGCCTGAATCTGCTCTTCCGCCTGCTCCATATCGCCCTGGTCCAGTGCCGTGCGCGCTGCCTGCCGGGCGATATTGGCTGGGTCGCGGGCCGCGCGCTCTGCGCGTTCGACCACCTGTTGCATCGCGGCCAGTCGCTCCACCATCGCGCTGTCAGCCGGGTAGCGCTGCAGAAATGCGCGCACGCGCGGCAGGTTGGCGGGTGTGTTGGCCAGCCGGTCCAGGGCGCGGCGCCAGAGGTCTTGCAGTTGCTGGGCATTGGTATCGGGCTGCTTTGCCAGGGCCTCGATCTCCTGCAACACGGCCGTTGGGCTGCCACCCTGGTACATCCGCAGCTTCAGCTGTGCCAGCCGGTAGCGGGACTCCCCGGTCTGCTGGTACAGCCTGGCCAGCTGGCGCTGGGATTCGGTGCTCTGCTTGGCGGTGGACCCCATGATCTGGTGGTACTCCAGAGCCAGTCCGCCGAGCGTGGGCGGGCCTTGCGGGAACAGCTCGCGCGCCAGCTCGGCGGCCTCGGCCTTGGGGCCTGCGCGTGCCATCAGGCGCATCTGGGCGAATTTTTCGCGGTCGGGGCCGTACACGCGCACCAGGGTTTCCAGTTCCAGGGTCAGCACATGGCTGGGGTGCCGGGCACGCATGGTGGCCAGAACGCGCTGGGCCTCGTCGGTTTTCTTTTCGTGGAGCGCCAGGTCGCTCAGCGTTGCCAGCCCCTCAGCAGAGTTCGGGTCCATGGTCAGCAGTGTGTCCACCAGTTGGCGGGCCATGTCCGGCCGGTTCTCGCTGGCCTACAGGCGGGCGCCGCTGAGCAGTTCCGCTTCGATAGCGTGTGGGGTGCTGGCATGTACGCCGTGTTGCCCGGGCAGGCAAGCGGCGGCAAGCAGGGTCAGTGAGGGCAGCCAGCGGCGTGTACGGCGTTTCACGGTTTCCACCGTACAGTGAGTTGGCCGTTGGCTGTGAAGCGATAGTGCCCCTCCATGGCGCCCAGCCCAAACAGGCCGAGGACCTGCTCGTAGTAGGCCGTGGGACGCAAGGGGCGGGCCTCCAGGCGCATGCGCTGCGATAGCAGGGCGCGATCATCCCCCACCGCCCGCAAAAACGGCAGGACTGCCGCCGAGAACCCGGACGGAGCGGGGCCCGAGGCCTGCGCCGTCAGGATGTCGATGGACTCCGGCGGGTATCCCTGTTCGCGCACGAAGCGGGCCATCGGCTGCAGGGTCTCCAGCAGCGCCTTGCGACCGGGGGCGTTGGGGTGCAAGGTGCCCGCCCACAGATAGACGCGGATGGCGTTGTAGCCACCCTGGCCTTTTTCCTTGCCCTTCTCGTCCACCAGAAAGCCCTGCTTGGCGTCGTAAACGGTCCAGTCGGGTGTGAAGCCCTTGGGCGATGCGCCCTGGATGACCCTGAGCGAACTGTCCACCAGCTGTTTCCATGCGGGCTGCGGGTCCACCGCTGCCAGCCAGTGCATCAGCTGCATGGGCATGTAGCTCGGGTTCAGGCGCCAGCGGCCGTCCCCCTGCGCAAAGCCTTGGGGTGCTGGCAGAAGGGTCAGTCCCAGGCCGGGCAGTTGCGCGGTTGCTTCACGCAGGATGCGGGCTGCCACCAAGGCCGAGAGCGCGCGGTAGTTGCGCACGTTCCACAGGCGGCCTGCTTCGCCCAGTGCGTAGGCGATCCAGAGGTCGGCATCGGAAGCGGCGTTGCTGTCGATAACCCCCCAGGAGCCATCGGGGCGTTTGCCCCACAGCCAGGCCGGGAGGCGGGCGGTAATATCGCCGTCGCACAGGTTGTTTTCCGTCCAGCGCAGCAGCTTGTCGAAGGCGGCACGGTCATTGGCCACCAGGGCAAAAAACATGGCATAAGCCTGGCCCTCGGAGTAGGTCTGTCCTCCCCCCGAATCGTCCGAGATGACGCGGCCGCCTTCGTTGATGAACTGGGCTTTGAAGGCCTCCCAGGCGGGCCATCCGGGGCGTTCTGCTGCGGTTTGGGGTTGCGCGCGGAGACTTGGCAGCCAGGACAGCAGCGCGGCACCGCCGCCAGCCTGCAGGGCCGTGCGCCGACGGAGGGAATCAGTCATGCTGGGAGGCCAGTCGGCGGCGCGCCATGGTGCGCAACGCGCCATAAACAATGAAGGTCAGCAGGAGGCCGGTGGCGATGCCCGCCAGCGCCAGCAGCAAGAGGGTGGCTGTGCAGGTGGAACCACAGGCGCTGCCACCACGGCAGGTCGCCCACGTAATACACCGGCTTGATGCGGAAGCTTTCGATGGCGTCGCCGCGCATCAGTCCCAGATCGCCGCGCAGGCTCTTGATCTTGCCCGCGTCGTTCAGGCTCTGGCTCAGCAGCCCCATGGCTTCCTTGTCCGTGGCGGTAAGTGCCACCACACTGCGCCCACTGTGCAAAGGCGATTCAAAGCCGGTGACGGCGGCCAGCGGACCTGTGCCTTGCAATACGGCTTGCCCGCCGGACGCGGAGAGGCGGTGTTCGGACTCCAGGTTGAACAGTTCGATGAACGATCCCAGGGCCCGCTCCAGGGGCTGGACGGACCGTGCCCCGGGGGCCAGCAGCGCCGGCAGATGGTTCTTCCATTGCTCCAGCAAACCATCGGCGTCGGCCTGCGACACGATCAGGATGTCTGTGTCGCCAGCCTTGTTGGCATCTGCGGCGCGCAGCGGCTGAAAGCGCGTACCGGGATAACCGGTCGATGCACTCATGCGGCCCACGGAGGTCAGGAAGACCTCGATGTCTGCGGTGCTGGGCTGGTTGGGAAGGATGATGGAGGTCTGGGCCAGGTCCGGCACACGGGTGAATGGGAAGCCACTGTTGGCATAGGCCGCCAGATTGGGCATGGCCAGGTAGTGGCGAAAACCCGTGAGGTCGATGGTGGACTGTGGATCGATGGCCGCAAACAGTTCGGTCGGCGGCGCTGACTTGCAGCGGCCCAGATCGTTGGGCGGTATCTGGAACCCGAACTGCAGCTGGTTGTCGCCACCGATCATGAAAGCCGGAATCTTGAGGTCTGAACGGTTCTGGGCGTTCCCGTCATCGAACAGAGGCAGCATCACCGTGTTCTTGCCGCTGGTGCGGTCGTCTCGCGACTGCAGCGGATAGGACTGGATGAACTGGTTGTTGATGGAGATGTTGAGGCTGCCATGGTCCGAAACACTGCTGGGGGTGTAGCGGTAGACAAGATCCAGCGGTACGCCCTTGGCGTTCCAGGTGAACAGGTCTGGGGCCATGCGGGTGTAGATGTTCACCGTGTCATTGTGCACCGTGCCACGCAGTTGCAGGTCCGAAGGACTGCCCACCAGCTCGGCGAGCTTCACGGGCCGCTGGGTGGTGATCCAGCGGGGGGCGTCATAGGGCTTGGTCAGCGCGGGATAGTCCAGCGATTTGACAGCAATGGTCTGCCCGGACAAAACCGCTTTCCCCAGGGCCAGGGCGTCGGCCGCCATCTGCAGCTGGGCGTCGTCCTTGCCCAGCACCAGCAGCAATTTGGCACCTGGCACTTCGGGATGGTTGACCACCGAGATCGTGGGCTCGGACACGGGTGCCATGTCCTGCAGGAAGGCGGGACGTTGGCTGTTGGTGGCCAGCACCACGGCGTGCGAGCGGGGGAGCTGGTTTTCCAGCACCGGGAGTTGGTTGCCTCGGTAGCCTGCCAGCATGCCGATCCAGCTGGCGATGGAGCCAGACGCCTTGAGCGTGCCCGTGCTGGGTTGGTTGCCGAACACAAACGGCAGCTTGACGGGGCGGTTGTCCCGGGGGTCGAAGAACGGTGCCGCCAGCAGCGCGAGGTCGTTGCGCAGAGGGATCTGCCGCAGCGAAAGCTCCAGCTGGCTGTCGTTGCTGATGGTGGCCCACAGGCTGGAATGGGTGGGCGTTTCACATTCCATCGTGTAGTGGCCGATGAACTGAAAGCGGAACCGGTTGTAGTCCGTGAAATAGCGCGGGTCGATGTTCAGCTCGACCGTCTGTGGTGTGCCCAGGCGCTCCTTGTCCAGCACCAGTGTCTGCAAGGCTTCGTCGTTGAGCATCAGCTTGAGATGCGACAGCGAAGGAATCAGCGCGGGTGACAGCGTGAAGGTCAGGCGCAGCTTGGCAGCTTCGACGATTTCGTCGCGCCGTACACCCACCCCCACGCTGGCTTCGCTCTCCACGCCGCGCAGCGCAATGGGGCGCCCTACGCCCAGCTCCTTGAGGCTGACTTTCCACTGCCGCGCAGGCAGCGCTGCGTTGGGGGCAGCAGGGCTTGCCCCGCTCGTTTTGTCAGTAGTCTGCGCTGCGCGGTCTGCCTCGCGTTCCTGGCGGGCCGTCGCCTTCTCCTTGGCCGCGGCGTTGCGGGCCTTGCTGGTCTGGGCCTTGGCTTCAGGGGTGGGGGCGGAGATCAGCCCAGCAGTGATCAGCGCAATCAAAAGGGGGAGTGCGCGGGTAGCGGAAGTGGACTTCACAGCGTTCTTTTTGCTGGCTCGTGCCTGGTGGATGGGACGCGTTGGACCCATGCCGGGGTGGTGTCACTTGTATGACGAAGTGTATCGAGGAGCCAGTGCGCGGCGGCTTCGCAAGACAGTTGTTTGCAATTGCGGGGCCGACAGCGTTGCTGCTTTACAGCAGCAAATACGCGAAGAGTGGTTGATGGATTCATGGTTCGAAAAAACGGTGCGCGACTGCTGCACTGTTCGGGGCCCGTGACATGGTGTGTTGTACGTGTATGGCCAGCGAATAGCAAGCAGCTCACGCGGTGGTTCTTGCAAAGACACATCCGTTGCCGCCCGTGGAGGGCGGACACAGGGGCCGTAGGCCCCAGGCGGCCAGACGATGATGCTGCCGGCGGATGACTCCTGGCCCTGGAGGGCCGGGCTGCCGCTGACGGGGAAGCAAGCGGTCTGAAAACAAAAAAGCCTGCTACTTATGGGTAGCAGGCTTTTTGTGCCTTGCGGCTTGATTTGGTGGGTCCTGAGTGACTCGAACACTCGACCTACGGATTAAGAGTCCGCTGCTCTACCAACTGAGCTAAGAACCCAAATCTTTAAAATTTGTCTGCATCGCTGCAGAGCCTTGAATTATGCACTAGTTTTTGTGATCTTTGCAACTCGCGCCCAAAAATTATTGCATCGCGTTGCGGCTGGCCAGTTCCACAAAGAGGCCGCTGTGGTCCAGTTCGCCGAGGCCGTGGTCCACGCCCTCGGCATACAGCGCCTCAAACAGGGCCGTGATGGGGGCATCGAAGCCGGTCTCTCGGGCAGTGGCCAACGCATTGCGCATGTCCTTCAACTGAACGGCCATGCGGCCCCTGGGGGCAAAGTCGCGTTCCACCATGCGCTGGCCATGCAGCTGCAGGATTCGGCTGTCGGCAAAACCACCGCTGATGGCTTCGCGGACCCTGGCCATGTCGGCGCCTCCCTTGGCGGCAAACAGCAGGGCTTCGGCCACGGCGCCGATGGTGATGCCCACAATCATCTGGTTGGCCAGCTTGGCCAGCTGACCCGCACCGTGCGGCCCGACATGGGTGGAGCGGCCCAGGCAGGCGAATACGGGCTGGGCGCGCGCAAAGTCCTCCGGACGGCCCCCGGCCATGATGGCCAGGGTACCGGCCTCGGCCCCGACGGTGCCTCCGGATACCGGTGCGTCCAGGTGGGCCACGCCCAGCTCGCCCAGGCGGGCCGCGTGGTCGCGCGCCTCGCTGGGCTGGATGGAGGCCATATCGATGAAAAGAGCGCCCGGGCGCATGGCCTGGGCTGTGCCTTGCTCAAACAGGACCTGGCCGACGACCGGGCCGTTTTCGAGCAAGCTGATGGCCACATCGGCGTCCTTGACGGCATCGGCAGGGCTGCTGTGCACGGTGACACCCCATTGCGTCAGCGGTTCTGCCTTGGCGCGGGTGCGGTTCCATGCGTGTACCTGGTGGCCTGCTTCGCTGAGGCGTCGGGCCATGGGCAACCCCATCATGCCAATGCCAAGAACGGCGATACGAAGCGGAGTGGTGGTCATGGCGTTGTTCTTCTTGGGAAAGGAGTTCAAGAGCGTCTCTGTTGCCATCATGTGCCTTTTTGGCGCTGCAGTCTGTCACTGAGCTTGCAGCGCACAGCGATTGGCCAGATGATTCTGCAGCGCCAGCGCCGTTCCTGCGTCTGCCGAGCCTGTGGGCCGGGCCGCGGTATGGCACCGAAGGCCGCCCACACCAACCGGAGACCCTTGCCCATGACCTTGCCCCTGTACGACCCTGCCTGGCTGGAGCGCATGTACAACAACCGTGCCCTGGTCCCCGACCACATGGACTACTTTGGGCGCTGGGCCCGGGACTCCGCCCAAGTGCGCGCCAACATTCCCTGTGCGCTCGATGTCGCTTATGGAACCGGTGTGGGTGAAACCCTGGACGTGTTCCCCTCCGCCCGCACCACCGGTGGGCCGGTGCCGGTGCTGGTGTTCATCCACGGAGGCTACTGGCGGTCGCTCGACAAATCCGACCATTCGTTCATCGCGCCGCCCTTCACCCAGGCCGGGTTTTGTGTGGTGGTGGTGAACTACGCGCTGTGCCCGGGCACCCCCGATGCACCGGTGAACATTCCCCACATTGCACGGCAAATGGAAAAGGCGCTGGGCTGGGTGTGGCACCAGATCGCCGCCCATGGTGGCGACCCCCGGCGGATCACCGTGGCGGGGCACTCGGCGGGCGGGCAGCTGGCGGCCCTGCTGCTCACCAGCGTGTGGCCCTTGATCGGCAAGGGCTTGCCCGATGGCCTGGTGCGCAATGCGCTGTCGATCTCGGGGGTGCACGACCTGGAGCCCATCATGCACACGCCCATGTACCAGTCGGTGTTGCACTTGACTGAGCAGCAGGTGCTGCAGTGCAGCCCCGCCCGTTTGCTGGAGCCGCCCACGGGCACGCTGTATTGCGCCGTGGGGGCCGATGAAAGCCCCGAATTCCTGCGCCAGAACCAGCTCATGCAGGACGCCTGGGGCAGCCATTTTGTGCCTCGAAGCGTGGCCTTGCCGGGGTTGAACCACTTCAGCATCGTCGACGCCCTGGCGAAGCCCGGGCATGACCTGCACCACATGGCGCAGAACCTGCTACGGGCCTGAGAACCTGTTCCAATTCTTTTTTGGAGATTGCATTGGAGTGCAATCGGGATGAGTGGATGCTTCAGATGCGCCGCATGGGCTCGTGCCCATGCAAGCAGCCGGGGCGTCCAATCGCCCGATTTCACTCCAACCCTGCGGGCAAGTGCCTTGCCGGGCGGTCTGCGGCGTTGCGGCGCTTGCCGATAGCACGGGCTATCGGCTGTGCACCGCGCCTTGCACCCCATCCCGGAAAGGCACTTGTGCAACTCCAACAAGACTTTGAACAGGTTCTAAGGGTTCTCCTAACCGGGCGGCGGCTCGCACCCGGTGGGTGGGTTACATCAGCAGGTGCTCGCCTGCGTTGTCGCCGCCCAGGATCACGTAATTGACCTTGCGCACATCCATCAGCTTGGTGCCACCCGCATAACTGATGGAGCTTTGCACGTCCTGTTCCATCTCGATGAGTGTTTCGGCCAACTTGCCCTTGATGGGCTCCAGGATGCGTTTGCCTTCGACGTGCTTGTATTCGCCCTTGTTGAAGTCGCTGGCCGAGCCGTAGTACTCCTTGAACGGCGCGCCGTCCACTTCCACTGTCTTGCCCGGTGATTCCTCATGGCCTGCAAACAGCGAGCCAATCATCACCATGCTGGCGCCAAAGCGGATGCTCTTGGCAATGTCGCCGTGGCTGCGGATGCCACCGTCGGCAATGATGGGCTTGGTGGCCACGCGGGCACACCACTTCAGCGCGCTCAGCTGCCAGCCGCCCGTGCCAAAACCTGTCTTGAGCTTGGTGATGCACACCTTGCCCGGGCCCACGCCGACCTTGGTGGCGTCGGCGCCCCAGTTTTCCAGGTCGATGATGGCTTCGGGGGTGGCCACGTTGCCGGCAATCACAAACGACTGCGGCAGGTGTTTTTTCAGGTAGCCGATCATGTTCTTCACGCTGTCGGCATGGCCGTGGGCAATGTCGATGGTGATGTATTCGGGCGTGATGCCCTGTGCCACCAGCTGGTCCACCGTGGCGTAGTCGGGTTGCTTCACGCCCAGCGAGATCGACGCGTAGCAGCCCTTGGCATGCATGTCTTTGACGAATTGCACGTTGTCCAGGTCAAAGCGGTGCATGACGTAGAAATAGCCGTTCTGTGCCATCCAGGTGCAGATGGTTTCGTCCACCACGGTCTTCATGTTGGCCGGCACCACCGGCAGGCGAAAGCGGCGGCCGCCCAGCTCCACGCTGGCGTCGCATTCCGAGCGGCTTTCCACGCGGCACTTGCGGGGCAGCAGCAGGATGTTGTCGTAGTCGAAGATTTCCATGAGATTCCAAGCTCCATAAAGGGACGCCGCCAAACTATTTCGACGGCGGTGGGCGCTTGGCTGTCAGACCGGCTTTGCGGGAGTGAACGTGATAGTCACTCCGAACCCTGCTGAGCGCAGGCACAAAAAACCGGGCGTCAAGAAACTTGGGCCCGGTGATTGATTCTACCCGCCTGGTGAATGCCCGTCATAACGGCCCCGGTATTACCTGCATACGGATTGCGCAGCCGCCACGATCTGGCCCGATGCATCTTGCACCCAGCCGACCAGGTGCAGCCGTTCGGCCCGCGCGCCTTCGGGAATGCGCATGGACCGGGTTTCCATCCAGGCCCACGGTTTGCCTGGGGTGCGCGCTTGCTGCTGGGCGGGGAGCCACTCGCCCTCGAACGCATTGCGTACGACATGGCGGGGCACCACCGTGCCGTCCGTGCCTGCGGGAATGGCTTCCACCAGCAGCAGGTGAAAGGCAAAGGGGGCTGCGGCCACCTTGCGCTGTGGCTTCGCAGCGGAAGGCGCGAAGTTGATGCCCACACCCACATAGTCATTGAACGCCACCCCGTGGGCCACGCGCAGCCTCCCGTGTGCGTCCACATCGACGGTGCTGATGTGTACGTCGGTGAAGGTGGGAGGCTTGCGCCCCAGGGCTTGCAGGCGGGGCAGGGCGTCGGTGGTGGCTGCCGCCGACAAGGGCGCATCGTCACCCGCCGCGCTGGGCACGATCCAGTCCAGCACCACGGCGCCTGCCTTGGCCGATGGCGCCGGGGTGGCTGCATCACCCCAGCAGGCCTCGCAGTCGGCGCTGATGAAGCGTTCGAAGAGCGCCACGGGCTTGGGCGTGCCGTCGCTGCTGCAATGGGTCTGGGCCAGCGCCTGCGGGGCATGCGCCAGTGCCAACGACAGGCTGGCCAAGGTGAGGGCAATGTTTTTCATGGTGCGGGGCAGCGTGGGGCGGGGTGCTTTCTACAATGGCCGGATGTTCCCACAAGACCCGTTTTCGGGTGCGCCAGACGCCCTGGTGCCCCCACACTCCGGTGCGCCGTCGGCCGCATCCCCCCTTCTCGCCCACCTGAACGACGAGCAACTGGCTGCGGTGACCTTGCCCGCGGGCCATGCGCTCATCCTGGCGGGGGCCGGGTCGGGCAAGACCCGTGTGCTGACCACCCGCATCGCCTGGCTGCTGCAAAACGGCTATGCCACGCCCGGCGGTATTCTGGCCGTGACGTTTACCAACAAGGCCGCCAAGGAGATGGTGGCTCGCCTGTCGGCCATGCTGCCGGTGAACGTGCGGGGCATGTGGATCGGCACCTTCCACGGCCTGTGCAACCGGCTGCTGCGCGCGCACCACAAGGCTGCGGGGCTGCCGCAGTCGTTCCAGATTCTCGACACGCAAGACCAGCTCTCGGCCATCAAGCGCCTGTGCAAGCAGCACAACGTGGACGAGGAGCGCTTTCCGCCCAAGCAGCTGTCGTACTTCATCGCCAGCTGCAAGGAAGAGGGCATGCGTCCTGGCGATGTGCCCACGCACGACAGCGACAGCCGCAAGAAGGTCGAGATCTACCAGCTCTACGAAGAACAATGCCAGCGCGAAGGCGTGGTGGACTTTGGCGAGCTGATGCTGCGGTCTTACGAGCTGCTGCGCGACAACGATCCGATCCGCGAGCACTACCAGCGCCGGTTCCAGCACATTCTGGTGGACGAGTTTCAGGACACCAACAAGCTGCAATACGGCTGGCTCAAACAACTGGCGGGCAACGACGTGGACGGGCGCTACGAAGCGCGTGGCAGCGTGATCGCCGTGGGCGACGACGACCAGAGCATCTATGCCTTCCGTGGCGCACGCGTGGGGAACATGACCGACTTTGTGCGCGAGTTTGACGTGCAGCGCCAGATCAAGCTGGAGCAGAACTACCGCAGCTACAGCAACATCCTCGACTCGGCCAACCACCTCATCAGCCACAACAGCCGCCGCCTGGGCAAGAACCTGCGCACCACGCAGGGCGCGGGCGAGCCGGTGCGGGTGTACGAAGCCAGCTCCGACCTGGCCGAGGCGCAGTGGATGGTGGACGAGATCAAGCAGCTGGTGCGGAGCGACGGCTTTGAGCGCAAAGAGATTGCCGTGCTCTACCGCAGCAACGCGCAAAGCCGAGTGATCGAGTCGGCCCTGTTCAATGCCAGCGTGCCCTACCGCGTGTATGGCGGCCTGCGCTTCTTCGAGCGCGCCGAAATCAAGCATGCGCTGGCCTATCTGCGCCTGTTGGAGAACCCGCACGACGACACCAGCTTTCTGCGCGTCGTCAACTTCCCGCCGCGCGGCATTGGCGCGCGCAGCATTGAAGTGTTGCAAGACGCCGCCCGCGCCGCAGGCTGCTCGCTGCACGATGCCGTGAGCGCCGTGCCTGGCAAGGCGGGCGCCAACCTGGGCGCGTTTGTGGCCATGGTCGATGTGCTGCGCGAGCAGACGCAGGGCCTGAACCTGCGCGGCATCATCGAGCAGATGCTCGAATCCACGGGGCTGGTGGAGCACTTTCGCACCGAGAAGGAAGGCGCCGACCGCATCGAGAACCTGGAAGAACTGGTCAACGCCGCTGAGAGCTTCGTCACGCAAGAGGGCTTTGGCCGCGACGCGGTGGCGCTGCCGCTGGATGAGCATGGCACGAACCTGTCGCAAAGCCCGGTAAGTCAAGGGTTGGACCTGTCGCTGCCGATGGTCGATAAGGCCTCGCACCTAGAAGCCGCAGCTCCTGAGATCACTGACGTCGAGCTTGAGAAAGAGATCGGAAAGTCGCCCTTATTGGCCATCGTGAGCGTGGAGGGTAAAGACAAAGTCCCGTGCGACCAGCCGGGTTGTACGCGCAAACATTACGTGTGGAAACGTGTGCACATCGTCGATCGGGGCGATGTGGTTCAGCGGCTGGGTTCGGACTGTTTTGAAGATGAGTTTCCGGACAAGCCGTTACCCAGGTATGAGACATATGAGCGACTTTCGGACGAACAGGCTGTGTTGCTGAAAAGCAATCCAGTCGAGTTAGCCGCACTGATCAAACGGGAGTTTCTCGAAGCAACGCGGAAGCGCAAGCAGGTAGAAGCTATGCGGCAACGCGCAGTCGCTTTCAGTCAAGCGCGTTCGTATCCCAAGCTGGAGTGGCTGGAGCAGGACAAGGTCGATGCCGACACCGGCGAAACCCTCTCACCTCTGGTCGCCTTCCTGACCCACGCCGCGCTGGAGGCGGGCGACAACCAGGCCCAGGCCGGGCAAGACGCGGTGCAGCTCATGACCGTGCATGCCAGCAAGGGGCTGGAGTTTGACTGCGTGTTCATCGGCGGCATGGAAGAGGGCCTGTTCCCCCACGAGAACTCGGCCAGCGACCGCGACGGCCTGGAGGAGGAGCGCCGCCTGATGTACGTGGCCATCACCCGCGCCCGCAAGCGCCTGTACCTCAGCCACTCGCAAACGCGCATGCTGCATGGGCAGACGCGCTACAACATCAAGAGCCGCTTTTTTGACGAGCTGCCCGAAGCGGCCCTCAAGTGGATCACGCCCAAGCAGCAGGGCTTTGGCTCGTATGCGCCCAGTTTTGCTACTAATTCAGGAGCTGGTGGCGCATATGGATCTAGCGCTAGAGGCCAAATTGGCTTCAAGTCTGAGACATTTGCCAGCCCCCCAGTGCCTGCGCAGAAGGCGGCGCCATCGCACGGCCTGCGCGTGGGCATTGCCGTGTTTCACACCAAGTTTGGCGAGGGCAAGGTGCTGGCCATTGAAGGCACCGGCGACGACGCGCGTGCACAGGTCAACTTTCCGCGCCACGGCACCAAGTGGCTGGCGCTGTCGGTGGCCAAGCTGACTGTCGTGGAGTGAGGTCGGCTCCGGAGTCTTTGGAGCGGGTGCTGACGACTGGGCGAGTTCACTGAGCGGAACGTCGACGCTTGGGCCTTTGTCATCCATGCGCCACGAAATCGTCACGACATTGACGCAATGGGTTTGTACGCTGCAACAGTTTTGCAACCCATAGTCCAAGGACCTCCGATGAACCACCGCGTGGATGCGCCTGAGCAGGCGATCGATTTCAACAACGAGAACTCCAACACCTCCGCCAACCCCACTTTTGATGCCGTACTGGGTGCCCGTTTGTCCCGTCGTGGCCTGCTGCGCGGCGGCGTTGGCACGGTCGGCACGGCTGTACTTAGCGGCTTTGGCGTAACGGCCTGTGGCGGCAGTGACGACCCTGTAACAGCTGAGCCAGTCAAGCTGCTCGGCTTTAGCGCGGTGGGCAAAAGCCTCGCCGATACGGTGGTCGTGCCTGCCGGCTACACCGCCAGCGTGCTTTTTGCACTCGGCGACCCCATGGCTGCTGGCGTGGCGGCCTATAAGAACGACGGTACCGATGGTGACTTTGACAAGCGCGCAGGCGACCACCATGACGGTATGGAGTGGTTTGGTCTGGGCGCCGATGGCAAGCGGAACGACAGCGCGACCGACCGCGGCCTGCTGGCTATCAATCACGAGGCCACTACCGATGAAAAGCTGTCCTCGTTCTTCCTGCATGCAGACGGTGGCGTTTCGACCCTGCCACGCCCTGCGTCAGAGGTGGACAAGGAAACTGCCATCCACGGAGTCGCTGTGATCGAAGTGGCCAAGACGGCTGGCAAGTGGGGCTATGTGCCCAGCTCGGCGCTGAACTTCCGCCTTACCGCCCTGAGCCCCATCGAGATTGCAGGCCCCGCCCGCGGCCATGCACAGCTCGTGACCAAGTATTCGCCCGACGGTACCAAGACCCGTGGCACGCTCAACAACTGCGGCACTGGCAAGACCCCCTGGGGCACCTTCCTGACAGGTGAAGAAAACTGGGCTGGCTACTTCACCCGTGGCGCGGCCGACGACGCGGCACGTGGCAACGACAAGAGCGTGACATCGCTCAAGCGTTACGGTCGTAGTCAAGGGGCTGCATCGCGCCACGGCTGGGAAACCGGGGGCAGCGACGACCGCTTCCAGCGCTGGAACAACAGCAAGTCGGGCACATCGGCCAATGGCAGCGATGACTACCGCAACGAAATGAACGGTATGGGCTACATCGTTGAGATCGACGCCTACGACAAGACCCGCATGGCCAAGAAGCGCACGGCCTTGGGCCGCTTTGCCCACGAGAGTGCTGCCTTCGGCAAGGTTGAGGCCGGCAAACCCCTGTCGATCTATATGGGCGATGATTCGCGCGGCGAGTACATCTACAAGTTCGTGTCCACCGCGCTTTGGAGCGCAGCAGACGCCAATGCCACCGACCGCATGGCAGTGGGCGACAAGTACCTGGATAGCGGCAAGCTCTATGTCGCCAAGTTCAACGCCGACGGCAGCGGCACCTGGGTGGAACTCTCTCTGTCCAATGCCGCGATCTCGGGATATGCCGCGTATAGCTTTGCCGATGCGGCTGACATTGCCATTAATACTCGCCTGGCCGCTGACGCAGCGGGCGCCACCAAGATGGACCGCCCCGAGTGGAATGCTGTAAATCCCACCAACGGCGAGATTTATTTCACGCTCACCAACAACAGCAACCGCCGCGTCAACCCGACTAGCGGCCAGTATCTGCCCGACGCCGCCAACCCACGTGCCTACACCGACATGAAGGGTACCTCGGCACAGAACGGCAACCCTAACGGTCACATGGTGCGGATGAAGGAGGGCGCTACGGTCTCTGCTTTCACCTGGGATGTGTACCTGTTCGGTGCTGAAGCCGGTGCCGACAAGACGATGGTCAATATCTCGTCGCTGACCGCCGACCAAGACTTCTCTAGCCCCGATGGTCTGGCCTTCAGCAAGGCCACCGGCATCTGCTGGATCCAGACCGACGACGGCGCCTATACCGACGTGACCAACTGCATGATGCTGGCCGCAGTGCCTGGTCAGGTCGGTGATGGCGGCATAAAGACGCTGAGCTACACAAAATCCGACGGTTCCAAGCTGGACATCGTGACCCCCGTTGGCAAGGCTGCTACGGAAAGCACCCTCAAGCGCTTCCTGGTAGGCCCCAAAGGCTGCGAAATCACGGGACTTTCTGAGACGCCCGATGGCAAGACCATCTTTGTGAATATCCAGCACCCTGGAGAAGGTACGGCCATGGCCAACATTGGTGATGCCACCAAGTACCAGAGCCAGTGGCCCTCCAACGCGGGCTACGGCGCAGGCAAGCGTCCTCGCTCTGCCACCATCGTCATCACCAAGAACGATGGCGGTGTGATCGGCAGCTGAGTCACGCAAACAACCCGCAGGGCCAGACAGCCCTGCCCGCTGGCCGACCTGGGTGCTTCCGAATGGACGCGCGCAGGGCGGCTTTTTGACTGGTGCCGCCTGATCAGTCCCTGAAGCCCGGCGGGCCATAGGAGTTACCGCCTGGCAAACGGCCGCCGCCGTCCTTGATGCCCTTGACTCCGCTGATCTGCCACGCCGTGCGCTGATTCACGAGGCGGGCCAGAAACTCCATCTCTTCGTCGGTATGGTTGATGGCACCTGCGGGTGTCAGCAAGCGGCCATTGCGCGGTGCAGGCTCTGCCCAGAACGACTGGTGGTAGCTGGACTGGCTCACCAGGCGCTCGCCGCCTGCCGTCAGCTCCACCGTGCCATAACAGTTGCAAAGGTAGCCGCGCTGGTCCTGGTCGGCAAACACCTCGGCGTACACGCCGGTGCCGCGGATGCCTGCGGTGGCGGTGGGCAGCGCAATCTGCCGGTCGGGGCCGCGCCCCCACACGGTGGCCACCGCACCGCTGAGCAGGCGCAGCAACTTGACGGCGGTGGGGGTGTCGCTCTCCATCGCCATGCGCGAGTTCTGCCGCACCATGAAGGCGCTGTCGCCCACCGAGAACACCAGGCTGGCGCCCGGCCCGGTCTCAATGCGGTCGTTGGCGGTGATGGTGTGCTGCGCCGTCAAGGGCTCGCCATTGCGCAGCACGTCGCCGCGCACTTCCACGATGTTGCTGCGCGCCTGTGCATGGGCAGCAAGCCAGCCGCCGCCTGCCACCCACAACGCGGCAGCCTGCACCACGCTGCGGCGTTGGAACCAGGCCAGCTCGTCGTCAGAGCGGCCCTGCAGGTGGTGCGTCAGGTGGGCTGGGGGGCGTGTTGTCATGGGGCGCCTCTTCTTGCTGGGGGGTGTAGGGGGGCTCGAAGCAGTCGCGAAAGGTGAAGACCACCGAGGTGAAGAACATCGCCGCCAACATCATGGCAGCGCCCACCATGATGCCACCGGCCATCGATCCCGCAAGCCCCGCCACAGCCAGCAGGGCCGACACGATGCTGACCACCAGCCCGCCCAGCAAAAACACCCCCAGCCAGCCCAGCCCGTAGACAAGGAACGCGCCAAAGTTGCGCACGCAGGCCACGATGGAGAAGAACAGCGCCTTGACCGGTGGAACGCCATGCCAGTGCACGAGGCCCGGTGCATGCCAGAACAGCAGCGACAGCGGCAGGTACAGCAGCATCGACAGCCACATGGCGCGCTGAAAGTCCGGGTTCTCGGCAATCTCCCGGGTCATGGGCGCGCCACCCAGGTACACCTGTGCAAACTGGCCGCCGTCCAGCAGGGCCGACAGCCCCATGATGCCGAGGAAAGCCACCGCATACAGCACACCCAGCGTGAGCATGTCGCGCAGCCGATCGCGCCCGGTGCGAAACGCCACCAGCAGCACCGTGGGCATCGGAAACCGCCCTTGCGATGCCTGCGCCGCCGCCACCATCATGGCCAGCGTGGCCGACGGCAGCAGTGCGAGGGCAATGGCCGGGCCCACCAGCGGAATCATCGTGGCCAGCGACATCGCCGCCATGGTCATGAAGAACAGCGCAGCCAGCGCCATGGGCTGCCGCCAGAACGCCCGAACGCCGAGCTTGACCCAGGCCATGCCGGTGCGTGCGGGAACGATGTGGAGTTTCATGAATACGTTGGAAAGGAGGAGAGGCCCGCACCGCCAGCAGTGCCTTGGCGCCAACAGGGGCGCCGAGCGGCATCGGATGTCGGGTGGGTGAATAAAGCCGAATTTACCCCACCGCCCCAAACCGGTGGCTGGGCCAGGGGTTAGAGGCTGCTCGCCTGTGGTGGGATCAGCCCGCGTGCACGGGCAGTGCCAGGCGCCCGCGCAGCACGCGCTCGAAGTGCGTGGGGTCGTGGGGCTTGAGCATGGAGGCCTCGCGCGGCAGGTAGAAGTCCCACAGGCGTGAGATCCAGAACCGCAGCGCCCCGGCGCGCAGCATGGCTGGCAGCAGCTCGCGTTCGGCCGCCGTCAGCGGGCGCACAGCCTGGTACGCGTCGAGCATGCGCGTGGCGCGCTCGGCGTCATGCGTGCCGGTGGGCAGGTCGATGCACCAGTCGTTCAGGCACACAGCCAGGTCAAACAGCCAGGTGTCCACCCCTGCAAAGTAGAAGTCGAAAAAGCCCGTCAGCTCTTCCCCTTCAAACATCACGTTGTCGCGGAACAGGTCGGCATGCACGGGCCCGCGCGGCAGGGCGGCATAGGCGGAGCTGGCGGCCACATGGTTCTGGTAGGCCAGCTCGGACCGCAGCAGTGCGGCCTGCGCAGCGTCAATGTGGGGCAACACCACCGGCACCGTCTCGTTCCACCAGGGCAGCCCACGCAGGTTGGGCTGGTGGCGGTCAAAGTCGCGGCCCGCCAGGTGCATGCGGGCCAGCATGGTGCCCACGGCCGCGCAGTGCACGCCCTGCGGGGCCAGTTGGCTCTTGCCGCGCAGCTTGTTGACCACGGCGGCGGGCTTGCCGCACACGGTGTGCAGGATGTCGCCATTTTTGTCAGCACGCGGGTCGGGCACGGGCACGCCGCCGTGCGCCAGGTGTTTCATCAGGTACAGGTAGAACGGCAATTGATCGGCCGTGAGGCGCTCGAACAGCGTCAGCACGAACTCGCCCTGGTCGCTGGTCACAAAGTAGTTGGTGTTCTCGATGCCACCCTCAATGCCGCGCAGCTCCACCAGCTCGCCCAGTTGCAAACGGCGCAGCAACTCGCGCGCCTCGGGATTGGAGACTTCGGTAAAAACGGCCATCGCTCAGGGGGTCGAAGAAAAAAGAAAGGGAAGGGGCGGGACAACGGGCGGCAAGCGGGGGCTCAACCGGTGACAGCGCAGGGCCTGCGCGCCACCCTGCAGCCCATCAGAACTTGAACACGTTCCAGACGCGGGGCGCCGTGGTGGTCTCGGCGCCATTGTTGCCGCCAGAGCGGCTGCGCGCGCCGTCAGGCGACTGCACTTCGTAGGCGGGCAGGTTGCCGGTTTTGGGCTGTACCGAGATGTTCTGGGTTTGTCCGCCAACCCGCAGTTCATCCACACGGCTGCCTGCGTCTTCGATCTGGATGCGCTCCGTGCGCTGGTTGCTGCGGCCTGACAGGGGCTCGGGATCGGGCAGCGCCTCGCGCTGGGCGCCCGCAGCGGCGGGTGCAGGGGATGGGGGCGGGGTTTGGGCCAGGGCATTGCCGCAGGCCATGCCCAGCAGCAGGAGAAGGTGAACAGCGCGCATCGGGCGATTGTAGAGCGCCGCCCGGCAGGCGTTGCCATAGGGCGTGGACGTGCACAATGGCCGGATGAGCAACAAAAAGACCCTGGTGCTGGTGGACGGCTCCAGCTACCTCTACCGCGCCTTCCATGCCATGCCCGACCTGCGGGCCGTGCCGGGCGACCCCACCAGCCCAGCCACGGGCGCCATCCGCGGCATGATCAACATGATGCAGGCCCTGCGCAAAGAGGTGGTGGCTGACTACGCCGTGTGCGTGTTTGACGCCAGCGGCCCCACCTTCCGCGACGCGCTGTACACCGAATACAAGGCCACGCGCTCGCCCATGCCCGACGACCTGCGCAGCCAGATCGAGCCCATCCACCAGGTGGTGGACTTGCTGGGCTGGAAGGTGGTGGCCGTGCCCGGCGTGGAGGCCGACGACGTCATCGCCACCCTGGCCCACACGGCCGCAGCGCAGGGCATTGAAGTCATCGTGTCCAGCGGCGACAAAGACCTGAGCCAACTGGTCAACGAACACATCACCATCATCGACACCATGAGCGGCAAGCGCCGCGACGTGGCGGGCGTGACGGCCGAGTTTGGCGTGCCCCCCGCGCTGATGGTGGACTACCAGGCCCTGGTGGGCGACACCGTGGACAACGTGCCCGGCGTGATCAAGGTGGGCCCCAAGACCGCCGCCAAGTGGCTGGAAGAATATGGCTCGCTCGACAACCTGATCGCCAACGCCGATGCCATCAAGGGCGTGGCTGGCAACAACCTGCGCGAGGCCATTGCCAGCGGCCAGCTGGCCCTGAGCCGCCAGCTGGTCACCATGAAGACCGACTGCGCGCTGGCCGACTACATCCCCGGCCTGCCCGCGTTTGATGACATCACGCTGGACGCGCCCGACAACGAGGGCCTGCTGCCGTTTTACGAAAAGTACGGCTTCAAGGGCCTGGCTGCTGCCATCAAAGGTGCAGCCGCCCCCGCCGCTGCAGCCCCCACCGTCGCCATGCCCGGCCAAAGCGGCGATTTGTTTGCCGACCATTCCGCCAGCACCGTGGCCGAAGAAGCCCAGCACCGCACGGTGGTGTACGACACCATCCTCAACTGGGC